>UMAM01004830.1_pt1 | contig 198727 bp, 167 predicted proteins | sample 1963711 | NCBI WGS metagenome assembly UMAM01 (sample SAMEA4835916, study PRJEB28245) | human gut metagenome | biome: gut microbiome; material: fecal sample | place: Denmark | collected 2008
AACTGTCAAGAGTCCAATTTGCAACGTATTCTCTATTGCCGATGCTGTTTGAACTGATTGTAATCTCTCTTGTTTGGGTTGTAATATCTGTGCCTGTCCATCCTACAAAGGTATATCCGGGTCTTGTTGCGGCCGGAATTGTTATGCCGTTGTCTTCCACTGTATAAGCAGTTGGAACTGTCGAATCAAAATAGCCGCCACCAAGATCGAAACTAATTGTATAAACCGTTGCCGTCCATTTTGCATCAAGCGTAACATCCGAAGGAATCTTCCAATTTCCGTCTTCAACAAGTGTATTATTATAGTACCATCCGACAAAATCGTACCCGCGTTTTGTAGGTATATTGAATGTAACTTTCTCATCGAAAACAACATCGGCACTTGTTTCTTCCATTTCTCCGCCGTTCACATTAAAGGTTATCTTATATGTATTTGCAGTCCAAGATGCCATTAAGATCTTATCTTCGGTTATTGGCTTGGAAAAATCAAAATTCCAAGATACAAAACTATAACCTTCTTTTGTCGTAACAGGAGCCTGCACCAAAGAGTCTTCTTCGACAATTTGATCATCAATCGATGTTCCACCGACGGTGTCAAAAGAAACGGTAAAAACGGGACGTCGTCTAATTCTTAAAGTATATAATTGTGTCGCACCGCTTTTTGCCGTAACAACAACGTAATATATGTTATCCCCCAAATTGAGCGTCGCGGTTTTGCTTGCAATGGTTTGATTTCCGTAAATATCGGTGGACAACGCCCACGAGCTTTCTGAATTTACCGTAACGTAATCACTTAAATCGATAAATGTAGTTGTATTCGCGACTTTTGTTGAATATTCAACCGCACTAATTTCGCTAAAATCCTTAAATATAGCTTGTGTACCTTCAACCGGCTCAGGAACCTTCCATTTTGCATATAAGGTTAAATTGCCGTTAATCGAAATTCCTTCTTCAAACAATTCAACGTAAGATGCATCCAAATACCACCCGGCAAAGATATATCCGGATTTCGTCGGATTGGCAGGCATAACAAATGTTTCTCCATCTTTTATGGTTATAGACGGAACGTTGCTTCCCCCCATGCTGTCAAAGGTAATTGTAAATGTTTTCTCTTGCGCGCCGACTTTATTGCAAGCGGCAAAAATGCACGTCAAAATGACTGCCATTGTCAAAATGGCTAAAATGCTGAAAATACGTTGCTTTTGGGTTTTCATGTTCTCCCTCGCAGTTTGTATTGCAGGGATTTTCAATAATCTGGTAAAAATATAAAAAATGCATCCCCGCTGGTTCTGCTACAAACTACAAGTTTCAAGAATGAAGACTATGTATAGTGAAAAATGCACCTATTACCAAGGTAATAGTGCCTTCATTCTTTAAATTCAGTTTGTAGCGACTATATAATACACACATTTTGCACAAATTGTCAATCATCTGTATAATTTTATAATTATACACAACCCCTCAAACACGATGTGATTTATCTCTGTATTTAACCCCTTTGGCACTTAGGCGTATGCTTGTCTTGAACAAGTCGGCAAGGCTTTCACCCCACAAAACGTCGCTGCGCTCCGTTTTGCGGGGAACCCCGATGCGCCTCGCCGAGACAAGCATACGCCTTGTATAAAAACAAACCGCCTAAAAAGGCAAAATCGCAGCCGTGCGGAACGGGCCGTTCGCGCTAAACCGCTTGGCGAATCGGGCCCGTTTTTCTCGCACATCGGCAATGCGATTTTTTTGTCCTCTTTTTCATAGGCGGATTTTTTCTTTTTTTATATCAAGTTGCGAAATCTGCTTTTGTCTTTTCGGCATCGGAATTCCCACTTGAGTTCCCTTTAAAATGCGTTTCCCCATTCAAATTTACACTCAACATTCATTTTTTTAACAAAATTTTCCCATAAAGTTGGATTTTATGTACTCACGCTCAGAAACGATTCTGTGCTAACTTAAAAACTGTTTATAACACACAAACGGCATTCCAACGCCATTCTCAAACCATTGCGCTGTCCTGCAAACCGAACGAAAACCATTGAAACTAAACTTGCACCCATTTGTGCAAAACGTGTCGGCAATGATACGCTGTCGGTAGTTCATATCACAACAGAGTTCGGACGTATTTCGGTCACGATTTCAAACTCGTCCAAACTACGCACAACAGTGTTCTTGTTTGTTCATTCGTCCATGTTTACGATGTGTATTGTTCACAACACGAAAAAGTATAGCGAGTACGGATAAGTCTGGGTAGAGTACGGGCAAGTCTTGAAATTGGGCGAAATTGTCTAGGAAGATGACCGGTTGAGTCTGTGTACAACGCCAACTCAAGTGTGTTATGAATAAAATCGCAAGACCGAGAAAAAGAGGTAAAGCCTATGTAGCAACCAAGTCCGTGAAAGCCAAATCTTCGTCTTTACTTCCTTTTCTCAACTCTTGCAAAGAATACTAAAAAGGAGGTAATGCCATTGAAGAAAAAACAAGTCAATCTCAAAGTAACAACCGTCGGCGAACCAAATCTCGAAGCAATGAGCGAGAGCGAACAAAAAGCCTTCTACGTTTCAATGCTCATGCGGATTCTGGATAAACGCCGTCAGCAATTGGAAGAGCAATCTTCCATCAATGCGCAAAAGGATAATGCCGTTCCCCGAGTGTAAAGTATATTCGGACGGGAGCCACTTTATCGCAATACCGCATACGACAAGACCTAAACGAAAAGCAAAATCGCTTGAAAACATAAGCGGAGGTAATACGGAAAATGTAGATGAAATTAAAGCCAAAACAAAGCAATCTCAAAGCCCCAAAGTTTTATTTGAAGAAGCATACAAAGAGAGCGCGAAACTACCAAAAAAGCAGCGCAAAAAATTTATACAAAATCAATTAGAACCGTATTTTGAAACCTCTCAATCCGCACAAGATTTTGTGGATGTCAACATAGAGCGAAAGAACACAAATTCCATAGCCAGAAAAGTAAGGCTTATGCGCAAAGTGAACCTGCAAGATTGGAACTATTTTTGCACTTTCACATACGATTCGGCTTTGCATACGGAAGAAACTTTTCGCAAGAAATTAAGCAACTGTTTCAAGCATTTATCATCTCGCAAAGGTTGGAAGTATATAGGCGTTTGGGAGCGTTCGCCAACAAAACAACGCTTGCACTTTCACGGCATATTTTACATACCCGAAAACGGTATGATCGGCAAGCTCGAAGAAGTAAGAGATTTCAGCACAAAAACGCACAAAATGCAGTTTAGTTATATAAACTCGCACTTTAAGTCTTTGTTCGGCAGAAACGACTTCAAACCGCTATGCACGAAACAAGACGTATATTTGTCCGTAGGATACATTGTGAAATACCTTGAAAAGTCCGGTGAAAAGCTGGTATATTCTCGCGGATTACCGACGTATTTCAAGTCCGATATTATGGACGACGACGTTGCGTGCAAGATAGGCATCGAAGACAGAAAACTACTTCTTTTCGACAATTTCACTTGCGTTGCGGACGGTGAGATTATAGGCGAAGTGAGTCCGCAAGCAATAAGTCAAATGCCAAAGGCAAACTGACGATTTTTTATCGTCTTTCGCGATGGGAGCGTAAACGAAAACTGCGGTTTGTCAAGGGTAAAATGAAGTGCCTTCCGCACCCCTTGACAAACCTATAAAACTACTATGGTTTAGACACTATCGTTTCCGTTTATTTTCGTTCCCGTCGCAAGACGAAATAACCACAAAAAAGGAGAAAGAAAACAATATGAAAACAGCAGCAATATACGCTAGATACTCTAGCAACAGCCAAACGGAGCAATCCATTGAAGGTCAACTTGACGTGTGCAATAAATACGCCAAAGACAATGATTTGCAAGTGGTTGCCACCTACATAGACAGAGCCATGACAGGCACGAACGATAACCGTCCGGATTTCCAAAGGATGTTGAAAGACAGCGAAAAATCAAGTTGGGATGCAGTGCTCGTGTATGCCTTGGACAGATTCGGTCGCAACGCAGTTGAAGTTGCAGTCAACAAACAAAAACTCAAAAAGACGGGCAAAATTCTCGTATCCGCAACACAGCGCACATCGGACAATCTGGACGGCACAAAGAACTTGGACGGCATTATCCTTGAAAACGTGTACATAGGCATCGCCGAATACTATTCCGCCGAGTTATCTCAAAAAGTGCTTCGAGGTCTAAACGAAAACCGCAAGAAAGGACTTTTCTGCGGTGGAGGTGTCCCATATGGATATCGTGTTGAAAACAAGCGCGTTTACGTAGACGAAGATGCCGCCGAAATCGTGAGATACATATACGAAAGATACTCAATCGGATTAACCGTGCCTCAAATTCTTAAAGAATTGAACGCTCGCAACGTTTTGTTCAAAGGCAGAGCGTTTAACAGCGGACACGTTTACAAAATATTGAGCAACGAGCGATATTCGGGAAAATATACCGTACATGGCGAAACGTACACCAATATGTTTCCTAAAATCGTATCGGATGAGATATTTGACAGAGTTGCACAAACAGCAAAGAAAAATCTGCGCTGCAAACGAAGCGTTGAAGTTGTCTATCTATTGAAAAATAAGGTGAAATGCGGATACTGCGGAATGCCGGTTACGGCAGAAACGGGAACTTCACGGCATGGCAAAACGATACACTATTACAAGTGTTCGGGACGGAAGCGAAAGATAACCGACTGCGATTTGATGATAGTGCGCAAGGAAACGCTTGAAAAAATCGTGATGGATGCCATAATAAATGCACTTTCAGAACCAAATGCAATAAGCAGAATCGTAGACCATATTTATCAAATGCAAGAGCAGATGCTGAACGAACAAAAAGAATTGAAATTATTGCAAAGCGAAAAGCAAAAAATTGACCTTGCAATAGACAATATTATGTCCGCAATAGAAAGAGGCGTTATGTCCAACAATGCCATTAGGCGACTAAACGAGCTTGAAGAACAACAACTTGAATACGAAAAGAAAATAGCGATAGAAAAAAGCAAAACGGTAGACCTTATCCCAAAAGCCGAGATCGCAAATTATTATAAATCCGCATTGAAACTTGAACCGCTATTATTGATAAACTATTTAGTTGACGAAATAATGCTATATAACGACAGAATCGAGATACGATTTACAAGCCCGATAACAAAGAGTCCTGACGATTGTCAGGGCTTTTTATTATACTCAAATACAACGACTATTTCGTGTTACGACAAAATTACAGGCATATTTGTCAACGAGCCTTTTTATTGCATCGTGAAACTTTAATTTTCCCCAAAAGCATAAAAAAAGAATACAAGTTGAGGGGTTCAACTTGTATTCTGACTGGTGGAGATGAGGGGGGTCGAACCCCTTACCTCTTGAATGCCATTCAAGCGCTCTACCAGTTGAGCTACACCCCCAAGGCGGATAACAAACGTAAATATACTATTTTTACGTCGTTTTGTCAACTGCATTTGAACAAGTGAATGAAAATGTTTTGTGCAGACGGCGCAGTGCCGAGAAAACTCAAAAAACTTATCACTTCAAATTACAAGATGTCTATGTCAACGAATAGCGCAAATAATTGCGTTTACAATAAAACAGCCCATATCGAACAAGCAATAATTTTGCCGTTGATATAGGCTTTTCTCTGTGCTGAATCGTCACGCCGAAAGGCAATGTAAAAATCGGAGCGTAAACACAATTAAATGATTATCCAACTTGTGTCACGGGCTTCCAACCAAACGAAAAAGTCCGATGAACACCGGGTTGTTACAGGCTCATCGGACTTCTTCTTTTGTCACCCAAAATCACCATTTGACACAAATATTATTTGTTCCGGAACGACTTTGGATATTATTCTGTTTTTGGCTGTCGATTACGCGGAAAGGACAATCCCTTTCTTTTTGCGGACGGCGCGTGCGATTGCCTTAACCAACTCTACCATCGGAATAATGGAAAATGCGAGCGCGATGGCAATGGCGTATTCCGTCCCGTCGAGTTTTGCAAGGTCGAAGGCGTCCGCAAGCGGTCTGACCTCAACGACGAGGGTTGTGAGCAGCAACGAGAGTATGCCCGCTCCCCAGAGCCACCAGTTGCGTTTTTTGATTTTGAAAACCGAGCCGTGCAAAGAGCGCATATTAAACGCATGGAAGATTTCCGCCATCGAAAGCGTCAGAAACGCCATTGACGAGCCGAGCATTTCCGCGCTGTACGCGCCGTTTGCGATTGCTTCCGCGTGGTGCATTTTCGCAAGGGCCTCCGCGCCGATGAAATAGGACGCGATTGTAATCAGGGTGATAAGTATGCCCTGATATCCGATTGCAAAGCCCATACCGTTTGCGAAGACGCCGTCTTTGCTGTTTCTGGGCGGACGGCTCATAACGTCGCTTTCTGCGGATTCCATACCGAGCGAAAGAGCCGGGAAGCAATCCGTGATGAGATTTATCCAAAGCAGATGCGCGGGCTTAAATATGGTGAACCCGGCAAGCGTTGCAATGAAAATGGACAGCACTTCCGAAAGATTGGACGCCAGCAAGAACTGAATGGATTTGCGGATATTGTCATAAATACGTCTTCCCTCGCCCACTGCCGAAACGATTGTCGCGAAGTTGTCGTCGGTGAGTATCATATCCGCGACGTTCTTTGTGACGTCGGTGCCCGTGATGCCCATACCCACACCGATGTCGGCGTTTTTGATTGACGGAGCGTCGTTGACGCCGTCGCCGGTCATTGCGGTTATGTATCCTTTTGCGCGCCAAGCGTTGACGATTCTTGTTTTGTGTTCGGGTTGCACGCGGGCATAAACCGAATATTTTTCCACATCGTTTGCGAAATCTTCGTCGCTGATTTTGTCAAGGTCCGCGCCCGTGATTGCCTGCGACGGATCGGAGATGATCCCAAGTTGCATTGCGATGGCAACCGCTGTATCCTTATGGTCGCCCGTGATCATAACGGGACGAATACCCGCTTTTTTACACTCGTCGATTGCAGGCTTGACCTCGGGACGAACGGGATCTATCATACCCACAAGCCCCACGAAACACATATCTTTTTCGTCGTTTTCGGTGGTATATTCGTTTTTTTCAAAATCAAGACGTTTTTGAGCGACTGCAAGCACGCGAAGCGCTCTGTCCGCCATCTCTTTGTTTGCGGCAAGAATTTCATTGCGTTTCCCTTCGTCCATTTTAATCGCTTTTCCGTCTTTGAGATAAAACGAACAGCGTTTGACAATTTCGTCGGGCGCGCCTTTCGTGAATTGCAGAATATTGCCGTTTTCGTCCTTGTGGACGGTGGTCATCATCTTACGCATGGAATCGAACGGTATTTCGCCTATGCGGGGATAAATCTCTTTTTGTTTGTTTTTATCGAGTCCGAGCGTCGCCGCGTAATTGACAAGCGCGCACTCGGTAGGTTCTCCGACTGCCTCTCCTTTTTCCTTGTCGAACTCGGCGTCAGAGCAAAGCGACATTGCGTTTGCAAGCAGATTTTCGTCGCTGCCGTAATGGTCGACAACCGTCATTTTATTTTGAGTAAGCGTGCCCGTTTTGTCCGTGCAGATGATTTGCGTGCATCCGAGCGTTTCGACGGCGGTGAGTTTTCTTATTATCGCGTTGCGCTTTGACATGTTCGTTACGCCGATTGAAAGCACAATCGTTACAACCGTCGCAAGACCTTCCGGAATTGCCGCAACGGCAAGCGACACCGCAACCATAAACGTGTCGAGTATCGTCGCGGCAGTGTTCGCTTTAAGCGTTCCTGTGGCGGCGGCGCGAATCATACTGACCGCAAAAATCACCGCGCAAATGCCGATTACGAGATACGTAAGCACTTTGCTGAGTTGCGAAAGTTTTTGTTGAAGGGGCGTTTTGCTTTCCTTCGCCTGAGTGAGCGCGGTCGCGATTTTACCCATTTCGGTGTCCATACCCGTTGCGACGACAACCGCCTTGCCTCTGCCGTAAACGACGGTGCTGCCCATAAATACCATGTTTTTCCTGTCGCCGAGAGGTACTTCCCCGCTTTGTGCGCTTATGGCGTCCGACGTTTTAAGCACGGGAACGGACTCGCCGGTGAGCGCGGCTTCTTCGGCTTTCATACTCGCGCACTCGATAATTCGCGCGTCCGCCGGAACCGCGTCGCCCGCTTCAAGGACGATAACGTCGCCAACGACCAGGTCTTCGCTTTTTACGACGACGAGTTTTCCGTCCCTTATGACCTTTGACGTGGCGGCGGCTATTTTTTGCAACGCGTCGATGGCTTTTTCCGCCTTGCTCTCCTGCACGACGCCGAGAACCGCGTTGATGATGACGACCGCCATTATTATGATGACGTCGGACGGAAACTCTTTTTTGCCGCCGGAAGAATTGTTGACCGCAGTCAGAATACCCGAAATTATCGCGGCAACGATGAGTATCAGCGTCATCGGCTCGATAAACTGCTTTAACAAACGCAGAATAATCGGCTCTTTTTTACCCTCGGCAAGTTTGTTTTTGCCGTTTGATTCAAGACGAGATTCCGCCTCTTGCGAAGTTATGCCGTCGACGCCCGTTTTCACGTCCCGACAAACTTCGTCGATGTTTTCAAGATAGTGTTTCATAAAAACTCCTGTATCTATTGTTAAAAATTTTGTTTGTAACGTTTTTTCTTTTTCGTAAGGTCGATATCGTTTTGTTCCGGCTTTCGAAAAATAAAAAAAAGACCTATCCTTACGGATAAGTCTCATCATTTAAAATAAAACCGGAGTTTGCGCTCGTGTTAGCGGTTTTATTACACCCCGGGTGAAGGGTGCCGATTACTCCCTTATTTGCCTGCATTTTATCATAATCGCGCGGTATCGTCAAATATTTTTAATATCGCGTACTCGAAAATCACAAAATTATTTTTACTTCTTTTCCGTGCGCGCAAACTTTGCCGTGAGCGCAAAACACGGGCGTTTTCTCACGTATCCCGCCATGGTAAGTTCGTCCCCGTTTATCGTATATTCCAAACGAACGTGCGCGCCGTATTTTATCTCGGACTTGAACTCGATTTCAAGCGACTTCATTTCGTGAGTTTCAAGGTATTCCGCGCCGAGCAAGTCTTCGGCTTCGTCGACGTATTTGCTGTTGTTCATATGTCCGTTGATGTCAACCCTGCTGTATGACGCCACGAAATTTTTCTTGTTTTTCTGAGTGCCCGGCGAAACGCCGCACGGAAGAGAAATCCCAATATCTTTTTCAAGGGACGGGATCTCAACGCCATACTCTTCGGGGAACGCCATATGCCTTGTTTTTTCGTCCATCAGGAGCCATACCGCGCTTGCTTTGACAAGCGTATTTCCGCTTTCGTCCAGCATTTCGTAATACCGCGGAAAAAGCACGCGCAAAGTCTTGCCCGCAAAGCTTTCAAGGGTAACGGTTTCGTCGTAAGAAGGGAGCCTGCTTATTTCGATTTTCATTCTTGCGACAACCCACAAAACGCCTTTGTCAAGCGTTTTCGCCCTGCCTGCGCCAAGTGCTTCGGTGTGTGCGATGGATATTTCCTGAATTAGCCTTAAAAGCACCGACGGGCGCAATTTCCGAAACATCGTAACGTCGTCGGCAAGCATCTTCTTGCGGACCGTATATATTAAATCGTTGACTTTATCCATATTTTTGGTATGATTAAGCGGCTGTTTTGCAAAATTCCGCAAAATTATTTTTTCGTTGCCATATCGTAAACTACGTCCACGACTTCGCCGACGCTGCGTAGTTTCATCCACACCTTATCGGGAATTTTTACGTTGTAGTCGCTTTCAAGCGTGCATACGATATATATGTAATTGAGCGATTCGTACCCCTTTGAATTGATGGGGGTTTCGCGCGTGATTTCTTCGTTTTGAAGAGAAGGAACGTATTGTTTCACCAACTTTGTAAGGTTGTCCTGAATTTCTTGTTTTGTGACTTGCATTTTTATACTCCTTTGTGTAGAATACGTCGTTATAAAGCCCAGCGTTTTATTTTGCCCGTCGCCGTCCTTTCAAGGGCGTGCGGCATGATGCAGACGTCCCCGATTTGTCGGTCGAAAGATTTTGTTTTGTTGAATTCGTTTACTTTGTTTTTCACGTCGTCCTTGTCGATATTGCCGTCCTTGTCGCCGACGAACAACGTCACGGCGCCGTCTTTTTGCGCGAGCGCGATATCGTCGATATTCAATGCTTTTTGAAGTTCCGCCTCCCACTCGGCAAGATAAATTTTCGTGCCGTTTTCAAGGACGAGAATATCTTTTTTCCTGCCCGTGATATAAAGGTTGCCGTCTTTGTCGAATTTGCCGAGATCGCCCGTATGGAACACGCCGTTTATCAGCACTTCGTCGGTTGCGGTTTTGTTTTTATAATACCCTTTCATAATACATTCGGGGCATTTTATCAATATTTCGCCGTCGCCCGAAAGCGTGATTTCGTCGTCGGGACACGGCGTCATCGCAAACGGATTTTCGCCCGTGCTTATGGCAACGCCGCTTGACGTTTCGGTCAGCCCGTAGCCAAAGCGGATTTCGACGCCCTTTGCTTTCACGGCGTCCAGCACCTGCTCGCTTGCGGGGCCCGCGCCGACAAGCACCATACGCAAATTATCGTTAAGCGCGTTGAAGTTCAAAAGGAATTTCAACACGGACGGCACGACGGATATAATCGTCGGGTTGAAATATTTCGCGTCGAACGGGAGATAACGAAGCCCCCTTGTCAACGACACGCACGCGCCCTGCGACAACGGCCACAGCATCGAACATACGAACCCGAACACGTGAGTGAGCGGAAGCACGCAAAGCAGATTGTCGTTTTCGTTGCACGGGCATCTTTCCTGTCCGTTCCAGGCGCTGGCGCAAAGGGATTTCGAGGTCAGCACCACCGCTTTTGAGGACTCCGTAGTGCCCGACGTGAAAAACAATATATCGCCTTCTCCGTCCGTCCTGTTCAGCGTATGCGGGCAAAACGTCAAAGCGGTCGCATACGGCGCGGTCAGGTTGTCGGTGAGAATAGTTTCGACGTCGGTTGCGAGAACGCATTTTTGGAGCGTCGCGGCGTCCGACATCGCATCGAGTAGCACCGTTTGCTTTCCGGCAATCACGCACGCGAACATATCGACAAGCCATTTTTCCGACGGCGCTTCGAGAATACCCACGCAGGTTTCTTTCATACTTTCAAGCGCGCGGACGCGGTCTTTGACGTCGGCGTATAACTGCGCGTACGTTTTTTTGACCGTCGTTCCGCCCTCGTCGTACAAGAGCGCAACGTTGTCGGGATAATTCGTCGCACCGCTGTGTAAAAGTTGAACAAAAGACGTAAATTTCATTTTTTCACCTCTTAAATCAATCTCATTATACCACGCCGAAATTACGTTGTGAATACTTAAACGCAAACTTTCGATATTTTTCGTCAAAATTTTAACAAAAGTATTTACATTGTAAAAATAGGTGGTATAATTATTTTATAAGAAAAATAATTTGTAGGTCGCAAGACTTACTCAGTTCAAGGAGATTATTATGGCAAAGAATGAAAAGATTTGTATCATCGGCGCCGGTCCCGCGGGATTAAGCGCGGCAGTCCATCTTGAAAAGAACGGTTATACCGATTATTCGATTCTTGAAAAAGAAGACCACGTCGGCGGAAAATGCCACTCTCCGTATCATGACGGAAAGCGATTTGAAATGGGCGCGATTATGGGTTGCCCGACGTATTACGCCGTGCATGAGCTTGAATTATTCGGCGGCGTCGATCACAACGGACCGAAACTCGAACGTGCGTATCGCAAAATGAACGGCAAACCGTACGATCCGTTCAATCCGAAGAAAAACCCCCTGCTTATCCCGCATCTTTTGAAGATGAAATCACAGGTCAAAAAACTCGGCACGCTTCTTGCGACCAAGTACAAGGGATATCAATACACCGGTCACAAGGGAATTTCCGAGGGTAAATACGACGGGTACGATCCGGTCACCGGCGAACACGTTGTCGGCGAAAACCCCAACCTCAAAGATTTGTGCATGAATTTCAAGGATTTCTGCAAACTCAACAAGGTTGAACTTGCACAGGAAATCTGGATCGGGCCTTACACCGCGTTCGGATACGGCTTCTTTGACGAAATCCCCGCGGCATACGTCTTGAAATACCTTGACTTCGCAACCGCAATGTACTTCGTAAACAAAGATTTGTGGACGTGGAAAGACGGCACGCAAAGCATTTACGAAGCGGTCAACGAGAAACTGCAACACCCTGCCCGCCTCAACGTCAACATCACGAAAGTTACGCGTGAAAACGGCAAAGTTCAGGTTTATATTGGCGACAAAATGGAAGAATACGACAAAATCATCGTTACCTCTCCCCTGCAACATCTGCCTTCCTACTTCGACGCGACCGAACAGGAAAAAGCGCTCTTCTCGAAAATCGATTACGAACGCTACGACGTCACCGCAATCACCTGCAAGAAAGGCACTTATTATCCCGATATGTCGGGCTATCTCTTCGACAACATGGTTCCCGAAAGACTCGGTCACCTTATGGTGTTCTATCACAGATGGAAGAACGAACCCAATCAGGTTCTTACAACTTACGTCCTGCGCAACTACAAGGGTAAGGAACTCAAAACCTACGAAGAAGCGAAAAAGATGGCTTGGGACGATATGAAACTTTGCGGCATCGACATCGACAAATGCGTCTATGAGAGAAAGTGGTATTACTTCCCCCACGTGTTTGAGAAAGACTACGCCGACGGCTGGTACGAAAAAGTCGAAAGTATGCAAGGTCAGCTCAATACATATTACGCCGGCGAAATCATGAGCTTCGGCGATATGGAAGAAACGGTGCAATACTCCAAAGACCTTGTCGCAAGATTCTTTTAATACGGTTGTATAATACAAAGCGCGGACGTTTTGTCCGCGCTTTTATTTTTCGTTTTTTTGAAGAAGAATAACTTTATCGTTAATTTTTTTATCTTAAATCCGCAATGTCGTAAATAAGCCTTTCGGTTTTGTCCCACCCGAGGCATGCGTCGGTGATGGATTTCCCGTAAATTTTGCCGTCCGACGGTTGCGAGCCGTCCTCGATATACGATTCGATCATCAGCCCTTTCACCATTTTTCCGATACCTTTGGAATAACGCGTGCTGTGCAACACTTCTTTTGCGATGCGCGGTTGCTCGTCGAATTTTTTTGCCGAATTCGAGTGGTTGGTATCGACGATGACGGCGGGATTTTCAAGCCCGCTTTTCGCGTACAGATCGCAAAGTTTGATAAGGTCTTCGTAATGGTAATTCGGGATTGCCTGTCCGTTTTTATCCACCGAACCGCGCAGAATCGCGTGCGCGAGCGTATTTCCCGCGCTGTTCACTTCCCACCCCGAATACACGAACGTATGCGGGTGCTGCGCCGCGCGTATCGAATTCATCATAACGGACAAATCGCCGCTTGTCGGGTTTTTCATGCCGACGGGAATATCGAGCCCGCTTGCCGTGAGCCTGTGGAATTGGTTTTCAACCGACCTTGCGCCGACCGCAACGTACGACAACACGTCGGACAGATACAGGTGGTTTTCGGGATAAAGCATTTCGTCCGCGCAGGAAAATCCCGTTTCGTTAAGTGCCTTTATGTGCAATTTCCTTATGGCGATCAGCCCTTTCAGCATATTTTCGTCGGCGTTGGGATCGGGCTGGTGCAGCATTCCCTTGTAACCGTCGCCGGTCGTGCGCGGTTTGTTGGTATAAATGCGCGGCACGATGACGATTTTGTCGGCGACCTTTTCCTGCACGCGCCTGAGCCTTGAAATATAGTCGAGAACGGCGTCCTCTCTGTCGGCGGAACACGGCCCGATTACCAGAAGCAGGCGGTTATCCTTCCCCGAAAAAATGTTTTTGAGTGTGGCGTCGGTATCTTTTTTGTGTGCCGCAAGCGCGTCGTCAAGCGGATACATCGCTTTGATTTCCTGCAACGTCGGCAGTTTTCTTTTGAATTCGAGATTCATTTATTTTGTCTCCTTTGCGTCTTTGTCAAACACTTTGCGGCGCGCCGTGGATTCGCGCAGCGTTTCTCTTATTTTTTCACGATTATCGTTTTTGATATCTTCTTTCAGTTGGTTGAATTTTTCTTCAAACAGGTCCATTTGTTTTAAGAGTTCGTCCTTGTTTGCAAGGAAAAGTTCGCTCCACATTTCGTCGTTGATTTTTGCGATGCGGGTAAGGTCGCGGAAGGAATCGCCCGTGTATTCGGCAAGATGGTGCGACTTTTTGGATACCATCAGCGAGACGGCGATGCAATGCGTCAGATGCGACAAAAAACCCACCGTTTCATCGTGCACTTCGGGCGAAAGCGACGATACCCTTTCAAAACCGAGCGCGCGGCCGAGATCTTGCACCGCCTGCACGTTTTCGTCTGTATTCCTTTTCGTGGGCGTCACGATGTAATTTGCCCCGACGAAGATTTTCGGATCGGCGTTTTCGACGCCGCTGACTTCTTTGCCTGCCATCGGATGCGCCCCCACGAATTCCAAGTCGCCACGAAGAATTTTCTGCACGTTTTCGACGACGAACGACTTCACTCCGGTAACGTCGGTGATAAGCGCGCCCGACTTTATTGATGATTGATATTCCTTGATCCAGTTTATGAAATCGTGCGGATACAGCGCAAAAACGATAAGGTCAAAGTCTTTTACGAAATCTTTTTTCACGCTTGTCTCGCCAACCTGTATAAGCCCGTTTTTCAACGCGTACTCGACCGAACTTTTCTTTTTGTCGATTGCGCCGACAAAGTATCCATTGTCCGACAACGCCTTTGCGTAACTGCCGCCGATAAGTCCAAGCCCTACGATCAGGATTTTTGTGTTTTTATCGAATTTCATATACGTTTACTCCTGCTTTTTTTATGTCGCGGAAGAAATCGGGATAACTTTTGTTTACTGCCTCCGCCCCGTCGATTTCAGCGCCAAACACTGCCGCAAGCACCGAAAGCGCCATTACGATGCGGTGGTCGTTGTGTCCGCAAAGCGGCACAATCGGCGGTTTAAGTTGCGTTTTTTCAATTTCAACGCTGTTTTCGTACACTTTAACATTTGCGCCGAATTTTTTCAGTTCTTCCGCCATAACGTTTGCGCGGTCGCTTTCTTTCACCCTTAACCGCCTTGTGTTTATGAACTTTCCGCCGTTTTTATATGCGGCGTAAGAAAATAATATCGGCGCAAGGTCGGGACAGTCTTTAAGGTCGATTTCGGCGTTTTCGCCGTCCAGCGTTTCAAACGCTTCGATGCAGATTTTATCGCCCTGCACGCTGTTTTCGTTGAGCCCCGAAACGCTTATTGTTCCCGCAAGGCGGGAAAGCGCAATTAAAAACGCGGCGTTTGACCAGTCGCCCTCAACTGTAAATTCACCGGGCGAAAGCCGTCCTTTTCCGTTGATTTCAAAAAAGTTTTTTTCGGGTTCCGCAATGTCCGCGCCGAAGTCTTTCAAAACTTTTATCGTCATATCGACGTAAGCGCGGCTTTCGGCATTTCCCGTGATTTTAAGCGTGCTTTTGCCTGAGAGCCTCGACAATGCAAACAACATTCCGGTTGTATATTGACTGCTGACCTCGCCGCTTATTTCGTAATTCCCCGCCGAGAGTGTCCCGTTTACTTCGATTGATTTTTCGTCGGATTTTATTTCTACGCCGCTGTTTTCAAAAAGTTTTTCGTATTCCTTTATCCCGCGCGCAAGCAGTCTTTCGCTCCCTGAAAACGTGCAGTTTTTCGCGCCTGTCGCAAGCACTACGGGGATAAAAAACCTCAGCGTACTGCCGCTTTCTTTGCAGTCGAAAACCGCGTTTTCGATTTGCTTTTCGTTTGTCGGAATAACGGTCACGATATTTCCGTCTTTCGTTACGCTTCCGCCAAGTTGTTCGATGCACGAAAGCGTTGCCGAAATATCGTCGCTGTCCGCAATATTTTTTATCACGCACTTTCCGCGCGACAAAACGCTGCCGATAAGATATCGGTGAGCAAAACTTTTTGACGGCGGCGCCGAAACTTCGCCCGACGTTTTTGACGGCAGAATTTTAACCTTCATTATTTATAAGATGATTTTTGAGCGCGTCCATCGCGATAAGGTAACCGTTAAGCCCTTGCCCTTCGACGGTGTCGATTGCGACCGCTCTAACAAAACTTATCTGTCTGTACGTTTCCCTTTCGCTGACGTACGAAATATGCACCTCGACGGTGGGTATCGACACGGCTTTCACGGCGTCGGCAAGCGCAACGCTCGTATGCGTATATCCCGCGGGATTGAACACGATGCCGTCAACTTGCGAAAAGTACGCGCGCTGGATTTCGTCGATGAGCGCGCCTTCGTGGTTCGACTGGAAAAACTCGACCTCCACGCCGATTTCTTCCGCGTGCTCTTTGACCTTTTCGACAAGGGCATCGTACGTTTCTTCTCCGTAAATTTCGGGCTCTCTTATGCCCAGCATATTGATGTTCGGTCCGTTCAGAATAAGAAATTTCATAATAAAACTCCTTTTATTTTTTCGACTACATCGGCGATTTCGCCGTCTGCGGGGATTACCGCGTCCGCGCACGACTTATAAACGTCGTATCTTTTTTCAAAAAGATTTTTGAGTTTTTCCTTGTCCTTGGACAATGGTCTGTCGGCAGTTGCGACAAGGTTTTCAAGGCTTCTGTCCAGAAACAGAATTACGCCGTTTCGTCTGAGCGCGCGTACGTTGTTTTCGTCCAGCACCGCGCCGCCGCCCGTTGCGATGACAAGTCCGTTCTCTTTTGACAATTCCTCGATTGCAAGCCGCTCTTCCTTCCGAAATTCCCCTTCGCCGTACTTTTCAAAAATATCGCTTATGGATTCCTTCCGTTTTTCAACCACGACGTCGTCGGTGTCAATAAACTTTTTGCCAAAAACTTTTGCAATTTCTTTCCCGACGGTCGTTTTCCCGGAAGACGGCATACCGCAAAGCACGATATTGCGCTTTTCTTTCAGTATGCGGGCGTACGTTTTGTCGATGACGCTCTCGTCCGCGGTTTTATCCAAAAACAACGCCGACGCATAAACAGCCTGCGCCACAAGCATATACAGTCCGCCGCGCCCTTTCGCGCCGATACTTTCGGCGTCAAGCACGAAATTTGTGCGAAGGGGGTTGTAAATCGCGTCGATAACGCCCTGCAAATTTTTGAATTTTTTAATATCGACGGGCGTTTTGTCGGCATTTGGAAACATTCCGACAGGCGTCGTATTTATGATGACGTCCGCGCCCGAAAACTTTTCGTACGCTTCGTCGTATGTCGCCGTGTCCGAAGACTTTTTTCTTGACACTTTCACGATTTCCGTCGCCCCAAGGCTTTTTGAAACCTCAACGGCGGTTTTCGACGTGCCGCCCGTGCCGAGTATCAGAACGGTTTTGTTTTCAAGGTCAAGCCCCGTGCTTTTGATGAGCGCGCGCATACCGAAAAAGTCGGTGTTGAATCCGAAAAGTTTCCCTTCCTTTTTGACAATCGTGTTCACCGCGCCGATTTTTTTCGCCTCGTCGGATATTTCGTCCATAAACGGAATCACCGCCTGCTTGTAAGGAATCGTAACGTTTATGCCCGAAAAATCGCGTTCTTGAAAAAAGCGCGGCAACTCGTCCTCGTCGATTTCAAAAAGACGATAATCGTAGTCCGCAATGAGTGCGTGTATTTCGCGCGAGAAACTGTGCCCGAGCGGTTTTCCGATGAGCCCGTATTTCATTTTCCGATACCTTTTGTCATGACGTCCGTGCCATACTTTTGTTGCAGAAGATCGGCGACGGCAAGCGCTGCGACCGCGTCGATAACGGGACAAATCCTTCTTATTATCGCGGGATCGTGTCTGCCGCGAATATTGATTTCGGTCTCTTCGTTTTTCAAAAAATTGACCGTTTTCTGCGTTTTGTAAATGGACGGCGTGGGTTTTACGGCGCACTTGAAAATCACGGGCATACCGTTGGTGATGCCGCCGTTTACGCCGCCGTTGTTATTCGTAAGCGTTACGACTTTTCCGTTTTCCAAAGCGAACGCGTCGTTTGCGGCGCTTCCTCTCATTTTTGTCATTTCAAAGCCGTTGCCGAATTCCACGCCCTTAATGCCGCCGATTGAAAACAGCGCGTGCGAGAGTATGCTTTCAACGCTGTCGAACCACGGCTCGCCGACGCCTTCGGGCAGTCCGATTATTGCGGTTTCGGTGACGCCGCCGACGCTGTCGCCGTCGGCTTTCGCTTTTTCGATTTCTTCCTGCATCTTTTTCCCTTGCGCTTTGTCGATAACGGGGAATATTTCGGATTTAACGGTTAATATCTCGTTTTTGATGTCGTTAAACGGCTTATCCTGCACGTTCGCACATTCAATGATGTGCGTCGCAATGTTAATTCCGATGCTTTCCAGTGCGCTTTTTACAATCGAAGCGGCAGCAACTATCCCTGCCGTTACGCGCCCCGAAAAGTGTCCGCCACCGCGGTAATCTTCATATCCGTGATATTTGCAAAACGCCGTGTAATCGGCGTGCGACGGCCGCGCGATACCATAATCGTAGTCGCCGCTTTTCGTATTTTCGTTTGGGACAATCACGCAAATCGGAGCGCCCGTCGTCCTGCCGTTAAACACGCCGCTCACAATTTTGAAATTGTCGTTTTCGCGGCGCGCGGTGTCCGTGCTTATCGCCGGAGCGCGCCTTTTAAGGTCTTCCCTTATCTGGTTTTCGTCAACGACGATTCCCGCCGCGAGTCCGTCGATAACCGCGCCGACGCATTCGCCGTGACTTTCGCCAAATACGGTAAGCGAAATGCTGTTTCCGAACGTGTTTTTCATTTCTTTTTCTCCGATATTAAAAGTATTTCTTCCGCGGTGCGGTCGATAAATTTGAAACTTCCGATTTCGTCGACGTACACCGTCGAGATTTTTCCGCCGCTCGCTTTTTTGTCGTGCGTGATGTACGGCAGAAGTTGCGCCGCCGTTTTTTCGGTTCTGACGGGAAGACCAAACTTTGTCATGAGGTTTTCAAGGCGCGTTTTTACACCGTCGGAGCATGCGTACAGCATACCAGTCGCAACGCATTCGCCGTGCAACAACCTTCCCTGCTCCGCGCTTTCGATTGCGTGTCCGACGGTATGACCAAAGTTCAGAACCTTCCTTAATCCCTCTTCTTTTTCGTCCTTTTCAACGACGGCTTTTTTGATGAGTATCGACCTTTCGATGATTTCTTTCACGTCGCGTTTCACGTCGGCGTCTTCGATAAATTCAAAAAGCGATGCGTCCGACGTCGCAGCCATTTTTATCGACTCCGCAAGCCCTGCGTAAAATTGTCTGTCGTCAAGCGTGCTTAAAACGCGAGGGTCGACCACGACCTCTTTCGGCTGATAAAATGAGCCGACAACGTTTTTCACGCCCATAAAGTCGATTGCGGTTTTCCCGCCGATTGACGAGTCCACCATCGACAAAAGGGTTGTCGGCACGTTGTAAAAATCGACGCCGCGCATATAACACGACGCGGCGAATCCGCCGATATCCCCGACAACGCCGCCGCCGACAGCCACAACGCAATCTTTCCTTGAAAACGAGTTTTCAAGCATAACGGAAAGGATATGTTTGAAGTTGTCGAAATTTTTGCTTTCTTCGCCGTGTTTAAGAGTCACGACAACGGGGTTTTCGCATTTTCTCGCGACTTTTTCGGCGTACGTTTCGGGCACTCCGTCGTCGGTAAGAACCAGAACCTTTCTGTTAAGGTTAAAGTATTTTTCCACGTCGTCAAGCGCGCCGTTTTCGACGATGACGTCGTATTTTTCGTCAAGATTTACGTGTATAATCATTTTTCGTATCCCTCGTCCGAGAAGTAGCTGCCGACAAGTTTCAGCTTGGCGCAAAGCGCGGACAGCTCTTGCATAAGTTCTTTTCCGTTTTGCGTATTGACGTTTCCTTCCGCCTCGATGTAAAAATAGTAATTCCATTTCAGGTTTTTCATCGGACGGGAACGAAGCGCGCGCATATTGAAGTTGTGTGCGCCGATTATGTTCAACGCGCTTGCGAGCGCGCCCGATTCGTTCTGCACCGTGAACACCAGAATAAAGTTTTCGTTTTCTCTTTTCGTAAGGCAAAACGGCGTATTTTCAACCCTTGAAAACGCGGCGAATCTCGTCGTGTTGGTTTTCACGTCGTTGACGCTTTTTTCAATGATATCGAGCCCGAAAACGTTTGCGGTTTCGTCGGAGGCAATCGCGGCAATCGTTTTGTCGCCGCTGTCTTTGACGAACTTTGCGGCAAGCGCGGTGTTGGAATACGCTTTGACCTCAAAATTGTTTTTCCTTATGAAATCCGCGCACTGCATGAGCGCCTGCGGGTGGCTCACAACAGTTTTTATCGTGTCGACGCTTGCGCCGGGCAATGCCAGAAGATTGTGCGTGATCGGCACTTCGATAACCTGATTTATATGCAGATCGCCCGAAAACGTCAAATCCATAACCTCGCCGACTTCCCCGGCGTAACTGTTTTCAAGCGGAAGCACGGCGCAGTCGTAGTCGCCATTTTCGACTCCCTCGTACGCCTCCGAAAAAGTCGCGCAGGGCTTATACGTCGCGGTCGGGAACATTTTCTTCGCGGCGATGTGTGCAAACGCCCCCTCAACGCCGCAGTACGCGACGGTCATATTCCGAAGCAGCGATTCCTGATACTTACAGGACACGTCGATCGTGTTTCTGATGAAGTCGACGTAATACGGTTTCAGACTTTCGTCCGTGACGAATTTTGAATTGCGTTTTGCGACTTCCGCCTCGCGGGAAAGGTCGCGGACGGACAGACCGTTGTCCTTTTTATACACGGCAACGTCTTTCACGGCTTCCATTCTTTTCTGGAACAGCTGTGCCATTTGTTTGTCGATTTCGTTAATTTCGTTCCTTGCGTCCAAAATATCTTTCATATAAACCTCTGTCTTTTCCATTATAATCAATTTTGATTATAAAATCATCGTTTTTTTACATATTTCGCGCTGTTTTCCGTATATATTGCACATCGGCGCGGTTTTTCGTATAAAAAAAGCGATTCCGCAAAGGAATCGCTAACTTACCTGAAAAAAAAGTGCGTCGACTTTCAGCGTCCCTTGCAGAATGAAACGTTGTTTTGAAAGTAATAGTAATAAAACTTGTTTTCGACGAAGTTTTTCATAATACGCCCTTTTATATCGATATGAAAATGATAATGCGAAATATCTTTTTTGTCAACTCATTTACGATAGCAAAATCAACCTTGTCCGTTTTCGGTTTTCTGTGCCTTTACGGCGTTGTCGGAAGGCTCCGTGAAGTCGGGGCTTAACGTAACTTCTTCGACGGCGGCTTTTTGTTTTTTTCTGAACAGTTTTGAAAAGTCGGTTTTATCGACGACTTTCTCTGTCACCAGAAGAAGCGACGGCAGAACGAACAACACGATGATTATCGACGTCAGCGTGCCTACGCCCAGCAACAGTCCGAGTTGCGCCACCACACCCGACGACAGCATGCTCATAACGAAGCCGGTTGCCGTAAGAATGACGCCCGACGTCAGAATTGTCGGGAACACGGCGTTTGTTGCGGCAGCCATTGCGTCGTAGCGGTCGGTGAAATCTTTCCTTATGCCGCGGTATCTGTTGGTAAGCACGATTGCGTAGTCGATTGTCGCGCCCATCTGTATCGCGCTTATTATAAGGTAGCCGATGAATGAAATCGACGTCTTGGACAAGAACGGAATCGCAAAGTTGATGAAAATTCCGCCCTGAATCGCAAGAATAAGGATTATCGGAAGCGAAATATTCCTGAACGTTATAAGCAATATAACCAGAATGAACAAATCGGTGAACAGACACACCATAAGGTTGTCTTTCATAAAGTATTCGCTCATCTCATAGCACACGACGCTTTCGCCGGTGATATATCTTTCCTCGTAAAAGTCGGACACGCCCGATTTCAAGGTTTTGACAAGTTCAAACACGTCGTCGTCTTCCACCCCGCCGTTGATGTTGAACGTGATGCGGGAATAGTTTTCGGATTCGAGATTAGCCTTTGCAAAGGAAATTTGTTTGACCTGATCGAGATATGCTTTAATTTCTTCGTTTCCGTTCAAAAGCGGCGAAATGCTGTTCAGTTTTTCGCGGACGGCGAAGTCCAGAAGGTCGATAAGCCTGACTTTTGCGGTTTCTTTGTCGGTGCCTTCGGGCATATATTTTCCGACGTATTCGTTAAACCAGGTGTTCGCAAAGTTTTTCATCAAGGCTACCTTTTCCTTATCTTTGTCGGTTTCCGCGGGAATTTTATCGATTAAGGCAAGTATTTCCGCCTTGGACAATTCGTCGGTAAGATACAGCGTTTCCGAAGAATCCGCGTCGATGAAAGAATACACGTTGATTGTCGACAGTGCGGTCGTCTGCGATTTGTCGATAAGGTCGAAAGACTCCACGTATTTCACAAGTTGGCGTTCTTTTTCGGCGTCGCCTTTCGGCACAACCACGACAAGCGAGTTAAGCGTACCGAAGCCCGTTTCTTCGATGACCTTTTTCGGCGCGACGATAAGCGAGCCGCTGTTGTAGTTGAACGAATATTTGTTGAAACCCTGCGCGACTCCCGCAAGGATTGCGATAAGCAAAAACGCGGGCACGATGACTTTTCTTGCCTTGACGATTGCACGCGCGGGCTTTGTTACGTTCGGCACGAAAGATTTATGACGGGTTTTTTGAATGGGTTTGTCGAAAATCACGAGAAGAGCCGGCATAAAGAATATGACCGTCGCCATAGAGATGACGATACCTTTTGCAAGCGACAACCCGATTTCCGAGCCGATTGACAGCGTCATCAGCATAAGCGCGGCAAGCCCCGCCACCGTCGTAAGGGAACTTGACAGAATCTCGGGCAGCCCTTTCGTAAGTGCGGTAACCGTTGCGGTTTTTGCGTCTTCGCCGTTATCCCTTTCTTCCATATAGCGGTGCAAAAGGATAATCGAGTAGTCAAGCGACAGCGCGAGTTGCAGCACGAGCGCAACCAGATTCGCAATGTAAGAAATACCGTTGACGAACAAGAAATTCGTCCCCATGTTTATCGCCATCGCCGCGCCGAAAACGAGGATAAGCACGATGAGTTCAAAATAAGTCTTCGACGTGAACAGCATAACCAGAAGAATGATCACGACGATTGCGATTCCAAGCTTCATTATGCTTTGTTCGGTTTCAAGTTTTGTGTAGTATGAAAATGCAGATTGACCGGATAAATATGCTTTTTCGTCGGATAAAGCGTCGATTACGTCTTTTACCGCGTCGAACGCACCTTTCGTCGAGTCATAGTCTTTCAGCGTTACGGTATAGAGTGCCGAGTTGTTTTTGTAGTTCATACTCTCAACGTAAGTAACCGTCGCGACGCCTTCGACTTTTTCCAGTCTCGTTTTGATTTCGCCTGCTTTTTCGGGCGTAACGTCCTTTACCATAACGTATGCCATGCCCTTGTCGTCAAACTCTTTTTTCAGGAGTTCGAGAGCGGTTGACGAATCGCAATTCGCGGGCAGATACCCCGTCAGGTCATAGTTGATTTTCGTATGCGGAATCATCACCGCGCCGAATATCGACAGCGCGACGAACAGCACGAGAAACACCCATTTGAGTTTTACGATACCTTTGGGAATTTTTTTCAGACCGTGTGAAAACTTCGATAACTTCTTTTGCATCCTCTTTACCTACACAGAAATTACTTAATGTTATTTTATATAAGATATGATAAAAAGGCAACAAAAAACAGCCTTGCAAAGGCTGCTTTTTCAAAATTATTTTCGGGATTTTCAGAATTTGACGCGCGGATTTACGTAGCGTCCGTTTTTCAAAGACTTCTTAATCGAGATTGCGTTTTTCGGGCATCTTGACAGACACCCCAGACACATATCGCACTTTTCTTTTGTCCATACGGGCTTTCCGTTTTCGATTTTTATTGCGGACACCGGACAAATGCTTTCGCAAAGTCCGCAATTTACGCAGTCGTCGGACGCCGAAAACTTCGTTTTTCTTCCGCCGAATTTTTCGTAAATCGGATACAACAAAGCGGTGTTGAGTTTATAAAAACCACCTTTTACGTCGTTGAAGTCGCCCTTTTCCTCGTTCCTGATTTTGTCCGCGATAACGGCGATTTTTGCGTTTTGCGCGTCAAGTCGTTTTTCCGTTTCCTCGGCGGATTCGATTTTGAACATCGGGCAGAAATTATCGACCGCGACAACGCCGAACACCGCGTCGGGGCGCACGTATCTTTCGCACACTCCCTGCGCGTTCCCGGTGCTTCCGCCACATTCGAGAACTATCGCGAAATATCTTCCCGCGGTTTTCAGGGTTTTCAGAAATCCTTTCACCGATTCGGGAATACCCCAGTAGTACACGGGGCTGACAAGGACAAGCCTTTCCCCGTCCCCTTGCAAAAATTTCTCGTTATCGCGGGTATATGCCACGATATTTTTCGTTTCGTCGCCCGTTACGTTTGCGATTTTTTCGGCAATATATTTCGCATTGCCCGTACCCGTAAAATATAAAATCATTTTCCTCACCTTCCGTTTGGAAATATTATATCCCGAAATTTTCGATAAATCAATACCGCACGCGCATTTTTTGTTGTATAATCCAAGTATGATTTACAAGGGATTTCTGCCGTTCTTCGACGAAAACAGCGAAATATTGATTCTCGGAAGTTTCCCGAGCGTCATCTCGCGCGAGACGAACTTTTATTACGGCAACAAACAAAACAGATTCTGGAAAATACTTGGAGAAGCCTTTGGCGAACCCGCACCCGAAACGATAGGCGAAAAGCAAGCCCTGCTTAAAAACCACAAAATCGCCCTTTGGGACGTCGTTGCCGAGTGCGAAATAACGGGCAGCCTTGACAGCACTATTAAAAATTATAAGGTAGCGGACTTACGACAAGTCCTTGACAATGCAAACGTCAAAAAAATTATCTTAAACGGCGGAAAGGCAAAGGAAATATTCCTGAAAAATTACAAATATCTTTCGGATTCCGCCCTGTTTTTGCCGTCCACAAGCCCCTTAAACACCCGATTTGACAAAACAATCTGGCTGAACGCATTAAAAACCGCTCACGACGATTAGTTGCATTTTATTGACTTTCCTGCCGCCTTAGGACTATAATTTTCCCGAGGTGATTTTATGAATATCGACGATTTCAAAAAAGCAAAAATCGAAGCAATGAAGGCGCACGACAAAGATACCGTCACGGCTTTTAACGCGCTCATAAACAAACTTATGCTCTTCAATATCGAAAAACGCAGCAAAGGCGAGGAAATGTCCGACGCCGACTACGTCCAGATCCTGAAAAAAACGCAAAAGGAACTCTTTGAAGAAAAGGACGCCTTTGAAAAGGCAGGCAGAGCCGACACCGTGCTGTCTTTGAACAACCAAATCGCGGCAATCGAAAAGTACCTGCCCAAAATGATGAGCGAGGACGAAATCAAAGCCGTCATTATGACCTTGCCCGACAAATCGGTGCCAAGCGTAATGCGCCACTTCAAGGCGGAATACGCCGGCAAATGCGATATGGCGGAAGTCAACAAAGTCCTGAGAAGTTTATAATTTTTCACGCGCCCACAAAAAACGACCGTTCCCACGGTCGTTTTTTATTGTCAAGTCGTGCATACTTTGATGCAGATTTCAATAGTTCGTCAGTAATTTGTTTTTCCACTAATAGCCAACAGATAATAATACGAACGTTGCCAAACTCAAAAAGGCGCAAATATACAAGCATTAAAAACCGAGAATGCGTCGCACACTGCGCTTTTGAAATCACGTTATCGCGGACGATAACGCTCACTCTTTTGCTTGTGTGCTCCTTTTCCCCGCGAGTACACAGTATCCCGCGGGGGCCCCATTTTCCACGAATTTTCAAGTTCCGCCGAAAAAGCAGAATATCGCGAATTATCGGTTTTTAATCGCGTCTACGGGTTTCTTTCGGGCGATAAAGTTTTTACGATATTTTTAATCTCAATCATAAAACCTCCGTGGCCGATGTTTTTACCGACCATAGGTATATTACGCTTTATACAACGATATACTGTAAAACGAAAATAAACCTTAATTTTCGCGCCCCGCCGCACACGGCTTTCAATTTTTTAAAAGCGCAGATTTTTCGCATTAAAAAAGCATCTCGATTTGAGATGCTTCTTCGTTTTATTTTTCGGGTTTTTCGGGCGCGATTTTAAGCGAGTCGTTTTCCGCGTCGACGACTATTACGTCGCCTTCGTCAAGGTTGCCCGAAAGTATGATTCTTGCAACCGGCGTTTCGATGTGGCTTTCGATGAAACGCTTCAACGGTCTTGCGCCGAACGTTACGTCGTAGCCGCCGTCGATAATGACGTCTTTTGCCGCATCTGTAACTTTAAGGTGCAGATTTTGCCTTTCAAGCCTTGAATTGAGTTTTTCAAGCAACAAGCCGATTATCTTCTTCACACTGTCGCGAGTAAGCGGAGTGAACGTTACGATGTCGTCCAGACGGTTCAGGAATTCGGGACGGAACGTCGATTTCAACAAGGCTGAAACCTGCTCTTTTGCCTCTGCCGAGATGTTGCCGTCTTTGTCGATGCCGTCCAGAATATACTGACTGCCCAGGTTACTGGTCATAATGATAATCGTGTTTTTGAAGTTGACCGTTCTGCCCTGACTGTCGGTAATTCTGCCGTCGTCAAGCACCTGCAAAAGCACGTTGAATACGTCGGGGTGCGCCTTTTCGATTTCGTCGAACAGCACGACGGAATAAGGTTTGCGCCTTACCGCTTCGGTAAGCTGACCGCCTTCGTCGTAGCCCACGTATCCCGGAGGCGCGCCGATAAGACGCGACACGCTGAACTTTTCCATATACTCGGTCATATCGATTCTCACGATATTTCTCTCGTCGTCGAAAAGGTAATTCGCAAGGGTTTTCGCAAGCTCGGTTTTACCGACGCCCGTCGGACCTAAGAACATAAAGCTGCCAATAGGACGGTTTTCATCGGATATGCCCGCACGCGAACGCAGGATTGCGTCTGCGACTTTCGTGACCGCTTCGTCCTGACCGATAACTCTCTTGTGCAGTTCGTTGCCGAGATTCAAGAGTTTGGTTTTCTCGCTTTCCATAAGTTTCGTCACGGGGATACCCGTCCATTTTGCGACGATTTTTGCGATTTCGTCCGCCGTAACTTCGTCACGGAGCAGGCTTGAATTCTCGTGTTTGCCCGCCTTGCTTTCGGCTTCTTCCAGACGTTTTTGAAGTTCGGGAAGTTTGCCGTATTGCAGTTCCGCCGCGCGCGTGAAGTCGTAAGACCTTTTCGCTTCTTCGATTTCAAGGTTCACTTTATCGATTTCGGCTTTGGTTTCCTGAACGCCGACTATCTTTTTCTTTTCGTTTTCAAGCTGGGCTTTCATCTCGTTGAACTTCGCGTTAAGTTCCGCAAGTTCCTTTTCGATGCTCGCCTTACGCTCCATCGACAGTTTGTCGCTTTCTTTTTTTAATGCGGATTCTTCGATTTCAAGTTGCATTATCTTGTGCGAGATGTCGTCCATTTCGGCAGGCATGCTGTCGATTTCGGTACGAATCATGGCGCACGCTTCGTCGACAAGGTCGATTGCCTTATCGGGCAGGAATCTGTCGGTAATGTAACGGTCGGACAAGGTCGCCGCCGCAACGAGAGCCTGGTCGTGAATTCTCACGCCGTGATAGATTTCGTATCTTTCTTTCAGTCCTCTTAAAATCGCAATCGTGTCTTCGACGTCGGGCTGATCGACGGTCACCGGTTGGAAACGACGTTCAAGCGCGGGATCTTTTTCGATATACTTGCGGTATTCGTCCAATGTCGTCGCGCCTATGCAGTGCAACTCGCCACGGGCAAGCATAGGTTTCAGGAGATTGCCTGCGTCCATGCTGCCTTCGGTCTTGCCTGCGCCGACGATCGTGTGCAATTCGTCGATGAACAAAAGCGTTCTGCCTTCCTGTTTTTTAATTTCGTTAAGGACGGCTTTCAGCCTTTCTTCAAATTCGCCGCGGTACTTCGCGCCCGCAATCAACGCACCCATATCCAGCGCGAAAACCTTTTTGTCTTTCAATCCTTCGGGGACGTCGCCGCGTACGATACGCTGTGCAAGCCCTTCAACGATTGCGGTCTTGCCGACGCCAGGATCACCGATAAGCACGGGGTTGTTTTTCGTCTTTCTGGAAAGAATCCTTATGACGTTTCTTATTTCCTCGTCACGGCCGATTACGGGGTCGAGTTTTCCGTTTCTTGCCCTTTCGACAAGGTCGTATCCGTATTTATTGAGCGCTTCGTAAGTGTCTTCCGGGTTGTCCGTGGTGTTGGGCGCGGTTTTGATTTTTTTCAAAGCGTCCAGAAACGCCGCCTTGTCCACGCCGTACGCCGAAAACAGTTTTTTTAGATTCGCCGTCTGGTTGTCGAGAATACCTTCAAAAAGATGCTCGACTCCGACGTACGCGTCGCCGTCTTTTTTGGCGTACTTTTCGGCAGCGGCAACAACTTTCGCCGCTTCGTTACCGAGATACATGCTCGCGCCTTCGCCCGAAACCCTCGGGAAAGATTTAATCACGTTTTCGACCGCGCCTTTAAGACTGTCGGCGCTTACTTGCAGTCCTGTTAAAATCTTATAAATGAGTCCGTTTTCGTCGTTAAGCAAAGCGTATAAAAAATGCTCGGTCTTGATTTCCTGATTGTCGTGTTCAAGAGCGATGTTTTGCGCGCCCTGCACGGCCTCAACGGCTTTTGCGGTATATTTATTAGTATCCATATATTATTTATCCTCCTTTTTACGATAATACATACGCGAGCGTTGGCAGTCGGTGTTACAAACCGTTAGCACTCGCAACCTTTGATTGCTAATTATTGTAACATTTATTTACGATTTGTCAATACCTTTATGAAAAAAAGTTAAAGAAAAATACAACAAAAAAAGCACTCAAAGCGTGCTAACGGCGCACACTGCACTTTTGAAATCGCATTATCGCAGGCGATAATGCTCACTCTTTTGCTTGTGTGCTCCTTTTCCCCGCGAGTACACAGTATCCCGCGGGGTCCCCAATTTGGCAATGCCTCGCAATGACATTAAGTGCGTTGCACGGAATTAAAATCACCCTAATAAAAAAGCACCCCGTTCGGGTGCTAAACATAGTTTCCAAAATCGGCAGAATTTTGATTAAAAATCTATCCCAAAAACGGCAAAAATTAGATGGATTTTTGATGTTTCTTTCGGGGTTCTGAAAATCCTAGTGTACTTACGCGTACACGGATTTTCAGGTTCTCGGAAAAACTCAAAAAGGCGCTAATTTCGTCACAAACTTCGCTTTTGACCAAACAAACTCTTTATATTTGCTTGTTTGTCTTTTGCTTGCTTGCTCCTTGTCCCCACGGGTACACAGTATCCCGCGGGGTCCCCAAGATTAAAATCGTCAGAATTTTGATCAAAAATCTTTCCCAAAAACGGCATAAATTAGATGGATTTTTGGGGTTCTTGACGGGTTCGTGCGAAGGCGCGTACTTGTCGTACGTAACTGAGCAAGATTCCGTCAAAACGCCGAAAAGGCGCTAATTTTTGCCGTTTTTTAAGGCGAGGGCGGCAGCACCCAAGATCCCCGCCTCATTTTTAAGCGTCGCCTTAACAACCTTAATATACGGATTTCTTTTGCCGCCGTAACTGTAACGGGTGACGTACGCTTGCAGGCGTTTTATGAACCAGTCGCCCTGATTGCTTATACCGCCGCCCATAAAGATTATTTCGGGACGGATATAGTTGCCGATATTCACAAGTCCTTCTCCGACGTATCTGATATATCTTGAAACAAGGGCTTTTGCGGTTTTGTCGCCCGCGTTCATCGCGTCGAATGCCGTGCGCCCCGTGACCTTCCCTTCTTTTTTGGCGATTTCGTTCATCAGACTTTCGGGGTGTTTTTCCATCGCGCGTTTGGTATCGCGGATAAGAGCTGTTGCTGACGCATACGCTTCCCAGCAACCGCGCCTGCCGCAACCGCATTTTTCGCCGCCCATACGAATGACGGTGTGTCCGCCCTCGCCGCCTGCGCCTTTGAAGCCGGAAATCAAATTACCTTTGACAATTGTACCTGTCCCTACGCCTGTGCCAAGTGTCACCATGACAGCATTTTGCACGCCTTTCATATCGCCGAACACCGATTCGCCGATGACAGCGCAGTCCGCGTCGTTGCCGATATACACGGGAAAATCGAAATATTTTTTGAATTCCGCACGGAAATCGTAATCGCGGAAGAAAATATTGCAGGTATAAAAAATCTTTGCGGTGTCGGGATCGACCGTGCCGGGGACGCCCATGCCCATTCCCGCAATCTCGTCCGTCGAAATGCCGGCGTCTTCCAAAAGTTTTGCGACAAGCCCCGCGATATCTTTTGCGTTGTCGTCGGACGGTTGCGTCGGTTTTGTAACAACGCTGTCTTTCACGATTATGTTGCCGTTTTCGTCGACGATGCCGCCTTTAATGCTCATACCGCCCACGTCGATACCTATATAATACATGTTCAAATCCTTACTTTTTTTCTTAATTTTACCACAAATACACGGCGCGCGCAACGGTTGCGCCAGGACATTTTCAGGTGTCGCGCAAAATTCTTCTTGATTTATCACATTATCGTGTGATACAATACTTCTAAGAATAATGATTATTGGGGATTTATATTATGTTGAAACCGGAAGAAATTATTGCGGCAAGGATTCTTATGAACACCAACGAGGTTTTTTTGTCCTCGGTCGGCGCAGGGGGCGGTCCACGTTCCAGCATTATCACGAAACTTCGCTCGGAAGGACACAACGTCATTTATTTCGGCGCGCCGATTAACAGCCAGAAAGTCCAGAATATCCGACAAAATCAGAACGCAAGCATTTGCTATTACAGCGGCTCGGACAGCATCACGCTTTTGGGCAGGGTTGAGTTTGTCACCGACAACACTTTAAGGAAGCAACTCTGGCACGAATGGTGCAAAAAAACCAACGCGATCGCGCTTAACGAGTACGACTTCTGCCCGATGAAGTTCACGACGACGGAAGCCACTTTCTGGATACGAAACAAGCTTTCGACCTTCACTTACGAATAATCGCGATTAAAGAATAATCAAAGTTCGTCCCGAATATAAATACCGTATGAAATATACGGTAATTCGGGTTGGCTTTGGCGAGAACGCCTCATCTTTGGCAAGAAAATACAAAACGACCGAAAGGTCGCTTTTTTTATTGAACGATAATCCGCTTTTCTTTGAGGGGGAACGGCTTATCGCGGCGGAATTCCACGGGAAAACCTGCGTCGCGAGGCCTTTCGACACGGCGGAAACCGTCGCAAAAAGGACGGGAACAAGAAAAGAAGAAGTGATCCGTCTGAACGGCACCGACAAATTCTTCCCCGGTCAGAACGTGATTCTTTCGGATTATGACGAATAAGAAAAGTATTTTCAAATCGGTCGCGGTCGTTACGGCATTTTCGGTCGCGACAAGACTTTTTGCGTTTTTGTTCAAAGTTTTCGTGTCGCGGCAGTTCGGCGCGAGCGTTGTCGGCGTATATCAGATGGCGTTGAGTTTTTATTTTTTCGCGTCGGCGGTCGCGCTCAGCGGACTTCCGACGGTGATAAGTCGAAAGATTGCCGAGGACGAAAAAACGGGCGGCGAAAACGTACCGTCGCTTATTTCGACCGCGCTTGTTTTATCGCTGTCATCGGTACTCCCGATACTTTCGGTAATATATCCCGTCGCTTTCCTTTTGCCGTCGGTTTTTGCGGACGAGCGGGTTTTGCCGCTTATCGTAATTATGCTGCCCGCACTTCTGAGCACGAGTATTTACAACGTTATCCGCAGTTGGTTCTGGGGAAAAAGGTCTTTTCTTGCGTTCAGTTTCACCGAGATGCTGGAAGAAGTCCTTCGTATTACTTTCACGCTGATATTTTCGCTGGGACTTATCGCCGCCGTAACGCCGCTTAAAGGGCTTGCGGTAGGTTTTTTGGTGTCGGATATTGCGTGCGCCGTCGTACTTTTCATACTGTTTTTGATAAAAAAAGGTAAATTTGGCCGTATTAAAGACGTTCCGGCGGTGTTAAAGCCCTCGCTTCCGATAACGGCGATGCGCGTTTTCGGCGGAGTCATCGGCGCGTTTACGGCAATCGTGATTCCCGTCCTGCTCATAAAATACGGCATGGAAAAAAGCGACGCGTCGGCAACTTTCGGACGCGTTACAGGAATGGCGATGCCTCTTCTTATGGCGCCGACCACTCTCACGGGCGCGCTGTCCGTCGTGCTGATTCCCGAAATCGCGACGATTAAACACGACGACAAATCCGCGATGTCCGCGCGCATTGACGGCAGCATAAATTTTGCGATAATAATCGCAGCCCTTTTCACGATTTTGTATATCCCGCTCGGAAAAGAAATCACGACTTTCGTGTTCAAAGACGAGTTTTCGGGCGTGTATCTTTCAAACGTCGCGCTTATGCTGTACCCGCTGGGACTCAACCAGATTTCGACGTCGATATTAAACTCGATGGGGCTTGAAAAGAAATCCTTTTTCAATTACGCCGTCGGCGCGGCGATACTTATGATTCTGACGCTCGCGCTGCCGAAGTACGTCGGGATTTACGCTGTCGCGATCGGGGGCGCGGCGGGAAGCGTCATCTCGTCTTTTCTGAACCTTAACGCGCTCAATAAAAAAGCGCGGATTCTGGACAATCCCAAAAAGACCGCGCTTGCAATATTGTTGTCGTTTCCGCTTGTCGCGCTGACCTGTCTTCTGAAAAATCTGCTGTTTTTCAAAATTCCGCCGTTTTTCGCGATTGCGATTTCGGGCGGAATACCCATGCTTTTGTACCTTGCGGCGTGCGTCGCTTTCAGGATCTTCGACGTTACTCGCTTTTACAAAACGACGCGGAAAAAATCTTTGAAAAAACGGGGTAAATCAAAAAAGTAAGCCCGACGTTTATCGCGGTAACGGGCGTTTGCGTAACCGCGCGCACCCCCATATAGGCAAAAAACGTCTGCCCTTTGCTGAGCCCCATAAGATACAATGCGTACGTGTTTATGAAAAGCGTGCAGACGACGTAAACCAAAATATACGATATTGCGATATTTACGTACGGCATCGCGCCGCCGAGTTTTTTGATTTTAATATACGACGTGAGCCCCGGGATAACGCCGATAAGTACCGACGCGCAAAGAATCACCGGGTTTGGCGCATACCCGCCGCCGACGAAACAGCCGATCACGTCGCCGAGTCCGCCGACAAGTCCGCCGGCAATCGGCCCGAAAAAGTACCCCGCAAGAAAACATACCGTATAAGTCAGCGTGATTTTGAGCGTGCCTAAGCGCGGCGAGAATATGCCGACAACGACGTTCAACGCCACGAATACCGCAAGGTACGCAATCTTTTGCGCCGTGAAATAACGTTTTTTTTCGGAAGACTCCCCGACGGAAACGTCGGGTTCTTGTGCAACGATTTTGTTTTTGAGCATAAAAAAACCTCCTTTAAGAGGTTCGCGTTAAAAGCCGCGCGAAAACGCGGTACTTCGCAGCGAACGCGACAAGCCACCGCAGGTTTCCCTTTCGTTTGCGGGCGACATTCCATCCCGCAACACTTAACGCGACTTATCTACTCTGCAACGCTAATAATAAACTATCCGCGCCGAAAAATCAAGCGGCGGCGCATAAATCGCGAAAACTTAAAAATAATAGCGATATGCTCAACGTTTTAATTCGCGCAATAATATTGTACTTTTTCCTGCTGGCGGCGATGCGGCTTATGGGAAAGCGGCAGTTGTCCGAGTTTCAGCCCTTCGAGTTTGCGATAACTCTCGTCGCGGCAGACCTTGCGTGCATTCCGATGTCGGACAACACCATTCCGATAATTTACGGCATAATCCCGATATTCACGCTTGTGATACTGCATAATCTTTTGACGTTTTTCGCAATCAAAAGTCACCGCTTCCGAAAACTCATCAACGGCAAGCCCGTTATTCTCATCGGCGACGGCAAAATCGACTGCGACGTGCTTAAAAAATGCGGAATGACCGCAAACGATCTTCTGGAAAGCCTGCGCGAACAAGGATATTTCAAAATCGGCGAGATAAACTACGCCGTGCTGGAAACAAACGGGAAAGTGTCCGTGCTGCAAAAGTTTGCAAACGCGCCGGTAACGAACGCCGACCTTAATATCGAAGGCGGCAGCAACAACCTTCCTTACAACGTCGTCGTCGAAGGCAGGTTTATGGGGGATACGTTCAAAAGCATTACCCCTCCCCTTGAAAAGGACGTCGTCGTAAAAACTCTTGAAAAAGAGAATATGACAATCCGCGACGTGTTCTTGTTTTCCATTGACAAAGACGCGGCGTTTATACAAAGTTACGACGGGCGCGTCGTGAACACGATAATCGAAAAATGAAAAAAGCAGTTATCCTTTTTATAATATTTCTTATAATCCTGGGCGCGGGGATTGCCGAACACTTTTTCGTGCATAAAACCTTTGACGACTTCAACGAGCGCATAGAAAAAATCGAAGCCGCCCTTCAAAACGACGACGTTGTTTCCGCACTTTCTTACGCCGAAGACCTGCAAAACTTCTGGGCAAGAAAACGAAAAATCGTGGAGGCGATTTCCTACTGTCAGGACGCACGACAGATCAACGTAATACTTGGGGAACTCACGGGAAGTTTAAGGTGCGAAGACACCGACAACGCTTTCAGCAAAATCGAAAGTCTGTATCAACTCATACAAAACATACGGGATATGCTGGACTTCAACGCCATTGATATAATTTAATTATTTCGACAAAAAAGCGGCTTTACAAATGTAAAACCGCTTTTTAACATTGTTTTTTGCAATTTTCGCATTACTTCAAAATTCTTTTAAGGAACTGTCCGGTATACGACTTTTCGTTTTCCGCGATATGTTCGGGCGTGCCGACGTCTACGATCGTTCCGCCTCTGTCGCCGCCGTCGGGACCAAGGTCAACGATGTTGTCCGCAACTTTCACGACGTCAAGATTATGCTCGATAACGACGACGGTGTTGCCGCTCGACACAAGCCTTTGCAAGATTGTGATAAGTTTTGCAACGTCGTGGGTATGCAGTCCCGTCGTGGGCTCGTCCAGAATATACAGCGTCTTGCCGGTGCTGCGTTTGCTGAGTTCGGTTGCGAGTTTCACGCGCTGCGCCTCGCCGCCGGACAACGTGGTTGCGGGTTGACCGAGTTTGATGTACCCGAGCCCCACGTCGTAAAGCGTCTTGATTTTGTTGTAAATCTTCGGAATGTTTTTGAAGTATTCGCACGCTTCCTCGACGGTCATTTCAAGGACGTCGTTGATGTTTTTGCCCTTATATTTCACTTCCAGCGTTTCTCTGTTATACCTCTTCCCGTGGCACACGTCGCAGGGAACGTAAATGTCGGGCAGGAAATGCATTTCGATTTGTATTATGCCGTCGCCGCCGCAGTTTTCGCACCTGCCGCCCGAAATGTTGAACGAAAATCTGCCCGCCGTATATCCCCTTGCCTTTGCGTCGGGAGTCGAGGCAAACAGTTCCCTTATCGGGGTGAAAACGCCCGTGTACGTCGCGGGATTGCTGCGCGGAGTGCGACCGATCGGCGACTGATCGATATTGATGATTTTATCAAAGTTATCGATGCCTACAATCTCGTCGTACTTCCCTTCCGTAAGGTTGCTTTTGTTCAGTTTGTTATAAACTGAGGGATAAATAATTTCGTTGACAAGGCTGCTTTTTCCGCTGCCCGAAACGCCCGTAACCGCGGTTAAAAGTCCGACGGGAATATCGACGTCAATGTTTTTCAGATTGTTTTGTCTTGCGCCGCGAACCGACAAATATCTGCCGTCGGGGCGTTTTCTTTCTTCGGGCACGTCGATTTTGAGTTCGCCCGACAAATACTTGCCCGTTATCGACTCCTTGCAGGCGATAATGTCGTCCACGCTGCCTGCCGCAACGAGTTTTCCGCCGTGTATGCCCGCGCCGGGACCGATATCCACGATGTAATCCGCCGCGCGCATCGTGTCCTCGTCGTGCTCGACAACGATAAGCGTGTTTCCGAGGTCGCGCAGTCCTTTCAGACTGCTTAATAATCTTTCGTTATCCTTCTGGTGAAGCCCGATCGACGGCTCGTCAAGGATATACAACACTCCCGTAAGTCCGCTGCCGATTTGCGTGGCAAGCCTTATCCTTTGCGATTCGCCGCCCGAAAGCGTCGAGGCGGAGCGGGAAAGAGTAAGATAATCGAGCCCGACGTTTACCAAAAATTTCAGCCTTGCGCGGATTTCTTTGATTATCCTTTCGGCAATGAGCGTTTTTTGTTTGTCAAGAACGAGCGCGCCGAAAAATTCGTCGATTGTTTTCACCGACATATCCGAAAGTTCCGCAATGTTAAGCCCGCCGACGGTAACCGCGAGCGCTTCCTTTTTCAGGCGTTTTCCTCCGCACGTTTTGCACGGCACGGACACCATATATCTTTCGATTTCGTACTTAACGCCGTCGCTTGTCGTTTCGCGATAGCGGCGCATAAGGTTGTTGACGATACCTTCGTATTTCGTCATGAATTGCCCGCGGAAACTGCGTGAGTTATAATCCATCGGGATTCTTTCGTCAACGCCGTACAAAATCGCGTCGAGTTTCCACTTCGGCAAGTCTTTAATCGGCGTCGTGAGCGAAAAATCCAGCACCTTCGCCAGCGCTTTCATTTGCGAGCGCACGATGTCGCCACTGCCGAGATTCCACCCCGACGGCGCGGCAAGTCCGCCGTTTCCGACGCCCAGATTTTCATCGACGATAATCTTTTTCAGGTCGATTTCGTTGCGGAAGCCCAGTCCGCCGCATTCGGGACATGCCCCGTACGGATTGTTGAAAGAAAACAGTCTGGGTTCCAGTTCTTCGATGCTGACGTCGCAATCCGGGCAACTGTATTTCGTGCTGTAAATCGTCGTCTTTTTTGCGTTTTCGACGACGACAAGTCCGTTTGCGAGTTTGAGCGCGGCTTCGACGCTGTCCGTCAGACGTCTTTCCGATCCTTCTTTTACGGCGATACGGTCGATTGTCACCGAAATATCGTGTTTTACGTTTTTGTCAAGAACGATTTCTTCGTCAAGGGTATAGTCGATGCCGTCCACACGCACGCGGACGTAGCCCGACTTTTTGAAGTCTTCAAGTTCCTTCCTGTATTCGCCCTTTCTGCCTCTGACGACGGGTGCCATGATTATGACCTTATTGTCGCCCGACTGCACGGTGCTTTCGATGATTTTGTCGGTAATCTGGTCAACCGTCTGATGTTCGATTTCCCTGCCGCACTTCGGACAATGCGGAGTGCCGACGCGGGCGTACAAAAGCCTTAAATAATCGTAAATTTCGGTAACGGTGCCCACCGTCGAGCGCGGGTTTTTGGACGTCGTTTTCTGGTCGATGGAAACGGCGGGGGAAAGCCCTTCGATATATTCGACGTCGGGTTTTTCCATTTGTCCCAAAAACATACGGGCGTAGCTTGACAGACTTTCGATATACCGTCTTTGCCCTTCGGCGAAAATCGTGTCGAAAGCAAGCGACGACTTACCGCTGCCGGAAAGCCCCGTGAACACGACAAGTTTATCGCGCGGGATTTCGACGTCGATGTTTTTAAGGTTATTTTCTTTTGCTCCTTTTACAAAAATTTTGTCCGCCATTTATGTTATCTTCCAAGTTCTTTTTTAAGTTCGGATATTCTGTCGCGAAGCTTGATTGCCGCCTCGAAATCCAGCCCTTCCGCCGCGACTTGCATAAGTCCTTTCAGACGTTCAAGTTCCGAAGCGATATCTTTACGGTCGCGTTTTGCGTCTTTATCCAGCTTTTTGGTGATTTCGATTGTATTTACGATTTCTTTCACGACGGTGTGCGGAACGATGCCGTGCGCCGCGTTGTAGTCGGATTGTATCTTTCTTCTGCGGTTTGTTTCGTCGATTGCGCGCTGCATACTGCCCGTTATCGTATCGGCGTACATAATAACCCTTGCGTCGACGTTTCTTGCGGCGCGGCCGACGGTCTGGATAAGCGCAGTTTCGCTTCTTAAAAACCCTTCCTTATCGGCGTCGAGAATCGCAACGAGCATTACTTCGGGAAGATCGAGCCCTTCTCTTAAAAGGTTGATTCCGACAACCACGTCGACGTCGCCTTTTCTCAGAGAATTGATGATTTCGATTCGTTCCAGCGTGTCGATGTCACTGTGCATATACTTGACCTTGATCCCCTTTTCCTTCAAAAACGAAGTAAGGTTTTCCGCCATTTTTTTGGTGAGCGTCGTAACAAGTGTTCTGCCGCCCTTTTCGACGGTCAGATTGATTTCGGAAATAAGGTCGTCGATTTGTCCTTCGACGGGGCGTATAAAAATTTCGGGGTCGATAATGCCCGTAGGACGTATGAGTTGTTCCGCCACCTGGTCGGCTTCCTGCAACTCAAACGGGGCGGGAGTCGCCGACACGCACACAAGCTGATAAATCCTTTTTTCAAACTCGTCGAAACGGAGCGGACGGTTGTCGAAAGCGGCGGGCAGACGGAAACCGTATTCCACAAGGTTTTCCTTCCTGCTTCTGTCGCCGTTGTACATACCGCGGATTTGCGGAATCGTCATATGGCTTTCGTCGATGAAACAGACGAAATTTTTCGGGAAGAAGTCCAACAAAGTGTACGGCGGTTCGCCGGGTTTCCTTCCGTCAAAGTATCTGCTGTAATTTTCGATGCCGCTGCAATAGCCCATTTCGCGCATCATTTCGACGTCGTACGCGACGCGCTCGCCGATTCGTTGCGCCTCGATAAGTTTATTGCGGTCGGTGAAATATTTCACCCTTTCTTCCCTGTCTTTCGTGATGAGCGTCAGGGCGTTTTCCATACGGCTTTCGCCGACGACGTAATGGGTTGCTGGGAAAATGACGGCGTGTTCGAGCCTCGACAACGGCTTTCCCGTAAGGGCGTCGATTTCATAAAGTTTTTCGATTTCGTCGCCGAAAAATTCAACCCGTATCGCGACTTCCGAATTCGACGACGGGAATATATCCACAACGTCGCCGCGCATTCTGAATGTGCTGCGCTGAAAGTCGATGTCGGCGCGCTTATATTGTATATTCACGAGTTTACGCGCCAAATCGTCACGGTCAAGCGTCATTTCGGGGCGCAAAGAGATGGAAAGGTTAAAGTATTCTTCGGGCGCGCCCAGCCCGTATATGCACGATACGGAACTGACGACGATGACGTCGTTTCTTTCGCAAAGACTGCTTGTCGCGCTGTTTCTGAGTTTGTCGATTTCGTCGTTGACTTCCAGCTCCTTTTCGATGTAAGTGTCGCTTCTCGGGATATACGCTTCGGGCTGATAGTAGTCGTAATACGATACGAAAAACTCCACGCGATTATCGGGAAAAAACTCACGAAACTCGTTGCAAAGTTGCGCCGCAAGCGTTTTGTTGTGCGCGATAACGAGCGCGGGACGTTGCACCCTTTCGATGACGTTTGCCATCGTAAAGGTTTTGCCGCTTCCCGTAACGCCCAGAAGCACCTGCGTACGAAACCCGTCGTTCAGTCCCTCGACAAGTTTTTCGATTGCCTGTTCCTGATCGCCGTTCGGTTTGAATTTCGATTTTAACTGAAAAAGATGATTTTCCATCAACGAAACTTGCCCATGATAAGCGGGGCGATGATATATCTTATGATGATTGCGATCGTGCCGGAAACGATTGCCGTGCATACCGTAATCAGCAGTTTGTTGTAAACGCTTTTGCGCCACGCCCTTTCGACGCGCGCGAACGAAAGCCCTTTCTGATGCATCGTGATGCAATACGTCAGTTCGCCGTGGTTATCGGCGGAAATGTATTCCAGATAATCGTCGAGCGCAAGCCCTTTGAGCATAGGTTCGAGTTCTTCGGGGGTGTAGGCGTAATCGTACGGCAACGCCTCAAAAATTTCAAGCGGTTTCACCAGACAGACGCCCTCGTCGTTTTTTTCGGCGAGGTTAAGAAGGACGTGCATAAGCGCCCTTTCTTTTTTATTCAATGCGTGTTTTTCAACTGCCATAGTCCGCCTCTTATTTCATTTTCAGGAAAACCCCGATAAGAAGAGCAATCGCGCTTGCGATAAGCCCACCGAGAAGCGCGCCCCAGAACGCCGCTTTTCTTATCATTTTCCTTAAAGAGATGCTGTCAAGCTTGATTTCTTTCGACTTGCCTTTTTCGCCTGCGACGGGAACGTCGACGGACGCGGTGGGGTGCGAATCGTGCGGTTCCGCCTTTTCGATGGCGCGCGCTTTTGCAAGCGTGGCAAGGCAATACTCGTCCACCGTCGAATATTTGACTTTGATATAATCGTTGTCGGACAACGTGCGGATTATCCCCGAAAGTTCCACCTTTGTGCAACGGTCGGAATCGGACAATTTCGCGATGATTTCGTCCGCGTCGATGATTTTATAGGCGCCATCCGAAAAGTCGTTAAGGACAGTCAGCACGGCGTTTAATTGCCTGTCAAGCATATACTACCTCATTTTAGTTACCCTATTATACCACCTGCAAGGTCAAATTGCAAGCCCTGACAAAAGTCTTTCAAAAAGTCGATTGAAAATTAGTATTTCAATTTGCTTTTATTTTATAATAAAGTGTGCTATCATTGACTAAATTATAAATTTTCGAGTGAATATGAATCTTTTAAGCAAGTTTTTGAATAGAACGGATTTTTCGGACTACGACGATTTCAGAAGAAACGCGAAACTTTGCGTTCCGTCCGATTTCAACTTCGGATTTGACGTCGTGGACGAATACGCAAGGCTTTGTCCCGAAAAACGCGCCCTTGTATGGTGCAATCAGAAAGGCGAAGAAAAAGTCATCACCTTTGGCGAAATGAAGGAATTGTCGCTGAAAATGTGCAACGTCATTTCGTCGTACGGCGTGAAAAAAGGCGACTTCGTAATGAGTATGCTCAACCGTCGTTGGGAATACTGGGTACTTGTCGTGGCGTGCTGCAAAATGGGCGTCGTACTTATCCCCGCAACGCACATGCTCACCCCGAAAGACGTCGCGTACCGCGTGAACGAGGCGGGCGTGAAGTTGCTGTTTGCGACGGAAGAAGAAGACGTTGCGGAACATATCTCGCTTGCCCTTCCCGATTGCAAAAATCTGAAAGGCGTATTGTCGGTAAACGGCGCGCACTTTGACAACCTTGACGAAAAACTTGAAAACGCGCCTGCGGAATTTTCCTTCGACGCGCGCCCCAACCCCCGCGATCTGATGCTCGTATATTTCACTTCGGGCACGACGGGTATGCCAAAAATGGTCATGCACGACTTTTTGTATCCTTTGGGACACGTTTTCACCGCAAAATACTGGCAGGACGTCGTCGACGACGGCTTGCACTTCACTATGGCGGAAACGGGCTGGGCAAAATGCAGCTGGGGCAAAATCTACGGTCAGTGGATATCGGGCACGGCGGTTTTCGCCTACGACTACCACGGCAGATTTACCCCCACGGACGTCTTGCCGCTTGTGAAAAAATACGGGATAACGACTTTTTGCGCCCCGCCCACGATTTACAGATTTTTGGTGAAAGAAGACTTGTCGAGTTTCGATTTATCCTCGATAAAACATTGCTCCACCGCCGGCGAAAGTTTGAATCCCGAAGTGTTCAAACAGTTTGAAAAAGCGACCGGGCTCAAAATTTACGAAGGTTTCGGTCAGACCGAAGGCACGGTAATGCTGGGCACTTTCAAATACTTGTCCCCAGTTACGGGCAGTCTCGGAAAGCCCAGCCCCCTGTACGACGTGCGCCTTATCGACGACGACGAAAACGAGGTTAAACCCGGCGAAGAAGGCGAAATCGCCATACTGAAATCGGAAAATCAGTGCGGACTCGTCGCGGGCTACTTCAAGGACGAGGCGCGCACCGCCGCCCTTAAAAACGACGTTTACTTCCACACCGGCGACCTTGCCTATCAGGACAAAGACGGCTGGTTCTGGTACGTCGGAAGAAAGGACGATATCATCAAATCGTCGGGCTACCGCATCGGACCTTTCGAGGTCGAAAGCGCGCTTATGGAACACCCCGCGGTGCTGGAATGTGCAATCACCGCCGTCCCCGACGACCTGCGCGGACAAATCGTGAAAGCGACAATCGTCCTGACCAAAAACTATCAGCCGTCGGACGCGCTTGTCAAGGAACTGCAAAACCACGTGAAAAAAGTAACCGCGCCGTATAAATACCCGCGCATCGTGGAGTTCGTGAAAGAACTTCCGAAGACGACGTCGGGCAAAATCCGCCGTGTGGAAATCCGCGAAAACGACAAAAAATAATATTCATCCGGTATATCCCAAACAAAAAAACTCCGCCTTGGCGGAGTTTTTTAATGCGGTTTTTGTGCGGCTTTTGTGCATTTTTGCGTTGTTTTGCGCTGTTACTTTTTGTTGTCGCGGTCGTCTTTGCGCTTTTTCGCTTCCATTATGTTGACAAAAAAGATTATTCCCACAAGCACGACAAGCCCGACCAGAATCCACACTTTGTAGGTGTCGAAAAAGATCTGCACCTTTTCCCAAAGCGTTTGTGCCTGAGCGATTTTTTCCTCAAAATTTTTGATTGTGTCGCCGATTGCGGACAGTGTGATTTCTTTCATTATTCTTCAACGCGGATAAGCGCGGCGACGTTTTTCACGCCGTCAAGAGCGGTGATTTCTTTCAACGCTTTTTCAATGATTTTCTCGTGGCTCAGGTGCGTGACGAAGATAATGTCCGTCTTTGAATTGACGTTCTCTTCGTTCTGAAAAACCTTTTCTATGCCGATTTTGTTTTTGCCGAAAACGGTTGAAATTCTGCCCAGAATTCCTTCGCGGTCGGTGGCGCATATACGGACGTAATACTTGCTCTTAAAATCGGCGATAAAGTCCGAATCGCGACTTGAACCGTCGTTTTTGAACGGTAAATAGCGTGGTTTGCGCTGATGTGCCGCATAAATAATATCGCTGACGATTGCGCTGCCGGTGGGCAGATCGCCCGCGCCCCTGCCGTAAAGCATAATATCGCCGACGCTGTCGCCGACAAGATACACGGCGTTGAAACTGCCCGACACCGCCGCAAGCGGATGGCTGCTTTTAATGAACGCGGGATGCACGCGCGCCTCGATTTTTCCGTTGTTGTTTTTGCTGATTGCAAGGAGTTTCAGCGTGTAGCCGAGTTTCTTGCCCGTATTAATGTCGTCCACGGAAATTTTCGTGATCCCCTCGCGATACACCCTTTGTACGGGCACTTTTTTGTGATAGGACAGCGTGGACAAAATCGACAGTTTGTACGACGCGTCAAAGCCTTCGACGTCGGCTGTCGGATCGAATTCGGCATACCCGAGTTCCTGCGCGGATTTCAGCGCGTCTTCGTACGACGTGCCGTTTTCGCTCATCGCCGATAAAATATAGTTCGTCGTGCCGTTTATTATGCCCTTTATCGACAAAATCGTATTTGCCTGCATGCCTTCGGTAATCGTGCGGATTATGGGCACGCCGCCGACGCAACTCGCCTCGAAATACAGCCCCGCCTTGCCGCGTTTTGCCGCCGCTTCGAGTTCGTGCCAGTGTTTTGAAAACAATTCCTTATTTGCGGTGACGATGCTTTTGCCTGCTTCCAGAGCCTTGATAAGGAACGTCCTTGCGGGTTCGATACCGCCAAAAAACTCGCAAACTATCGAGATATCTTTGTTGTTTACGACGTTGTCGATGTCGGTTGAAACGATGTCGGGATTTACGCCCAACTCTTCAACCCTTTTCATATTGCGTTCAAGCACGTGCAGGACTTCGATATCGAGCCCTTCGTACTTTTTGAAAGTTTCGTGGTTTTTTTCCAGAATCTTATAAGTGCCGCCCCCGACCGTACCCAGTCCGAGCAGCGCGATGCCGACTTTTTTCATTCGTTATTACCTTCTTTATTCATATCGTACAAAATTTTAAGCCCTTTGAGAGAAAGCGAGCGGTCAACGACGTCGATAATCGACTTATCCGCGTTGACGACAAGTTCCGACAAACCGCCCGTCGCGATGACTTTCGCATTTTTCATAAGCGGATTTTCGCGGAATTTTCTGACAATGTAGTCAACCTGCCCCGCATATCCGTAAACCGCGCCCGATTGCATACCCTCGATTGTGGAACGGGCAATCGCGTCTTTCGGCGGAACAAGTTCGAAACGGGGAAGTTTCGCGGCGGTGTTCACAAGGCTTTCCGACGCGGTTTTGACGCCGGCGCAAATCGCGCCGCCCAAAAACGTGCCGTCTGCGGTAACCGCATTGAACGTCGTCGCGCTGCCGAAATCCACAACGATAATCGGCCCGCCGTATATGAAGTGCGCCCCGACCGCGTCGACGATCCTGTCCGCGCCGAGTTCGATGGGGTTGTTATATTTGATTTTCAAACCCGTTTTAAGCGTGGCGTCCACGAAGACGGGCTTTTTCTTCATATAGTACGTGCACATATGTTCCACCGTGTAGTTGAGCATGGGCGCAACGGACGACATGATAATGCCGTCGATATCCTGAAATTCAACGCCGACGTTTTTGAACAAGTCGTACAAAATCATTCCGAGTTCGTCCGCGGTGCGCTTTGCCTCGGTTGAAAGACGCCAGCTTTTTTTCAGGACGTCGCCGTCGTACACGCCGAGTTTCATATTCGTATTTCCTACGTCGATAACAAGTAACATTTTTTAATCCTTATCGTGATTTTACGTTATTATACCAAAAGCGCGCGCATTTTACAACTATTATTTTTTAAAACATATATGGTACGCGTTATAAATATAATTTTTATATGCAAAAAGTAAAATGGCTTTACGCCGCGTTTTTCGCGCTTTCGTTTGCGCTTATCGTGGAATGGACGGGAAGTTTCACCGTGCAAAGAAACCTATCCTGGTTTTTTGGGCTGAATCTTCCGGTGTTTTGGTTGGACGCGACGGCGTTCACGGCGTTGTTCTCGGCCGCGACGGCACTTGAAGCGTTCGTCGTGTCCGACGCGCTCGTCAAAGACGCGGTAAATCCGACATTCGGCTTGTATGCGTCGGTCAAGTTTTCGTCCGCATTGTTCCTTGCGCTGTTTTTCGCGGCAAGAAATCCTCTTTTGGGACTTGTCACAATGACTGTCACTTTGGCGTTAATGTGGATTTTTTGTATTTTTATTCTGCGATCCCGCGCGGGGAAACTTGCAAAAGCCGCCGTTCCCGTCCTGCTTTTATGGTATTCGTATCTGTGGTCGCTGTCCTACGCCGTCGCGATTATAAATTAAAAAAAGGACGGCGCCGCCCGCCGTCCCGAAAAAATGGTGCTTTTATGTATTATTTGCACCCGCCGCCACCGCCGCATCCGCAGCAGCAACACAAAATCACAAGCCACGGCCAGAAGCCGTACGCTCCGCCGCCGCATCCGCAACCGTCGTTGCACCCGCCGCCGCATCCGCCACAGCAGCAAAGAAGGATAAGAATCCATAACATACAGTCACAGCCCGAACCGCCGCCGAAAAAGTTTCCGTTCATAGCACAACCTCCCTTTCATACTCGATAACCGCAAGGATTATCTATACTTCACAATACGCAAACTTCATTTTTTTTGTTACATAAAACCCTTGCCCGTCGGCGTTTCGCTTGACTTTTTCTTAATATGTAAATAGAATATAAATAATCTTTTTTATGAGGTATGCGTTTATGGCAAATCTGACAATGGATAAACTCGTCGCGCTTGCGAAAAACCGCGGCTTCGTCTTCCCGGGAAGCGAAATTTACGGCGGTCTTGCAAACACCTGGGACTACGGTCCTTTGGGCGTCGAACTTAAAAACAATATCAAAAAAGCGTGGTGGAAAAAATTCATCACCGAAAGCGAATATAACGTAGGTCTTGACTGCGCGATTCTTATGAATCCGAAAGTCTGGGAAGCAAGCGGACATATCGGCGGTTTTTCCGACCCTCTTATGGACTGCAAATCGTGCAAATCCCGTCATCGCGCCGACGACCTTATCGAAAACTGGAACGCCAAAAAAGGTATCACCCTTAACATCGCCGGCTGGACGAACGAACAGATGGAAGAATATATCAGGGAAAACAAAATCCCGTGCCCGATCTGCGGCAACTCCGACTTCACCGGCGTGAGAAAATTCAACCTTATGTTCAAGACTTTCCAGGGCGTCACGGAAGACACGACAAGCACCGTATACCTTCGTCCCGAAACCGCGCAAGGTATCTTCGTAAACTTCAAAAACGTGCAGCGCACCACAAGAGCGAAAGTGCCTTTCGGCATCGGACAAATCGGCAAGTCTTTCAGAAACGAAATTACCCCCGGCAACTTCATCTTCCGCGTCCGCGAGTTTGAACAGATGGAACTTGAATTCTTCTGCAAACCCGGCACCGACCTTGAATGGTTCAATTACTGGAAAGAACACTGCAAAAATTGGCTTTACGGCCTTGGAATCAAGGAAGAAAACCTGCGCCTGCGCGACCACGATAAGGAAGAACTTTGCTTTTACAGCCGCGCCACGACCGACTTCGAGTTCAGATTCCCGTTCGGCTGGGGCGAACTTTGGGGCGTTGCCGACCGCACCGACTACGATCTTAACTGCCATCAGCGCGTCAGCGGCGAAAATATGGACTATGTCGATCCCGTCACGAACGAAAGATATATTCCTTACGTTATCGAGCCGTCGCTGGGCGTCGAGCGTATGTTCCTTGCCGTGCTTTCAAACGCCTATGACGAGGAAGAAGTCGACGGCGATACCCGTGTTGTTTTGCATTTGCATCACGCTCTCGCGCCGTATAAGGTTGCGGTGCTTCCTTTGCAAAAGAAACAACTTGGCGACAAAGCGACGGAAATTTACCGTATGCTTCAAAAGCACTTTTCCTGCACGTACGACGAAAGCGCAAGCATCGGCAAACGTTACCGCCGTCAGGACGAAATCGGCACTCCTTTCTGCGTGACGGTTGACTTCGACACCCTTGACGACGACACCGTAACCGTGCGTGAACGCGACAGCATGGCGCAAATCAGAATGCCTGTCGATAAACTTGTCGAATATCTGGAAAAAGAACTCGCTTACTAAGATAAAATGATAAAAGGCTCGGTTTACCGAGCCTTTTTGTATGATTAAAGATGTTATTCGGTCGTTTACTTAAACAAATCAGAAAAAGAAAAGGCTATACCAGCCAACAACTTGCCGACGCTTTGCACGTCTCCCGCAGCACTTACAGCCGCTACGAAAACGACTTAAAGGACGTGGAGCCCGACATACTTTTGGGCCTTGCTAATTTTTACGACACCACGGTCGACGACTTCCTGCTCTGGAACGCGCTTATCAATTCGCCCGATTATCCGATGAACGTCAACAAATTAAGGCGACTTGGAAAATTAAAATAATTTTTCGACGATCATTTCTTTCAGTTTATTCACGCCGTCCCCGGTTTTTGCCGAAATCACGACGGCGTTTTTTTCGTCTGTGGAAAAGCCTGCGTTTTCGTCGGCTTTGTTATAAACCGTTATCATCGGCGTGTCGGTAACGCCCAGCGACGTAAGGACGTCATTCACGACTTTTTCCTGTCTTTCAAGGTCCTTTGAACTGCAATCCGCAACGTGCAGAATAAGGTCGGCGTACGTTGCTTCTTCCAGCGTGCTTCTGAAAGCGTCGACGAACTCGTGCGGGAGATTGTCGATGAAACCTACGGTGTCGGTCAGAAGATATTCCTTGCCGATATCGACGAAAATCTTGCGCGTTACGGGATCGAGCGTTGCAAAAAGTTTGTCTTCCGCCTTGACACCCGCTTTCGTCAGAAGGTTCATCAGCGTGGACTTTCCGGCGTTTGTATACCCGACGATGGCAACGGTTTTTATGCCCGATTTTTTGCGGCGTTCACGGCGCAAATCCCTTTCTTTTTTCAGAATTTCGATGCGTTCCGACAGTTCGTAAATGCTGCGACGGATACGCCGTCTGTCGGTTTCGAGTTTGGTTTCGCCGCTTCCTTTCGTCGCTGCGCCGCCGGAGCCCCCGCCGCCGATTCTCGACAATTCTTTGCCTTGTCCCAAAAGTTTCGGCAAAGTATATTTCATCATCGCGAGTTGCACTTGAAGTTTGCCCTCGTTCGAGGTTGCGTGCCGCGCGAAAATTTCAAGAATGAGCATCGGACGGTCGATGACCTTCGCGCCGACGTATTCTTCGATATTGTTCAGTTGACTTCCCGTGAGCATATTGTTGAAAATGACGAATTCCGCATTTTTCACCTGCACGAGTCGTTTAATTTCTTCAAGTTTACCAAGCCCCGCACAATAGCCCTTGTCGGGATTTTGTTTTTGAGTAACCGCGCCTTTGACTTCAAGTCCCATCGTGTCGGCGAGTCGTTTCAGCTCCTCGATTTCGACGTCGAGGTCGCTGCCCGTGCCGACGTTTACAAGGATTGCCCCGCGCGTTTCGGGCGTATTGTCGATAACGTCGGGGATCACCGATTTTCTTTCGTATTCGGTGATTTTTTGAATCATATCGGCATCGTCGATTTTTGCCGCGGACTTAAAATAAAACCTGTCGATTTTTTTGCCGTTGATAAAAGCGACTTCGACGTCGTTTACTCTTCCGTGCAACACGCCGACGGCAATCATTGCGTCAAGGCGCATCGACGTGAGCGCGGACGTGTCCATATCCGACAGTTTTCCGCTTCCTTTCGGGTGAGTATGCACGCATCTCACGCCCTGAAAACGTTTGTCGCTGCGCTTCAACGAAAAATCTTCAAGCGATACCGTGCCGCTGTCGCCCACTCCCACCGCGACGACCTGTCCGTTTCTTGCGACGAACACGCAAATCTCGCGGTTGATTTTTTCGGTAATTTCGGCAATAGTCGAAAGCACCGTCCTGTCGATAAGAAGGTTTTTGTCGTACGCCCCGATAAGAGCGTCAAGCCGCGCAAGCACGGTTTGTTTTATTCCTTTCGTATTGCCGTAAACCATAATAAAATCCGTTAAGCCCTAGTGGAGTAGTTGGGGCTTTCTTTCGTAATCGTGATGTCGTGCGGATGGCTTTCGATAAGCGACGCGTTGGAAATTCTGACGAATTCCGCCGTGGTACGCAGTTCTTCGATGTTATGTTTTCCGCAGTAGCCCATACCGGAGCGGATACCGCCGACCATCTGATAAACGACGTCAGCAAGGCTTCCCCTGTAAGGTACGCGTCCCTCGACGCCTTCGGGCACGAGTTTTCTCGCGTCTTCGCTGTCCTGGAAGTATCTGTCTTTGCTGCCCGCCGCCATTGCGGAGATACTGCCCATTCCGCGATACACCTTGAAACTTCTTCCCTGGAACATTTCGATGTCGCCGGGGCTTTCCATAGTTCCCGCAAACAGACTTCCGATCATGACCGCCGCCGCGCCCGCGCCGATTGCTTTCACGATGTCGCCGCTGAATTTGATACCGCCGTCGGCGATGACTTTCTTGCCGTATTTGTCGGCAGTTTCGGCGCAGTCCATAACCGCCGTGATTTGCGGCACGCCGATACCCGCGATAACACGCGTCGTACAGATACTGCCGGGGCCCATACCGACTTTTATGATGTCCGCGCCCGCTTCAATCAGGTCGCGCGTGGCTTCCGCCGTTGCGACGTTACCCGCGATGACGGGAAGGCAAGGGAATTTCTTTTTGATTTTTTTGACCGTTTCGATAACGATCGCATTGTGTCCGTGCGCCGTATCGACGGCGATTACGTCAACTTTGTTTCTGACGAGTTCTTCAACCCTTTCCATCGTGTTGTTCGCGATGCCGACCGCCGCTCCCGCAAGCAGTCTGCCGCCCGCGTCCTTTGCGGAGTTGGGATACTGAATGGCTTTTTCGATGTCTTTGATGGTGATAAGCCCTTTCAGATTGAAATCTGCGTCGACGATGGGCAGTTTTTCGATGCGGTGCTCCCCGAGAATTTCTTTCGCCTCTTCAAGCGTGGTGCCGACGGGTGCGGTCACAAGGTTTTTCCACGTCATTATATTGCCGATGGGCTGGTTGTAATTTGTCTCGAATTTAAGATCGCGGTTGGTAAGAATACCCACGAGTTTCCCTTCTTTCGCGATGGGAACGCCGCTGATTCTGTACTTTGCCATAAGTGCGACCGCTTCGGTAACGAGGTTGTCCGGTCCAAGGTAAAACGGATCGGTAATGACGCCGTGTTCGCTGCGCTTCACGCGGTCTACGTGCGCCGCCTGTTCTTCGATCGTCAGGTTTTTGTGAATGATACCGACGCCGCCTTCCCTTGCCATCGCGATTGCCATCTGGGATTCGGTAACGGTATCCATGCCCGCACTCAGAAGCGGAATGTTGAGTTTAAGCCCTTTTGCAAGTTCCACCGACAAATCGACGTCTTTGGGAAGCACGTCGCTGCGCTTGGGGATAAGCAAAACGTCGTCAAAAGTTAAACCTTCCTTCAAAATCTTTGCCATTTGTACACCTCGTTAAAATTTTTTTCGGAAAAATTGTAAATTTTTCTTATGTTATAATATTTGAGATTAAAAGTCAACGGATTTTTTGATTTTGCCGTCCCGTTTTTTGAAAATTACGAAAACCGATAAAACGATTACGATAAGTATGCCCATTCCCGACACGACGGGATAATAATAATCGACGATATTCTCAAAAGAGAACAACGCCTGAAACGGAAGCGACAAAAGCGTGACGAAAATGACGCCCGCGGTTTTCTTTTTTTCGTCCGGCGCGATTATTTCCGCCGCCGTTTCAAGCGCGGATACCATCGTCGTAAATACCGAAAGAAGTATCACCACACCCGCCGCGTATTTAAGCCCGACTTTGTCCGCCGCGGCATACACGGGCATTTCGCCGCCGCTCTTTTTCACGACAAGCGTGATAAGCGCAAGCATCGTCGCCATAACGACCGCAGTCACGCACCCCGACGCCCAAATTGACTTTTTCGTCGCGGTTTTTCCAAGCCTTATCATCACGCCCATCGACAACATAACGTTCATCGCGGCGTACGTTATTCCGTTGAAAAAGTTGTATGCGCCGCTTGCTTTTTCTTTGTCGGAATATACGAAAATCACCACCGCGAGAAGAAGTATCACAGGCACCGCGACAGAGTTCAGCCCCTTCATGAACCTTAACCCGTTTGCAGCGATGAAACCCGCTGCGACAACCCACGCCACACTTGTGTATTTAATATCGAATATTTTCACAAAAAGGGTTTCAACACCCGAAAACATTGCTATAAAAGTGATATATGCACAAATGAACATACATACATCATAAAGTGCTTTTGCCTTATTCTGCAACATATGTTCATTGATTCTATCGTTGAATTTTGCGCCGATTGCCAAAAAATACGCGTTAAAAAGTCCCAGTAAAATCCCCGAAAAAATCGGCACGGCAATGCTTGATCTTCCGAAATACAACAATACTTCCTGCCCCGTTGCAAACCCCGCGCCGATGACCGTCCCGATAAACACGGCGGCGCATTTCAATCCTTCTTTCATAAAATAACCCTATGCCTTGCGACACAGGGTTATGAATAAATAACATTATGAATATTCAGTTTTTCGTTTCGTCGTTTTCGGGATTTTCGCCGTTATCCCCGATATGATTTATGTACTTGTAATAGGGATCGTCCGAAAAATCTTTTTCTTCCGTCATCTCCCCGCCAAGTTCTTCGACGGCGTTTCTTATCTCGACAAATTCCACGTAATTTATATCGACCTCGCTTGCGAAACTTTTGAGAATATCGATTGCGGCGGGATCGCCGTATCTTCCGAGAAGCCCCGCATACGTCGGCACGTCTTCGGCGCGCTGCAACATGGTAACAAGCCAGTAAAACACGTCCTTTCTCCCCTTGAAGTTTGAAAGCACCTCAACGAGAATTCCCTGATTTTTTTCGGGCACGGAGTTTATGATTTCCAATATTTTTTTGGGCACGCAGTCGTCGCCGTCGGACAGATATTCAAAAGCGACCGTTTTCACTTCGTCGGGCATTTCGTCGTTTGTAAGGACGGAAATAAAAATATCTTCGACTTCTTCGTCGTCGATTTCTTTAAGTAAAAGCGCGGCAAGAAGTTTTGCGTCCTTGTTGTTTTCGTACAAAAGCCCATTCAGGTATTCGGTTGCGCCTTCCGCGCGCACGACCTCGTCACAAATGGTGTCGGTAACTTCGATATTGTTTTCAAGGCATTTCGAAACGTAGTCGAAAATTTCGCCGTCTTCGCGAAGTTCCGCCGCGTACTCTTTCGGCGTTTTGCCGTCAAGGGTTTTGATCCTGACGTTTTCAAACCTGTTGAAAAGCATGCCGAGATCGTCTTCCAGCGCCTCATGCGAGGAATACTTTTCCTTATTTTTCCTTACGGCTTCCTGCACGTAAAGTTCAAACAATTTGTCAAGATTCTCAAATTTCATATTTTTCGTCAACCTCTTTCAATAATTCGACGTATCTCAGATACTTTTCGTCGATGACAGTCATGGGCGTCGAGCGTCTGACGCGGTGCGTGGACAAGTCGCACAAGGCGTCTTTCATCGCAACCATACTGTCAATCGAATTCAACTCTTTCACAAGGTCTTTCGGGCTTAATTCGCTCATTAAAAACCCCGAGATTCTTTTCAGTCTTTCGCTCAGCGCGTCCACGGCGGATTTCGGCCTTTGTTCCCGCATAATCACCTGCGAAAAGGCAAAATACGCGGCGGCTTTCACGACGTCGTTTATTCCTTTTTCCCAGCCGTAATCGGTCATTTTCACGATTTTCAGTTTTTCGTCGATATTCGCAACGGCAACCTCGCCCGGCATTGCGTCCGAAAGATAAACCGTCAGCGCAAGGGTTTTGAGATACGGCGACGCGTACGGCGAAATAAGCAGTTTTTCATACATATCGAACATTTGCTTGGAAACATACGTGGTAAGCCCCGTCATCAGGACGTACACGTTCTGCTCGTTCTCGTTAAGTAACACGTATTCGATATTTCTGTAAGCGTCCTTGTCGTATTTCAGGTAATTCATAAACCCGATGTTGTCCTGCATCTTCATTTTGAGATCGGACAAAATCCGCACGCGTTTAAGCATCACTTCCATATCGCCGTACGGTATAAGACCGTCTTCGCTGTCGTTGATTTTGTCAAGCAACAGACGGGCTTCGAAATTGTCGGGATACAGTCGGACGATTTCCAGAAAAGTCGCGCGGGAGGGCTTGATATATCCGCAGTTATACTGCGCCTTTCCGTACAGAATCAAAAACTGCGGCTGATACGGAAAGTCGGGCAAAACGTTTTCGACGGCGTCAAGCACTCCTTCGTGGTCGAGCGCAAGACGGCATGCGTCAAGTTTCACCATATATTCCATCGTGTTTTTGGGTTTTTCGGTTTTGATTTCCGAAAACACTTTTTCGGCGTCCGCCTTTTCGTCAAGGAGTTTTAAGGCAATGTAATAATAGCACTTCAACGAAAAGTCGTCGGGCAAGCCTTTAAGCGCGGTTTCGGCGGCGATTTTCATCGACTGCAACCGGTCAAGCGCAAGATAACACATCGCCTTGTTTTTCTCGGCAATGTAATAATATTTCCCGTTTTTCTCGTTTATGTTTTTGAGAAGGTCAAGTGACTCCTGCGGTTTCCCCGAGGAAAACAGTTTGAACGCGTCGGAAATAATCTGCTCGCACTCCGCCGACGGACGGGGATAAACCTGCTTGAATCCGATTTCGGTACGGCGTTTTTCGGGTTTGTCGTTTTCTTCGCCGTCGTCGAAGTTCAGAAGTTTTTCCATAAGTTCCGAAAACTTCATAAAGTCGGGATTCCCGCCAAGTCCTTCCAGGTCGTTTATCGTAAGGTTTTTCAGATTTTTCAGGTCTTTTTCTTTGACAAGGTTTTCGCCGCCCTTTTCTTTTCTCGATACGACAAGTCTGAGGTGCCGTTCAAACTCCCGCTCTTCTTCGTCGTCGGGGAAAAGGGTTTCGCCGTCTTCGGTCTGCACCGTCAGAAACTCCGAAAAGTCGTAATCGACGCCGTAAGTATCCTTGTAATATTTTGCAAGGCGGAACTTGCCGTTAACGAGCGCGTTCGAGATAATGCCCTTGATCGCGTCTTTCGACTTTGTTTTTGCATAGGCGGCCATATATGCGACGTTGCTTTCGTTGAAGGCGTTCATATCGGCGTAAATCCGTCCGATGAGAATGAGCGCGTCCTTGTTTTTTTCGTCGCGTTTAACGACTTCGAACAATAAGGTAAGTGCGTCGGCGAAGTTCTCGTCGGCGTAAAGATCGTTTGCGCGGTCTATCTTATATTCGATTGTGTCGTCAAACTTAATAACTTTTGCCATAGTACAAAATAACGCTTTTAAGCCTTTGAAAACAAGGTATCAACGTCGTTTTTGGTGAAAACGTACTTTTTGTTGCAGAATTGACAAGTAAGTTCCAACTTCCCGTTTTCACGCAGAATATCGTACGCCTCGTCGCGCCCCAAAGACACGACGACTTGTTCAAGCCGCGCCCTATTGCACGTGCATTCGTACGTTGGATACACGTCGGGAAGATAAAAAATATCAAAATGCGAAAAGTATCTGTCGATAATATCTTCGGGTGTCATTTCCTTGAACAGGTCGCTGACGCGCGTGAAATTCGTCAATATATCTTCCATCACCGTGATTGCGTTGTCGTCCGCCCCGGGAAGCGCGCTTACGAATATTCCGCCCGCCGACACGCACTCGTTATCCGCCGCAAGCACGCCAAGCGCCACCGCCGACGGCTGTTGTTCGGACACCGTGAAATAATACGCAAAATCGTTTGCGATTTCCCCGTCGACAATCGGGCATCTTCCCGAATACGGTTCTTTCAGCCCAAGGTCTTTTATGACGCTGATATAGCCGTTTTTGCCGACGCCGCCGCCCACGTCGAGTTTCCCTTTTCCGTTCAGCGGAAGTTCGACCGCGGGGTTTTCGACGTAGCCCCTGACCTTCGCGCCGTAATCGGACAGCACGACGATTCTTCCAAGCGGGCCGCCGCCGTTAATCGTAATCGACAATTTTTGTTTGTCGTCTTTAAGTTCCGTCCCCATATACGCGCCGACGATAAGCGTCCTGCCGAGCGCAGCCGCCGCGGTACGGGAAAGAGAGTGAATTTTTATCGCTTTGTCGACAAGTTCCTTTGCGGAAATCACGCTGACGAGAATCGTCTTGTCGAACAGCATAAATCTTTTTATAACGTCCATTATTTTTTCGCAACGACGATAAGTCTGTTGCAACGCTCCGTAAATTTTTTGAATTTTTCGTTAAAAAACCGATAAGAAAAGCCCGCCGCCGTCAATGCGGATTCGACGTCTTTCGTTTTGTGTATATATTGCGATTCGCTTTCGTCAAAGCGGCGATACACGTCGCCGTCCCGCTCGAAAAAGGTCAGATCCATTTTTATTTTTTCGCCCTTTTTCGTGTTTTGCCAAAGGTACGTCAGGTTTTCGTCGTCCTCGTAAAAAAGGTTGTTTCCGAGTACGTTTTCAAGTTTATTGGCGGAACTCACGTCAAAAATAAAAATACCGCCGTCGTTCAACGCGGAGTAAATCTCATTAAACGCCGCCGCCAGGTTTTTCCCTTTGACGTAATTGAATCCGTCACAGACAGCCGTTACGAAATCGCACTTTTTTTCAAGGTGTAAATCGTTCAGGTCGGAAAAAACAAACGGCACGTCAAGGCGTGCTTTTCTTGCTTTTTCGGTCGCTTTTTCAAGCATTTCGGGCGAAACGTCGCCGCCGACGACCTTAAATCCGTTGCGTTTAAGGCGGATTGCCATTTCGCCGCTGCCGGACGCCAGATCATATCCGAACCCGCCCCAAACGTCTTTCAGATTTTCAAGGGCGAACTTTTCGTACGCGTCGTAGTCAAAGTCGTCCATCAGATCGTCATAATACTTTGCAAGTATCTCGTACAATTATTTTTTTCCGCCTTTTGCCTTTTTTCCGTTCCGGTTTTCCGCGGGAGTGCCGTTTGCGTTTGCGACGGATTTTTCGGTTTCCGCCGTTACGGGTGCCGTGACCGCGTTTTGTTTTGCCTTTTTAAATTTCTTCGACGACGGTTTTTGCTGCGTCATCATATAAAGCGGGGTAAGCACGTTATCGAGCGCCCATTGCGAAAACGCCGTGAACGTAAGCCCGTACAAAGTCGTGCCGAACATCATCATCACGACAAGCCAGATTATCGAGAAGAAGCTGCTCTTGACAAAGAACAACGCAATCGGCACAAGGCATACAAGGAACAACGGCAGACCTATCGGCGCAAGTTTCACGCTGAAAAGGATTGAGTTTTTGACCTGTTTTAGGAAAGGCAAGTCGACTTCCGCAATCATCGGCAGAAGTTGCATGTTGACGTAAAGCAGCAAAAACTCAACAAGACACACGACGATTATCATCACCCAGTGTCCGGCGTTGAGCGCACCCATCACCTTCAATTTCAGGAAGAATACGAACGCGCTGCCGAGCGCAAGTACGAGAAGCGAATCGACAAGCATAACGATAAGGTATTTCCACCAATATTTTTTGACGCCTTTGAAGAAGGTTTTCGTGATTTTTTCAACCTTTTCGCCCCACATAAAGGCTTTCAGACAGTTGAACGCGCCCGCCATACCGATAAACGTAATCGTGATTGCGGGGACAAGCAGATAAAACACGATCTGCCACGCGTCGTATACGGCAATCTGCGCCTGTTGCAGGGTGTCCGCCCCGCCCGGGAACGCCATGCCGACGTTGCCCATAAAATCGAACTTCGACGTCGCAAGGCTCGTGAAATAATTACTGCACCAATAAAGCACGAAAAAGAGCGGGATCGCAAACAGCAAAAACCACGCGTTCACTCTCATAAGCGAGTTCATCTCGCCGCTCATCACCGCAAAAACCTGTTTCACGCGGCCCTTGGGATATACCCCCTTCGGTTCTTCCGCGCGGATTTCGGGACCGAGCGAAAGTTTTTTATACAAAGGGCTTAATTCTTCCTTTTTGTTTTTATTGTTCGTTTTATTAGTTTTGTTCATTTTTTGCTCCGACATTTGTTGTCTTTCTATTTTACACTATAAAAAGAAATATATCAAGAATTTATCGCGGAGTTTTGTCGGCTTTTGACACGAATCGACGAAAATTAATACTATGTATATATCAGCATTTGACAAAGTCTCTTTCGTGTGTTACCATATTAAACTATTAAAGAGGTTATTCGAACCTTTCCGATTTTGGAGGTATCTATGAAAAAATATAACGTGGCGGTTGTCGGCGCAACGGGTATGGTCGGCAATAAATTCCTGGAAGTTTTAGCGGAAAGAAACCTTCCCGTCGAAAACTATTATCTTTACGCAAGCGCGAAAAGCGCCGGTAAGGTGATTGATTTCATGGGAAAACCGCACACCGTTATCGAACTCACGAAAGAAAACGTCGTCGATAAAAAAATCGACATCGCGTTGTTTTCCGCGGGCGCAAGCGTTTCAAGGGAATTCGCCCCGATTTTTGCAAGTATCGGCGCAACCGTTGTCGACAACAGCAGCTGCTGGCGTATGGACGAGAACGTTCCCCTTGTCGTGCCCGAGGTCAACCCCGAAGACGTCAGATGGAACAAGGGCATCATCGCCAACCCGAATTGCAGCACGATTCAGGCTATGGTGGCATTAAAACCCCTGCACGACAAATATACTATTAAAAGAGTGGTTTACAGCACTTATCAGGCGGTTTCCGGCGCGGGCGTTCAGGGCTACAACGACCTTAAAGACGGCATAAACGGCGTCCCGCCCAAAAAGTTCAATCACCAAATCTTCGCAAACTGCCTGCCGCAAATCGACGTGTTCTGCGACAACCACTATACCAAGGAAGAAATGAAAATGGTCAACGAAACGCGCAAAATTCTGCACGCGCCCGATATGCGAATTACCGCAACCACCGTCCGCGTCCCCGTTTTCCACGGCCATTCCGAAAGCATAAATATCGAGTTTGAGAAACCTTGCGACCTTAAAGGCGTGTTCGAATGCCTTGAAAACGCCCCGGGACTCGTCGTCATCGACGATATCGAAAACTGCAAGTACCCGATGCCCGTCGATATCGAGAATACCGACCCCGTTTACGTCGGTCGTATCCGCATCGACGACAGCGTCGACAGCGGCGTCAATATCTGGTGCGTCGCCGATAACATAAGAAAAGGCGCTGCGACCAACACGGTTCAGATTGCCGAATTGCTTATAAAGGAAAATCTCGTTTAATTCACGATTTCACAAAAGTTTAATAACCCGAATCGGTAATAATCTTTTAAGAAGGTCAAGGCGAAAATGTCAATTTTCAAAGGCTGCGCTACCGCGCTTGTTACCCCGTTTTCCGATTCGGGCGTCGATTACGATTCTCTCGGGCGCCTCATCGATTTTCAGATTGAAAACGACGTGGGCGCTCTTGTTATACTCGGCACCACGGGCGAAGCCGCAACGATGTCGGAAGACGAAAAAATCGACGTCGTGAAGTTTTCGGTAAAAGCCGCGGACGGGCGCGTCCCCGTCATCGTCGGCAGCGGCTCGAACGACACGAAATCGGCTGTGCGACTTAGCAGACTTTTCTCGTCGCTCGGCGCGGACGCCCTGCTTGTCGTTACGCCGTTTTACAACAAATGCACGCAAAGCGGACTTGTCGCGCATTACTCGGAAATCGCAACTTCCGTCGATAAACCCGTTATCGTTTACAACGTACCGGCGCGCACCGGCGTCAACGTTCTGCCGGAAACTTTCCGAAAACTTGCAAAAATTAAAAACGTCGTCGCCATCAAAGAAGCGGCGGGGGATCTTTCGCAAATGTCCGACACGATAATGCTGTCGGGCGACGCGGACGTCTTTTCGGGCGACGACAACCTTACCATCCCAGCAATGTGTATGGGGGCATCGGGCGTTATCTCTGTCGCGGCGAATCTGTTCCCGAAATTCGTGTCAGATATGGCAAAAGCCGCCCTTCTCGGCAACTACGACAAAGCGGCGAAAATGCAGTTGAAAATCAACCCGCTGATACACGGATTATTTTCGGAAGTCAACCCCATCCCCATAAAATACGCGCTCAATAAATTCGGGCTTTGCAAGAATATTCTGCGCTTGCCGCTCACAAAAATGTCAAAAGCGAATTCTGACAAATTAGACGTTTTAATTGACGATTTTTTAAGTTAAAGTATGATAAACGTCATATTAAACGGCGCGTGCGGCAGGCTCGGCACAACGTTTCAAAAGGTTGCAAAAGAAGCAGCGGACATTAAAATCGTTGCCGGCGTCGACGTAAACCGCACGGGAATTTCAACGGATTTTCCGCTGTATAAAAACATTAAAAACGTTGCCGTTTCCGCGGACGTAGTGGTCGATTTTTCAACGCCCGCCGCACTTTCCGACGTGCTCGAATATTGCGTCGGGAATAACCTGAAACTTCTTGTCGCAACGACGGGACACTCCGAAATCCAAAACGAAAAAATCGCGGCTGCCGCCAAAAAAATAGCCGTTTTCAAGACGGCGAATTTAAGCCACGGCGTGTACGTTTTGTCGCGCCTTGTCGCGCTCGCGGCGTCACTACTTGACGGCTTCGACGTCAACGTCACGGAAATCCACCACAAGAAAAAACTCGACGCCCCGTCCGGCACAGCCAAAATGCTCGCGGACGTTATAAAGTCGTCTTGCGTTGACGAAAACACGCCGGACGTTTCGATAAATTCGATCCGCGGCGGCACAGCAGTCGGTAAACACGAAATCTCGTTTTTCGGCAATTACGAAACCCTGACTCTCACCCACGAAGCCTGTTGCAAGGACGTTTACGCCGTCGGCGCTCTGCGCGCCCTTCGCTTCCTTATGACAAAAAAAGTCGGACTTTTTTCATCGTCCGACCTGTAAAAACTTTCTTAATTATCCATTATATTCTTCAAATAATTGTATGTTCCATTATAAAACTTGCGTAATCTTGTTTCGTCGCTATCATCTCCATTTGGAATGAAAATAGCCATGCCTTGTCTTGCCCTTGTTAGTAAAACACGATAAGCGTTTTTAAGGTAATTTTTGTTATCATCTGAGTTTATATTTTGCCATTTTGTGCCGCTAAATTTGTTGTATGTCCAGCCATTTATATACCTAAAATCGGCATCCCAGGCAACTATTGTATAATCAAGCTCCAACCCCTGAATTTGAAATTCTGTTACAACATCTTCCAAATAATAGCTTGACCTAACGTCATCTTTGTCATTCAAAAACCAGTTTTCAACATCAATATCATTTTTAACATATATACCTTCTGGTTTTAATCTCAATGCACCGCTACTTGCCACTAAACCATATCTCGTTGTTCCTCTGCATTGATTTTTTACCCATGTCTTTGCCTCTTCTAAATCCCTTGTTAAAAGAATGGGATATTTGTTTTTTATTTTCTGATATAATGATTGCGCTGTTTGTAAATCATTGTCAAGAATAGCTTTTACAAATGCAGATACATCTGGCGTCCTAAATGACCGTATTGATGACGCTAAATGCAAATTTACATCCTGATTGATGTTTAAGTCTTCGATAATCTCCGCCCATTTTCTTCCTCTTGTGTATTCCGTATCGTTTAATTGTGGCGAAACAAAAACATCCCATTCTGAAAAAGACTTTCTCAATGAGTCAAACCACTCAGGAAGACCTGCTTCTCCTGTGTTTATCTCTTGTCCGCCACCGACCAAACAAATAACAACCGCCCAATCATTATGCCTGTCTAATGTACTTATTAAAAATTCTGGCTCGCTATAATCAAAATCCAAGACACCCTTTTTGGTTTTCATGAATTTTGAAATCATTTCTTTTGTCCACGCCCGTTGCGCCTCGTCAAAAATAGCAATCCTTTCGGGAGGAACATCATCATTTCCAACAAAACTATCCCTATATTTATGTATGATTTGAATAAAGGCGCTTGTTTCTCGTAATGCTTCTCTTTTTGAGATTTTTTCTCCTTCCTCGCTTGCTTGTTTTACCTTATCACGCGCTAACGCTTCTTGCAAAACACTGACCAGGGGTTGGTTACCTGATAAAAACACCGCATGTTCCCCTTGTCGTGCATTTGCATGTTCAATGGCAAGATTAAGCCCTACCAATGTTTTCCCTGCACCGGGTACACCCGTCACAAAACATATGGATTTTCTTTTGTTATCCTTGCTATATGCAATTATTTCATCAATTGCACGCGTTGTTTCGCTCAGGTTTTTTGCATCTGCGTCACTTCTTGTTATTTCTTCAACTTTGTGCCCATTATATAACGCCTGCGCTGCTTCAATTATTGTAGGTGTAGGAAGATATTCCGAGTTTTCCCACTGCTCGTAATTGAAACTGTTGCAACAAATTTTTTCATCTATTAACGCTATAATTTCCCCGATATTGCCTCTATTACAAAAGAGCGGCTCTGCTATATTACCTTTTACTACGAAAGAGTTTTCAATCGTTTTTGCTTCTGTTGCAACAACAATAGGGATAATTATTATGTCATGGCTTTCTTTTTGAAAATTTTGCAAATCAAGTGCATAGTCCAACACCTGTTCATTTGCGCCTTTTTTATACTCGGTCTCTCCGCACTTAAATTCAAGCAAATATACAACATTTTTATGCAAAAAAACAACATCCACTCTTTTGCAAATCCTCGGTATAGTATATTCAAATATAATACGCCCTTCATCAAAACGCGCAAATTCTTTCTGTAAAATATTTATCTCTTCTGACCATGTATTCTTCTGCAAAAGCGTTGTTTCAGAAAAACTATCGTTTTCGCAAATTATACCAAGTATCGTTTGTGGATTTTCGTGTAAAAATTGAAAAAGATCTGCCGAATAATAGCAACGTGAGTTCCTCATATTCCCTCCTCTTAATATAATAATGTTATCACAAAACAAGTTTTATTACAATATAATAATTGTTCTTCACCTTATTATTTTTGCCTTTGCTTTAATTAAAGGATTTTTGCAAAATTGCCGCAATATGGTTGCCAAATCCGGCGAAATGTTGTATATTACACACGTTGGGCATTTCCCCGACGTAATCAGATTGGAGAGATATCGAAGAGGTCATAACGAGCCGCACTCGAAATGCGGTCGTCAGGAAACTGGCGCAAGGGTTCGAATCCCTTTCTCTCCGCCACAAGAGAACTGTACGCACCCTAACGATAAAAAGTTTAGGTGCGTATATTTCTTTTCTCACGAATATTTCGGGATAATTATCAACAGATGAATACACACGCAACACATTGCCGGGCGAATAAGATCGCTCGGCTTTTTTATTGCTATCTTCTATTACTCCATATTTTTTCCTTTCGTCTTGGCCGTTGTAGCACAGTAAAAATCGGAAGTAAACGGGATAAATTGTTACTGAAAACTTTAATAATACCAAGAGTCGGACTTAACAAAAAGTTCGGCTCTTTTTCCATTTACGCAACAATTTATCCTTTTTCGTTGACTTCCGGTTTTGCGACTTTGACTGCCTCTTTCCATTTGCTTTTTCCGGTGCTACCCCGTCTGTGCCGAAAGGCAAAATAAATATATGGAGGTTTTCCAAAATGAAAAAGTATTTTATTCAATCAGAAAAGTCAGAAACTCTGACGACAAGATTTCCGGTCTCGGATTTCTTAACGACGAAGGTACGCTGTTTTGCAAGTGCGTTTCCAAAAACGGCAAGCGTTACACCCGCGCTTTCGATGACGTAGCAAAGCACTGTCATCCAATAATCGGGAAAGAAAACGAGTACAAAGGCTACGTAACAATGTACTACGAGTATGACGGACGAGATATCGAAGTTGAATATTCCGTTTGGTACAAAGAAGCAGTATAAGGAGAAACGACAATGATTAACTTAAACGAAATTGCATTTATTGATGAAGACGGTTTCGACTTCAATACCGGTGAAAGCCTTATTCGATTCGACGTTGTGGCTTATTACCCCGATACAAAACAAATTACCTTTGCTATTACAAATCAAGGGAAAATAAGCGTATTGGACTTTGAAGTGTTTGAAGACAAAGACGGTCATTACATCGAATACGGCAACACCTACGAAAAAATCCATATTGACGACATTCAGGAGGAATTCAACTGATGGATAAACCTATTATCGACTTGGAAGAACTGCTTGAAGAAGCACAAGACATAATTGAAGAAAAAATTGCTATAGAAGGAGGTACTGAATATGAATGGTAATATTTCAATAGTTATAGGCTCATGGGGTTCTTACAACGAATGCAACGAACGAGCTTTGGGTTCAAAGTGGCTTGACCTTTCGGACTATGACGATTGGGATGAAATCGTTGAAGAACTGAAAAAAGAAGGCTTTGAGCTTAACGGCATCGACGAAGAACTCTTTATACAAGACGTCGAGGGCATCAACGACAATTCCGTAAATTGGGATTACGTCAACCCTGAAACGCTTTTCAACACTCTTAACGAATCGGGCGTTCTTACCAACGATTACAAATACAAAGTGTTTTGTGCTTTCCTCGAAGTACGTTGTTTTGACGACTTTGAAGAACGAGTTAAATCTCACGGCGAACGTTGGGACGACAACATCAATCTTTGGAGTGGCTTCGACTGGGAACACTACGGGAAAGAAATGCTCGATTGTTGCGGATACCAAATCCCGGACGAAATAATAGACTTTATAGACCTCGAACGCTACGGCAGATACTGTGGCGAAGAATACTTACAAGAATACAGCGATGGACTTATAGAAATACAATAAAAGGAGAAAAAACTATGAAAATTACAACCGAAAACAAGAAACAAAAAGCAATCGAACTTATGAACAAATTGGACATTTACAAGCCGTATATCAAAGGGTTTAAGGACAGCAACAACGTTTGCTTCTTTGAAGGCTTCGGTGGATATTGGGCTTGGCAAGAGCCCGAACTTATGGCTAAAATTAAAGAATTTGAAGAAAAGTATAATACCCTTGTATAGCCGTTACTCACGAATACACCGATTTCGGAGAATGTTACGATTTTCTCTACATATCCGACTACGAAGAAGATTGGGAAGAAATGCTCTATCCGCAAGGCAATATGTACTACGTATTTGCTTACGTGTGGAACAAAACAGACGATTGGTGCAGCGAATTTGGCTCAATAGGTATCCAATCTTTCGGTGGCGGAATTAAAAGAGTTGCGTGAGGTGGAATATGAAAGTATATATTGTAAAACTTGACTGGTCTACCGATGACACTAACGACGTTGAAATAATCGTTTGCAGCACATACAAAAAGGCTTATGAAAAATTCAAAGAACTGATCGCCGATGAAATGAACCCACATAATTCGTGGGTGGGCGAACTTGAATGGAAAGACGGCATTCCTCAAGACGAAAAGATTGAATTCGACTTTCTCGACCAAAGGAATGACACCGATGAAACGGAGTGTTATTGGCTGATTACAGATACTTGGAATTACGGAGTCCACACCTTTATCTCAATCGAAATCAAGGAGGTATTAGAATGAAACCCTACAAAACACAGGCACATATTCATTCGCTTAACGGCGAAATGGCAGAAATAACCGTGCTTGAGAAACTCGGTGACAACGATTACATAGTAGATTACAAGGGCGTGAAATGTCACGCTCTTTTTAATTGGTTCGTGTGTGAATACTATGCGGACGACGTTTACAGGAGAGTTGAACAATGAGATACATTTTTTATCACTACAACAACTTCGGAACACTCGTATTCGACTACTATGACGAGGAAACACACGTTACTCAATCTTATGTTTTCTACACGCTAAAACAAGCTATCAGCAAGTTCAGAAAAGACAACGGCTTGCAGTACAAACGCATCAAAATATCTAAATTATTCTAAGGAGTTAAACACTATGGCTACAATTCAAGATTTGAAAAAATATATAGGTTACGAATTTTCATCCGGTTGTTATACCGGCGAAGATTACAAATCTTTTCAGACGAAATATATAAACTACCTTCGTTCTATCTGCAAACATAACCACTGGCAACTTGTAAACGTAGGAAGAAATCACTACAGCTTTTCAGCGTTTATTAAAAGTGCGGAAAACAAGTGCGTTTATGTATCCATATCCGACGTCAGATACTTTTCTAACGAATGGTACAATCACATACTTATTCGCACGGCTAAAGACGAAACGGACTATAGAGGCGGATTTAATAACTATACCACTCTTGAAAATCTGGAAATAACTGCAGCCGAACTGCTTGAAGACTTACCCTTTTAAGGAGCTTAATTATGGAACTAAAATTAAAGGCAAACAACAAGCAAGAAGAAATAATACTTGCATATTTACAAGAAAATGCGAGTGAAACTCTTGCGGATAAAATTAATAACGGTACGCCGTTTGAAAAAGACGGTAAACCGTTAACCAACTTAAAAACTCTTTCGGGCTTTATGAAATACGCTTGCGAAGAAGCGAGAAAACTTTCCGAAAAAGGTGCTAATTGCGCTTGCGTTGAAGATAAAGTCGTGTTTGGTTGGGCTATTCACTACTTTGAAGAAGATTCTATCGAAGGAACGCTTTACACGATAGACGGCGAAGAATATAAGCCTTCGCCAAAGAAAACGACAAGTAAAACTATCGCTATAGAAATGCAACTCGTTATACGAATAATCGATTAGTCCTTCACAAAGCATAATCCTATGCATAGCTGCATTGTTTTCAAGATCACTTTTCTTTACCGTTATCTCGCCTTTTGTCCTCGTGCCTTCTCGGTAAAGTTTATCGGCTATAACGGATTTGAGAATTGTATCTCCCACGGTTGCCAATCCTTCGTTGGAGTATTCTGCACCGTTTTTACCTCTCCCCGGGACTACAATTTTGATCGACCCCATTGCCTTTGAAAGCCAAGAGACATCATTAAAGTGATAATGGAGTTTCAACTCCAATTCTCGCATTTCTCTTTCGATTCTTTTCTTTTCCATAGGCTTTTAGATGTGGTCCCCATTAAAAACGATTCTTTTATTAAGATTAACTTCTATCGTTTTATCTGTACTATTAAACCAGTCCAGCACTTTCTCATATCTCGAAGTAATCGCAATTATCCTCTGATTGCTTGACCCTAATAGTTTTCTGTCTGTCTCCGGGCAGGATTCATCAAAGGCTCCATCTAAAACCACATCGCAATTCCCAAGTATATCCTTTACCTCTTCAAACTTCCTACCGGTGAAAGAAATAACACCGAGTCCAAGCCCGTGGATTCTTTCTGTCAACAAATGTAATGACTGCTGCAGGGTCGGCTCTCCCCCGGAGTAGGTTACCCCTTCGATGCCGAATTGTTCTTTCGCTTTATGGATGATTGCTATCAGTTCATCGAGTGTTAAAATGATTTTTGGAACGATTGCTTGGTAATCAGGGTTGCAACACCCTTTGCAATGAATATTACAACCCTGAAACCATATCGTCAGTCTCTTATATGGACCTTCCGTTTCCGTGCAAGTGTTTATGCTGGCAACATTAAACTTAATCATTCTCAAAGCTGAACTCAAGCCCATCCTTCGTGGTCTTTACAAGTATTTTTGCTCCCTTGAAGGAAGAAAGGTCTTGTTTGTTTTCAAACATAAACATAGCCAGTTCATCCAATAGCTTATCGTTAATAGCATTCAGAATATCACGACCACCCTTGCTGCTATCTGCTCCACCGAGAATGTAATTGATAAATTTCAATTCATCCTCAAACTCCAAATCAATGCGATACTTTTCAAGAATCGCCTTTTGAACCGGGCGCAGTTTGGACTTAGCAATTTTGATACTGAACTCTTTATCCTTAATGAAATTAAACGGAACAATATTGCTATATCCTATACGACCGAGGATTTCAGGACGTTTGATTTCATTATCAAAATAGTTCTTTACGATCCGAATGAACTCTTGCGCCACATCCTCATTGGAGCCACTCGATGCGACTTCAGACGCACCTAGGTTGGAGGTAAAGATGATAATGCTCTCGCTGAAATAAACCGTTTCGCCTTTACTATCCGTAAGTCTACCATCTTCCAAGATCTGCAGGAAGATATCAAGGATCCTCGGGTTCGGCTTTGCAGCTTTTTCGATTTCATCAAAAAGGATAATGCTGAAGGGTTTTTCTCTTACCGCATTCGTAAGTTGACCGCCCTCTTCGTATCCTACATATCCCGGAGGCGCACCGATCAACTTCTGATCACTGTTCTCTTGCGCATACTCTGACATATCAAAACGAATACAAGCCTGTTCATCGCCGAACAAGAATTTTGCAAGCGCTTTTGACAATTCCGTTTTGCCAACACCGGTGGGACCAACGAAGAACAATACACCTTTAGGTGCGGAACGACTCGAAGATTTATGTATGCCGGTTAACCCCATATAGGCTTTAACGACTACTTTTTCTATCTTCTCAATAGCTTCTTCTTGTCCGACAACCCTCTCGCCTAATATCTTCTTGATGTTCTTGACGGCTTTATAATCTAGCTTTTCCCAAGGGTTATCTTTTTCGCCGTACTTGAAGAGAAGATACAGCTGCTCGAACGGCATCTTGCCTTCTTTCCTCGACAATCTTGCCATCTGGACAATCTCACGGTTCGTGAAATCATCAAGCATATCAACATACTCGTTTTTCTTGTCGCACGTGAGTAATGTCTCGCCCGGCTTGAGTTTAATTTCAAACCCGCTTTCGACCTTTTCGATCATCTTTTCTCGTTCTTCTCTATCGGGCTTGGAAAGAGTCAAACACGACACCTCCGGGTTGCCCTGATAGAACGAAATCGGGAACATCGCTACTTTGCTTGTTACGAGAATGATCGTGCTTTCGTTCACATCCGGGTTTAGATACTCGACTTTCTTATCTTTGATAGCTTTGCCGAGCATCGTCAAAAGCTCTCTTTCATCCGGCGGGAGTTGACCACCTGCGGTGAAAAGATAATCTGCCCAGTTCAAGACAAAAGCGATTTTTCTATTCGGTTTCTTCAAATTTTTGAAGATGACATTAAATATCTCCGCAGGAGTTTTGAAAAGACCGCTGCCGGTTTTCTCTTCCTGTTTCGGTGCGGATTCTTCGTCATCGTCAAAAGAATACTCATCCCCTTCCACCTTAACTTCATCGATAACATCGAGTCTTGACACATCGCCATCAACTCCTTCGATTCGGTCCCAGTAGAGAACATCATCATAGTCCATGCCTTTTAACATATCAATCAAATATGTTTTAAGATCTACGATCTGTTTCTTTTCGTTGAGATATACATCGCCAACGTTTCCGTCAAGAATGATGCATTTCTTGATACCGATTTCCCTTCTTAATCTGTTAAAAGTTGTTTGAAGTGCCATATTTCTTACCTCTTATTTTTATTCGTGTTGAAAGTTTGATATTTCATTGTAGCGATCTTATCGGGATTACTCCATATTTCCTGGGAGGCTTTGATTTTAACACCATAAACCTCCTCAAGGTCTCTCAAGAATGGTTCGATGTCCTTTTGACAGGCTTGCCCTTGATATCCGTGGAAATCATAAACAAACCGCCCATCCAAGAATACTCGGAATTCCGCTTTTTCACCACTTGCCTTTAATGCAATCAAAACGACCTCGTTAGTGTCTCTTTGGATTCTGATATTTCTCTTGTCAACGATAAAGCCTCTCGCTTCGATTGCTTGCATGATTATCTTCAGGGATTTTTTCCTGACCTTCTCCCCGACAATCTCCGCTGTTGCTGCCGAGCGAATCGTGGCAACTTGCTCTTGAGCTGTTCCTTGACTTTCAGCCATAATCTTTTCTATGGTTTCACCTTCAAGCCGAGCTGCCTCAAGTTCCGCTCTGATTCTCGCCTTCTCTTCTTCAAGGCGGGATTCATAAGTGCCGTTCATCAAATGCTTTCCTTCGGCAATCAACCGCTCTCCCAAAAGAGTGCTATCTTTTAAATAGGCGATATAAACGAATTGACGCAAGACCGCATCCTCTATCCCATTTAAAAGAGTTTGCACTTCTTCACTCAGCATGACGGTGCCGTTCGCATTTGCCGCCATTTTGCGATTGCTTTCTGCGATTTTGGCACCCAGGATCTCGGTAAGCAACTCTCTGAACTGAATAATTCGACCGGAAGCGAGGTCATCTGCTTTCGCTTGCAGTTCTTTTGCACTCCTAATGGCGTCTTCCAGGTGAGCATATCTTTGATCGTGGTTGTTCATATCCACGACACCCATTTGCGCCTCTTCGTCCGCCTTTTTCCTAACAGCCTTGATGTTTTCTTCAAGCGCTTGCCGCTCTGCCTTGATACTTTCGGCAAGCCTCTTCGCTTCGGGTGTCATTAATTTGCTCGATGCCTCTTCGGACTGGCGCAACAGTTCGTCAAGTTCCTTCAGCCGTGCTTCTGCAACTTCACATACGCTATTGCATTGTATGGCTATTTGTTCATAGTCCACTTGCACCTGTTGACTCATTCGCTACCTCCTTTTAATGAAAATACGATATCACTCCAGTTTTCAATCGTTGGCTTGTCAAACGGGATATGTCGTCTTTCGGGATGTTGGAACCCGTTCCGGCACATACGAAGTTTGTGTAATGCATTCGCTTCGCCGGAATTGATAAGCCCGCTACTCTCTGCATTGTCAATCAACTCATTCGCCTGGGTTGTGTTATCCGCATTCAGCAGATCTCTCAAGTCGTACTGCATCTTAACGACCAGATCACAAATCGCCTCCTTGTATTTCCCGCGGGCGAGATACTCTTCAATGTATTTCGAGGTGATTCTGTCGGGGTGAGATGCCGAGGTTTTTTCAATGGAAAGCACCTCGTGGATAGGCTCATAAATCGTAAAGTATAGCCCTAAAACCTTGTACTCCTTCTCCGCATATTGCTTATACTTATCGATTTTCCTTGCGGCAGTCTGCATCGTTGAATATGCATTAAAGAAGTCTTCCGAATTAAAATCATCTCTTAAAGTATAATCGGAGTAGTTCTCAATACCAAGCATTCCGTTCAGCTTCCAGAGGTTCGCTCTCAATGTTTCAAATTCCGTAGCGATACCGGTTTCGGCATCAATCCGATCGTTTTCCAAAACATTATTCATATATACCTCAACGACATTCGCCACCCCGAGTATATCGTGCGTTTCAAACCCGGCGGTATCAAGTGCCTGATAGACAAGTTCGGGTTCTTCTACGTCTTTTGTCGTCTCGGCAAATCTGCGGATATACTCTTGGTCTTTGATTTTTAATACCATTTTTAGAGGTTGCAAAACAGTATTTTTATAAATCATATTATCAAGTTTGATTTCTCCGCAGCTATCAGCGAACAACTGCGATCCGTATTGGACCAGATACTCTTGCCACTCTTCGGACTTACCGAAAATAGCATTCATTTTGAGCAGAATATCTATTTTTTCGTCTGTGGTATTAAACCGTTCAAAGATGTGCAAGAGGTATCTTTCAAGCATTGTTTTATCATTTAATGCCTGTACTACATAAAGAATTACTCTTCCGATCTCACCGTCAAACTCTGTGTCTTGATAAATCTCATACACTTTTTCGCAAATCGCCCGGAATTGCTCTGCAGTCGCTCTACGCTCAACAAGCAGTTGGATTTCAAGAATATCTCCGAGTTTTTCGCATGGAATTCTAACGTTGTACGGAGAATAGTATTTGCACCCAGCAAGATCCAAAAGAGCGAATTCCGCATTTTCATCTATCAAATCAAGAATGTTTTTCGAGTCGGGTTCCGCTACTTTTATACTGCTTTCGATGCTTTTGACTCCAAACCTTCCTCGGTTGACGAACATTTTACAAGGTCTCGCTGCTTGCTTTGTGATATCAAACGGGATGTATATATTCTCCACGTTTTCCAGATCGGACAAATCAACAGTCGGAACAGCAAGCTGTCCCCTGTCGATTCCCATGAATTTATATTTTTCTTTTGCCAGCAGACATTCGGTCATGACCGCCGAGGAATAGTAATGGTTAAAGAATGCGGTTTCGTCCGAGGTTTCAAACCCATACTCTACTCCCGAGGGTTTGATAGTAAGGGTCATCCCCTCTTCTTTGCGGACTTGCATCTTCTGCGGTTCTTCGGTCTCATAGGAGATCATCCGCTCTTCTGCCTTAAGACCGATCTTCGTCCTATTCGCATTGATGTAGTCTTCCATTCCGCTTATATCGACATCCACTCTGTCGAGGAACTCTTCGCCAAGAAAAGAAGATGCAAAAGTAGTGTAAGCCTGGTTACTAACCACATCGAATTTCCTCGTAACGGGGCTATAAAAAATATCTTTAACTTTCACCTTTTCAGCCCCGGTGGGGATAGCGCCTTCGCGGAACATCTTCTTTCCCTTGTCCGTAAGTGACAGTTCGGACATTCTGATAACCGAGAAATAATGCCCCAGGAAATCACTCGGTGCAAACCGCGAGGCAATGATATCCGTACTCATCAGGTTGGCGATCTCTCGCCCGAAAATATAGTGAAGGTCTTTAGGGATGCCGAATTTCATCAAAACATCCACTATTGTGTCTTCCCTATTCGCATTGTTCAGCAATAAATCGAGAATGATATAAGCGATACCGGAGGCTTTCCTGACTTCGTTATACGTTACGCTCGTCCTGTAAATATAAAGAGGAAAAGGAACGGTCGTGGTTTTTATCACTTTTAAGATTTTTTCCTCCATATCAGCCTCCTATAATATCGCTTGCAACAAGCACTCTTCCACGGCTATAAATCGTATCGATTATCTTTTCATACACATGGAAGTTGATTTGATCCCGAGACTTATCGCCTGACAAGTCCGGCAAATCTATAACCCCGGCTTCTGACAAGAACTTTCTTGCGCCAACGATTATCAGCAGTTTTCTGGCGCGGGACAATGCAACGTTGATACGCTCAAACTTCTTGATGAATTCGGCATCAAATCTGTTTCCACTCGGGTTACGAACCATGGAAAGAATAATGATATCTCTTTCGTCCCCTTGGAAATCATCAACCGTACTGATAATCAAACGTTCGTCCGGCTTGCCTGAAAAACCATTAAATTGCAAACTTCTGCGTTTTTTCTTTATCAGTCCGGCTTGATCCCCGTATGTGCAAATGACTCCTATGCTCGGTCTTTCATCAATCTTCTTGTCCCCGCTCACCCTGATCTTTCCTTGCTTTACCAGGTCGGATGCTGCAAGGTCAAGTTCTCGGAGCAATTTCATAGCGACTTCCGCTTCTTGCTCGTTTATCTTGGATGTGCTGCCTTCATACGCACTGGACTCCTTTTGGTCGCAGTCGATGAAGTAAACGTGATATTTCGGATCGATGATTGATTGCCCATTGATTTTAACGGTCAATCCGTGTTCTTTCTCAACGTCTTGCTGTTTTTTTCCGATAGTTAAACCCTTCCCAGTGCCACCATAGAAATGATTAAACACCTCCATTATATGACTGTGGCAGCGATACTGTTTGGTAAGCATCACTCTAAAGTCATCAGGCACTTTTTCGTAAAGGGTCTTGAAGAAACACTCCTCATACAAAGCGGTATACTCTTCGTTCTTCTCCTTTGTGATAATAGCCTCGTCAAGGCCATCAAAGTCATCACTGCGAAGGTGGCGTAAGTCATACATCGGCGGTAGTTGCCGGTGGTCCCCGACAAGGATAATGGTTTTTCCATAGAGAATCGGGATCAACAAATCAAGGAACGAAGACTTCGACACTTCATCAACAATTACAACATCGATGCCTTGTTTCCTTATATCAACCGACTCGATGCAGTATTTACCGAGTTCCTGAAGCTGGGACTGAGTAAAACGATCACGGCTTGTGCAAGTGATGCCGAACACATTAACGCAGTTATACAGCTCCCTGGTATAGGACTGACGGTCTTCTTCTATTATGTCATCTTGGGATAGATACCGAATGATCTCTTTGAACATGGGGATCTTAGCGGTATTTTCCGCATTCATCGCATTGTAGTCATATTCTATCCTTGTCCACTCTGCTCTGATAATATCGAAGGCCTCGTCAAGATTGTCGGAATCGTATTCCTTAATGATGTTGAAATCACGGAAGAACCGGGTGATTTTCTGTTTCAACGAGGAGCTTAACTCGCCATACTCCGCAATACCCTCGTTACTTCCCAACTCCTCATAAGCCTTCTTGTTCTCGGAGATACTTAACTGAATATCGGCTATCTTTGCAGTAATGTCCGCTTCATTGTTTTCATGCGGTTTGATCACATTCTCAATCTTTGAAATAAACTCCGCAATAAGAGATTGCAAGCGAATTCTAAATGCCGTCAAATCCTCCGGCAATTTCTTCAAGAGATCTTTATTTGTAACCGCATTTGGAGCAATAGCGAAAATAATACTATCGGAAAAGTCAAATTCCGTAGTCGCTTGCGCTTGTTTTATTTCCTTTCCGATTGTGATAAGTTCCCCTTGGTACTCCTTATACTTAGCGTAATTCACATCGCCCTCTTGAGGAGCCTCGTCCGTATCCGGGTCTCTTAATCCCTGCATGATGTTTCTCAATTCAGTCTGGCGGGATTTCAATGCGACAAGGTTGTCTTCCGACAAAATATGCGATAACTCTTCCTTTATAGCATCGATATTAACACGGATGAGTTCGGGGACTTTATCAATAGTTAACCCATTGAAACACTCGTATGATTGAAGTAGCTGTTCTACCGCTGCACGGTATCCCTGGATATACTCTTCCACCGTGCCATCCGTGGAGAACCGATAGTTTTCGATATACTTCTCGGTCCTTCTGTGTTGCTCGATTATTCCCTTAATTTCGCTAAGTGCTGCCCTTTGGGTTTCGAGTTGTTCATTCAACTTGTTAATGATGGTGATGAGTCTATCCCGCTCGGCTTCCGCTTTAGCGTTATCACGTTTCAACCGCAACAATCTGTCATATTCCATACGGAGTCGTTTCATCTCCTCATTGAATATGGCTTTGTTTTCTTCAAAATGCTCAAAGCGGTTTACTTGCCTTTCAAGATTCCCGCTAATGTTCGCATAAAAATTATCCACGAGCCTTTCGGGGCTGTAATTCGTGTCTTTTCCGTTCTGCGAAGGGATCAACCGCAAAGGACGGATTTCCGGTATTTTGGGCAAACGCTCGAACACGTTGTCGATTGCTTTATGGGTTTCGGAAGAAATCAACACCTTCTTGCCCTGCTTGGCAAGTTGAGCCGTTATTTCTGCGATGACTTGCGTTTTACCTGTTCCTGGAGGGCCTTGCAAAAGGAAAACACTCTCGCTTGCCAATGCCCGCCTTACAGCGAGTTTTTGTCCATCGTTCAAACTTTCCAAACACCAGTCGGGTTCTTTTTCAGACAACCTTGATATCTGTTTTAGTTCCCCGGGAGCAAACAGATATGTAGGCAAGTATGGATTTTTCACATAACCGCCGGCAATGGATGCCAGGGCTTTTTCTTGCCTTTCGATTTTCGCTTTTTCAGCCCGGTTATCATATACGAGATATTTGGGTTCAATTGCCTCGATGCTTTTAGTGATCTCGCTGTTTTTATCCGTAATATCTGTGGGACGGAAATAAATGCGATATTCCCGGATGGTTTCGTTTTCGATTTTTATCGCTTTTTCGTTCGCTAATTGCTTTTGAAGTTCCTCTTTTATAGTCGCCTTCTCTTCATTCTTTTGCGACTTATATTGGATTTCTAACTGCTTTTCTTTTTCTTTTCTTACACGATCAATCTCTGCCTGACAACTGATCGCAAGACTCTTTTCTTTCCTTGTTATCAATTCCTGGTTGCGACGAAGATAGAATTCTCTTAACGAAATCGATGCCTTGATTTTTTCCAATTCATCATAATAAACAAGGTCAACAGCCTCTGCTTTTCCCCTCAGATCCTCAATCTGCTCATCCAGTTCATCCGCCGGCTGCTTTGACTTCCTCGCCTTTTCAATCTGGGCGCGAATATCTGCGTGTTGCTTTTTTCGTCTCTCTCCCAAGGGTGCGACTGCTTGAGCAACTGCAGCATCATAGGCTTTCTTGACCTCTTTGTCGGAATTCTCCGCGACATCTTTTTCAAGAGAGTCCTCAAGCTCTTTAATATAGGCGGACAACTTACTATCAAACCCCTTTTTAATGATAGGAGCTTGAATGAACATATACTTCTCTAATTCGTTACTGATTATGCTTGCATACTTGCCATCGATCTTTTTATTCTCTTGCTCATATGCCTTTTCGTATCTTTTTTCAAGTTCGGTCAAATCCGGCTCTATGTCCACCGAGGCAAAGAGATACCTCTCCCCGAGCAGATACTGATTAAAGCGGTACCCTTTAGGAAGATTTCCATTCTCATCATATTGTGGCGCAAACTTCGACAAGCCCATCGCATCTTTTGTATATCTTTGCAGATAGACTTCAAATTTGGGTCTTCCGTGTCCGCCCTTGCCTATGGTTTGTGAGAGAATTTCTTTTCGGTTACGTTTAATACTTACGCAAATCAAGGGAAAACTATCCGACCCCTGGATGTTTCGAGAAAGGATAACTTGCTCCCCTTTTGCAAATTGCGGAACATTATCAAGCAGTAAAGATGAGAGCCTTTCTTCGTCTCGTCTGTATGCCTCCTTCGTTATCATATAGGAGTCGCATACCTCTATACCATCTATGGTTTCGCATCTTTCCGATTGTTTTCCTAAATAATACTTGCGGAACTGGAGATACTCTTTCCACTCATCCAGCACAGCGATGGTTTCACTCTTGTTCGGAACCGGAAAAACATATTCACAAAGATCGAGAATAAAGTCATTCGTTAAAATCTCATCGTGGATGTCTCTTGTCCCATAATCCGGGACCGTTATGCTTCGTCCACCGGCGATGAACGATGTCGTAGCAAAAGCACAGGCAGCATTACACAAAACCGCCCGTTCCCCAAACTTGGCAACATTGCTATCTATCAATTCGATGCCCTTAACTGTTACCGCCGTAACTGAGTCAAAGGTCAGATCTCCTATCACAATGACGTCATAGTTGTCTGGAAGGATTCTGGAAATGAACTCATCGTGTTCCGGTCTTATAACGATATTATAAATACACTTCTTCCCGCGCCTATTCTCTTGCATCCTACGATCGAACCCAGGCATAGAAATGAAGTACCTTTTGTTAACCATAGAAGGAAAAGCTCCTCCCACAAAAGATTGAAGTGTTTCGGCAGTATTTCCTATTTTTCTTTTAATAATTTCGTACTGATCAGTCAAGGAAGTGGTATAAAAATCTTCTTTGCCCCAAGCCTTCTCGCCTAATCCGGTAGTGAGATTATCAATAAAATTTAGATACAAATATGCCATAGCATTTTACCTCACTTGCGCACGAAAGCACGATATTTTTCAAAAATATCTAAATAGTCAATAAACTCCTTCAGTTCTGCGGGTGATGATTTTTCTGTTATACGAGCAATTTTATCAAGCAATATCGTTTTTGTGAATTCGTCCAGCCCGTTTAGACATTGCACTAACGATACTTCTCGTTGCAATACGGCGTTCTCTTTTGATAATCGATCAACCTCATTAGTCAACTGTTCGATGGATGCAATGGATTCTTTTTTCTCCATTACGCTATCTTTCAGTATGCTTGAAATACGATTAACATATTGAGCCAGAATATCGGCATCGGACTCGTCAAGAACCAGTTCAAGTTCGTCTTCCGTTTCTTTCCCAAATAAATACAATATTTTTATTTGCTTATCTTTTGGAATATCAGAGAAATTTTCAAGATTTCGATAATTGTAAATTGTGGCTTTAGAAATTTCCAAATACTTTATTAAATCAGATACTTTTATGGAGAATTTCGTTACCAATCTTTCAAATAGTTTTGTAGTCATAGCACACCTTCCATAATCAGTGATGTCACTATTATACACTTATAATCGCCATCTGTCAATATATTCCGTATAAAAAGGTATAGTTTTGCAAAATATTTTTTCAAATCAGCTCAATTTAATAGTCTAAAACAGTTTATCGCCACATTTTAGACAACACAAAGTCGAAAATAAACTTAAAAACAACTCCCGCAAAAAAACAATCTGTTGCAAAAGAATTGAATAAACTTTACACTTATCCCGCCACCCGTCACATTGATTTTTTTGAAACATATATACAACGGCTCAAACTCGAAGGGATTTTGCGACTTTGGCGATTAGGCGTGTGCTTGTCTTGAACAAGTCGGCTCGCTGCGCTCGCCGAAGACAAGCACACGCCAAAACTTAACCGAACCGACCGAAATAACGGAAAACGGAAGCGTAACGAGAGCGGTGTTCGCCGCTGACCCGCTTGGCGAATCACCGCTATTCTTCGTTTACGGCATTTTCCGTTTTTTGTCCGTATTTACAGGTGCGGATTTTCGCTTAATTGCTTTTGCGCATCTGACTTATTACTTCTTGGCTCACTTCGCCCATATACAGTCCCTCGTCCCAACAAACGAAGTCATCGAACAATAGCAGTTTTTTATCTTCCAATCCAAACGGAGCCGCTATATCTTCGTCCATAATATCTGAGATGAAAAATTGTGGCAATCCGCGTGAATAAACGATCTTTTCGCCGCTTTTTTCAATGTACTTGAGGATATACATTACAGCTTCGCCGACGTGGGAGCGAGTTTCTATTCTTCTGAAATCATTACGTCCGAAATGCGTGTTAAAGTAATCGTTTTGCCACGTTATCTGTCTTTTATGCTCTGAAAAACTGTAGCTTTCTTTATCTTCCATACGTCCCGGCATTGTTCCGTCAGGGATATAAAAGATCCCGTGAAAGTGTAGGCGTTGTTTCTCCGGGCTACGTTCCCAAACGCCAATATATTTCCAGCCTTTTCTACTACAAAAATGGCTTAATGTATTTTGTAATTTGTCTCGGAAAGAACGCTCGGTATGAATAGCGTCGTTATAGGTGAACGTTACAAAGTAGTTGAAACTCTGTAAATTCACTTTCCGTATAAGCCGTATTCTTCGTGTTACGAGATTCCTATACTTGCGTTCCATATTCAGCAAAACGTAGTTTTCGGTTGCTTCGTCATCTTTGAAAAACGGTCGCATATTGTCCGTAATAAAGCGTTTTCTTGCCAATTTAGGCATATTCAAACTCTCTGCGTAAAACTTATCAAAGAGCTGCTTTTTGGTCGTCACAACCGTTTTTACAGGCTCTGGATTGACTGTAATTTCTTCTTCCGTTTCCTTTTCTTCGTGCACTTCTTCAACTGCATTTTCAGATGGTTTTTCCGAAGGAGGAATATCCGTCTTTTCTTCCAAAGGAACAATCTTTTCGCCGTTTTCTGTTTCCGTGACGGCTATTTCTTCTTCAATAAACTTTCGTCGCTTTCGGTAGGGTTTTTCCGTGTGAGGGATTGCAATGTAGTGGCTGCCGTCAAAATATACTTTTGTTTCTCCGTATGCCATATTATCACGCTCCTTCTTCGTCATGGTAAAGACCGTTTATGAAATAACTGTTTTGCGACTTTAATTCTTCAACGCTCGCTTTTTCGGTGGCATATTCGAGATAATCCATAATCCCCACGTTTGAACGCTTTGCCATATCGTTGAAATAGTCCGAAAAACAGTCTGTCGTGAAACGGTTGCGATAGATTTTGTAGTTCATAAGGAAATATCTCTTATTCTCCGCTTTGCCGTCCATTGTGCCGCGTTCTTTTTCAATCTTCACAATCGAATAGCCGTATTTGTTGTAGATCCTTGCGTTACGTTTCCACAGCCAAGCAGTAACGGATTTTAGAATATGCACGAGCAAAGTGTTATCTCCACGGCGGTATCTGAAATCGTAATACAAGGCAGTAAAGCGATTAAACGCCATTTCGGACAACATATCTTCAATCGTATAAAACGGCAAAGCAAGTTTTGTATCCCCGGCTGAAACGATATTTACAATATCGCAAAGGTCTCTTGCGTCTGCACCCCAACTTTCGGGACGTTGTTCATCGGTGAATACCTTTATGAACGGATAGTTGTCTACAGTAGCGGAGTGCCTGCACATTTTTAGCCAACTGTTGAAAAGGTCGTTCTTTTGATTGGTTTCATCGTTTTTCTTCTTTACGTCTTTTAGTTCCAGATTGTTGCCACGCTCTTTCCCTATCTCCGTAATCGCTACAACGCCGAATTCAAAACTGCCTGCCTTCGGGTTGTTTTCCATAATCTTTTTACCCAAACGCAACACGTCAAAGTCCAAAATGTGAGAATGTCTGCTTTGTTTTTGTCCATCCGTGAAGAAATCTAATGCCCACATAGGAAAGTTTTCTTCCGAGAGCAATCGGTTGTCCGTTCGTATAGAATAGTTCGCCACGATTAAACTTGTTTGAAGTACGTAAATAAAAAATGCTTGCGCATAAGTTTCCAACACCTCAAACAACTCGCTTGTTTTCAATGCGTCGTCATATTCAAGTCCATATCTTTCGCAATCGTATCCGTACAACTGCCACTCGCAATTATGGTGTTTCTCGAAACGCGATCGTTTCAACGCTACCCAATCTTTTGCCGTTGCGAGATTGTAAACCGTTCCGTATTCGATGCACGCCGCAAGTTCCTTTTCAAAACATATCCATGGGAAGTAAGGAAACTTCATATCCGCTTTCTGCAAGATGCAAAACGCTTTTTGCCTGAACATCACTTCCTGACTTAAAGCCATATCCGTAATCATAGTAGTTTTTCTCTTGCCCATACTTCCGCAAGTCATCGAAACGATAGGTAATTCGTTGATAAACCCGCAATTCTTTGCCTCGTATTTTCGTAGTTTGTTGAGAGCCACTTTTTTCCTGAAACGCTCGAATAAAACGTACGCGAAAATAACAAGCGACCACCACGGGAAGAATCGGAAAAACGGCTGTAAATCCAAAACCATTTTTACTACTTGCGTATAAATACTTCCGACGTCGAAAGACACGGCAAAGTAGAAGTAATAGGCAAAAAACGCTATTACAATACTTGCAAGGTTAAGGTGAAGTATCCACATTACGCACCATAACACCAATATTCCCGAATGCTTACGCAAGAACTCTATGTAGCCGCATATAAAGCGTTTTATTGGTTGATACAATACCGCAGATACTTTTTTGAATATCCGTAGCGGAACGGTATCCACGTTGTGTTTCGTATTTCCGCTTGCATATAGCCGTTTTATTACGATAACTAAACCTACGATGCCGGGCAAAAGAATAGTAATCACCTTTGCCCAAATGCCTAGCTTATCTCCTGACATACTAAGCCAAGATAAAAAGTTCTCTTTGCTTACAAGAATCGTAAAATATTCTGTTGCATTAATCTTGAAGTTTTCAAAGTCCGATGGCAAAATTGCCGTCCATTCTATAACTTTTGAATACTCTGTTACGCTCGGCAGCTCGCTTGTTTCTATTTCAAACAAAGTGCAGAAATAGTACTTAAAACCGCCGTATAGGTCGATTAAAGCCTCGATTGCTCTGCAATACGATTGCCGAAACACAAATATTCCAAGCAATATAAATAATGCCGTAAGCATAACCGTAAAACAGATATTAAGTCGCTTTTGCCACTTCATATAGCACCTCCGATACAGCCGTTTCGGGCTGAATTTGTTTTGCCGTATACACCAGATAGCTCACGGCTAAAACCGTAATGACAAGCAATAAAATTGCCATTATTCTCTTAAACGTTTTCAAATTAAACCTCCTTATTGAAATAACGCCGACAGACTTTCATCCGCCGGCGCCGTTTTGTGTTTTAGTCGTAATCTTCAAAATCTTTTTCGTCGATTGTCGCTACGACTTTTTCGTATATTTGCCGTTCTTTACGCTCTTGACGTTTTCGCCGGACGCTTTTTCCTATTGCCGCTATGCCCTTTATTGGTAGTGATATCAACCACACCACAAATTGCAGAATATATGGCAGAATAGGGGCAAGAATAATGATGAGTAGAATCAGCATCAGTAGATACAAAAGCGTTTTTCCGCGATTATTCAAACTAACGTCGATTTCCGTTTCGTTCACCGGATCGGAACTGCCCGTTTGCTTGTTGTCTATAACGCCCAAATTGTACGTGATGCCGTCCGTTTCAAACTTCAAACGAAGTATCGTTACGTCACCGACAAGAGTAGCAAAGGATACGGTTGAACCCTGCCCCGTAATTATGGAATAGTCCGTTTCGGCAAAGCGCAACACCCACTTTTTGCCTTGCAATTCTGCCAACGCTTCATCCGTCAGTTTGCTTGAAGTTTTTACGTCCAAGATTGCGCCGTGGTAGATATTTTCTCTGTCCTCGGTAGCAATGAAATCTTCCACACTTTGTATTCTGTCCCAAGTGTACGTTCCTGCAAAAAGACCACCGCCGTTATGCTCAACCTTGTCCGTGTATTTCAAATAAGCGTAGTTGTCCGACTTTTCACCAAATTCTTCGTCTTCACCCACGAATACCACAAACGAACGAGAATACTGTTGCGTTGTGTAGTAGACGTCTGCTTCCAGAAGTTTGTCGATGGGCTTGTCCGTGTTAAAAGCCACAAAATGGCTGTCGCACGCTCCGACGTACAATTTGAAACCGTCCGGGTATCTTACAAAACCTACAAACTTATCCGTAACGACAATGGTTTCAATATCCACGCAGTTGACGTAAGGATTGCCGTTTATTTCGCCGAAACAATACTGTCTGTTTACGGCATAGTTGACTTCCGTGACTGTGTTACCACCGCTTGCTTGTTTGTCTATACTTTCGTCAAACGGACGGTAGATTGAACTTATAGCGTAATACCTTGCAGCGTCGGTTTTGACGGTTAAGCCTTTGACCTTGTACTTGTAGAACACGCCGTTGGAATTGAGCAGTTCAAGTTTGTAGTTTGTGAAACTGATTGCGTCGTTGATAGTCGTTGAAATGTTGATAGACGAAGCTTTCAGATCCTTGCTTTTCCCGCTCGGCTGGTAGGCATATACGAACAACTCTTTGTCTACGCTTTCGGCAAGTTGTATGACCTGTATCGAGTAATCTTCTGCTTTTTGCGGATAATTGCTCGGCTTGAACGAACTGTCTTTTTTCAAATCGTCCAAAACACCGGAATAACTAATGCTTTCCGCTCTGGCAAAGACGGGCGTCTGCACCGTAGTTATTACAGTGCAGAACACCGCAATGAAAGCGAGTAGCATACACACAAATCTCGTTTTCATTATCCTTGTCAAAACACAATCACCTCCTTGTCAAGAGTTACTCCCGTCACTTTGCCTGCAACATTAAAATTAAGTTTTACACTTGCTTCGCCGTTGTAAGATGTTACGATTATCATAAACATATCCGCGTAGCATTTGTTTTCACAATCGGTAACTTCTTTACCATAAAACGCCGTCAGAACCTCGGTAAGTGTTTTGCCTTTTGGCGTAACAGTAAAAGTTTTTTCGCTTTTGTCGATTTCAAAGGCAGCCGTCAGATCCTTTTCCGACTGAAACGATTTGCTTTCGCCGTCAACGATATACGTAAAATCGCAGTTTTCAATCTTGTTCGGAACTATCTTTACGGAATAATCTTTTGTTGCGTCTTTATTAAATGCGCCGAAAGTATATTTAACATCAACTACGAGCGGCTCGTTTTCCGCTATGACATATCCTTTACCCAAAGTCATAATGTCCTTGCCATTTACCGAAACGTAGAAAGTTTTGAAGTCGCTCGTAAACCCGTTTGTGAAGTGAGCGAAAACTCCGATGACGGCTATGATAACAAGCAATATGACGATGTAAAAAACAATCTGTCCTATTTTAGATTTTGTCATTGATAGCCTCCTTGTCTGTTACTTTCGGGTTAAAAGGTCAAAGTCGTTTTGTTGGTAGTAACGCTACTTACTTCTTCGCCGATAAAGAATTTATACTGCGCGGAAAAACCTAGAGTTTTGTGCTTTATAGTAATAAGAAAATAAGGATTGTTTCCGTCGGAATCCTTGACGCTTGCATAGTAGTGATTTGAGTACGTTCCGTAAGAGCCGCCGTATGTTTCATTCACCGTAAACGATTCGTAATAATTGAAATATGAGTCTTTGGCTTCGATTTTTAATACGCCGTTTTCTACTTTTGCCGACACGCATTTGTCTTTCATTGAGTCGAGCGACATAGTCGGAATATTGCTGTAATCGATGTTAAAACCTTTTCCACGCGGATTGATAACATAGTCCGCATATTGGACGGTTCCGATGCCGGTAACCGTTACATCAAAGTCGTTGAAATTACTGCCCACGTCATGGAAAATGTTATCCATCGTCAGATCGAGAGAATAGGTATTCCCTGCATAAAGCAAATCCACAGAATCTGTGCCGAGATTGTACTGCGTTACGCCCGAAGGAGCATTGATGACCATACTTGACGGAACGCCCTCGTATACAATTTCCACGGTTCCGGTCTTACCGCCTTGTCTTGTCGTGCAGGTAAGAATCGCTTTGCTACCTTTGAACGACTTGTAGCAGTTAATGGTTGCAGTAAGATTTCCTTGCGAATCGTCGGTTATCTGGATATACTCCGAGATATCGCTACCTTTAAGCGGAGCGTTAGACGCCCAAGCAAGAGACCAAGTAACATACTTGTCTACAACGGTAGCCGGGGTAATCGTTGCCGTTACGGTTTGTGATACATATTGTTCTTCCGATGCAGCCAACATGCTTACCGACATCAACTTCACCTGTCCCATAGTCAGAACAACTCCGGAACTATCTTTTGCTATTTCGTCTTCCTTGGACGATTCGGTATTCGTCGATTCAGTGCTTTTGGGAACAGCGGGTAGGTAACTGTTAAGCGAAAGGTATAGCGAAGCAACAACGCCTGCCATAAGCATGATAATGAGAGTAAATGCGATAATCCATTTCACTGTGTCTGATTTTTTGTGTTGATTAAATTCCTGATACATATTTTTATCTCCTTTTTTATTGTATTTTTGGTGTAAAAAACTACGGTTTACCCAAGTAAGCCGTAGTTCTCCACAAGGGTTTTGCTTATCTCAAAAGCATATTGAGAAAACTCTTGTCCGACGCTTTTGCAGGCTTAATGGGACATTCGTAAACGGTGCCGTCTTCGTCGTAAGAACGTACCATATAGGTGTTGCCCGTAATGGTTTTTCCGTGTTCGTCTTTCATTTCAAAAGGCTTAACGACGAGCTCGGCTTCCATTTCGCCGTCGAAGACGATATCCAGAACGGCATAACCGCCTTTGTCGGGCGGGACTACCGCAGCTTTAACGTTTCTGCCTCTTACAACGCCTTTGATAAAGTAGGAAAAGTATTCCTTGCCGTTACTTTTGAAAGTTTCTCTTTCAACATTGATTCTTGTGTTTTCCATAAAGTTTTTTCCTCCGAATTATTTAGATTTTTTACGCGATATAGCACGCGCTTCCGTTTTGCTTTTGCCTTCTGCCAAGGCCTTTTTGTACTTGTAAAGTCCGGCGTGATCGCCCTGACATTGAAGATATCCCGAACGGATACCTGCCTCGAAGTCGGTGAGTTCCTTGCCTTCCTTTTTGCCGTAGGTGTGAACCTTTGCTTTTCTGTCCTCTGCATAACCTTTGGCGCGTTTAGACGGAATAGACCATCTGCGCTCGTTGTATTTGCTCGCATAGGACGAAGTTGTTTCTTTTGCCACTTGTGTGTCCTCCTAAAATGTTTTTTTGTTTTCCCGTGTCGCCGATAGAGCAGCGTTGTGCAGGACTTACGTCTTGTAGGGTTTTTCACTCCGTACAGCCCGCTATTAAGTTGTATATTTGGCAACGAACGCTCTTTTCTTTGAAACACTACGTTTCGGGCGATATTTCCGTCGGTGAGTGGCCACTCTTACACTTGCAAGTACCGCGCGAATTGATCGGTTTCTGTTCTGTTGGCGTTCGGGTTACCCAAAGGTGATTAGTCTACATACGTTCTTGCGTACATAGTGCTGGGAATTCGCTTGCCGTTTATGTGCTTGCGTTCCCAAAAGATACGTTCGTATTCGCGGTCTCGCTTTTTAGTGCGACGGTAAAAGGTATCGTTGCTGATAACCGCGATGTTTTCGACGTCGCTGTACTTGATGCCGATTACCTGTTTTACGATGAAATCCCGCGTGCGGTAAACGTTCATTGCGTCTACCATAAAATCCGGTACGTAATTCACTTTTTCGATCCTCCATATGTTTTGATAATTTGTTGCATGGTTTCTTTATCCTCTCCGGAAAGGGTAAGAAGCACTTTTTGTAACAACGCCGTCTGCTTGTCGTTCATACGCGGTCGGTCTAATCTAAAACCGTCAACAACGTGGATTCCGCCGCCGTTACCTTGGGTGGTGTAAACGGGATAGGCAAGGGAAAGCTCAAACACGTCATATTCAATTGTCCGCTTGCTTACGCCGAACTCTTGAGCGAGATTTTCTCTCGTTTCGTGTCGCCGTGAGCACAAGACTTCAAGTATGGCTTGTCGTCTTTCCGCTGCCGTCATATCCGCTTTTCACCTCCTTTTTCGTACTTCTTGCCTGCATTCTACAAGCCAAACTCGCAAGTTCTTTGCGACTTTGAAAAAATATTTTCGTTTTTTTGAAAAATTTTTTCGAGAAACAAAAAAGCCACCGACACACTACTTTCCTTTTCGGATTTCGTCTGTCGGTGGCCTCTCAATACTGGTTTAACCTACCGCTCTAATACGACTGATGCTCTTGGTTTTACAATGTCTCTGTTTCAGACCGACCAAGTATCGTTCGTAAGTTCTATATTTAGTTTGATTGGTGTAATGGTTCTTGTCCTTGTGGCGCGTACAAGTCTACTTGTAAGTGCCTTCTGCTGACAATCTTAGAAACCGTAATAGTACCACAGTTCGGGCATTGTATTCTGGTAAGACCGTCAGCACCTTGAATGCCGACAATATTTTTGTGGCAATTCATGCATACCCATTTAATGGGTAAACCTCCCTTTTTACTACGCATTGTTGCTATTTCGCCTCCTTTCTCCCAATGACACATCGGTGTAGTTTTTCTTACTGCATACGTGTGGTCGGGATTTCCAACACTGAAGTAAAAAACCTTTGTGCTTTGCATTTATCTCACCTAACAAAACGGGGCGGATTTGTTAAGATCAATTATTTTTTTAAGGCTGCGACAAGTGATTTTAAGTCTAACAATGGTATTCGTGCAATTTTCATATATTGAACGAGTTGAACCTCATTGCCACACTTCTCGCAGACAAACCATCCATCTGTTTCTTCAAGTAATAAGTTTTTGTTGACCGTTCCGCATATTGGGCATTTTTCATCGTGCTTATTCATACGTCTCATTCTCCGTCATACGTTCTTGTATCTCGGCGCCTTTTTCACTAACGTGAATACGTTGAGTGTAGTTACCGTTTTTATAGAAAAACCACTCTGTTTGCGATTCGCAATTAGGACATATAGTGTTTATTTTCTGCCTGTATTGCAAATCTATGTTTATACTTTGACCGCATACTGCACAAAATTTTTCAATTTCCATATTCTACTCCCGGCTTGGTTATACCAAGTCTCTTTCTATTCCGTAAATATCGTCAAAAAACACTTTGCCGTTATTTATGACGATGAACTTATAAATTGCGTTTATCTCTTTTATAATGCCGACAACTTTTACATAATAACCATCTTGGTAGCACGTGAGAGCAATCTTGTCCCCACGTTGTATTTTGGATAGTTTTTCAGATATTTCGTTGTCCAGCTCTTCAAAATGTTCGGCACGAGCCACTTTGCCTAGGTCATATTCCTTTTTTGCCAAAGCTTCTCTCAAACCTTTTAAGGCATCGAAAGGGGCAAATTGTTTGGCCCTGTCTTGTCTATTCATCATTGCCGCTATTGTGACCTCCAATCAATTTATTCCTTTGCATAAGAGTAGCACCTTCTTGTAAATCCGATGCCATCACTACGGCGTTTTTGCCGAACTTCGATTGCAATTCTAGTGTAGCTCTGGCAAGACGTTTTTGCTTTTCAACTTCTTCCCAATCGGTAAATAAGTCGTAGCCTTCACATCCTTCATCGCAAACACCGTCAAAGGCAATGCTTATTCGGCGTATCTTGAAAGATCTGTCCGTTGTTTGCTCAAAAACTCGCATAGCAGCGGGCAAGATTTTTTGTGGCAAGTTGGTAGAGGCACCTATTTTGGTTCTTCCGCCGGTAGGAGCGTGGCAATCTTTTGAATAACCAATACTTACCGATACGTTACTCGCTATTACCTTGCGACGCATCAACTCCAAACAACCGCTACGTACCATTTCTTCAACTACAATTTTCGCTTTGTCAAAGGTGTAATCTTCAAACAAAATCTGCGATGACGATACCGATTTGCTCTTGCTTTTATAGTTTTTAATATCCGACATCAGGCAAGATTCTCGTCCCCACGCATGGTCTATAAGCAATTCCGCATTGATGCCGAAATCTTTGTAAAGCAACTCCGAAGGAAATTGTGCAATGCCTGCCATATCGGTAATGCCACGACGTTCCAGCCTTCTAACCGTTCCCGTTGAAATTCCCCAAAAGTCGGTTAACGGTTTATGATGCCAAAGCGTTTCTCGAAATAGTTCTTCCGTCAAATACCCCATGTGGTCGGGCACTTTTTTCGCCGTGATATCCAATGCAACCTTGGCAAGGTAGAGGTTGGTGCCAATTCCCGCCGTAGCAGGGATATGCAATTTGTTTGCAATCTCGTCGATAAGCATCTTGGCAAACTCTTTAGGCGTTTTGTGATACATAGAAAGGTAGTCCGTTGCATCAATAAACGATTCGTCAATCGAATATACGTGAATATCTTGCTTATCTATATACTGCAAATAAATACCGTAAATCTCGGCTGCGTAATCGATGTATTTCTGCATACGAGGCATAGCCGTAATGTAGCTAATGTTTTTCGGTATTTCATATCGCCTGCATCTATTACGCACACCCAAAGATTTCATCTTCGGAGTAATAGCAAGACAAATCGTCCCGTTACCTCGGCTTTCGTCTGCGACGATTAGATTTGTTTCAAAGGGGTTTAATCCTCTTTCCGCACACTCAACCGATGCAAAAAACGATTTCATATCTATGCAAAAGTAAGTGCGCTGTTTCATAATCTCACAAATCCTTTATTACCTTAATTGCAACGCCTTGTATCTTGCATTCTTTCACAACAATATCTTTCATTCGCTTGTTTTCGGGATGCAAGATGATTCTTTTGTTCTCCGGATCAGGGCGAAACCGTTTTAGAGTTACTTCGTTTTCAACAAGTGCTACTACAATATCGTTATAGTTTGCTTCGTTTTGTTGTCTGACAAGAACCAAGTCTCCAGCGTTGATACCAACGTCTATCATCGAATTGCCGGTAGCTGTAAGCAAAAAACACGATTTTGCATTTCCGACAAACGATGCAGGAAGACGAACGTAACCATCGATGCACTCATACTCTTCGGACAATGGTCCGCATGGAACGTATCCCAGCTTCGGAACGGCAACCACTTTTGTATCAGTGGCTTTGGTTACGTCTGTTTCGTAACCATTTTCTCCGATTTCCATAAGACCTTGCTCTTTCAAGTAATCAATGTAGATAGAAACATTGCTTTTACTGCACCCGACGTTTTCGGCAATACACCGAATAGTAGGGCTTGTTCCGTATTGGCCGTAGTATTCTTCAATAAAGTATTTGATCTTGTTTGTTAAGTCTTGCTTTTTCGTTTGCATTTGTGATGGCCCTCACTTATTCAATAACGGACAACTTGTCCGCTTTTGATGTTTATATTATAGCCAAGACGAGATTAAATGTCAATGGTTTGAAAAGCATAAAAATAGGGGTGTGCAAGAATACGCACACCCATAGACTAAGAAGATATTTTTAGATTATCAACAAACAAAAACGCGTTAATTTGTTTCCCAAACAACGCGTTTTAATTTTTACTTTGCTAAATAATATTTTTTATCGCCTTGAACAACAATTTCGACATCTTCCGCAAACGGATTCTCCGTATCATAGGAAAGTTGTTGCATCTCGGCAGTTTGGCTTTTAATTAAGTCCACCGTTTCTTTATCGAGCGATTTATACATCCACTCTTCTTTTATAGCGGTTATCGGTTTCTCCAATAACTTTGCGAAAAGCCCTGTATTCTTGCGTCTTTCTTCATCAATGTCGATTTGCAAATGCTCGCAATGCTCTTTGTGCCAAGAAAGTATTTGTGTATGGATTTCGTCCAATTTTTTAGTATGTAGTCCAAACGAACCATAGCAATGCTCCTTTGTCTTTGCCCCCATACTCAATGCGAAGTCCAACTCATTGATTTGTGCAAGTACTTGAACAAGGACGGACTGGTAACGACCCCACTTCTCTATCTTCTTGATTGCCGAAACATAACTATCATAGGTCGGCTGTTCTGTTCCCAAAACCGTTTCGATCTCTGCCTCCGCTTGATTTAGTAACGTCTGACAATCTTTCCGAAGTTCTTGAATGTTATCCAATTCACGGAGTCGCAGTTCTTCGTTGGCTATGGTATCCATTTGGAATTTCGAAATATTATAGACTGACTCAATAAGCGATGCCGCTTGACTCCTATACTGAATATCAAGGGTTGACGCAATGCCTTTTAATTCATCCGATATTGCACCAATCTTCGAGTCGATTTGTTGCATGTAGTATTGTCCAACAATAATCGATGCTACGCTAAACACGGTTGCGCCGACATTCGCCACCTTTCCGAGTTCGGACGGATTCACTTCTAATAAGTTTGCGTGTTCGGCAATACCGTTCTTACCCATTATAATGGCTCTTTTCGCTCCAGCAACGGTGCGGGAGTCTACCAATTGTCCGCCGTTTTTCAAAACGACCTTATATAGCGTTTCTCCTGTACTTCCCACGGCTTTTGCTACGCTTGCCCCTGCAACGCTCGCTGCTGGGATAACCGCATCTATTCGAGCCAAAACGGAAGGCTCTGTAATTTCAACCAAATGACCTTGCGTTTCATCGAATGTTGTCGGAAGAGACTCCAATACAACTTCCAAACCTTTATCCGCATCGTTTATCGTCAACGATTGTGTTGAAGTATCCCCTATCTCTTTGTTCTGTTTCCTTTTCTTAAAAATATCGAATATGCCCATTATAGTCCCTATGTCGACCGACTTTCATATTATCTCATTGTTAGTCCATTATGTTATCCGTCCACAGCTCGCACTGGGTCATAACCGTTTGAACGGCATCATCCATTCCTTCTGGTGGATATTTGTGCTTTTTGAGAAGTTTCTTTATAAGCATTCTCATCTTTGCACGAGCGGACTCTCTCTTTTGCCAGTCGATTGTCTTGTTCTTACGAAGCGTGTCTGTCAATTCCTTGGTTATAGCAATCAACTCTTCATTTTCGTAAAAGTCTTTAATCGCCTGTGGTTTGGTCAATGCATCATAGAACGCCAGTTCGTCAGCCGTCAAACCAAGGGAGTCCCCCTCTTTCTTTGCCGCTGCGATTTGCTTGGCTATGTTGAGCAACTCTTGAATGACTTCTTCGTTGGTCAATAAACCGTTTAAGTATTTGTTCATCGCCATTTGCATTATTTCGCTGAACTTTTCGCTCTTGACAACGTTCGTGCGGCGATATATCGAAACTTGGTCGGCTATCAACTTTTTCAAGAGTTCGACGGCAAGGTTCTTCTCTTTCATCTTCGCTACCTCTGCGAGGAATTTCGGATCGAACAGAGAGAACTCTTCCTTAACGTCAGAAAATAGATTGATTACGCCGTCACTCTTAATGCTTTGTTTTAACAGTTCATTGATTCTGGCGTTCATCTCTGGCAAGGATATCTTTTGACCGCCGCCTGTATTAGTAAGTCTAACAACAAGGACGCGAACAGCTTCGAAGAATGCCGCCTCGAAACGAAGTTCCTCTTCCACCAAGGAAGAACACAACGACAGGGACTGATGGAGCATTAGGGCTTCTTTTATAAATGCCTCTCTATCCGTTTCTTTGCCTACCGCAATAATAAAGTTGACGGCTCCGCTTATCGTCTTCGCTCTTTCAAGGTCTGTGCCGTTCATAAACTTGCTGTAGTCATACGAATGGAACAGGTCACGGCAAATCGAGAGTTTTTCGAGGAATTTAGGAAGTGCGACCTTTGCAACATCGGTATCTCCGTAGTTTTTCTTGTCTCGTATCGTGTAATCGTTCATCGCTTGTTTGAGTGCTGCTGCGATGCCGACATAATCAACGACAAGTCCACCCTCTTTATCTCGGAATACTCTGTTTACTCTTGCGATTGCCTGCATTAGGTTGTGACCCGACATCGGTTTGTAAACATACATTGTCGCAAGGGACGGAACGTCAAACCCGGTCAGCCACATATCCACGACTATTGCGATTTTCAATGGGCTGTCGTTGTCTTTGAATTTAGCGGCAAGTTCCTCTTTGTAATGCTTGTTGCCGATGATTTTGCGCCACTCTTCTGGGTCTTTATTATCGGAAGTCATAACGACTGCAACCTTGTCCGTCCAACCTTTGCGGAGTTCCAAAATCTTATTGTAGATCTTCATCGCAATCGGACGTGAGTATGCAACTATCATCGCCTTACCCGTCAGCAGGTTTTCTCTGTTGTTTTCGTAATGTTCGATAATATCGGTTACCAAGGAATCGATTGTCTTATCGTTTCCTAATATGGCTTCCATTTGTCCGAGTTCGCGTTTGCTCTTTTCGACAACGGCAGGGTCGGCATTGTTTGCCATTACTTCATACTCGTTATCGATCAATCGGAGCGTTGCTTCGTCGAGTTTCAACTTGATTACTCGGCTTTCGTAATACACAGGGCGAGTTGCGCCGTCTTCTACTGCCTGTGTCATGTCGTAGACGTCTATATAGTTACCGAAGACTTCTCTTGTGCTACGGTCTTTTGACGAAATGGGAGTTCCTGTGAAGCCTATGTATGTTGCGTTCGGCAAACTGTTACGGATGATTCGAGCTGTACCAATGACCTTTTTCGCTACTTCTTCCCCGTCATCATTCTTTACCATTTTAACAGTTTCGGCAAGTCCGTATTGTCCTCTATGAGCTTCGTCCGCCATTACGATGATGTTTCGTCTTTCGGACAACGGCTCGTGCGACTCTTCGAACTTTTGCATGGTCGTGAAAATAATACCGTTTGCTTTACGACCGTCAAGCCAATCTTTGAGTCCGATTATCGGTTGCTCGCCCTTTCTCAAATGAGAATTGCGTTCTTTATCCTGTTCGGACAATTTGCGCTTGTCGGCTTGCACTGGCTTTTGACGCAGGAAGTGGCTGCACTTTGAGAACTGACCATACAACTGATCGTCCAAGTCGTTTCTATCGGTTAACACGACGATGGTCGGAGATTCCAAGGCTTCTTGCAGTAAGTGTGCATAGAAAACCATAGACAGCGACTTTCCGCTCCCTTGAGTATGCCAAAAGACGCCGCCTTTGCCATCTGTTACGGTTGCGTGCTTGGTTGATTCTATCGCTTTTTTAACTGCGAAATACTGATGGTATCCCGCTAAAATCTTGTACGATTTGAGTCCTTCATTGCTAAAACAAATGAAGTTCTTTATAATATCGAGCAAACGTTCCTTTTGGAACATTCCCTCGAAGAAAGTGTCAAATTGAGCAAACTGCGTGTTCTCGTAGCTTCCGTCCTTGGTCTTCCACTCCATAAAGCGGTCTTCCCCAGAAGTAATCGTTCCCGCCTTTGATGTAAGGTGATCGCTCATCACGAGAATTGCATTGTAAATAAACATACTTGGGATTTCAATCATATAGTTCCGCAGTTGTCTATATGCTTCCGAAACATCGGTTTCTTCCCTTGACGGAGATTTCAATTCTACCAATACCAACGGCAAACCGTTGATAAATAGGATAATGTCCGGGCGTTTGTTGCTGTTCTCTATAAATGTCCATTGGTTTGCCACAATGAACGAGTTTTTGTCCGGGTTCTTATAGTCAACAATATAGACTATGTCCGATGTTTCTTCACCGTTGACCGAAAAGCGGACTTGTATTCCGTTTTGGAGGTAGTCCATAAACAGTTGGTTCTTTTGTACCAACTCGGCATTCTCAAAGTTTTTCAGTTTGAAAAGCGCATCTTGAATCGCCTCTTCGGGCAAATCGGGATTGATACGATAAAGCGCGTCAATCAACTCACTTTCGTATAATGGGTCGTAAAAATCGCGCACGACATCTGGACCATACAAGTATGTATAGCCCATACCCTTGAAGAGTTCAATTACTGAATTCTCATAATTTCCTTCGTCAAATGCCATTTCGTTCTCCTCCTACACTTCAACGCTCATCATACAATTTTCGTTGTACTCAAATTGTTCCTGTGGTAGTTCTTTGATATTATACACCACTGCTCTTGGCAGTTCCAAGCCTTTTCCCAAAAACTCAATCATTTTGTATGGGGTAAACCACACAAGATAGTCGATATCCGAGTCTTTTAATACTTTTATAAATGCCGAATCGTTAAACCACACATGCACTCTTCCGTAATTTAGTTGTCCTTTAACAGGTTTCGCCGTTTTATGCAAAGGCTCCATATATGCCGATGATTCATCGAATACAAAGAATATTACCTTGCAACTTGGGTGGTTTTCTTTATACCTATGTATTTTCTTTTTGTGTGTCTCTACCGTCCTAACGAAGTTATCCCTATAAAATCTATAGTTGTGGTCTTCTTCGGTCGGCAATTTCGTATCTACGAGCAAATGTAGTTTTGCACCGGGAAACTGTCCAAAGATGCCCTTCTCTTGTAATTCCCTTGTCACTTCACTTTCTCTTGTAAGGGTCGGATTGACCATTTTCCCTTTTTCGCTAATATAGCCGTGGTCATCGACTCGCATCACATCCATCATCAAACCGTATTCGTCACAATAGAAATCTGGCGGTGGATCGTTCTTTCCTGATGTATCAGTCCATTTTGCCCAAGACTCTTCATCAAAAATAGACTGAAACACTCGCTCCATTTCCTCGTTTTCGGGAATTAAAGCCACCTCTGGCGGAGAAACAATCGTCTGAAAGTATTCTATTATTTCGTTTTCTTTATCGAAAATACCCATTTATTCCTCCGATAAACAATAATTTAGCGGCTTAACCTTTCAACTTGTCATACTGCTTTTTCCAAGCACGAGACGGCTTTCGGCATATATGGTCCTCCGAGGCATAAGCACAAATACCGGGGAGTCCATTATTTCCGCAAATATCAGGGTTGTTTTGCCTACACCCGTATGTTTGCGTGGCACTATCTACAGAATGCAATGGGGCGTTAAAAGGAATTCTTAAGTTGTCTTGCTCTTTCATATAATCGCCTCGCTAATATCGATTTCGCCAGATAATAGCCGTGGAAGAAGGCTATCACGGGTTGCTGCTAACTTACGATTTTCGAGCCTTAATGCAACACATAAATCGTATAAAGGCTGAATCAATGCACCGATTCGTTCGTAATCGGCGGGCGATGGAATTATTACTTCGGCTGCTTCAATATCGCTCCGTTTAATGTGTCCCATTGTTGTTGCTTTTGCAGACGCTATTGCTGCGAATTTTGCAAGGTGATAGTTGGTCCAAGAGTAGAAAAACCACGGAGCGTATTGCGTAGACGTGACTTTGAATAAGTGTTGGTTCAGTCCACAGATTCCACCACACCAAAAGTCAACCAACAAGCTGCCCGACCAAGAGAATATTACATCTCCGTCGTTCACTATATAATTCGATTTTATGTACGAAGAGCAACGCTCACTATCTGCATCACATGCACCTTGGCGCAATTCCTTGATTTTTAGGACAGGAAAGCCTTGATCCTCATCAGTTGGTCGATAGTTTTGCATAGCGAGTCCATTCAAATAGTTCGCAATCGATGCCAAATTCGACTTTTTCCATCCATTTGGAAGCTCGGCGCGATTAACAATCTCCGCCTCGAAAATTGTCTTGGCTTGCTGCATTAAATTATTGTTTATCTTATTATTTAATCTTATTTTATCGTCTAAAATTGATAAAATTGATGATATTTTTTCTTGTGTAAGATAATCCGGTAATTCAATTTCGTAATCACCTATTTGTTTTGCGCTTATATGAGATATAGTAGTTCCTGTTTTTACCGAATCCAAATAAGCCCCAAATTCATGAGATTTCACTATGTACCAAACGATTTTCTGTGGCACATTTTTGGCTCGCAACCTTGCAACACGTTGCACCAACAACAATGGCAAATCATCTTTAGTAACTTGAACAAAATTAGTGCTTACATTGCCATCCATGGCAATTAATACATCCTCTTCTTTTAATAAATATTTCTCTAAATCTTTCGTGTAATAATTCCACCAACGTGTTTGATTGCCCCATCTAAACCCTGCGCACGAAACATTCATACCACGAACCAAACGAATTCCATCTCCATTTTCATTAAACAGCTCGCTTTTGAATGGAAAACCAACTTTAACATCGCATATATCAGAAAGCTTATATTTCATATCCAATCGCCCCTAATTTCTTTCGAATTTCCTCTTCGAGTTCGTGTGACTTCTTGAACATATCGGAGAGTTCGGATGTCAATCTTGCCATTTTCTCTTCAAACGGCTCTCCATCATCCTCTTGTTCTTCTATTCCGACATAGCGACCGGGCGTCAACACATAGTCTTGCTTTCCAATATCCTCTATCGTCTTGACAGCGCAAAAGCCGGGTTTGTCTTCAAGGACTCCGTTCTGGAAGTCTTCAAATGTCTTTGCTATCAAAGCAATGTCTTCATCGGAGAAGTCTCTGTGTTTACGGTCAACCATGTGTCCCATCTTTCTTGCGTCAATGAACACGGTCTTCCCCGTTTGCTTTTTGCCCTTTGTAATAAACCAAAGTGTGACAGGGATAGTAACACTATAGAACAGTTGCGTCGGAAGTGCTACAATACCTTCCACCAAGTCCGCTTTGACTATGTTCTCTCTAATAGTGCCTTCTCCGCCCGACTGCGAAGACAGTGCACCGTTTGCAAGAACCAAACCGATTTTTCCGTTCGGGGCGAGGTGGTGAATCATATGCTGTATCCACGCAAAGTTGGCATTGCTTGCCGGGGGAAGTCCATACTTCCAACGCTTATCTTCCTTGAGATTCTCTTGTCCCCACGGATGATAGTTAAACGGCGGGTTTGCCAAAATGAAGTCGGCTTTCAGTTGCGGGTGCAAATCGTTAGAAAAGGTATCTGCTTGATATTGCCCGAAGTCGGCGTCAATGCCACGGATCGCCATATTGATTTTAGCCATTTTCCAAGTGTCGGCATTGGCTTCTTGTCCATACACGGAAATCGCACCACGCTTTCCGCTGTGTGCTTGTATGAATTTATTACTCTGAACGAACATACCGCCCGATCCACAGCAAGGGTCGTAAACACGGCAGTTTTCAAACGGTTTCAAAATCTCAACCAAGGTTTTAACGATGCTTGACGGAGTATAGAATTCTCCGCCGTCCGCACCTTCGTAAGCTGCAAATTGTGCTATGCAATACTCATAGGTTCTACCGAGCAAGTCCTTGCTTTCATCGGTATCATCCATATGTATTTCATTCGTGAAGAGGTCAACGACTTGTCCCAATACGGTCTTATCAAGGTCTGGGTTGCCGTAGTTCTTCGGCAACACATTTTTGAGAACCGGGTTTTCGGCTTCGATTGCTTTCATTGCCGCGTCGATTACCTTACCGATTTCGGGAGTATGAGCGGCGGCGGCTATCGTTGCCCATCTCGCTTCTTGCGGAACAAAGAAGACATTGTTCTCCGCATATGCGTCACGATCGTCTTCGAAACCTTCCCCTTCATCAACCAATTGCTGATATCTCTTATCAAAGGCACAAGAAATGTATCGTAAGAAAATAAGTCCTACGATTACCTTTCTGTATTCCGCTGCGGGGATATGTCCCCAAAGAACACAAGCCGCGTTCCAAATTTGTTTTTCGAACCCTACATTAGCATTGTTATGGTCTGCCACGATTAACACCTCTTTAATAGTCTGCATTGATGATATTGCTATCAATCAATTCTTTTATCATATTTTTGAAATTCGATTTGGTTATTTTTAATTCGCTACCCGCCATCAAGCGTTTGATTGGTGGATATCCGCTTTGGCTTTCCAATTCGGCAACAACACTTCCCGAATCACCCTTGCCTGTAGCACTATGTGGAACTGCACCAAACAAAACAACACTGTACGCTTGGTTGTAACGCAACTTTTTGTAGTTATATGTTTGCGCTTTATCATAATCCAAACAAAATTCCAATCTATCTTTGCCTATGCCGTAATTCTTACAAATACCAGAAAGAATACGCTCGTCGACATCCGAACCGCCTATGACTACTATTTTACCACTCTTGTACCTATCGTCCTCTTCGTTTGATATAAACTCCGTAAGTCCCCAATCTTTGAGTAAAGAGTCTAATTCGTCAGTTCGGTTAGCAAATGTCACACGTTTTTGGATTTCGTCAAGAATCTCCTCTATTTCCTCCATCCCTCTAACCATTAGCACTCCTCCTCCGGTTCCGTACTAAATATAGTTTTAAGGGAATTTTCCGCTCTTTCAATCTTTCTTCGCAAAAGTTCGATCTCATCGAGTACGGCTTGGTAGCGTAGAGCCATTTTATGTTGTTCTTCAATCGGTATCAACGGAATTTGAATGGTATTCAGTTGGTTTACTCCAATATTAGGAATTGTTGCGCCAACCGTAATTCTCTTTAGTTGAACAATTCCTTGGTCGCTTTCAAGAAACGCCTTAACATAGTAAGGATCGACTTTTTCTGTATCCAACTCTATTACATAGAGATTTCCGTTCGCCAAAACAGTTTTATCTTCGGGAGGTTCGGCAACTGCTACTTTAAAAGGATAGCCATTTTTCGAAAGCAACAGGTTACCTCTATGAATACAGTATTTTTCAAATCTTGGTGGAATTTCCTTGAGATACGGAAGTTCTTTGTCAATAATACCGTTCTTAATATTTGCAAGCATCATATATTGGTAATCCGTAGGCAACACAGATGCTATATCGTCCAAGTCCCTTGCCGCAAGCGGTGCGCCGCGGGTTATACTCTTTATAATGGTTTCAAACGCCACTCCATCCACTATTTCTTCAACGACTTCATTGTATCGAGTAGGATCAAAACTAAATTGATTCTCTGCGATTTCTTCTATAGAAACAAGTTTTGAAATACTCGAATCGGTATTTAGTGCATCAATAATCGTGGCTATGTTTTTGGCGTTAAGGCTGTTTTGTCTTCTACCTTCAACATACTCATTCGACGCATCTATGAAACGAATTCTACCCTCGTTATAGCCGAACACAATCATCGCAACAGGAATAGATGTGTTAGGAAAGAGTTTCGCTGGCAATTTGATAACTGCTTTTACTTTCCCGTTCTTGACAAACGTCTCTCGAATCGGCTTATCCAATGTGTTCCACAGTCCACCGAGAGACATCACTGCTACGCCGATTCCGTTAGGCACAAGCATTTCACACAATCTATAGTTAAAGATCCAATCGGCCGATGTTCCCTTACTTAATTCAGGGCAGGTTTTAATTATGCGGTCTATAATGCCTATATCTTCGGAAACCGTTCGTATTCTCATTCCAAAAGGATAGTTAGAGAAGCCTTTGTTAAAATGTTTTCCGCAAAAATTATCCTCTAATGCGTTCCCCGTAACCACGTGGCAATCGCTTTTAACGAGCGACAATCTCATTTCGGCAATCGCAGCGACTGAATGATTAATCTCTACCCCACAGTAAGATGCATCTGGTTGCACCTTACTCGCTTCTGCGATAAAAGACCCTATTCCCATACAGTTATCAACAACCGTATCGCCTTTTTCTATTTCCAAGATTTCAATTGCGAGCTGATTAATACATTTAGGAGTCAAGTATTCTTGGCCTCTATCAAAAGACTTATCTTCCGTCGTAACAATGTATTCCGTCAACACTTCTTCGCTATAATTGAACAAGCCTTCTATTCTCGACTTTTCAACTCCGTTCAGCATCTCATAAATAAAGCCACGAATTTGTTGGTTTTGAATAACCGAGCAAAGTTCTTTTATGCTTTTGTCCGTATTAATGGAAATATCATTCTTCTTTAATTGCAAAACAAAATATGCTATAGCAATAGATTTTTCAAACGCTCTGGCATCCATACGCAGGCGTTCCATAAGATCCCATTCGAGTTTTGTTACCTCCATATGTTTATCCAAAATTACCACCTCCAAGACTTGTTTTGGTTTTTCATAACCAAATTACGCCTCTATTATACTCAGGGCAAAATCTTTTGTCAAGGGGTTTGAGCAAATTTTTTTGGTTTTTTATAACCATTTTTTCAACTTTCTTTCTTTACAGCTCTTCGAATTAGGAAAAACAAGGCCGAAATCACTATGGTGGGAACGCCCAAGTAAAGAGCAATCATTCCTGCGGGTGTAAAATACCCCATCACTTTCTTGATTCCAAGAATGGCGGGTAAATTATCCCATATGGCCGTGCCGAACGCTTTCATCGTTCCCCAAAAGGCTTGCCATAGAACTGTAATTATTTCAATAAAAATTGTCATTATTACTCCTTATAATATTATCCCAAGCACGGTGCTGACAATAGTAACTACCGTACCGATGCCAAACGACACCCACCCAAATATCTTGTTTTTTCGGGCTTCCGTTTTGGAATTTGCAGCATCGTCTTGCGCTTGCTTAATTTGCTTACACAATAATTGATTTTGCTCTTGCATCTCTTGAAGTTGCCTTTGCAATAAGATGCTTTGCTCTTCTACTGCATTTGTCGCGTTCACTATCGAGTTTTTATATTGGTCGTTAGACTTCCGTTCTTCTTCCGCCTTTTTCGACTGTAAGTAAGCCGCGTATGCAGAATTTGGCATATCCTCGAAGTTCATATATCTTACTCCCCTTTGTTTTCTAATTTGTATCCGCGCGTCAGCGATTGAATATACTCGACTACTTTCTCTACCACTTCGTTCGGTCCGACCACTTGGAGTTTATCCCTGAACGATAAACACCACCCGTAGAATGTAGGACTCAACTGCACCGCCGCTTTGAAATGCAGTTTTCCATTATCGGTAGGTATAAGCTCAACTTTATTTCCGAATATGTCAAAAATCGGATCGAGTATGCTTTCATCTGCTTGGAACTCAACCAACTGTTCTTCGCCTTGAAACATACCAAACAACGTCTTTTTGTGACGTTTCAGGTCAATGGTTTCACCTTTATATAGCTCTCTCGGTTGGTCTGCTACCATTTGCACGTGGTCCATTCGGTCAATACGGTAATGAACAACTCCTTCGTATTTTCCGTAATAGCACACCAAATAGTAGTTATCGTCATCATAGATAGTGGCGAGAGGGTTCACAAAGTACCGTTTGCCGTTACGTCTATAAACACGTTCGTGTTTGGAATTGAAATCAAAATACTCAAAAGACACCTTTTTATCGTTCTCTATAGCTGCATTTATTTCGCTAATCGTATAGAAAATATTCTCATTTGTGCTTTTGGTGGTATTGAACTTGACAATATTGCTGCGCAAAAGTTCGCCTCTATGGCTGCCACCAAGATCCGCAATCTTGTCTACCAATTCTTCGGTTTTCTTAGGCGTTATAAAACTCGATGCTTGAACTGCGTCCATAAGAATGCGAAGTTCCGGAACATCGAAACTACGGTCAACCACGCAATATTTATTTGGCTTTCCCGGTGCTTTCTCACACAAAACTTCATATCCAAAGTCATTGAGAACGTCAATATCTCCGTAAAGTGTACGTCTATCGCACTCTATACCCATCTTGGCAAGTTTGGATAGAATCTCGGTGGACTCAATGTAGTTATCTTCGTCTGAATCTTGACGGAGTATTTCGAGAATCTTCACAAGCTTAATTTTGTATGCTTTTTCTTGTTTCATTTAGCCTTACCTACAATTCTCCCATTATAGTTACCTATATTATACCAAACAACATCACATAAGTAAAGGTATACCTGTGCAAATTATGCGACACCTTGACAAAAAGAAAAGACGGCTTCATGTTGAAGTCGTCTTTTCTTTATTAGTTTTTAGATTAGTGGTTTTGTGCGGCTATTGTTGTTAAGTCTTTATCCTTGTAATAATCAATAGCACAAGATAATAAAGCTAATGCAAATGCCTTTTTGTCTTCCGGGGATAGAGCTTTTATGCTCGGCACTCCAATTGTTTCTGTTTTCAATTTATCTTTTATATTCTCTTTCATAAAACTGCCTCCTGTTTTTCTTGATGCAAGGATAGCAGTCTAACTCGCAAGTTTTTTGCGACTTCAAAATTATTTTTGAAAAACTTTTTTCTAACTCGCAAAGATTTTGCGACTTTAACTCGTAATCTTTTTGCCAAGAGGAAAGAAACGTAACGTTTTTTCTTTCTTACGGAAAGCCTATCCGATTTCGGTCTTAAAACTCTAATCGTGCGAAACACCGACCGAGCCGTTGCAAGGGTAAAAAATATAGTGAGAACTTTCAAGATACAAGAAACCGCCCTATATTTTTTACTTATTCCTTGCAACGTTCGCCAAAATCGGATGTAACGGTTTCCGTCGAAAGACAAAAAAAGAAAAGGAGCAAAAAGCATTATGAAAACAGCAGTTATCTATGCCCGCTATTCGAGTGATAGCCAAACCGAGCAATCTATAGAGGGACAGCTTCGTGTTTGTCAGGACTTTGCCAAAAATAACGATATTTTAATCGTCGATACATATATTGACCGCGCAATGACGGGAACCAACGATATGCGCCCTGACTTTCAGCGTATGATAAAAGACAGCAACAAGCGTCAATGGGACTACGTTTTAGTGTACAAGTTAGACCGTTTCTCACGAGATAAATATGAAACGACTATCCACAAACACACCTTGAAAGAGAACGGTGTCAAATTATTGTCCGCTATGGAGAACATACCGGATAGCCCGGAAGGCATTATTCTTGAAAGTTTGCTTGAAGGTATGAACCAATACTATTCGGCAGAATTATCCCAAAAAGTACACCGTGGCTTGAACGAAAGTTACCGAAAGGGAAATTTCACGGGCGGATTTCAAATCTTTGGTTACAAAGTGGTAGACAAAAAGAATATTGTAGATCCGTTTGAGTCGGACATTGTGCGGGAGATATTCAGACGTTTCTCCAAAGGTGAAACGGGAAAAAGTATTGCTAATGATTTAATTTCTCGAGGTATTCGAACAAAGGCAGGTCATTATCTTGACGACAAGAAAATCTATAAGATTATTCAGAATACAAAGTACATTGGGAAAGTCAAACACGGCGATACGGTCTACACAAACATATACCCTGCTATTATCGATGAGGCTACGTGGCAGACCGTTCAATCAATACGAAATGCAAACAAGCATAGACCGGGAAGTAAGAAAGAAAAGTTTGATTACTTGCTTTCAGGAAAACTCATATGCGGGAATTGCAAGGAATTTATGGTGGGTATTACTTCTACAAACCGATGGGGTACTGTCTACAAGTATTATACTTGCCTATCCAAACGCAGGAAAAAGCATAATTGCGGGACGCTCTCTATTCATCGAAAAGAATTGGAAGACCTAGTGTTCACTGAAACTTGGAAAATGCTTTTTGATAACGAAGACCTGAACGCACTTATGGAATACATTTGCAAACTGCATAAAAATGAAACACAAGAAAGTGCCATTATAAAGTCTTTGGAGAAAAAAAGAGCCGAGGCGCTAAAAGCATCAAAAAACTTAATCTCGGCAATTGAGCAAGGAATTATTACCGAGCAAACAAAAGTCAGGCTGAAAGAAATCGAAACTCAAATATCTCAATATGATTTTGATATTGAGCAAGCAAAGCAACGAACATATAGCTATGTCACGCCGGAACTGATGATGGATTTCTTCCGCAAAGCAGTTTGCGGTGATATTGAAAGTAATGAGGTGCGAAAAGTTATTGTGCGCAACTTAATTCGTGAAATCGTCTTATATGAAGACAAAGTTGTCATCACGTTCAACTTCATTGATACTCCTATTACAAAGAAACGACCGCCTGATGATATTGATGAAATTGATGAAAAAGTACGGCAGGCCGAAAAGTCTGCCAATAAAAACACTAAAGGTGAGTACAAAAATACTGGCTTTCCGCCACAAGGGAATAATACGAACACCGAGGACAATTCGGAGTTCGTATTATTCTTTATAATGACTATTTCGGCGTAAAGGTAAGCCGATGAAAACGAAAAGAAACGGAAATCCTGGCAAGCGATTGCCCGGATTTTTTCATATATTGAATCTTCTTCCCGTTGCCCAGATGGAGAATACTTTTTGGGTAGAGATGGAATCCCTCCGATTTATTCGCCTTTCGTCTCCACGTTGTAGCACAGTAAAAATCGGAAGTAAACGGACGGCTTACATCGTAATAATAGTAATACTTTTTCTTATAGGATAAAACCTCATAGCCGTATTTATTTAATGCGTCTATGTCCGTTGCAACCACTTTACGCATTACGCTTATTCCGCGTTTTGCAAGCTCTTCGCGTATCTCGTCAGAGTTCATTGCGTGATTTTCGTCCGTGTTTTTACACAGAATATCCCATAGAACAAGCAATTTGATTTTATTTTTATCTTTTGTCATCTCATCCCCCTATTTTACAATTTGTGCCGCTCGGAAACCGAGCGGCTCATTGCTGTCTTTGATTATTCCGCTAACGTACCGTCAACCATTACATGCGTCGTTAAAACGTTATTAAGACATTTATTGATTTTTTCTTGTTGTTATCTCAGTTTGCTTTCCCCTTGCCCCGAAAGGCAAGGGGTAATTGTTTAGCACCGGTTATTTCTTCTTAAACAATGCAATCAGGTCGGCAAATTTCTTTTTCTTGATAACGAACCAGAAGAGAGAAAATCCTCCCAACCCGACTACTGCGACAGAGCCGACGGCAATACCTGCGATAGCACCGCCGGAAAGTCCGGTCTTATCGGGTTCAATCTCTCCGCCCGGATTTTCAGCATTGCACATTGCATAATCGCAAACATCGCACTTGCCGTCATTGTCTTCGTCTGCGTGAGGTGCAGTGTTCGCTTTATCTCCGCATTCACACTCGTTCCAATGGTTGTTTTCATCGGATTTCCAAGTCGTGCCGTAGTCATGAACGTGGACAGACTCGAGTTTTGCGTACTTATACGTAGCAATATCGCTTTCGCTATAATCAACAGCACTTGTGCCGTCCGCATTTGCGCATGCGGTCATCTTATAAGCGCCAACGTAATTTGTAAGATCGGGTGCAATAGCAATGCATACATCCTCGTCATAGTTATAATAGCAGAACGCTCCGCCGGCAATTCCCGTTGAGATCTCAAACGTACCGCCGCTTATCGTAGGAGGTGCGTCCTCGTCGCTTTCGTGCCACATCTGTATGCCTGCTTCATTGTTTAAATTCAAAGCGGGGGAGCGTTCAGCTCCCCAGCCTTTTTGTGGGTTAAAATAATTAAACTGTCTCTTTTACCCATATGACGATTTCGCCTTCTACGAAGTGCCAGTAGTTGCCGTCGTATGCCGTTTCATCTTCGTTTAATGCAGGCTCGGTTTCGGTGTAGTAGTATACGGTTGCACTTGTTAATTTATCGTTGCCTGTACTATCTATACTGATATCAGCCCACTCTGCCGCCGTACCGCCGTAATACACGGTTGATAGCGAATTGCAGTAGTAGAACGCATTCTTGCCGATTGAGGTTACGCTGTCGGAAATGGATATGCTTTCAATATTAGGACAGAAACTGAACGCTGAACCGCCGATTGTAGTCAATTGACTATTTGTGCCAAACGTTACGGTTTTAAGCGATTCGCACTGATCAAACGCATTATCGCCGATTGTGGTTACGCTATCGGGTATTACTACGCTTGTAATCGAATTGTTGAATTGGAATATACCATTTCCGATTGTGGTTACGCCGTTCGGAATTACAACGTCTCCTCCGCTGCCCATATATCCCGTGATCGTACAGCTATTTTGAGTACCGCCGCCTACAACTACCGCTTTTGTCGTAAAAGTGAAGCCTGTCATTTGCGAATCGGCTTCCCAAACGGCAGTAAACGCTACGGTATCATCTGTAATCTGCCATACGGCGTCGGTGAATATTACAGGAGTTTCAACCGAGTTATCCAAAGTCCAACCCTTGAAGACATAACCCGGGCGTTGAAGGGTGGGCAAGGTGCAAGTTATGCCATAGTAATATTTTGTACTTTCTAACGTGTCGCTACCCTCTTCGGCATTTAAATCAAAGGTTACGGTTGTATACGTCCACACTGTAGGAACGCCTTCATAATAGTGCCAGAAGCTTCCGTCTTCTAAAGGTGCAGTTGCGGAGTAGTAATACCTTGTTGCATCTGTTAAATTACCGTTATACTTACCTATTGCAATTGTATTCCACTCTTCTGCCGAACCGCCATAATATACGCTTTTAAGCTTTGCGTCATAAGACTCATAATAGATTATACCGTCGCCGATTGAAGTTACGCCGCTACCAATAATTAGGCTTTCAAGCGCATCACACTTATAGAACACACTGTTGCCGATTATGGTTACACTGTCGGGAATGGTTACGCTTGTAAGCAAAGTGCAATTCTCAAACGCAAAGGCATAGATAAGCTTTGCATCTGTGTGTATATTGCAAGTTGTTATCGACGTATCGATTGCCCCGACAAGTACTAAATAGGGGTTGGTACTATTACCAAGATACTTGGCGTTATTGTACACTGTAAAAGCACTCGAATTAAAGTCTAATGCCCTATTTTCGATTGTAGTTATGCTATCGGGAATAGATATACTTGTAATATTATTGCAACCGTTGAACGCAGCCACACCTATAGTCGTTACACCGTCGGGGAGAGCAATGTTTTGTAAAGAAGAACTACTAAAGAATGCATACTTATCAACAGTAGTCAATTGACTGTTTGTGGCAAACGTTACGCTTGTAACACCGCAATGTGCGAATGCATACTCACCGATAGTTGTTACGCTTGCAGGTATTGATACACTCTTAAAAGACCTGTTGTATTCAAACGCATTGGAACCTATTGCCGTTACGGGCAACCCCCTATACGTAGCAGGGATAACAAGGTCCGTATCTTCACAATACCCGATACCGACAACGGTATAACCTTTTTCATCTGTATTGAGTGAATATTTAAGCCCTACGCTATAATCACTTTCCACGCCCCAGCTTACGGGGGTTTTGCCATCCGTATCGAAGTGCCAGAAGAAACCATCCGCAGGTTCGGTTTCGGAGAAATAGTAAACTTTTGCGTCAATGAGATAATCGTTGCTAACCCCTATTGAAGAGCAAAGCGTTTCCCACTCCTCTTTAGTGCCGTTATAATAGACGTTGATAAGCGAGCTGCAAAGGTTGAATGCACCCTGACCGATTGAGGTTACGGCTCTATATATGAGTACGTACGTAATATCGGTATTGCCATTGAAGGCATTTTCACCTATTGCGGTTACGGGCAAGCCTTCATGGGTTGAAGGTATTATTAAATCTTTATCTATACAATCACCCATACCGACAACGGTATAACCTTTACCATCTGAATTGAGTGAATACGCAAGCCCATAACTGTAATTGGGTTCATTGCCCCAACTTACGGGGGTTACGCCGTCCGTATCGAAGTGCCAGAAGTAGCCGTCTTTTTCAGGTTCGGTTTGGGAGAAATAGTATTTTCTCACACCGTTAAGGCAACCGTTGTTACCTTCTATGGAGATTGTACTCCACTTATCCTCTGTACCACCGTAATATACGGTTGTCAAAGCGTCACAATGCAAAAACGCAGCAATAGCAATTTTGGTTACAGCACTTGGAATTATTATGCTTTTCAGACTACTACAGTTCTTGAATGCAAATTGGTCAATATAATAAACACTTTCAGGAAGTGAAACCCATTCTAAACTTTCACAACCATTGAACGTATCAAATCTTATAAACGTTACACCATCAGGAATTATTATATTCTCTAACTTCTTGCACTCATAGAATGCTTTATTACCGATACTTGTAACACTATTCGGGATAGATATAGATTTTAAGTTATTGCACCCTTCAAATGCAGACTGACCGATAGACGTAACGGTTTCGGGTATGGTTATAGTCTGCATATTAGTGCAGCAGAAGAATGTTCCATCTTCAATGGTTGTTACGCCATAGGGAATTGTAAAGGTCTTTAAGTTGTTACAATGCTCAAATGCATAGGATCCGATACATAAAATGTTTTGTGTATTTTCTATGCTTTCCAAAACTCTACATTCGGAGAAGGCACTGCTCCAAATAAACTTTGTCTTATCGTCTATTGTAAAAGAAGTGATTTCTTTTGAAATTACGCTTACTAATACTAAATAGTGATTTTCGCTGTTGCCTAAATAATATGCCGTACCGTCGTCATATGTTTGCAAGTTGGTGCAACCATAGAACGTATTGAAACTAATACTTGTTAAACTATCGGGGAGCGATACGTTAACTAAATTAGTGCAATTATAGAACGCATTATCTCCAATACTTTTAACACCCTCTGAAATTGTTGCGCTTTCCAAAGCGGTACACTCTTTGAACGCATTATCTCCAATACTTAAAACGCTACCGGGAATGGTTATGTTTTTCAAAGCGGTACACCCTTCAAAAGCCGAATATCCAATACTTAAAACGCTGTCGGGAATGGTTATGCTTTCCAAAGCGGTACACTCTGCGAAAGCCGAATCTCCAATACTTAAAACGCTGTCGGGAATGGTTATGCTTTCCAAAGCGGAACAACCTGCGAATGCATGATTTCCGATACTTTTAATCCCGTCGGGAATGGTTATACTCGTCAATTTGGCGCAACAACAGAACGCCCCTTCTCCGATACTTGTTACACTGTCGGGAATGGTTATACTTTCCAAACTTTCGCACCAATTGAACGCCCCATCTCCGATACTTGTTAATTGACTATTCTCCCCGAACGTTACGCTCGTAATGTTGTAGCAATCGCTGAGCGCAAAACAGTTTAATTCGGTTATATCGTCGGGTATTGTTAATTTGGTTTCGTTGCCTGTGTAGTTAATTAAAGCCTTTACCTTGCCGTCGTAATAGATTACGTATCCGTTTTCATCGGTATATACATAGCTTTCACTTGGTTCAGTTTCCACACGCTTTGCATAATATCCTACGTAACCGTTATCTTCCGAGCCTGCAGTTATATTAAGTTTAGATAAATTCCACACTTCAACTAATCTATAGCACTCAACAAACGCCCACTCGCCGATTGACGTTACACTGGCAGGAATGGTTATGCTTTCAAGCGAATAACAACCAAGAAACGCATAATCGCCGATACTTGTTAATTGACTATTCTCCCCAAACGTTACGCTCCTCAAACCGCAGCAATAGTTGAACGCTTCAGAGCCGATATTTGTTACGCTTTCGGGGATTGTTATGCTTTCAAGAGAATAACAATAGTTGAACGCCCCGGGTCCGATTGAAGACAATTGGCTGTTTTTACCAAACATTACGCTTGTAAGCGATTCGCAACCATTAAACGCTTTTTCGCCGATTGAAGTTATACTATCGGGCAAAACTACGCTTGTGATAGCGGTGTTATTGAGAAATGCACTTGCTTCAACGGACACAACGGGCAAGCCATTGTAGGTTGTAGGAATTAGTATTTCGGTATCCGTGCAAGTGCCTATGCCGCTTACGGTATATTCACCTTCACTTATTAAAACCATAGCCAAGCCCTCGCTTGCAGGCTGTCCGCAATACACGCATGAATTGCCTGAAATACTGTGACCCGTCTTTTCAACCGTTACTGTCTTTACGTCTGTATACGTTTGGTTGTTGAAGGTTACGGTTGCCGTACAATCCTTTTCACCGTCCGTTGTACAGGTTACAGGAGTGGTCACCTCGTATGTGACAGTTGCCGTTAAGGTATTAACGTGTTCACTGTCGTTTGTACAGGTGAACGTTGCCGTTGCGTTTGTATAATCTTCGGACCAAGCCCAGGAGGGTTCACCATAGCTGTGACCGAGTGCAGATACGTACGTATCCTTATAGCTGTCACCGCAACCCTTGCAGGTATGTAAAGTATAGCCCTGCTCCGTACAGGTAGGGGCAACCACTTCGGTTTCGTAGGTATGTTCGTGCGATATCTTTTTGCAGGCGGTCAACCCCGCGGCAAGCGAGCAACAAAATACTGCGGCAAATATTACCACGATAATTTTCTTTTTCATTACGTCCTCCAAACAACTAAAATATACACATATCTATATTAGTCTTTTATATTATGTTCTTAACCAACTGAAATTGTCAAATAGTTTTCACGAAAACATTAAAACGGTACGTAGACCCTGACACCGTAGAAAAGGCAGGGTTTTAGTTCCGTTTTAGTTTTGGTATGGTATAACTTTGAAATGGATTCAGACGCAGTTGACGGGTTTTAGCCCCGTTTTAGATTTTGTACAATATAAAGATTAATCTTATTCCATAACGAGCGGGTTGATTTGTCAATATCGTTTTGCGAAAATCTCCTGTGCGAAATAACAGTTATTCAGTTTTTCTGAACGCGGTATCCCGTAAACGTCGCGTACGCGATTTTGTTTGCGTTGCTATCGGTTACGTTTACTGCGTAAAGACATACCGTGCGCCCGTCTCTTACGCATTCGTAGTTTACTTTTGTAAACAGTTTAACCGAAAAATGAAACTAAAAACGGTCCGATTGCATAAATACCCCTAAAATCGCAAAAATACTTATATCAAACATAAGGAGATTATAATGAAAAAAACAAATCCTTTTTACGAAGAAAACGCCATTCCCGTATCGGAATTCCGCGACTGGTCCGCAATGACCCTGAAACCTTACAACAAAAACACCGCATCACCTTATACGAAAACGCGAGTCATTCTTATGAACGGCACCGAATTTGAGCAATGCTGGTTCCTTCATAACTTTTCAAGACATGAAAAAAATAACGACCTGCGCCGCGAGCTTGCGCTTCTGCGCCGGCACGAACAACAACAACAGAAAGTAATTTCGTCCTTAAAGCCCGTCGACGAATCGCCGCTAGAAACGACAATTTCGTACGAACAACTCGCCGTTGACCTTACCGCCATTCTTGCGAGGCACGTCAAAGACGAAAACGTAAAAAACGCATTGAATTTCGCCCTTCTCGAAGATTTCGACCATCTTTACAGATTTGCAAATCTTCTTGAATCCGAACAGGGAAAATCGGCAAAAGACATCACTCGCGAATATACCGAAATAATGCCCGGTCGTCCTACCATTGCAGAACATCGCCACCCGTTTGATGCGATTAACAACTCAATTTGCAACTTAAAGTCCGATTTGTTTACGGTTCTCGTAACAAATATTATTACCGCTGCCGAACAGCAGACTATGAATTACTATATGAATATAGGTGACCTCCATCCCACTTCCGAAGGCAGAAAACTGTATGCCGAAATAGCAATGATAGAGGAACAGCACGTTACCGAATACGGCTCGCTGCTCGATACCACCTGCGGCTGGCTTGAAAATCTCATTATGCACGAATATACCGAGTGCTATCTCTACCACTCGTGCGCGCTGGACGAAACCGATAAGAACATGAAAAAAATATACGAAAGGCTTTATCTCGAGGAATGCGGACATCTTATCCACTCCAAAAACCTTTATAAAACTTACGCCGGAAAAGATGCAATGTCACTCTTCCCCGACGGTGCAGACTTCCCCGAACCTCTTATGTTTGAAGGCAATATCGAATATATCCGCGACGTTATCGCGCGCACCGACTGCTTTACCAAAAAACTCGAAGGTTACGAGTGCGTTCATAATCTGCCCTCGGACGACGTTTTCAGACAGTATAATAAATCCGTAAACAAACGTACGGACGCGGTTGCAAGTCACAACGTTATCGACGAGCATATCAGAAAATTCGGAAAAGACTATCGCTACGAAGTCAAAGAACATCCCGTAACCGAACTTGCTTCGCGGACGCACGACAACACTACGTTTGCAAGATAAGGCGTTACTTCCGATATTTGGCCGGAAACATACGTTTTCCGGCCTTTATTTTGCAATAAAGCAACAACCGTTTTCAAACGACAAAGCATCGCGCACACGAAACCTCGCCACGAAAGGAAAAATTTTTGCGTTTCTCGTTGTATTGATTTTCGCAATCCCGACCTTATAATAATAACGTCTTATACTATTCCCTCTGTTTATAAAGGCCGAAATCGGATAATCGCGTGTGTTTTGTGCGGAAGACGCATTTAATGTACCGAAAACGGGACAAACGATCGACATAATTGAAAATAAGTGATATAATTGATTTAACGATTTTCAAGGGGGCTATTATGGAAAGCAAACAAACGCTGATTTTCCGTCTTTATCAGGTTCTGAGCGGTTATTCCGACGCCGACCATCCGCTGACTCAGCAAAAAATCATCGATATTTTAAGCGACGAATACGACCTTGTCGTCGAAAGAAAAGCAATCGGTCGCAACGTATCCTATCTCAAAGAAATGGGTTTTGAAATCGAAGGCGACAAAAAAGGAATCTATCTTGCAAGCCGCCCTTTCGAGAACGCGGAACTCCGTCTTCTTATCGACAGCGTTTTAAGCAGCAGCCACATAAACGCGACGTATTCCAAGCAACTCATCGACAAGCTGATACTTTTGGGCGGCAAGTATTTCAAAGCGCACGTCAAGCACGTTTACTCGGTACGCGACTGGAACAAAACTCAGAACCGCGATTTGTTTTTGAACGTCGATCTCGTCGACGAAGCAATCGAAAACGAAAAGCAGCTTGTCTTCGACTACAACAAAATGGGCGCGGACAAAAAACTGCACCGCACCGCGCACCACAAAGTCAGCCCGTATCAGATGCTGTTGCACAACCAGCACTACTACCTTATGGCGTACAACGAAAAGCAATTCGACGTCGCCTTTTACCGCATGGACAAAATCACGGACATGCAAATTTCCGACGACGTACGCACGCCGCTGAAATCCGTCCCGGGATACAAAAACGGCATCGATTACAAGGAACTTTCAACCGCGCGGCCTTATATGTTTGCGGACAAGCCTGAGCGCGTCGTAATTAAACTGCCCGAGCGGCTCATCGACGATATAATCGATTGGTTTGGCGCAGAAATCAAGGTTAAAAGCAACGAAAGCGGCATATTAACCGTAGAAATTGTCGCAAGTCCGAATGCAATGCAATTCTGGGCAATGCAGTACGGCACGTATGCGGAAATAATCGAGCCGCAATCTCTCCGTGAAAAAATCAAGGAACGCTTGACGAAAATGCAGGAAAAATATTCAAAATAGCCCGCCCTGTTTTGTTTGTTTTCTTCCGGACGAAACAATCGAAAAAACATAAAAACCACACCGAAACGACGAGCTTTCCCGCCCGTCGTTTTTTGTCGCATTTTGTCAAAATAATCCCGTTTTTCGCTTCCCGAAAAGCATCGCTTTCGGTAATTGAAAATAAAATCGGAATTATCACGCGATAATCGTTGCGAATTTTTCAAAATGAGAATATAATGCTTTCTCGTTTGAGGAACTAATGATGACGGCGGCAATCGTATTATCCGTAATAGCGGCGGCGGGGACGATACTTTCAATCGTATTTCTGCCCGAAATAAAAATCAAAGGAAAGCGCATTCCCGTATTTTTTGTGGTGCCGGTAATTTCGGCGATACTTATCGTCGCGCTTAACGTGTTGACTTTCAGGGAAGCCTGGGACGGATTGACGGGCGATATGGCGTCGATGTTTCACGGGCGAAACTCCGTCAACCCCGTAAAAATCCTATTGCTGTTTTTCGGAATGACGACGGTGTCGGTATTTCTGGACGAAGCGGGGGTATTCAGATTTCTTGCGACAAAGTCGATGAAACTTGCGGGACACAGTCGGACGAAACTGTTTTTCATTCTTTACGGCGTGGTGTCGATTTTGACCGTGTTTACGTCAAACGACATCATTATCCTTACGTTTACGCCGTTTATCTGTTACTTTTGCAAAAACGCCGACATAGATCCCGTGCCGTATCTTGTAACGGAATTTGTTGCGGCAAACACGTTTTCAATGTTTTTCATAATCGGAAATCCGACGAACATATACCTTGCGGAATCATTTCACATGACCTTTTCCGGTTATCTGAAAGTAATGGCGTTGCCGACGATATTCGGCGGGCTTTGCGCCCTTCTCGTGCTGTACTTATTGTTCAAAAAACAGTTTAAGGAAGAAATCCCCGTGAACGAAGTCGAGACCGCAAAAATCGAAAAACCGTACCTTGCGATATTCGGCGCGGTGCTTTTAATAATTTGTCTTGTATTCCTTATTATCGCGGATTACGTCGGAATCGAAATGTGGGCGGTTGCGACGTGCGCGTTTCTTCTCCTTGTTGTCGGCGCGCTTGTTATCGCCGCCGTGAAAAAGGAAAAACCGACGGAACTCACAAACGTTTTCAAACGTCTGCCCTACGAACTAATCCCCTTTGTCATATCTATGTTTATCGTCGTTTTGTCGCTGAAAAAAACGGGCGTATCGCAAAAAATCGCCGACGTTTTCGGCGCGGCGGGAGAAAGGTACGACATATTGACTTACGGCGTGTCGTCGACGCTCGTCGCAAACTTTATCAACAATATTCCGATGAGCGTTTTGTACTCGGCAATCACCGAAACCGCGTCGCCTTTTGCGGTGTATGCGTCGGTAATCGGCAGCAACATCGGCGCGTTCCTGACGCCCGTCGGCGCGCTTGCCGGCATAATGTTCACGGGGCTTTTGAAAAACCTTGACGTAAAGTTTACGTTCCTTGACTTTTTGAAATACGGCGTTGTCGTCGCAATTCCTACGCTTTTCGCAACCCTTGCAGGACTGTACGTCGTTTACTTTTTACAATAATATCGGCGCAAAAAAACGGCGTCGAACCTCGATGCCGTTTCGTTTATTTGAAAAAATCTTTTTAAAACTTGACGCAACTCAAAACGTCCATAACGAATGCGACGGTGCCGCCCGTTTCGACCTTTACCGGCGTTTTTACGGCAACGCCCGTGACGTCGGGAGAAGTCACGAAAGACGCCTCGATATGCTTTTTCGCGTGCTTTTCCAGAATTTCCAGGACGGTATCGACCTGCGCCCTTTCGACGCCGATAAGAAGCGTCACGCTTTTCTTTTTCAAAAATCCGCCCGTTGACGAAAGCATCGTCGTATAAAAGCCCCGGGCAGTAAGGTCGCGTACGGTTTCCGTGGCGTTTCCGCCGGACAACACAGCCATAATCATTTTGTCGCAAAGTATATTCATATCGCGTCTCCTTTTTTTTATTATCGCACCGGAAAGCGTCATTGTCAATAGCAAAAACCACCGCTTTTGCCGCCAATTTCCGATAAAACGTCCAAAAAACGGCGATTTTAATAAAATATATTTACAATTTAAATATTCAATGATATAATTAAATAACATTATTATTTTTTGTAAGGAGAAGTATGTTAACAGAACAACCCGACCCTGACCCTGACAGTATTATATTGTCGGTCATTTTCATCGTAATACTCGTGCTGTTTTCGGGCTATTTTTCGGCAACCGAAACTGCTTTTACCTCGGTAAACCGCACGAAACTCAAACTTAAAGCGCAGGACGGCAACAAAGCCGCCAAAAACGCGCTGTATCTTCTGGACAGATATGACAAAGTGATTTCGGCGATCCTCGTCGGCAACAACCTTGTCAATATCACGCTTTCGGTATTATTCAACAATCTATTTGAAACAGTCATTCCAAACGCCGCGGTAAGCGGTATCGTTTCGGTCGCGGTATCAACTGTGATTGTTCTGACGTTCGGCGAAATGTCGCCCAAAATGATTGCGAAAGAAAACTCCGAAAAGATTTCGATGGCGTTCGGCTATCCGATGCGCGCGATAATGGTCATTCTGTACCCCATCACGATTTTGTTTGCGGGGCTGAAATTCCTTCTTCGCAAGATATTCAAGTCGAAAAACGACGACAAAATCACCGAGGAAGAACTCTTATCCATGGTCGAAGAAGCGCAGGAAGACGGCTCTCTTGACATGCAGGAGCGCGAACTTATTTCCAGCGCGATTGAGTTTGACGACGCGGAAGTCGAGGATATTTTCGTGCCGCGCGTGAACGTTATCGCGGTGCCCATCGACATGCCGATGGAAAAAATCAAGGCGCTTTTCCTGGAACATAATTTCTCGCGTATGCCCGTGTACAAAAACACAATCGACAGCATCGTGGGTATGATCCATAATATCGACTTCTTCACCGCCCTTGAAAAAGGTGAAAATTCGATAAAAAACTACATCACCCCCGTTACCATCGCGACGGAACATATGAAAATTTCGACGCTTCTGAAAAGCATGCAGCGCCAAAAAGTGCATATGGCTGTCGTTGTGGACGAATACGGCGGAACGCTGGGCATTGTTACCCTTGAAGATATTCTGGAAGAACTTGTCGGCGAAATCTGGGACGAACACGACGAGGTCGTGAACTACTTCACGAAAATCGACGACACGACTTATATCGTCGACGGCCGTGCGGAACTCGATAAATTCTTTGAAACTTTCGGGCTCGATAAGGACGAGGCGGCAGACTTCGACTCCCAGACAGTCAGTGGCTGGATTATCGCGGAAATCGGCGAAATCCCAAAAAAGGCGCAAACCTTCAATTACAAAAACCTGACGATCATCGTAAACAGGCTTACGCAGCGCAAAATTCTGGACGTCAAAGTCATCGTTAACCCCGTTGAAGAAAACGAGGATGACACAGAAAAACCCTCGCTCTTTGAAAAGGTGAGCGAAAGAATCGCCGAAAAACAGGAAAACAAACAGGACGACAACGAATAACCGCGTCAAAACCAAAAGGCTGACAACCCGTCAGCCTTTTATTTTTTGCGTTTTTAGCGCGGAACAAAAAAACACGCGCCGCTTCGGGCGCGTATTTTTTATATAAAACAAATCGGAAGGAGAGCAAATTAAAATTTCAAAAACAAGCCGTGCTTTTCAAAGCCCGAAACTTTCACGTCTTTCACGTCGTAGCCGTCGTTTTTGATTGCAGATACGATTTTGTCGACGTCGGTGTTGTCGTCGCAGATTATTTCGGTCAAACCCGATCGCGCGACGATCGTACTTTTTCACGTCAGCCACTTTTCTTACGGCGTCGTTCTCGTGCGACTCGCACATACCATCAACGTGCAAAGATATTTTTTCATATTAAGCCTGCTTTCTTTTTTCTGCCATTATTGTAAACCAAAATTTACCGCTTGTCAATAGAATATGAATAAAATTTCACATTTTGTATATTTGTGTCGTTTAGACCGTCTTTTTGACAGTATATATATTTCTTTTTTACCATATAAAAATAATAACGTCTTTCGCCCTTTTTTTCGTTTTACAGAATTGCAGTTTTTATTGTATAATGGTGATAAGCATCAGGAGATCCTATTATGAAAATTTCAAACGATATAAAATACGTCGGCGTGAACGATAGAAACCTTGACTTGTTTGAGGGGCAATACGTCGTGGAAAACGGCATGGCATACAACTCTTACGTCATTATCGACGAAAAAGTCGCTGTGATGGATTCCGTCGATAGATCCTTCGGCGCCGAGTGGCTTGAAAACATCGCGGTCGCTTTGAACGGTCGCACGCCCGATTACCTTGTCGTGCAACACATGGAGCCCGACCATTCGTCAAATATTATGGCGTTTTCGGAAAAATACAAGGACGCGAAAATCGTGTCGTCCCTTCGCGCGTTCCAGATGATGAAAAACTATTTCGGCACGGATTTTCAGGGCAGACAAGTCGTGGTGAAAGAAGGCGACGTTTTGCCGCTCGGAAAACACAACCTGTCGTTTATCTCCGCTCCCATGGTACATTGGCCCGAAGTCATCATGACTTACGACGACTTTGACAAAGTTTTGTTCTCGGCAGACGCTTTCGGAAAGTTCGGCGCACTCGACACCGACGAAGACTGGGCATGCGAGGCAAGAAGATATTATTTCGGCATTGTCGGAAAATACGGCGCGCAGGTGCAATCGGTTCTGAAAAAAGCGGCGGCGCTCGATATCAAAATCATTTGTCCGCTGCACGGTCCGTGGCTTTTTGAAAACATTCCGTATTATCTCAATCTTTACGATATTTGGTCGTCGTACGGCGTGGAAAGCGACGGCGTTGTCATCGCGTATACGTCGGTTTACGGCCACACCGAAAAAGCGGTGAATCTGCTCAAAGCGGAACTTGAAAACAAGGGTGTGAAAGTGCCCGTTTTCGACCTTGCGAGATGCGATATGGCGGAAGCGGTCGAGGACGCGTTCAGATACGGAAAGCTCGTGCTTGCGACAACGACGTACAACGGCGAAATTTTCCCGTTTATGAAAACGTTTATCGAACACCTTGTCGAAAGAAACTTCCAGAACCGCACCGTCGGATTTATCGAAAACGGCTCATGGGCGCCGCAGGCTTCGCGTATTATGCGCGGCATGCTGGAACAGCAAAAAAATCTTACGTTTCTTGACGCCGACGTCAAAATTTATTCGGCGGTAAGCGACAAAAACATCGCTGAAATTCAGGCTCTTGCAAACGCATTGTTGCAAAAATAAACGGCGGAAATCATGGAAAAGGTAATAATTGCGTCCAACAATATGAACAAAATCCGCGAATTTTCGGAGATGCTCGGGAAAGACGTTCAGGTGCTGTCGCTTCATGACGTCGGCTTCGATTCGGAAATCGACGAAAACGGCGAAACCTTTTTCGACAACGCGCTTATCAAGGCAAAAACGATAAGCCTGTTCCTTCGCGAAAAAGGAATATCCGCGCCCGTTTACGCCGACGACAGCGGACTGTCGGTAAACGTCCTTAACGGCGCGCCCGGCGTGCACAGCGCAAGGTATGCAGGCATTCACGGCGACGATAAGAAAAACCGCGATTTACTTTTGAAAAACCTTGAAAATATTACCGACCGAAGCGCGTATTTTATCTCGGTCATCGCCTGCTATTACCCCGACGACACTTACGTTTTCGGCGTTGGCAAAACCTATGGCAGAATCTTGCGGCGCGAAGAAGGAAGCGGAGGCTTCGGCTATGACTGCATATTTTATTCGGACGATCTGAAAAAGTCTTTCGGACTTGCGACGGCGGAAGAAAAAAACGCCGTGTCGCACCGCTACCGCGCACTGAAAGACGTGATGACAAAAATCAAATAGTCAAAAAAATATTAAAACGCCGCGGCAGATGCCACGGCGTTATTTTTGCAAAAATTAGGTTTTATTCAACAAAAATCATTACTTAAAGTATGTTTTTTATCTCGTCAAGACTTTCAACGTAATAATCCCAAATTTTGTTTTCGGGAATATCCGCGCGGTCGTGATTGAACCATACGGTCTTTATCCCCGCATTCCGTCCGCCTGCAATATCGGCGGTAAGCGAATCGCCGATAAGCACGATTTCGTCCTTTTTCGCATTCGCGTTTTCAATGCAATAATCGAAGTATTCTTTCGATGGTTTCATCGCCCCGACCGCCTCGGAAATAAACAATCCCGAAAAATACTTTTTCATATCGGCTTTTTCAAGGCGGAAATCCTGTTGTTTGAACGGACCGTTGCTCGTTGCAAAAAGTTTATACTTTCCGTAAAGATTCGTTAAAAGTTCGTGCGCGCCCGACACGGGCTCTGCCGACACCGCAAGGAAGTCGTGAAAGACTTCTTCAAACTCGGGCCCGTCGATGCCCTTTATCCCGAACGCGTCGAAAACCAGATTCCACCTGATTTTTTTCAAGCCGTCTTTTGTGAGCGTGCCGTCCTCGATTCTTCGCCATAGATTGTCGTTGATTTTTTTGAAGCACTCAAACAATCCGTTTTCGTAGTGTTTCCCGTATTTTTCAAGCCCTTTCGACATGGCGTACGTCGCGCACACGTCGAAGTCCAGCAGAGTGTTGTCGATGTCGATAAAAATCGTAGTTATCATATTTACCTCAATAAAATATTATCAAATATCCGCACGATATGCAATCGTAAAACCGCATAAAAAGTTGTGGATTTTTGATATAACCGTATGATATAATATAAGTAATTAAGATTCGGAGGCAATTATGAAAACTTTACTCAAAAACGGTACTATCGTTGACGGCAGCGGCGGCAAGCCGTACGTGTCGGACGTTCTTATCGAAAACGACAAAATCACGAAAATCGCAAAAGACATCGACGCCGCGGACGCCGAAGTTATCGACTGCACGGGCTTGACTGTTGCCCCGGGCTTCATCGACGCGCACAGCCACAACGATTTCTTTTACGACTACGACGACGCGGAAAGGTTTTACGAGCCGTTTATCCGTCAGGGAATCACCACCCAGATCACGGGCAACTGCGGATTTTCGCCGTTCGGCGTCGACAAAAACACAAAATATAAGGACAAAGTCGGCGGCGGTTTATTCCACGCCAAAAACCCCGGCAGTTTCAAAGACTTTGTTAAAAATGCCGAAGGCAAACTTTACGTCAATATCGTCCCCCTTATCGGACACGGCACGACGCGCATAAGCATTTCGGGCTTTGACGCGAAACCGCTAACGAAAGAACAAATCGACGAAGAAATGAAGCTCGTCGACGAGGCAATGGAAAACGGCGCGTTCGGCGGAAGTTTCGGCTTTATGTACGAACCCGGCATGTACAGCAAAACGGACGAACTCGTCGCGTTTGCAAAGGAACTGCAAAAGTACGACGGTATCCTGACCATTCACCCGCGCGCGGAATCGAAAGTCGCGATGGGTTATCCCCTTATCTCGAAACCGCATATCGAAATCGCGCTGGACGAAATCATCGACATTATGGAAAAGTCGAAAGTCAGGACGGAATACAGCCATCTTATTTTCGTCGGTCGTTCGTCGTGGCCGAGCGTTGAACCTATGCTCAAAAAATTGCACGACTACAACGAAAAAGGATATAAAATCGCCTACGACAACTACGCTTTCACTTACGGCGCGTCGGTCATCACAATCGTTATGCCCGCCTGGTATCTCGCAATGAGCAAGGAAGACAGAAAGAAACCTTTCAACCGTTTCAAACTGCGCGTACTCGTGGAAATGTCCAAAAAACTTCTGGGGCTGGATTTCAGCGACTTCACGGTCGCGTACATTTCGGACGACCATAAGGAGTACGAAAACCGCACGATTGCGGAAATTGCTAAATCGGAAGGAATATCCGACTTTGACTGCTACTTAAAACTCGTTGATTTGTCGAACGCGCAAGGCAGACTTTACATCGACAAATACTACAACGACGCTATCATCGACAGGCTGATGAAAGACGACCTGTCCATCTTTATGACGGACGCTTGGGTTGAAGAAGCAGGCACGCAAAACGGCGCGACGTATCAGTGCTTCCCGTACTTTTTGGTGCGCGCGAAGAAGAACGATATCCCCGTTGAAAACGTCGTAAGAAAGATGACGGGCGCGACTGCGGAACGCTTCAAAATCAAAGACCGCGGGTTTTTGAAAGAAGGTTATTTCGCCGACGTTACCGTTTTCGATTTCGACAACGTGGAAGTAAATCCGAAAGTCCCCGACTTCACCCCCAAAGGCATAAATTACGTCTTCATCGGTGGCGAAAAGGTTGTGTCAAACGGCGAATATATCTCGAAAACCGCCGGCAAAGTCATACTCAAAAAATAAGGTAGGACAACTATGTGCATCGCAAAAATCGCGTTTAACGCCCTTTTCAGACCAAGTAAACATTTGTTTACGCCAAAAACGCCGTTTGCTGAAAAGGTAATGGGACCCAATTTCAAGCATTTGTACGACACCAGCTCAGCTGCAAGCAGGCTTGTCAAAACGTGGGACAAGGAAATTATCCCCGTTAACACTTTCGACTCTCTTACGCTTGAAGGCTGGTTTTATACCGCGGGCGAAAACGCGCGCGATACCGCCATTCTCGTGCACGGCTACAACAGCAGTCCCATGGGCGATATGTCGGCAATAATGCAGTTTTATTTAAGACGCGGCATCAACGTTCTTCTGACAAACAACCGCGGCGGCAAAACGAGCGTCGGCAATAACATCACTTTCGGACTTTACGAAAGGCTCGACACCGCTCTGTGGGTTGACAAACTCAACGAGCGTTTCCCCGACGGCAGCATTATTCTGCACGGTATTTCTTTGGGCGGCGCAACCGTTTGTCTTATGTCCGAAATGACACTGAAAAACGTGAAATGCGTCGTGTCTGATTGCGCCTACACCTCGATCCGCGCGGAATTTGCACACAGTTCGAAACTCACCATGGGTTTCACGCCGAAAGCCACGCTGGAACGCGTTTATAAACTTTTTGCAAAAGAATTCGGCAATACCGTCGACGACTTCACGCCTCTCAAAGCGGTGCAACACGCAAAATATCCGATACTGTTTATTCACGGCAAGGAAGACCGTTTTATCCCTGTGCGAATGGCGCACGAACTTTACAACGCCTGTTCCTCGGACAAACGCCTGTTCCTTGTGGACGGCGCGGGACACGGCGCGTCGTATGCAAACGCCCCGAAAGAGTACGAATCCGCCGTGATGGACTTTATAAACGCCAACAAATAAAACTCAACCGAATAACAAAAAAGCCACGGGATTCCGTGGCTTTCTTTTTGTAGTTTTTATAATCGTTATTCGAGTTCGGTTGCGCCGGTGTAAAGCTGATAATACGTGCCGTGCATTGCGATAAGTTCGTCGTGGGTTCCTCGCTCGATAATTCTGCCGTGATCGAGGACGATGACGCTGTCGGCGTTTCTGATTGTCGAAAGCCTGTGCGCGATAACGAAAACCGTCCTGCCTTTCATAAGGTTATCCATACCTGCCTGAACGATCGCTTCGGTGCGGGTATCGATTGACGACGTCGCTTCGTCCAGAATCATGACGGGCGGATCTGCGACGGCGGCGCGCGCGATACTTAAAAGCTGGCGTTGTCCCTGCGACAGATTTGCGCCGTTTCCCGTGATTACGGTATTATACCCTTCGGGAAGTCGTGTGATGAAGTCGTCGGCGTTTGCAAGTTTTGCTGCGGCGATACATTCTTCGTCGGTGGCGTCGAGGCGGCCGTAGCGGATATTATCCATGACGCTTCCCGTGAACAGGTTGGTGTCCTGCAAAACCATACCCAAAGACCTTCTTAGATCCTTTTTGTTGATTTTATTGATATTTATCCCGTCGTAGCGGACTTTGCCATCCTGAATGTCGTAAAACCTGTTGATAAGGTTGGTGATTGTCGTTTTGCCCGCGCCCGTTGCGCCGACGAAAGCGAATTTCTGACCGGGTTTTGCGCGAAGGGATACGCCGTGCAGCACGGGTTTGTCGGGGACGTAACCGAAATCGACGTCGTCAAGTTCGATATCCCCTTTGAGTTCCACGTAAGTGGTGGTATCGGTTTCTTTGTGGTAATGTTTCCACGCCCAGAGCCCCGTGCGTTTTTCGCTTTCGGCGATATTGCCGTTTTCGTCCTTCGTGGCGTTGACAAGCATGACGTAGCCGTTGTCGGTTTCTTGTTGTTCGTCAATCATATCGAACACGCGCGACGCGCCCGCAAGCCCCATGGTAACCATCGAGATTTGTCCCGCGATGTTGCCGATATTGTTGGAGAGCTGGCGCGAAAGCGACAGGAAGGAAACGAGAACGCCGACCGTCAGCGGATTGAACCCGGTAATACCGACGTTTTTGAACCCGGTATTGAGTTCCGAAATGACCAGAAGTCCGCCGATAAACGCCAGCAATACGTACATGAGATTGCCCATGTTGCCGAGAATCGGCATAAGGATATTGCCGTAAGTATGCGCCCTCCTGCTGTCGTCGTTGAGTTTATCGTTGAGTTTGTCAAAGCCTTGTTTTGCGGCGTCTTCGTGGTTGAACACTTTCACGACTTTCTGACCGTTTATCATTTCTTCGATATAGCCTTCTTCGTCGGCGACGGCGACCTGTTGCGCGACCATATATTTGCCGCTTGCTCCGCCGATTTTCACGACGACGAAAAGCATAAGCAGTATCACCGCAACGACGATAAGCGTCAGATATACGCTGTACGTCAGCATTACGATGAACACCGCGACCAGCGTGAACGCCGACTGGAACAATACGGGCAGACTGTTGCCGATAAGCTGGCGCACGGCGTCGGTATCGTTGGTATAGGTACTCATTATCGTACCGTGCTTGTGCGTATCGAAATATTTAATGGGCAGGGATTCCATATTGTTGAACATATCTTTTCTGAAATGATACAACGTTCCCTGCGTAATGATTGCGTTAAGCTGGTTGTTTACGACAGAGCCGATAACGCCCAATACGAAAAACAAAACCATCGTCGCGCCCATTCTGACAAGCAGGACGGAAGCCTCGCTCCACGGCATATTCTGCGAAAGCGCTGGCGTGATGACGTCGTCGATGAGTTTCTGCATATAGACGTTGCCGACAAGCATGCCTGCCGACACCATCAGAAGGGTGATGCACATTATGATAATCTGCCAGCCGTAATATTTGAAAAGGTATTTCAAAAGACGGGCAAACGTACCCTTTTTGGCGGATTGCATATTGCGTTGATTTTTCATTGCGGAAGCCTTTTTCATTGTGCGTCGCCTCCTTCTTCGTTGTCGGAGTGGCGGGTTTGCGACTCGTAAACGCTCCTGTATTCTTCACTCGTTTGCATAAGTTCCTCGTGCGTGCCGATTGCGGCGATACGTCCGCCTTCCATCACGATGATTTTGTCTGCGTCCTCAACGGAAGCCACGCGCTGAGCGATGATGATTTTGGTCGTGTCGGGGATTTCTTCCCTGAACGCTTTCCTGATAAGCGCGTCGGTCTTTGTATCGACTGCCGACGTACTGTCGTCAAGAATAAGGATTTTCGGTTTTTTGATGAGTGCGCGCGCGATACAAAGTCTTTGTTTCTGTCCGCCCGAAACGTTCGTGCCGCCCTGCTCGATATGCGTGTCGTAGCCGTCGGGGAACGACTCGATAAATTCGTCGGCGCAGGCAAGACGACATACGCGTTTGATTTCTGCGTCCGACGCTGCGTCATTGCCCCAACGGATGTTTTCTTTTATCGTGCCGGAAAACAACACGTTCTTTTGCAGCACCATGGATACCGAATCGCGAAGCGCGACCAGGTCATAATCTCTGACGTCTTTGTCGCCGACAAGAAGCCTGCCTTCGCTCACGTCGTACAAGCGCGGGATAAGTTGCACAAGGCTGCTTTTGCTGGAACCCGTGCCACCGAGAATACCCACCGTTTCGCCTGATTTGATTGAAAGATTTATATTTTCAAGCGCGTATTTTTCAGCCTTTTCGCTGTATTTGAACGAAACGTTTTCAAAGGTTATATCGCCGTTTTCAACAGTTGTAATGCCGTTTTCGGGGCTTTTAAGCGACGATTCCGTTACAAGAACTTCTTTGATACGGTTTGCGCTTTCAACCGACATCGTCAGCATGACAATCACCATCGAAAGCATCATCATCGACATCAACGCCATTATCGCATAGTTGATAAGCGCCGACAAATTGCCGACCGTGAGTTCCTCTCCGTGCGACGTGATTATCGTCTTGGCACCCAAAAACATAATGACCGCGATGACCGTAAAAATGCACAGCATCATTATTGGCCAGGCAAGCGCCATGATACGCTCCGCCTTTGTGAAGTCGTTTCTGACCTCGGACGATACCTTTTCAAACTTTCCTTTTTCGTAGTCTTCCCTGACGAAAGATTTAACGACGCGGATCGCCTGCACGTTTTCCTGCACCGACTCGTTCATATCGTCGTATTTTCTGAAAATCTTTCTGAAAAACGGCATTACGAACTTCATCATAAGCGCAAGAGCAAGCATAAGCACGGGCATCGCCGCAAGGAAAACAAGAGCGATTCTCCAATTTATACGGAAGCTGAAAACGAATGCGAAAATCAGCATCAGCGGCGTTCTTATCGCAATGCGGATAATCATCTGATAGGCGTTCTGAACGTTCGTAACGTCGGTCGTAAGTCTTGTAACAAGGCTCGACGTCGAAAACCTGTCGATTTCCGCAAACGAGAAGTCCTGAATCTTATAATACATATCGTGGCGCAGATTCCTTGCATATCCGCACGACGCCGTCGCCGCAAACTTGCCCGCGATAAAACCGCAAAGAAGCGACGCAAGCGCCATCGCAAGCAGTATCAGTCCGTATTTGATAATGGGGTCCATGGATATCGACTTGCTGATTTCGTCGATAAGCACCGCCATTACAGTGGGAATAAGCGTTTCCAGCACGACCTCTCCGATGATGAAAATCGGCGTGAGAATCGAGGGAAGTTTATAATCCCTTATACTCTTTTTCAATACTTTTATTGTGTCCATCTATGCTCCTAAAAATTTTAATCGTTGTTGAGATTTCCTTTCAGTTTTTCAAGGATTGCGATAAGTGTTTCGATTTCTTCGTCCGAAAAATTTTTCCAGAATTCTTTCCCGACGTCGATAGCGTCCCTGCGCGACGATTTCAGAAGCGCGCTACCCTCGTCGGTAATATATACGCTTTTCATACGCTTGTCGTCGCTGTCGAACACGCAGGAAACAAGTCCCCTGCTTTCAAGTCCGGAAAGAAGCCCGACGACTGTCGGGTGCGAAACTTCCAGATACGTTTCGACGTCTTTTTGCGTCGATTTCCCGCCCGACTTGTCCAAAAACACCAACAGTCTGTGTTGCGAACAGGTCACGCCGTACTTCTTGAACGTCCTGATTATTTTTTTGTCGGTTTTCTCACTGATTTGTTTGATAAGAAAGCCGGCGTATTGTCTTTTATCCATGAAAACTCCGTCATAAAATGTAGTATGCTACATATATACAACAAAGAAAAAAAATTGTCAATAAATTTTAACTAAAATTCCGTAGGAAGTTACACTTTTTTTATAAATATCGGTTGCAACTTTTTATATAGTATTTGTTTAGTACCTATTTTCATTTTTTCGGCAAGCCTTTTCTCTTTACTTTTTCAAAAGGATTTTTGTTTTTTCCTGCGATATAACATATCAGTACGTACACTGCCGACAACACGACGACCGCGCCGATAAGTACGCCGTACATTGCGCCGACGCTTACTTTGTCGCCAAAGAAATATAAGTTGCAATCAACGCCGTCCTTAACTCCGTTTATTACTTCTTTCGGGAAGCCTTGCTTTGCCATCTCGCCGTAAACGCCGTTTAACGAATGATTTCTTAAAAGTGAAGTGCCGTATGTGCCGGGAAGCAGCATAATAAAGTTTTGCAGACCTTTACCGAAACTCGATATCGGCATATACGCGCCGCAAATAAAACCGTAGCCCGCCGATACTATCGTACCGATGCCCGCAGCCTGCCCCTGCGTCCTTAAAAGCGCATTCACGACGCTTGACAACGCCGTGCCGAAAGCCGTCAGCAGGAACACGTCGACGATAATTAAAGCGACGTCCGAAAAACTCATATACCAGCCGCTCGCCGCAACGTAAATAAGCCCGGCGGCAGTCGCCGCGTACGTTACGATAAGCGTCGTGAAAAAGGTTCCCGAAAAGTACGACGCCGCGATTATTGAACGCTTTGCGGGCGACACAAGCAAGTCTTTTCTCGCCCCGGTGATGCGGTCGTTTACCATAAGCGTATTGCTGCAAAACGCAACCGTCACGCAACACACCGCAAGAAGCGACGATACGAGTTCCCCCGCAACCATTCCGCTTATCAGTTTTTCGGGGACGGAAACGCCGTCCGGCAACGCCGCAACAAACGAGTTCCTGTAAACCTTTGCCAGAAACGTAACGTACAAGACAAGAAGTATCACGGGCGTGATAAGTGACGTGAAAAACATTCCCTTGTCCTTAAAAAACACCTTTATATTTCGTTTCGTCAACGCAAGAAAAGTTTTCATAACGCGCCTCCTTCGGGCTTTTTGCCCGTGACGGACAAAAACACGTCGTCCATTTTGCCCTTTGTTATTTCAAAATCTGTGAACAGCGCGGGATTTTTAATAATTAAATCCCGTGCTTCTGCCGTGTCTTTCACGGACACTCTGAACGCGTCCCTGATTTTTTCGTACGGAAGACCCAAAGCCTTGACTTTTTCTTCTTCGGCGTTATAAATCGTAACGAAGTCGCCGGTGTACTCGTTTTTGAGCGAAAGCGGCGTTCCTTCCGCCGCGATTTTCCCTTTGTCGAGTATCACGACGTAGTCGGCGTCCGCCGCCTCTTCCATATAATGCGTCGTGAGAAACACCGTCATATTCCGACTTTTACGAAGGTTTGTTACGACGTTCCAAAGGAGTTTGCGCGCTTCGGGATCGAGCCCCGTCGTCGGTTCGTCCAGAATTAAGATTTTCGGATTGTGAATAAGTGCGCGCGCCACGTCGACTCTTCTTTTCTGTCCGCCCGAAAGTTTTTCAAACGTTCTCGGCAACAGATCTTTGAAGTCCAGCATTTCGGAAAGCGCGGCGATTCTTTCTTTTGCCGCTTTTCCCGTGATACCGTATAAACTCGCGCGGGACGTAAGGTTGTCTTTGACCGAAAGTTTCGCGTCAAGCGCGGACGTCTGATATACGACGCCGATTTCTTTCGTGATGCTTTTCATATCGTGATCGACGTTCATACCGTCGATTATCACCTCGCCGCCGTCTTTTGAAAGGGTGCCGCACATTATGGATATCGTCGTTGATTTTCCCGCGCCGTTCACGCCGAGAAACGCAAACAACTCCCCCTCCTTCACGACAAGCGACAAGTCGTCGACGGCGTGCACGTCCTGAAACGATTTGTCAAGGTTTTTGATTTCGATAATATTTTTCATTCTTTTTTATACAACCTGCCCTACGTTTTTACGGTAAGTCTTGTAAAAGGGGAAACCCTTTGCGGACTTCCCCAAATTATCTTTTAACGGCGGAATTTACTTTTGATCGCGGTCGAAAGCCTCGATTGCGGCAAGCGCGATGTCAAGTCCCAATGCAAACGTTTCGGGTATCATCTGGTCGGGCGTGTCGCGACGATTGTGATAATACGGCGCATATTTCGGGTTTTGTCCGGCAACCGCCGCCGCCTTGAATCCGCCCCTTGAAAACGCCGCCGCGTCGGACGCGCCGAAAGGCACTACGCCGTGAGGCAACGGGTGATTTACGTCGGGATCGTTGCACGCTTCGTCCAGAAGCGCAACGACTTCGGGGCTGTTTTTCACCATGCCCGTCATGTCGCGGTGATAAATCGTCATATAGTCATAGTCGCGCATCGTGTCGAAAGCGATAATGTACGTTTCGACGTCCTTGTTTTCGCCTTTATGGCGTTTCGTGAATGCGGTTGCGCCGCGAAGCCCCGCTTCTTCACTGCCCGTAAGCAATGCACAGACTTCGGTGTTTTCATATCTGATTCCGCTTTCTTTCAGGCATTTGAGCGCGGACACTGCGACGAATACGCCCGTAAGGTTGTCGTTTGCGCCGGGGGACAGCACCTTAAAGTTGCAAACGAAGAAAAGTCCGATGTACGCAACGACGGTGCATGCGGCGAAAATCACACTCCAAAGCGGGGTAACGCCTTTTGCGATATTGATTGAAAAAATGACGATCGACGCGAGCGCGCACAGCAAATCGACTGCAAGTACGCCGACCATGACTTCCTGTCTTATCTTCATAAGCGTCCATTCGTACGCGCTGTCGGTGTGGCCGTTGATGATGATACGGCGTTTTACGTCGTCCGTCGGTTTATACTTCGCATATACGTTGCACGACGTCGTTTCCGGCAAAAATTTGTCGATGAACGGCACGTAGAACAAGAATTCCAGCACGACGATGACAATGGACAAAACCGCAAGTACCAGCGAAATTATCCTTACCGCAAGCGTCAGCGCGGGATTGCCGACAAGCGTCAGCAGCTGCAAAAGCGCGCCGATAATCAAAAATACGCCGATGATTTTCGTGAATCCGACAAGCGCGTGTCGCGACACTTTGAAATCTTCGATTGCGCTTTCGTCCGCCCAGCCGTTGGTGTCGATCTGGTTTTTGATCCATTCCTGGGCTTCCCGTTCTTTCGGCATGCCCGATTCGCGCGGGCCGATGTTGGTGCAGATGTCCGTGATTGCGTTCATGCTGTAATCGACGGCGTTTTTCCTTATCTCTTTCGATACTTTCATGACAATTCTCCTTTTTTCGGACAGTTTTGTCCGTTATCACTTTTTATTCGTTAATAAGCGACAGCACGTCGCTTGCAACCTGATTTAATCCCGTGTTTTCTTTCAGGACGTTCAGCCCTTTGAGTGCGCGAATGGCCGCGTCGATATCGTCGGGGAAAATGCTGTCCGAAAACACTTTTATGTCCTTGATTACGCCGCCCGACAACGTGAAACTCACGTCGGCGTATCCCCAGGAAAACCTTTTGTACTTATGACTTTGAAGTTTCACGTCCTTTCCATACAGCCATAAATCGTCGGAATATTTTTTGTAAAATTCGTCGGTTTTCTTTTCGTCCACGGCGGAATTCTCCAAAATCCGCCCGTATTTCTCGGTTAAAACGTCTTTTATCGCCTGCTTTACGGCTTCGACGTCGATACTTTCGTCAAGGTCGTGAAGATTTACAACGCGCGACTTCACGCTCGCGACGCCCTTGCCTTCCAGCTTGTCGGGTTTCACGTTCAGAAAGTCGCTCATTTTCGACGTGTCGGCGGATATTAAAATCGTGCCGTGATGCAACGCCGCCGTCTGTGTTTTGAGATATGCGTTGCCCGAAAACTTTCGCCCGTCGATGACGATGTCGTTTCGTCCGTTGATTTCCGCAAAAAGCCCGAGTTTTTTCACCGCGCGGATAATAATATCGTTGTTCTCGTTCACGTCGTAATCCGAAAGACTTGTTATGAACGAGAAATTGAGATTACCTTTGTCGTGGAAAACCGCGCCGCCGCCCGTCGGACGCCGTGCAAGGAAACCGGCTGCGTCGTGGAGTTTTTTAATATTCACGTCAAGGTATGCGTTCTGATGTCTTCCGATGACGACCGTGTTGTCGTTGCGCCAAAGATATACGATAAGTTCGCCGTCTTTCGCCGCGTCCATAAGCGCGCTCTCGAGAGCAAGATTGTAATGCGGATTAAACCCGCTTGTTTCAATATATCTTACTTTATCGTACGTTTTTGCCATATAAACAAGTTATCTTGCGGTATTATTTAATTTCAAACAAACCTTCGCGCACTACTTCGCAAACGGTCGGATGCGGGAAAACGAGTTTTTTCGCGCGGTCGATATCCACCTTCATATCAATAAGATTCGACACCGCCACGATATACTCGGACGCATAATTTCCGACGACGCTCGCGCCGATAAGCACGTTGTTATCTTTGTCGTAAACAAGTTTCAGAATACCGGTATAGTCGGTGTTTTCCGCGATATATCTGCCCGAATACATTAAGGACAGTTGCACCTCGTCGGCGTTTATTCCCTTTTCGATCGCCGCCGAAAGCGTGTATCCCGCCGAAGCGACTTCGGGAGTCGTGTATATAACCGACGGTATGGAGTCGTAATTCATTTCGTCGGGAACGTTAAGCATATTGTTTACGGCGACTTCGCCTTCTCTGTACGCCGTGTGTGCAAGCATCGACTTTCCGTTGACGTCGCCCGCGGCATAGACGTTTTCGACGTTGGTTTTAATACGGCTGTCGGTAACGATTGCGCCGCGCTCGGTTTCAACGCCGATGTTTTCAAGCCCGAATCCCGTTACGTTTGCGCGACGACCGACCGACAACAAAATTTTGTCGGCAAGTATTTCTTCTTCGCCGTTTTCGGTCTCGACGACCGCGCCGTTTTCGGTAATTTCTTTGACCTTTGAAGAAAGACGGAATTTTATGCCCTTCTTTTCAAGCGCTTTTTGCAAAACCGCGCTTACTTTTTCGTCGGTTGCGCCCGCGATCTTCCCGAGCATTTCGACAACGACGACGTCGCTCCCGACCGACGAATAATAATCCGCCATTTCAAGCCCGATTACGCCGCCGCCCATAATAAGCAGTGTTTTCGGGATTTCGACAAGGTTCAGCGCCTCGCGGTTGGTTATCGCAAGCCCGCTTTCAATCGCTTTGTCGACGCCCCGGATTTTCGGGATAAATGCACTGCTTCCCGTTGCGATAAGCAAAAACTTTGAGTTATATCCGACGTTTTCGGATTGTACGACGACGCCGTTCTCGTCGCGGCAAAGTATCTTCGCCTCCGCCTTTACAACGGTAACTCCCGCGCCCTTCAATTTCGCGCGCACACCCGTTACAAGACGTTTCACGACCTTGTTTTTTCTGTCGACGACGGCTTCTTGCGATACTTCGCCGTCGCCCGAAAACTTCACGCCGTAATTTTCGCCGTGCTTAAAGTAATTCAGGACTTTCGCGCTGTTCAATAAAGTTTTACTGGGAACGCAGCCTTCGTTCAGGCAAACTCCGCCGAGTTCGTTTTTCTCAAACAATACGACGGACAATCCTTTTGACGCGGCGTATGCCGCGGCGTTGTATCCGGCAGGACCGCCGCCGAGTACCGTCAAATCAAAATTTTCCATAAACCCTCATATTTTTCGTAATATATCCATTGTACGAGATAAGCGACGAAAAGTCAATTTATTGACTTTGCGAAAAAAATTCCTTTGCTGTCATATTGACTGTCATTTTGACTTTTGTTGAAAATTTTGCGCTTGACAACCGCCTTTTTTGGATATATCCTTATATTTATGAAAACAGCAGCGATAATACTGAACACTCCCGACGAAATCGGGGAAATTACAGAGTCCGACGTTATTTGCGCCGACAACGGGTTAAGCCGTATTCACGTTACCCCCGTTGCGGTCGTGGGCGACCTGGACAGTCTTGAAAACCGCAAGGACGGTTTGAACTACGTCGTCTTCCCGAAGGAAAAGGACGAGACCGACGGGCAGCTTGCCCTTCTTTACGCAAAACAAGCGGGCTACGACGCCGTTACCATTTACGGCGCAACAGGCGGCGACATAGGTCAGATTCTTGGCAACATCGGCCTACTGAAATATGCAAAGGACATAAAAATCGACGCCCGTATTTCGGGCGTCGGATTCGATATTAAACTTGTCGAAGGAAAGGTTTCCGACGCGGCATTTATTAACCAGAAAATTTCGCTGTTTCCGTTTTTCGGGGACGCGCTGGTCACAAACAGCCGCGGGCTTTATTATCCGCTTGAAAACCTTCTTCTTTCCGCAGGCACAAACCGCGGGCTTTCCAACGTTGCGACGGCAAACGAAATCTCGTTCACCGTCGAAAGCGGAATTTTACTTATTATTAAATATTATTAAGCGGCTTTGCCGTCCGCGTTTTCGTCGGACGTGTCGCTGCTGCGGGCTTTCCAACATTGCGACGGCAAACGAAATCTCGTTCACTGTCGAAAGCGGAATCTTACTTATGATTAAATATTATTAAGCGGCTTTGCCGTCCGCATTATCGGCGGACGTGTCGCCACTTTCGGTTTCGTCGGCGGATTCTTCCGTCGATTTTTCGTTTACAAGGCGTACGAAACTCTTACTGCTGAACAGCAACAGCGCAACGACGATAACGATTGCGACGTCTGCGAACGTAAACGTGTTGTACAAGAAGCCCCACGCTGCCGCAGAATAGCCCGAGGGAGCGTAAGACGCGAATGCGAAAATGCCCGAGAACACGTGCGAGAAATATCTCAGCGTACCCGCAAGGATTGCGCCGACCGTAAATGCGGCAGCGGGCTTTTTGATGATGTTGAGTTCCTTGAAAAATCCCGCAAGTCCCGTCATTGCAAAAGCGATCGGATAATCCAAGAAGAACTGCGCGGGGTGGATAATCCACGGATCCTGTATTGCCTGCAACACGCCGTAAATCGCACCGACGATAATACCTTTTCTTATGCCGAACATATACGAAAACAGCATAAGCGGAAGCATCGACGCAAGGGTTACCGAGCCGCCCTGCGGCAACGCGAAAAACTTTACGTAAGAAAGCGCGAAAGAAAGCGCGACGGAAATTGCGGCATAAGCCATCTCACGCGTGGTGAACGGACCGTTGCGTTTCGAGAAAACGGTTGCGGCGACGACAAGGATAAGAACAAGCACGATTGCGCTGATATAAAGCCCTGCCTGCGACACGCCTTCGTAATCTCCGCCGACCTTTTTGAAGTGCACCGCCAAAAACGCAATACTCACAATCACGGGGATTAAAATCAAAAACAGCGCGATAAACTTAAACTTACGCATAAACTCGGGCTTTACCGTGTTTATTACGTAGCCCGCCGCGACCAGCGCGAACGCCACGATAATAATGCTCATTATCGGCCAGAAAACTTCTTTTACAAAGCTTCCGCCCTGAACGTCGTCGCTGATTTTCAGGGTAAGCATCGTAACTACGAAAGTCGTCGCTACGCCGAAAACGAAATACTTCACGCTTTTCATAAACGGTTGAAGTTTTTCGGGCTTCGCTTTCTTCAAAAAGATTGCGGCGATTACAACAAGCGCGACAAGCACGATTGCAAAGTAAAAAGCCGTAACACTGAGTTTCGACACGGTATCGAGAGTGTTGAACGGCTCTTTCAGAATTGATGTGAATTTCATATTCGCTCCTTTGCCGGGAGGAACTTTTCTCGTTAGAATAAAAAATCCCAAAGCGATTACTTTGAGAACGAGTGGACTGGCTTCCTTTCGTGAGTTCTAACTCAATCAAGTTCAGAGGGTGTAATCTCAGGCGCGACGCGCCACCCCTAGCAATTAAATGTGATACCTAAATCTTACAATCAAATGAAAATACTGTCAAGGGTTTTGAAAACGATTTGCAAATATTCAAACATTATTGTATAATCGTTCAGAGGTGGATTATGAAAGTTGCAGTTATTACGGGCGCATCCCAAGGAATCGGGAATGCCATTGCGAAAAAATTCTCGGAAAACGGATACCGCGTATTCAATTTGTCCAGGACGCCGGCAGAAAGCATCGAAAGCATAAAAACCGACGTATCCGACCGTGAAAACGTGTTTGACTCTATCGGCGAAGTCGTAAAACGCGCGGGGCGTATCGACGTCCTTGTCAACAACGCGGGATTCGGAATTTCGGGCGCGGTCGAAGATACCGACGAAAAAGCGGTGCGAAAGATTTTTGACGTCAATTACTTCGGCACGCTGTTCGCGACGCAGGCAGTTATCCCCGTTATGCGCGACAACGGCGGCGGCACGATAATCAATATGTCCAGCGCGGGCGCGCCTTTGTCGCTGCCTTTTCAGTCGTTTTATTCCTGCACGAAATCGGCGGTGTCGTCGCTTTCCGAGGCACTTCGTATCGAACTTAAACCGTTCAACATAAAAGTTTCGACAATCCTTCCCGGCGACGTCAAGACGGAATTCACCGCCCGCCGCGAAAAGAACAAAAGCAACAGCGTTTATTACGGCGAAAGAATCGACAAATCGGTTGAAAAGATGGAGCGCGACGAACAAAACGGAATGTCGCCGTCGGTCATCGCGAAAATCGCCCTGAAAATCGCAAAATCGAAAAATCCGCCCGTGTACGTCGTGGGCGGCGCGTCGTATAAACTGCTTGTGGGGCTTTCAAAAATCTTGCCGAAACGTCTTGTCGTATGGGCAATCGGAAAACTTTACGGTTATGCATAAACAAAAACTGCAACGGGCGTTGCAGTTTTTTATTTGCTTTTTTCAAATTTATTTTTCGCTTAGTCCTTCTTTTTCTTTTTGGCGTAGCTTCTCACCGCGTACGCGATGTTGGTCATATGGTCGGCGACACGCTCCGCATTGGACGAAAGACTCAGATAAATCGCGCCGACTTCGGGCGTACATTCGCCCTTGTTCATACGCTCGATATGGTGTTCGCCCATTTCTTCTTTTTGTTTGTCGACGCTTTCCTCGTACTCGTTCACCTTGTCGATATAATCAAGAGTGACTTCCTTATACGTCTTCATTACCTCGTCGTAAAGGTTTGTAATCGTCGCTTTAAGCGTCTGGATTTCGGAAATTGCCTTCGGCGAGAACTTGAGTTTATCCGCCTCCATCTTTTCGGCGTATTCCGAGATATTTTCGGCGTAGTCGCCGATACGCTCGATATCGCTTACGGTGTGATACGACGTACTGATTAAGAGTTTGTCGTCTTCCGAAAGGTCAACCTGCGAAAGCTTCACAAGATATTTCGTGATTTCACGGTTAAGGAAGTTCAGACATTTTTCGTTTTTGGCGATTTCGTCGATGACGTCGGACACTTTGCCGACCATAACCGCGTCCATACATTTGTCGAAATTTGATTTTGCGATTTCCGCCATATTTTCGATTTCGTTTTTAAGCTGCGCGACAGCAACCGGGGGCGTTCTCAACAAACGCTCTTCCAGAAAATACAGGTGCGGCTCGTCGTTTTTGTCGTCCGTTTTCCTCTCGGGAACGATTTTTGAAACGAACTTCACAAGCAGGTTCATAAACGGCAACAGTACTATGGTGGTGGTTACGTTGAAGAAAGTGTGCAAAAGCGCAATTCTCATCGCGGGACTTTTAATCGGCATAAACATCTTCGTAAACACGCCGGAAATGCTCACAAGCCCGAATATCGTCACGCCGATCACGTTAAACATAAGGTGGATTACGGCGGTGCGACGCGCGTTCGTACTTGTGCCGACCGACGCGATAAGCGACGTAATACACGTTCCGATATTGCTTCCCAAAATTATGTACAGCCCTTGATCAAACGACAAAAGCCCCGCAACCGACATCGTAACGACGATACCGCTGACCGCCGACGACGACTGGATAAGCGCGGTGAACAAAATACCGAACAACAACAGCAACGCAGGGTTTGAAACCTTTGTAAGGAATGCGCTGATTTTGTCCGACTTCGAGAAAATATCCATGGAGCTTGTCATGACCGAAAGCCCGACGAATATCATGCCCAGCCCGGTGATAATGCCGCCGATTTTTTTAACCTTATCCTTTTTGGTCAGCATTATCATCAATGCGCCGACGCCCGCAAAAGCCGCGAAAATTACCGTAAGGTTGACGTTTGCAAACCCGCCCGCGCCAAGCGCAACGATAAGCGCGGTCGACGTCGTTCCGATATTCGCACCGAAAACAATCGACGCGGCTTGCGTCAGAGTCATCAGTCCGCTGTTGACGAAACCTATCGCCATAACCGTGACCGCCGCGGAACTTTGTACGACCGCCGTCGTCACCGTTCCTATGCCCACTCCGATAAGTTTCTTATTCGATATTTTGGCAAACATTCGCTTGATTTCGTTGCCGGCAACCATTTCAAGGCTGTCGCCCATCAACTTCATTCCGTAAAGAAAGACGCCGATACCGCCAAGCAGGGACAAAAACGCATAAAATATGTCAAGCCAATTCATTTCAATTTCGGTTGGACAAAATTTGCCCGATTCTCTCCATTATAATAAGTTACTTTCTATATTATATATAATATGTTGATTTATGTAAAACAGATTAGGTCGTTTTCAACCATAAAATTTTGCGATTCAAAAAAATTTTTTGCGGTTTTCATTCACGTTATGCGACAGTTTTATCATTCATGACAAAATGTTTCCATCGTACGGCTTTCATTAAAAATTTTATTATAAACGCCGCAATAAATTATTTTTTCGACTTTTTGTTTTGTTGCTCATTTCGTTTGACATATTTCGCCTTATTCAATATAATAATTGAGCATTGACAAAAACGCTGCTGTGGCTCAGGAGGTAGAGCACATCCTTGGTAAGGATGAGGTCACCAGTTCAAGTCTGGTCAGCAGCTCCACTAAAAAACACGACGAAAACGTCGTGTTTTTTTAATGCGTTTTTAACGCATTTGCGCGATTTGTTTCCAAATCGTGCGTGGAGCCTGTCGTCTGCGCTCGGCGATCGCGAATACTTCGTGCTCTCATCGCCTTCTCTTGCCGTCAGCAGCTCATTAAATATCGTTTGTTCACGACGAAAACGTCGTGTTTTTTAATGTGTGCAAAGTTTTTTGCACACATTTGCGCGATTTATTTCTAAATCGCGCGTGGAGCCTGTCGTCTGCGCTCGGCGATTGAGAATACTTCGTGCTCTCATCGCCTTCTCTTGCCAGCAGCAGCTCTATGGTCTATTTTGTCATAGGAGCCTGTCGGCGGCGGTATTGTTTGTTTTGGTTTTTTCAACTTGAAGATATCATGGATTTTCCTTTAATACCTCGTCCTTATGGCTTTATCGTTCAGTTTTTGATGATAAACACCGGGAACGGCGGGTCGTTTGTCCAATTATAAAAATCGAGTTTCAAGACCTGATATTTCGACGAATCGAGCGTTTTAAGATACGGCAGCAGTGCGTCTCTTTCCTCGTAGCCCGAGTCGCCGCCGTAATAAACGCTCACGCACATTAAGCCGCCCTTCTTCAAAAGCCCGAGTCCGCCCTCGATTGCTTTTATCGTGGACTCTGCGTGCGTGAAAACGCTGTGATCGCCCGACGGCAAATATCCGAGGTTGAAAACAATGCACGATACGCTGTCTCTATCCGCGTACTTTGTCATATTTTCGTGCGATTCAAGATGGACGTCCGCCGATTGTCCGCGGCTTTTCAGAAGGTTTTCGGTGCTGTCCACGGCGTCTTTCTGCACGTCGAAAGAAATAACTTTCCCGCTGTCCCCGACAAGCGAGCATAAAAACGACGTATCGTATCCGCGCCCTGCTGTTGCGTCGATGACGACGTCGCCCACGCCGACGAATTTCCTTATTGTTTCGTGTACAATGGTCAAAGCATTCATATTTTTATTATATCACATCGTGGCGTTTTGACAATAAATAAGGCCGTCCGAAGACGACCTTTTTAACTTTTTTGAATTATCTTTCTTCCCTGAAATAGGACAGTCCAAGCGATGCAGGCGGCTGCGTCTCGCGCTTATTAAAGAACGAAATAATAATAAGGACGAGAGCGGTTGCAACGTAAGGAATGATTTTTACAAGTTCTTTTTCGGCAAGGCTTACGCCCGTAATATAGTTGGGCATAATGTACAAAAGACCGAAAATGAACGAGCCGATAATACAAAGTCCCGGGCGCCACAATGAGAAGATAACAAGCGCGACCGCAAGCCATCCCATCGCATCGATAACGTATTCAAGCGATCCGCGCGTGCAGTCAAGAAGATAAAACGCGCCGCCGATACCGGAAATTGCCGAGCCGATTATGCAGGCAAGGTATTTATATCTGATGACGTTGATACCCGCCGCGTCCGCCGCCGCGGGGTTTTCGCCGACCGCTTTTAAGTTAAGTCCCGTTTTGGTGCGTTTCATAAATATTGCGACAAGCACCGTGATAATTATACCGACGTACACCAAAACGCCGTGCGACAAGAACATTTGCGAGAACCCGTCTGTTCCGACCTCGCCGAAGAACGGTGCGGTGAACACTTTGCTGACTCTGTAAAACGTCGTGCCCTCGTTGCTCATCATCGAGCCCCAGAACCCAAGTACGCCCGTGCCGAACGTGGTAATGGTAAGTCCCGTGACGTTCTGGTTGCATCGAAGGGTAATCGTAAACAATCCGTAAACGACGCCCATCATTGCGCCTAACAGCATTGCCATAAGAATTGCGACGAAAATAATCCCGCTGTCGGCAAGCCCTGCGTTTCTTGCAAGGTTTGCGCCAAGACAGCCGCCGATTGCGCCAAAGCACATAACGCCCGGGATTCCCAGATTAAGGTGTCCGGATTTTTCAATGATTATTTCGCCGGTCGAGCCGTAAAGGAAAACTATACCGAATTTTATTGCTTGTTTTATCAATGCTACAAACATATTACTTATCCTCCTCTACGACAACTTCCGCTTGTTTTTTCTTTTTGAAGCATGCGGGAATTTTGAAATATTTTTTGTTGAACATTATCTTATAGTTGATAAAGAACTCGCTTGCGATGATAAAGAAGAAAAACACGCCCGCAAGCATCGAGGGGAACGACGCACCGAGACGCGCATACGTTGAAACTTCCGCCGCCCCGTTTTGTACGAACACAACCAAAAACGACGTCAACACCATCGCAAACGGATTGAACTTTGCAAGCCAGGAAATAAGAACGCCCGTAAAGCCTCTGCCGTTGACGGTATATTTGCTGTGCAACTCGTGATTTGTCGCACTGACGAGAAGGAATCCCGTGATACCTGCGATAATACCGCAAAGAATCAACGTGCGAATGATAACTTTTTTGCTGTTGATGCCGATATAACGCGCCGTGTTTTCGCTTTCGCCGACAACGGTAAGTTCATAGCCGTGTTTGCTGAAACGAAGATAAATGTACATCAAAATCGTAATAACCGCCGCGATGATGATTTTAAGAATGAATTCGTTTCCCGCAATCGGTCCTATAATACCATTTGTGAACGTCAGCGTGCCGGTGCCCGTTGATGCAACGCTTTTAATAAAGTATTCCGTAAGACATACCGCAATATAGTTCATCATAAGCGTCAAAAGCGTTTCGTTGGTATTCCATCTCGCTTTGAATATTGCAGGGATCATCGACCATAACGCGCCGAATACCATAGCAACGACAAGCGACAGAACAATCGTACCCGCGTCGCTTGATTTGCCGCCCATAAAGTTTATGACAACAGCGCAACCGAGCGCGCCCATAAGGATTTGTCCTTCGCCACCGATGTTCCAGAATCTCATTTTGAAACACGGAGTGACCGCAAGCGCGACCAATAAAAGCAGCGCCGTTTCATGGAATAGACTCCACACTTTTCTCGGAGTACCAAATGCGCCGCCGAAAAAGTTTTTGAAGAAGAATCCCATGTCTCTTTTCGTGATTGCCGTAGTGATGATCGCGCAGGCAAGGATTGACAATGCAAAAGCGATAAGGCGGATAAGCCACGCTTTTTTCCTGTCCATATCCACACGTTTTACAAGGTGCGCGACGGGTTCGTGAGCTGTTTTACGCATTGTGTCCCTCCTTTACTTCATCGTCAAATATTTCGACTTTTTCGGGCATACTTGTCATAAGAAGCCCGACTTGCTCTTTCGTGCAATTTCTTGCGTCGACAATGCCGCTGACTTTACCGCCGCACAAAACCATGATTCTGTCCGAAAGCGCAAGCAATACGTCCAGATCTTCGCCGACGAAAATAACGGCAACTCCGTTTTCTTTTTGTTTGTTGAGCAAATTATAAATAACGTAGGACGAGTTAATATCCAGCCCCCTTACGGGATAAGCCGCCATAAGGACGGTAGGCGCGGACGCGATTTCGCGACCGACCAACACTTTTTGCACGTTTCCGCCCGAAAGTTTTCTGACAGGAGTTTTTACGGAAGGCGTCACAACTTCCAACTCTTCCACAATATTTTCCGCAAGGTCGTGCGGGGTTTTTCTGTCCAGAAATATCGAATGACCTTTGCCGTAAGAACGAAGCATCATGTTGTCCGTCAAGTCCATATTCCCGACAAGTCCCATGCCCAGACGGTCCTCGGGAACGAACGAAAGTCTTACGCCCAATTCCCTGATTTGCGTGGGGGATTTCTGCCTCAAATCGACTTCTTTATTGTTGTCTTTGGGATCGAAGTAAGTAACCGCGCCGCCTTCCAAACGTTGAAGTCCCGCGATTGATTCCAAAAGCTCGCGCTGACCGCTGCCTGCGATACCTGCGATACCCAGAATTTCGCCCGAACGCGCCGTGAACGACACGTTGTCAAGTGCAAGTATTCCTTCGCGGTTTTTGCAAGTGAGTCCGGAAATCGTGAGCCTTTCTTCTGCGTTGACGGGGATTGTTCTGTCGATATTAAGTTCGACCTTTTCGCCGACCATCATTTCCGTCAACGAACTTTCGGTTGCGTCTTTCGTATCGACGGTGCCGATATATTCGCCCTTTCTTAAAACGGCGACTCTGTCCGAGATTTCCAGAACTTCGTTGAGTTTGTGCGTAATAATGATAATGGACTTTCCGTCGTCGCGCATTTTCCTTAAAACGTCAAAAAGTTTTTTGGTTTCCTGCGGCGTCAGAACGGCGGTAGGCTCGTCCAGAATAAGAATATCCGCGCCGCGATACAACGTCTTAATAATTTCGACGGTTTGTTTTTCGGAAACGGACATATCGTAAATTTTCTTTTTGACGTTGATATCGAAGCCGTACTTATCGACGATTTTTTGTACGATGTCAACGCGATTTCTCGACAAATGGTTGAATTTGATTTTCTTGCCGAGTTTTACAAAAGGAAGTGCCGCGCATTTTAAGGCGCATTTTATTTTTTCGGCAGGTTTGTCGCCAAGCCTGATTTCTTTGACAGGCGAACGCTCGTCATCGGCGTCAACGACAATGCCGTAGTCGTCAAGTTTATCTTTGTATTCTTTCGATTTTTCACGGATACTGAACGGGGGCATCTTTTCGCCAAGAATAACGTTGTCCGCCGCCGTAAAGATGTCAATCAGCTTAAAATGCTGATGGATCATTCCGATGTGGTATTTATAAGCGTCCTGCGGAGAACGAATCACGACTTCCTTCCCGTCGATGAAAATTTCACCGCTGTCGGGGAAGTATATACCCGCAATCATATTCATAAGGGTGGTTTTACCGCTTCCGTTTTCGCCAAGAAGCGACAAAATTTCACCGCGCCTGACGTCCATGCTGACGTCATTGTTCGCAACGACCGCGCCGAACCGTTTAGTAACGTTTCTGAGTTCGATAACGTTGTTTTGTCCCATATAACTCTCCAAATTCTGGCGTTTTCACACCGATAAAAAAGGGTTAAGGCGGGACGATTGTCCCGCCAAAATCCTATTCTGTTGTTGTAAATTAGAACTTCTCGTTAAGAAGCGTGATGCCGTCGATACGAACGTCAAAGTAAGGTGCCGAACGATGTTTGGATTCAAAGAAAATACCGTTTTCAACAACAATCGTATCAGGGGCGAATGCGGCATCGGTGTCAACGTCTGCCTTATAGTTCGCATCAAGTTGTTTGCCGTTAACGGTGAAGGTGTTGGTATCGAATACGTGGATTTGGCCTTTCACGAGTTTTTCGCGGACTTCAACGATTTTTTCAACGGTGCCTTCTGCCGCAGCGCCGCCGCCTACGTTCGTGAGAACGACAGAGCCGGTTTTAATGGTGCCGGTCCAGTCTTTATCGACGTTTGCTTTCGTTGCGTCGTTGCCGGCTTTTGCCATTTGAGCAATGATGTATTTGTAGTAAGGTGCCCAGTTGATTCTGGAAGAAACGATGAACGTATCGGGGCATGCTTCGAAAGTGCTGCCGTTGTAGGATACGTTGGGAATACCTGCTGATTCGCAAGCGTTAGGTGCGCCCATGGAGTCAGCGTGTTGGCTGATAAGTTTGCATCCGCCGTTGATAAGAGCGTTTGCCGCGTTGTATTCAGCAGTTTCGTCATACCAGCTGCCGGTAAATTGAACGTCCATCTTGACGGTCGGGCAGACGGATTTTGCGCCAAGGTAGAAAGAGGTGTAGCCGGAGATAACTTCCGCATAGGTGTATGCGCCGACGTAACCCATTTTGGCTTCTTCTGCGGTGAATTTGCCTGCTGCGATCATTTCATTGAGTTTCAAACCTGCGGCAACGCCTGCAAGGAAACGACCTTCGTAAATGGAAGCGAATGCGTTGACAAAGTTAGGAAGATTTTCGGTGTGAGCCTTCGTTCCGGTTGCGTGTGCAAACAAAACTTTCTTGCCTTTTTCCGTTTTAGCGGCTTTGATAAGGTGTGCTTCGTGACCGAAAGAGTCTGCGAAAACGATGTTGCAACCTGCGTCGACAAGGTTCATTGCTTCATCATAGCATTTGTCGCTCTCGGGGATACCGGTTTTGATGATGACCTGATCTTCGCGAAGATTAAATGCACGTTGTACTTCTTCCATCGCTACGATGAAGTTTTTGTCGTACGTGCTGTTTTTGTCATGCAAGCAAAGCATACCGATTTTGATGTTCGAAAAATCGATTCCGCTGTAATCGGGTTCTTCGACATTGTATGCGGGTAAAGTGATTTCCTTTGCATCTTTTTTGCCGTCGTCTTTCTTACATGCTGTAAGACCAACTGCGAGTGCTGCAACCATCGCTACAACAAGGAAAATTGCAAGAATTTTTTTCTTCATTATGAAATCCTCCATATATTTTGCCGTATGGCATTTTTTAACTTAGTTTTTCCTGAAAGTGACGCCGTCGTCCGACATACTTTCGATAATCGCAAGGCTTTCGATGCGGACGCCCTGCTCTCTCAATTCGTCCCCGCCTTTCTGGAAGCCCTTTTCGATGGCAATCGCGCACCCGACAAGAGTCGCACCCGCCTGCCCGATCAATGCGATAAGCCCGCGCAACGCCTCGCCGTGAGCAAGAAAATCGTCGACGATAAGCACGCGGTCGGAAGAATTCAGAAATTCCTTTTCAACCATTATCGTGTTTACGTTGCCGTGAGTATAACTTTTGACTTCCGCAGAATAGACGTCCTTTGAAATGTTGGCGGTTTTACTTTTCTTAGCAAAAAGCACCGGGACGTGCAAGTACATAGCTGCGTAGCATGCAATTGCGATTCCCGATGCTTCTAAGGTCAGAATTTTGGTTACTTGGTCGCACTTATAGAGTGAGTAGATTTCCTTGCCGATTTCCTCCATCAAAGTATCATCTATAAGATGATTGAGAAAACCTCCAACTTTTAACACCTCTCCGGGGAAGACTTTACCGTCCCTGAGGATGCGTTCCTCCAAAAGTTTCACTCTGTACCCCAATATAATGTGGTTGGCGTCGGTCAGAAACACTTTATTTTGTGTTTTTTGGCTTTCCGCCACCTGTAAGATAGTGCCATTATAACCAAAACGACAAAATGTGTCAAACGAAAATCGCCACTTTTGAACATTATTTTCAACTTCTTTCAAATTTAAAAATAATAATCATACAAAGGCGACGAAATATATGAGTTTTTCTGAACTTTTATTCACGTTTCAACCATTTTCCAGCCAACCTTCCATATACTTGCCTCTCCAATCATTCCGTTTGCTCTCCCGCGCGCCACCCGCACTCTCACCCGACCTGTTGCCCGCATGCTCGCCACTCTTGTTTTTCCGCTTTTCTCGTTTTTCCGCTAACTTAATAAATACGCGCGCCCCGCGCACATATCTCGCCCGCGCGCTCGCGCGCGACACGCACGTTTATAGCAATGTTTCCGCACGCCCTTTGAAAACAACATGGGCGTTTTGCCGTTCAATTATTAAAAAACCCCGAAACGTCGTCGGGGTTTTCGTTATTTTGATTTCTTGCGGTCAGACGCGGCAGAAGCCGTCGGGTGTGACGATTATTTCGCCGGTCTGGACGGCGGCGGTGAGAGAAGCGTCAACCCATTCCACGGCAGATTTTGTGCGTTTCGCGACGTTGAACAGTTTGAAAACTTCCTTATTAAGGTCGTCCTTTTCGATATAGACGGTCGCTTCGATTGCGCATTTTGCGGCGGCGACGATCTCGTGGGGATGCACTTTTGTCAAATCGCGGGTAACGCGCGCGTCGCTCGGGCGGAAAGTCGAAACGGGCTTATCGACGTAAAAGACTTTGCCAAAATATTCCTGCCGTTGCGCCTCGTATGATGAAACGTATCTTGAAATTTGCGCGATGGCTTTTTTGGCGGTTTTCGGCACGCAGAACGCCGCGGCGATTTTATCGATAAGACAGCTTTCTTCGATCGGCGACTCGACCTCGATAACGGTGCGGATTTTATTCATAATCGCTTCTTCGTTGACGAAATTCAGGACGTATTCCGCCCCGGCGCGCGCCAGCGGTTTGATATAAGCCGTCTTATAAGTTTTTCTGTATTTTTGCAGCGCGTCGCGGACGGTTTTTTTGGAAACGACCTTCTTTTCGGTGAGCGTCGCGACGACTTCCTTGATTTTGTTGATTTCGCGTTTCTGGTTGTTGAAGTAGTTTATCGTCCAAAGGTTATAGACGTTCCAGCCGAGTTTTTTCAGTATTCTCGTCTGCATTGTCATGCGGTCTTTCGCGGACGGGATTTTTGCCGAGTGCTCGCTGTCCGCGATGATTGCGAGAATATACTTGTTTTTGTCGCGGGGATCGACGACGGCGACGTCGATTTTGAAGTCGGACACGCCGACGTTCGCGTCGCACAACAGTCCGCGGTCTTTCAGGTCTTTCGCGACGTTTTCGCCAATACCTTTCGACTCCACCCTGACGTCCTTTGCCGCAATCGAAAGCATCTCGGGACCGCGTTCGGCGTATTCGAGGAAGGCTTTCAACGCTTTGACGCCCACGCTGTCGGTGCGGTTAAGGTCAATCATGTTGCCCGTTACGGAACTGAAAACAATCATCTCGCTCCTTGCGCGGGTAACTGCAACGTTAAGTCGTTTATAGCCGCCCTGCTGGTTTATAGGGCCGAAATTCAATGATAATCTGCCCGTTGCGTCAGGACCGTATCCGACGCTGAACAAAATCAGGTCGCGCTCGTCGCCCTGAACGTTTTCAAGGTTCTTCACGAAAACAGGCTCGTCCACGTCGTACGCCACGTCGTCGAGACCTTCCTTGTGAATCTCGTGTTGCAGCTTATCTTCGATGTAATTCTGTTGCGCCGTATTGAACGTAACTATGCCGATCGAGCGGTTTCGTTCCTGCGGATTTTTAAGCCTTGCCACGACTTCTTTCACAAGCGCGTCGCCTTCTTTTTTGTTGCATTTGCTGCCACCCCTTTCGTAAACGCCGTCGACGTAGGCAAGTTTTACTTTGCCTTTCAACTCGTTCGGAGACGGGAAAGTGAGCAACTTGTTGTCGTAAAACATGCTGTTGGAAAACGCGATAAGGCTTTCGTGATTGCTGCGGTAATGCCACGAAAGATGACGTTCGGGCATGCCGATTGCAAGGCAGTCGTCAAGGACGCTTTCAAGGTCTTCGACTTCGAAGTGCTGTTCGTCGCGATAATCGGTGCGGAAGAACATCGTGGGCGGAAGCTGCTTCGGATCGCCGACGACGATGACGTTTTTACCGCGCGCGATCGCGCCTACCGCCTCGCACGTGGGCATCTGCGACGCCTCGTCGAAAACCACAAGGTCGAATTTTTCCTTTTCGATATCGAGATATTGTGCAACCGACACCGGGCTCATCAGAAGACACGGGCAAGTCGCGCGAAGTATTTCGGGAATTTGCGAAAACAGCGCGCGTATCGTCGTGCCCTGCATATTCGTTTTTTCGGCGCGGTACAGCAAAACTCTTTCCAGGTTATGTTCGCCCGAAGTATCGGTTCGCGGAAGTTTCGACACGAGCCTTAAATACAACTCCGACCTTGTGAGTTTTTCGTATTCGTCGGACAGCGCACGGAAACGTTGCATCGTTTCTTCAAGCGACAGCCCCGAGAACCTGCAAAGCACGTCGTCAAGGTAAAGTTCGCTCCTGACAAAATTGAAATACACGCATTTTTTGAAACTTCTCAGCACGTCTTCGGCGGTGATTTCGCCGTTAAACAGCGGTTCCAGCACAAAATCGAAGCCTTCTTGTCCGCAACGTTCCACGACGCTCTGGTATCTGCACCAACTCGGGATATAGTCCATATTCTTTTCGATACTCGAAATGCGGTCGATAGTGCTATTGATTTCTTCGCGCGGGTCTTTTTTGACGATGCAAAAGAGATTTTCGAATGCGGTTTTCGCCTTTTGTTCGGTTTCGTAAGCGCGCATATAGTATTCCATAAGGACGTGCGGCTTATTTTTCGTCAGCCGACGGCAGGTTTCGTTGAAAAGATTGAAGTCGCAATCGGCGTACAGTGCGCGTGCGGCGTCGTAAAGCGCGGACACCGTCGCGATTTTGTCGTCAAGCCCCATATCGTTTTCGGTTGTGGCGAAAAGCGATGCGACTTCCGCGCGGCGTTTTTTGACGGTTTCTTTGGTTTCCGCAATGATAAGCAGGAATTCCAAAAATTCGCGGCGGTCGTTTTTGTCGACGGAAGAGAGCGCCTTTTTCACCGACTTTGGCAAAAACGCGTTTTTTTGCATTGCTTCTTTGACCTCGGCGGGCGCGACGTTTTCGGGATACTTTCCGTACTTATTCTCGTATTCTTTCGTGATAAGCCCGTCGCGACGAGCCGCTTCGAGATACGACTCCACAAGACCTTTCGCGTTTTCGACGGCGCAGGCGTTTTCAAAATATTTTGCGATTTTTTCGTCGGACGTGAGTTTGTCCGACAGGAAATACAACGCCTTCAACTTTTCGCCGGTGAGCGAAATCGTACGCATATTGATTAAGGTTTGAAGTTCGCGCGCGTAAGTTTTCAGATGTCTGAGCTCCATCTGGTAAATATCGAGCACGCTTTCGGCTTCTTCGCGCCAGGCGTCGGTGTAATCGAATTTTCCGATGTACCTGAACGGCGACTTTTCGATATCGCCGCATTCTTTCGCGCGGATTGCAAGTTCCGTCAGAATATCAAGGTATCTGTTGAATGACGACGCCGTCAGTTTTTCGTAAAACAACCCGTCGATTCTTAAACAATCGGGAGCGTCCGAATTGTCAAGATAAGCCATCATCGCCTCGTACAGCGAAAAGCCGAGATAACGCTTTCTGTGCATTGCGTCGATTTCGCCCTGCAACTTGTCGATGCACTCCTTGATTTCGTTCGCTTTTTCTTCAAAGTCAATGTCGGAAGCGGCAGAACCAAGGTTTAACGTGTTGATTATCTTCGATAAAATATCGGTTTTGTGCGTTTTGTCGGAATGAAGTTCCAGACAGAAATCACCCGCGCCGCAGTCGACAAGTCGTTTATAAACCACGTTCAACGCCGCCATTTTTTCAGCGACGAACAGCACGCGCCTGCCTCGCACGATGTTGTTGACGATAATATTCGTTATCGTTTGAGACTTGCCTGTGCCGGGCGGTCCGTGCAGCACGAACGAGCCGTTCAGACTTGCTTTTATCGCCTGATATTGCGAACTGTCCGCGCTTATCGGCAGCAACATTCTGTCCGTCCCGAAGTACGCCTCGTCCGAGTTTGCGGTGTCGGTCGGAGTTTCGTTTTTCAGCCCGGCGTCCACCGAGTTCGAAATCATGGAACGGATAAGCGGCGACTCCTTGAACTTGTCGATATTATAGCGCACGTCGTGCCACATGAGATAATTCGTGAACGACAAAACGTTCAGATAAACGTTGTCGATAATTTCCCATCCTGGTTTATCGGCGATTTCTTTTTTGACGCGCGCGATGACTGCGAGTATGCTTTTCGCGTCGGACAATTCGACTGCGGAAAGCCCGCGCATATCGAGGCGGAATTCCTGATACAAAAATTCCAGAAGAGTATTGTTTATCTGCGCCCCGTCAACGTCGAAAGTTATCGAAAATACCGGGAGCGATATTCCTTTTTTGTCAATCGACACCGGATAAAGAATAAGCGGCGCGTATTTGAATTTTTCGTTTTCAGACTCTCTCCATTTCAAAAAGCCGCACGCCACGTACAAACTTGCGGTGCCGGACTCTTCTTCGATGGTTTTTTCCTTGCGATAAAGATTGAGCAGCGTTTTGTTTTGCTCTTTTTCCGAAAACACGGTTGAAAGTCTTTTGTTTTTGTATTCGTACAAAAGGTATTCCGACAGCGGTTTCAGCGGCGCGGGATTGTCGAAAGACGGATTCAGCCTTGCGTCGCCGTCGGGCAAGTCTTTGGGGTGCGCCGTGAGCGTATAAGGTTTATCGTGTGTGACGTTTTCGACAAAAGTTTCGATTGACGCGGTGAGAATTTTTACAGCGGTATTCGACACCCTGAAATTCAAAAGCGAATTGCGAAGATCGAGTTCCAATAAGCGGCGTTCCCACTGTTTTTCGCGGGTGAACAGACTTTCGCCGCCGATATTTTCGCCGTATTCTTTGATTTTCGGCGGAGCGGCTTGTTTATAATCGTCGCTTTCGACAAGGTCGTATCCGCCCTCCGTTTTCACGCGGACGGACTGCGGCAGTATGCCCATGATACGCGCGCGTTTTATATCGACCGCAAAATCGACGGTCGGCGATTTTTTAAGAAACGATACGGCGTTTTTCTCGCACTTTTCAAAACTTTCGCCCTTGAAAATGCCCGAAATGTCGATAAGCGTCGCTTCACCGACGCCCGCCGCCGCTTTTTTCGCGACGTAAGACATATCGTCGAACACGTCTTCCGCCATACATTCTTCGGTAAGGAAGCACGCGACGTACCAGCTGTTGTCCGATTTCGCAACGACGGGATTGTATCCCGCGCTTTCGATCACCGACGCGAAAATCAGCGCAAGTTCCATCGGCGTTGCGACCTTGTCCGAAAGTATTTCCGAAAAATCGGACACGATGACGCTGTCCGCCGTCGTTTTCTTGCCCATAAGGAATCCATGGTCGCAAAGTATCGCATACGTCGCGGCGCAGAGATTTCGCACTTTGTTTTTCGACGCGTTCGCATAGCCCGTGCCGGTAACGTCCTTAAATCCCCATTCCGCAATCTTTTTGTGCGCGAGGTTCAGAAGTCTGTTGACGTCGGGCGTGCGGCGGACGAAAGTCGCGATACTTTCGGGTTTATCGACGTTGCACTCGTCAAAGGCAAGCACCGTTACCCTTTCCGTCGCTTCTTCCAGGACGACGCCGTCCTTCAATACCTGCACCGTTATTTCGCCGTCGTGCTTTCTGTTTTGCGCCACCATATAAAGGGGCGACAGTTTCGCGATGCCGTCGAATCTGAGATTGGTGCGGGCGGGAAACACCGCCTGAATTTCGGAAACGGGCAGCAAAAAATCGGGCTTTGACGACACGCTGATTTCGATATTTTCGCAGTCGAAGTCGGACGCGTTTCTGACGTAAAGCCTTTTGACGGGGGATATCCCGTTCTGCACCTGATAATAACTTATCACGGACGAACATAATAAGCTGATTTCGAATTCGCTCATAGACACCTCTTAATTTATCGATATTTTACCATACCGCGCGAAATATTTCAACTAAAAATAAATGTGGATTTACTTTAATACACAAGCGGCAGTTTGTAAAAATAGTCTAAATCGTCATTTAACGTGTCTTTTTTGAACAATTAACGCCTTATTTTGCAATGTGTTGAAATACACCTCATCCGCGCCGTTTTGCAGAACAGGGTTATTTCGTTGCAAAAACGCACGCTTATCGCAGGGTTTTAATATGTTTTTGTGAAATTGAGATATTTTGGAAAATATTACAATTTTTTTTTGCGCGCTTGTTAAAATTTTATCGCAGCGGTTGATTTTTGACGCTTATTGTTGTAATATAATTTTGTTACTATTAAATTATTATGTGCTAGGAGGCATGTTATGGATTCAAAATACGAAAGCCTGTTTACGCCGTGGAAAATCAAGAATTGCGAAATCAAAAACCGCATTGTAATGACTTCTATGGGCGGTACGTCAATCTTCGGCTGGATGGAGCCCAACCACTTTGACAAGGAAGCCGCAAACTTCTTGCTTGAACGCGCAAAGAACAACGTCGGCCTTATCCTTCCCGGCATCGCGCCCATCAGGGATATCCTTCTCGGGAAATGGCTTTATCAAGGCAAAGGAAAGTTCAAAAAGCTCAAAGAATTTATGGACGAGTTCCATAAAACGGGCGCAAAAATGTTTGTACAACTTACGGCAGGCTTCGGCAGGTCGCTGGCAATCAACGACATTATGGTAAAGGCGCTACACAACAAAGCCCTTGCAACCGTCTTGAAACCCGCCCTTGACGTAAGTTACCTTACCGCAAGCGCAAGCGCAACCCCCAACAGATGGCAAGAATCCTGCATCTCTCGCCCCCTTACGCAAAAAGAAATCCACGAAATGGTCGAGGCTTTCGCAAAAACCGCGAAACTCTGCATGGACGCAGGCGTCGACGGCGTTGAAATCCACGCCGTTCACGAAGGCTACCTTCTTGACCAGTTCACGATGAAATACACCAACCAAAGGACGGACGAATACGGCGGATCGTTTGAAAACAGATACCGCTTCCCCGTCGAAATCGTCAAAGCCATCAAAAAGGCGTGCGGCGACGACTTCCCCGTTTCTTTGAGATATTCCGTCGTTTCCAAAACCAAAGGATTCGGCAAAGGCGCGCTTCCCGGCGAAGACTACGTTGAGGTCGGCCGCGATATGGAAGAAAGCGAAAGAGCCGCAAAATATCTCCAAGACGCCGGCTACGATATGCTCAACTGCGATAACGGCACCTACGACGCCTGGTACTGGGCTCACCCCGGTCCCTATATGCCGCAAAACTGCAACCTCGAAGACGTCGCTCACATCAAAAAGTTCGTTGACATTCCCGTCGTGTGCGCCGGCCGTATGGAACCCGACGTTGGCGCGGAAGCAATCGCCGAAGGCAAAATCGACGGTTTGGGCGTTGCTCGTCAGTTCCTTACCGATCCCGCATGGGTAACCAAACTTATGAACGACGATATCGCGTCGATTCACCCCTGCATCTGCTGCCACAACGCCTGCTTCGATATGGCGTCCTATAAAGGCGACGACGGACAACTCGTCGGCAACGACCAAACCCTTGCGGACAACGCCGGTATGGCTCGCTGCGCCCTTAACCCGCAGACGATGCAAAGCAAAAAATACAAAATCGTCAAAGCCGCTCGTCCCAAGAAAATCGCAGTTATCGGCGGCGGTATCGGCGGTATGGAAGTCGCGCGCGTCGCAACTCTGCGCGGACATAAGGTTACGATTTACGAAAAGTCGAATGTTCTCGGCGGCGTATTCATCGCTGCCGCTGCGCCGTCGTTCAAGGAGAAAGACCGCGACCTTATCAAATGGTACGAAAAGGAAATCAAAGACCTTAATATCGAAGTAAAATTCAACACCGAGGTCAAACCCGAAGACATCGCGAAGCTCGGCGCGGACGAAGTCGTCGTCGCAACGGGCAGCAAGGCAAGAAAACTTCGCGTTCCCGGTGCGGAAAAAGGCATCGAAGCGTGCGAATATCTGCTTGGCACCAAAGAAGTCGGCAACAAAGTCATCGTCATCGGCGGCGGCTTGTCCGGTTGCGAAATCGCCCTTGACCTTTACAACAAAGGCAAGACTCCCGTCATCGTCGAAATGAAAAACGACCTTGTCGCAATGAGAGGCGTCTGCCTTGCGAACACTTCGTATCTCCGCGACTTCTTCGCGCTTAACAAAGTCGACGTACGTCTGAACACCGGTCTTGTCGAGATCACCGACAAAGGCGTCAAGGTCAAAGACCTTAAAACCGGCAAGGAGTCGGAAATCGCAGGCGACAGCGTGATTATGTCTGTCGGCTATATTCCCACCCCCGTCGCAAAAGACGGCGTGAAACTTGTCGGCGACTGCAACGGCATCGGCAACCTGCGTACGGTTATCTGGCGCGCATGGGACGTCGCGATGAAACTGTAATCTGCACTTTTAAAAAAAGACAAAGGGGTAATAATCCCCACAGAAATCAAGAAAAAACAGCCCTCCGTTTTGACGGCGGGCTGTTTTAGTTATATCGTTTATGTTGTAAACGGTTATATTTTTCCCTTATCTTCTCTCAAAGAGAGAAATATCACTTTGCGCTAGCAAAATATCACTGCCGTAGGCACTATTTTTGCAGCGCGGCTTCGATAAAACCTTTGAACAATGGATGCACGCGGTTGGGGCGCGACTTGAATTCGGGATGGAATTGCACGCCGACGTAGAAAGGACGGTCGGTAAGTTCCACCGTTTCGACAAGGCGTCCGTCGGGAGAAAGCCCCGAAAGCGTAAGCCCGTTTTTCGTCAGGATTTCACGATAGTCGTTGTTGAACTCATAGCGATGGCGATGGCGTTCGGAAATTTCAAGCGTGCCGTAGCAGCGTTGCATCGTCGTATTTTCTTTTATCACGCAAGGATACGCACCAAGTCTTAACGTGCCGCCCTTGTCGATATCGTCACTTTGTCCGGGCATAAAGTTGATGACTTTGTTTTTGCACAGCTCGTCGAACTCGCCGGAGTGCGCGTCCCTGATTCCTGCGACGTTTCTTGCGTACTCGATAACGGCGATTTGCATACCGAGGCAGATTCCGAAGTACGGCACGTTGTTTTCGCGCGCGTATTTAGCCGCAAGGATCATGCCTTCGATGCCGCGACTTCCAAAACCGCCCGGCACGATAATTCCGTCAAGACCGCTTAAAATTTCGTCCGCGGAGTCAGGCGTTATCGTTTCGGAATCGATCCATTTTATGTCGACTTTCGCACCCAAAAAATACCCCGCGTGTCTTAACGCTTCCGCAACGGAAAGGTATGCGTCGTGAAGTTGCACGTACTTTCCGACAAGACCGATAGTAACGTGCTTTTTCGCCGTTTTGATATCTTTAACCATCTGTTTCCAATCGTTAAGGTCGGGTTCTGCAACGTTGTCGATATGCAACTCTCTTAAAACGACCGACGAAAAGTTGGATTTTTCAAGCATAAGCGGCGCTTCGTATAAGCACGGCAGCGTGATGTTTTCAATGACGCAATCGGGCTTTACGTTGCAGAACAAAGCAATCTTTTTGAATATGGATTCTTCCAGCGGTTCGTCCGCGCGAAGCACGATGACGTCGGGGCGGATTCCCATACCTTGCAGTTCTTTTACGGAGTGTTGCGTGGGTTTCGATTTATGCTCGTCCGAGCCGCTCAGAAACGGCACGAGAGTCACGTGAATGTACAGGCTGTTTTCGGTCCCGACTTCGATACCGACCTGACGAATCGCCTCGATGAAAGGCTGCGACTCGATATCGCCGATCGTGCCGCCGATTTCGGTGATGACGACGTCGGCGTCGATTTCTTTGCCGACGTGATAAATAAACTCTTTTATTTCGTTCGTGACGTGAGGAATAATTTGTACGGTCGAGCCGAGATATTCGCCCCTTCTTTCTTTGTTGAGGACGTTCCAGAAAACCTTGCCCGTCGTGAGATTTGAATATTTATTAAGGTTTTCGTCGATAAATCTTTCGTAGTGTCCAAGGTCGAGGTCGGTTTCGCAGCCGTCTTCGGTGACGTAAACTTCGCCGTGCTGATACGGGCTCATCGTGCCTGGATCGACGTTGATATACGGGTCGAGTTTCTGCGCGATGACTTTGAGTCCTCTTGCTTTCAAAAGTCTGCCGAGCGACGCTGCCGTGATGCCCTTCCCGAGCCCCGATACAACGCCCCCTGTTACGAAAATGTACTTTGTCATAAAATCATTCCTCCGCTTTTTATTTATAGGTAGATAAAATATTTTCCGCAATGACGCGTTTAGTGACGCACCTGTCCATTGCCTGTTTTTCGATATAGCGGTGCGCTTCTTGTTCGGTCATTTTAAGCTGTTCGATCAAAAACCATTTCGCCTTGTTCACGACGCGGATATCTTCCATTCTTCCCTCGGCAAATGATTTCTTGATTTCAATCCGGCGAAGCCGTTCCCGCGTGGCGCACATAAGTTCGACGACTTCTTCGGTGAGTTCGGGTGACGTGGGTTTCGGCAACGTCAACACCCCGTGCGGCGCAAGAACGGACGATAATTCCGAAAAATTCTCCGCGCGGGTAAACAATAATACGCAAACGCCGTCCGTTTCCGAAACGTCCAGCGCAAGGCTTGTGCCGAAGTCGTCGGGAAGCGGCGTATTGATAATCACGATATCAGGTTTTTCTTTGGAAATCACCCGCCGCGCGCTTTTGGCGTCGCGATAAACGCTTATGGGGCTGAAACGATTTTTCGGGAGAAGCGGCAACATCGCGCCGTTAAACTTTTCCGACGACGATACGAGTGCAACTTTGTATACGCGTTCCGAATAACTTTGTTTCTCGCCTTTTGTCTCCATACGTTACCCGCGGGTAAAACATTTATTTCCGCTTAACTGCGAAAATGTTTTTCAATAAAAAAAGCGTCCATTCGACATGGGTTTTCCCCTTGTGAATGAACGTCTTTGCTCAACGATTTTGAATTATAGCACCCGGAATATTTATTTGTCAATAAAAATAAAAGCGGAAAATCAATAAAAAAATTACTTGACAAAAAAAATTTGCGGTCTTATAATCCTGCAATATAAAGGCAACGGCGTCTTACGGTTTTTGCAACCGTTCGACGCTCTTTTTTTGATTTTTCGGGCAACGACGTCCAACGCGGGCGTCGCTGTCTTTTTTTAAGGAGTATAGTATATGAATACCGTTACGAATGAATTCGCAAGCCTTGTATTCGACGACAAGGTGATGAAGGAAACTTTGTCCGACGACGTTTACGCCGCCCTCAAAAAAACTATCGACGAAGGCGAAAACCTCTCCTTCGACGTCGCAAACGCGGTCGCTGTCGCCATGAAAGACTGGGCAGTCGAAAAAGGCGCGACGCATTTCACGCACTGGTTCCAGCCGCTTACCGGCGTTACCGCCGAAAAACACGACGGATTTATCGCCCCGTCGCCCGACGGCAGAGTCATCATGGAGTTTTCGGGCAAGGAACTTATTAAAGGCGAACCCGACGCGTCGTCGTTCCCGTCTGGCGGACTTCGCGCGACTTTCGAGGCGCGCGGCTACACAGCGTGGGATCCGACGTCCTATGCATTCATTAAGGACAAAACCCTTTGCATCCCGACGGCGTTCTGCTCCTACGGCGGCGAGGCTCTGGACAAAAAAACGCCGCTCCTTCGTTCAATGGAAGCGCTTGACAAACAGGCTCTTCGTGTTTTGAAACTTTTCGGAAACGACGCGAAATACGTCCGTACGTCCGTCGGCCCCGAGCAAGAATACTTCCTTGTCGATAAGGATTTGTATGCAAAACGCAAGGATCTGATTTTCACGGGACGTACCCTTTTCGGCGCGAAACCCCCAAAAGGTCAGGAACTCGACGACCATTATTTCGGCGCGATCAAACCGCGCGTCAAGGAGTTTATGGCGGATCTCGATGACGAACTTTGGAAACTCGGCGTTCTTGCGAAAACCGAGCATAACGAAGTCGCCCCCGCCCAGCACGAACTTGCGCCGATTTATTCCACAACCAACGTCGCAACCGACCACAACCAACTCACGATGGAGATAATGCAAAAGATTGCATTGAAACACGGTCTTGTGTGCTTGTTGCACGAAAAGCCGTTTAACGGTGTGAACGGAAGCGGTAAACACAACAACTGGTCATTATCCACCGACAAAGGAGTCAATCTTCTCACGCCCGGCGAAACGCCTTACGAGAACGCACAGTTTTTATTGTTCCTGTCCGCAGTAATTAAAGCGGTGGACGATTATCAGGATTTATTGCGCCTGTCCGTCGCGTCCGCAGGCAACGATCACCGCCTCGGCGCAAACGAAGCGCCGCCCGCCGTCGTATCTATTTTTCTGGGCGACGAACTCACGGCGATTCTTGACGCAATCGAAAACGATTCCCCTTATTCCGCCTCGCAAAAAACCACGATGAAAACCGGCGTGCACGCGCTGCCGAAATTCCCGCGCGATACCACCGACAGAAACCGTACGTCGCCGTTTGCGTTCACGGGGAACAAGTTTGAATTCCGTATGCCCGGCTCGCAACAAAGCATCGCCGACTGCAACGTTATGCTCAACACCGCGGTTGCGGAATCGTTAAAACAATTTGCGGACGTCCTTGAATCCGCCTACGACTTTGAAACCGCGTTGCACGAACTCGTCAAAAGTACGGTGCGCGACCATAAACGCATCATCTTCAACGGCAACGGTTACGATGAAAAATGGATAAAAGAAGCCACCGAAAAGCGCGGACTTCTGAACCTTCGCACTACCCCCGACGCGCTGCCCGCCGTACTTAATAAGAAAAACGTCGACCTTCTGACGTCGCACAACGTAATGTCGCTTGCCGAGATTAAATCGCGCTACGAAATCACGCTTGAAAACTACTGCAAAACCGTCAATATCGAAGGGCTTACGATGATCGATATGGCGCGAAAAGAGATTTTGCCCGCCGTCGAAAGTTACGTCAAGGATTTGTCGGAAACACTGGTCGCGAAAACCGCCGTGCTGCCCACGATATCCGCAAAGTACGAGCGCACGCTCATTGAAAAACTTTCGGTCATCGTTGAAGAAATCGACGCCGCCGCGTCAAGCCTCGAATCGTCGCTTATCGAGTACAAGACAATCACCGACGTGACAAAATCGGCTGCTCTTATCCGCGACGTTATCCTTCAAAAAATGGCGGAACTCCGCATTGTCGCGGACGAGGCGGAAACGCTCACCGCAGAAAAATACTGGCCGTTCCCGACGTACGACAAACTTTTGTTCGGCGTATAATTCAAAACCGCAAACAGTCAATACTCACCGCATAAAAAAGCGTCCGCACGGACGCTTTTCGTTTATTCTTCCAAAGAAGCAAGGTATTCTTTCGCCGCCTCGTTTCCGAGTTCCGCCGATTCGCGAAACAGCCGTTTTCGGTTGTGAACAAGTTTTCCGTCGTGTTTTTAGAATAAGACAAGGCACGCGAGCGGCTTAATACTTTACTGTATAAGCCGTGAGCGTAACGCAGTATTAGTCAAAAACACGGCGTAAAACCTAAGTTCGTATTATTATCTGTTGGCATCATAATAAAAAATACGTCCCGTTTGTGGGACGTATCTCCGTTTTTCAACGTTTATTTTATTTTCAACACTGTCAATACTTCGATATGTTTCGAGGCGGGGAACATATCGTACGGAATGACGGAAGAAATTTCGTAGCCCGCCTTTTTCAAAATTTTCAGGTCTTCGACAAGCGTTTTTAAGGAACACGACAGATAAACGATTTTTTGCGGTTTTGCCGCGGCAAGCGACCTTGCGACGTCTTGAAGCCCCATGCGCGGCGGATCGACGAAAACCGAACAATCCGTCAAGTTCAGGCTTTTTATAATCTTGTTCGCGTCGCCAAGGCGCACCGTGATTTTGTCCGAAACCCCGTTTTTTGCGGCGATGGTTTTTGCGTTTTCAACCGCCGATTTTACAATCTCGACGCTGTCGACTGCAAAGCCGTTTTTCGCAAAAAGCGCGCTTGTTATGCCTATGCCCGAAAACAAATCGACAACACGGTTTCCGCCGCCAGATTTAATCTCGGACAGCACTTTTTCATATATCGTTTTCGCAATTTCGTCGTTGACCTGGCAAAACGAATTCGGGCTTAATTCAAACTTTATGCCCAACATTTCGCCTGATAAAGTGCGCTTCCCCGCAACATGTATAAATTCGTCGGAAAAGACCGCGTTCGTTTTTTCGTTGTTGACGTTGACATAAACCGCCGCCTCTCCAAAACTCTTTTCAAGCGATTTCAAGAGCCACGAAAAGTCGTAGTCGACGCGTTTTGTCATAACCAGTGTAAGCATAATCGCGCCGCCGATTTTCCTTGCGACGGCAAATCTTAAAACCCCCGCCCGCGTTCTCGGATTGTAAATCGACACGGATTCTTTTTTGATGAAATCAATGAGAATTCGCCTTAGCGTTTCATACCACTCGCCGTGCAGCAGGCACTTTTCGACGTCAACGACTTCGTGCGTGTCGGCATTGAAAAATCCTGCGGTAATCTGCCCTTTTGAGTTTCCGAAAACGATGTGCGTTTTGTTGCGCGAGCCGTCTTCCGAAAAGCCGACCGCATCCGACACGGCAGAAAACCCAAGCGCCGCAAACTTTCGTCTGATAAGCGCGGTTTTTATTTCCAGCTGGTTTCTGTGCGACGTGTGCAGAAGGTTGCAGCCGCCGCATTTATCGTAATATTTGCAACGCGGTTCAACCCTTTTCCCGCTTTTTTCAAGGATTTCTTTTACGTCGCAAATTACGGCGTTTCCGCTTTTTCTTTTCACCTCGCACAAGACTTCTTCGTCGGGAAGAGTTTTCGCGACGACGTATTTTTTCCCGCCGCGAAACGCAACGCCGCATAGGTCGTCGTCAAGTTTTTCGATTTTGATTTTCACGATTTCGGCGGTTTTCATTTTATCTCTCCATCGGATTTCAGCGCGTTAAAGTCGATTTTCCCCATTTTTGTCAGCGGCAGCGTTTCGACGAATTTCACGTTCCTTACGCGCGCGTACATAATAAGACTCGGGTTTACGACGTCGAAAATTTCCTTTTCAACGGCAAAACGCTTTTCGTTTTCCGCGACGACGTATGCCGAAAACTCGATTTTTCCGTTCCTTTCAAAGTCGACGACGGCGCAATCTTTCACCCCGCACAGCTTTTTTATTTTTTCTTCGGTTTCAAACGGGAAAACGTTGATGGCATTGATTTTCACCGTGCGTTTTTTGCGCCCCGACACGAACAGATACCCGTCGTCGTCAACGTATCCAAGGTCGCCCGTTTTGACGAAAGGCTTCCCGTCAAGGATTATTTTGCAGTCGCCATCGTTTACGTAGCCAGAAAATTCGGCGGCGGTACTCACAAGAATTTCGCCGATTTCGCCGTTATTCAACATCTGTCCGTCGTCGCCGATTATTTTTATCGTCGTGTTTTCAAAAGGTTTCCCGACGCTGCCGTCCTTATAACAGGCGTAACTGTTCGCCGCGCACGCGCCGCACACTTCGGACAGCCCGTATCCTCGCATAAGCCGCGCCGTGCCGCCCGCGTTTCTGACTTTTTCGTCAAAAGTTTTCAGCGTGTTTTCGGGCAGAACGTCGCCGCCGCACCACACCTGTTTCAGTTTTTTAAGTCGGTGTCCCGAAAAATTCTTTTCGGCAATCATTTTTTTGAACATCACGGGAACGCCGGCAACGAACGTAACGTTGAAGCGTTTTATATATTCGTTTGCACGACGCGCGTTAAATCGCGAGGCAAGACACAGATTATATCCGTCGGTCAGCGCGTAATGCACCGAAATCCCCAGCCCGAAAGCGTGGAAAACGGGGAGCATCACAAGGCTGTATTCGCCTTTCGTTTCGTGATCTTTCAAAAACAAAAGATTATCGACAAGCGCATTAAGCGCGCGGTTGGAAATTTTCAGGATTTTGGGAGTGCCGTCCGTGCCGCTGCTGTGCATGGTAACGACGATATCTTCCGCCCCGCCGGACTGCGAAAAATCGCCGTTTTTCCCGCTTTTCAGAAACGCGCGGTAGCTTGTGTTTTTTGCGTTGCCCCTGCACTTATAAAGCCCGTAAATCTTATAAAACGGCGAAAGCGCGCCCATGTAATCGGCAACCGAACACTCGATAAGAATCCCGTTGAAATCTTTGAAAACGTCGCGCGACGAAAGCGTTGCGTCGTAATACATCAGCCCCTTTGCGCCGACGGCTTTCATGTTTTCTTTCAGCGCGGCAAGCGGCATAAGCGGATGCACGATATTTGCGGTAACGCCGATTTTGCTGCACGCGTAAAACGCGACGATTGCCTGCAACGACGTCGGCAAATAAACGCTCAAAACGTCGCCCTTTTCAAAGCCGCGTTTTTTAAGCGCGGCTGCGAATAAATCCACGTCCCTTAAAAACGCGCGCATCGGATTTTTCTTTCCGTAAAACACAATCGTGCCGTTTTCATTGACGCCGTTTATTAACTTGTCGTAACAGGTGTTTTCTTTCATTTTGCGGTTTAAGTAACTATTTTTGCAGATTAAACGCTGATTTTGTCGGATTATTTATTAAATCTTTTGATTACTTCGCGATAAAAGCGCACTGCGTCGGCAACGGAATCAACCGAAATATTTTCGTCTTTATTGTGGAAACTCGAAAACTGCTGATTGTTCATATAAATCGGCGCAAACCTTATTACGCTTTGCGATTTTCCGATGAAATGCCGCGCGTCGGTGCCGCCGAGAACGCAAAACGGCGCAACCGTAACGCCCGGGAAAACGCACTCCGTAACCCCTTTCACAAACTTAAATCCGTCGCTGTTAAGCGGTTCGGGAGCGGGGGTTTCGCGCTTTGACACGACTTTCGTTTCCGTCCCGAATTCTTTTGCAAACGCGGTGAATTCGTCCACAAGGTCGTCGATTTTGTTGTAATAGTTTCCCGAAATTCTTGCAACAATCCTTATCGCGTTTGACGGTAAATCAAGGTTTTCCTTGTCGGACGGCGTTACAAACGCCACCGTCGCGCCGAGGAGTGACGCCGCCGATTTATTCACTTTCGGCAACAGTTTGATAAGCAGCGGTTTGAAAAGAAAAAGATTTGAAAACACGAATTTCATCGCGCCGTTCATTTTTGGTTTCATTGCGTTGAACATTGCCGTGTTCACAGGGCCGAAATCACGCTGCCCGAAAACTTTCTTTTGCGTTTTTTCGATGAATCGTGCCATATTCGCGGCAGCGTTTTTGCCGTCTTTGTTCGTAAATTCGACAACGACGCGCGCGCTGCTTCTTTCAATCATACCGATCATCGCGCACTTCCCCGAAACGCCGGGCACGGGCGGATCGACAATGCCGCCGCCTTCGTCGATGACGAGTTTGGGTTTCACGCCGTTGTCGGCAAGATACTTTACCATGTCAGGGACGTCTGTGCCTGCAATCTCTTCGCGCGAAGACGAAATAATATATAAATCGTTTGAAAACGCGAACCCTTCGTTCAAAAGGCTTTCGACACTTTCGAAAATCGCGGCAAGGCTGCCTTTCGTATCGACCGCGCCGCGTCCGTAGACGATGCCGTTTTCGACTTTGCCCGACCATGCGTCAAACGACCATTTCCCGTTTTCCTGAACGACGTCGTAATGCGACATCAGAACAAGAGACTCGTCGTGCGACATTCCGTCGATTTTAATCATAATTCCGCCGTTAAAGTCCTTATATTCGCCCTTTTCGAAGACAAGCGGAAAACGCCCTTTAATAAAGGACAGAAATTTATCGAACTCGGTTTTGTCGAAAAACCTTTCGTCCGATATGGTTTTGCATTTGATAAACTCGCTTAAAGTTTCGGCGTACCTGTTTTTTTCGGGTACGAAATTTTCATCTGTATATTCACTCATCATAGTCAAATTATTACGCGACGTAGACGCACAAAAGCGCAAGCGCCACAATGTCGATAACCGCAAGACACGGCATAAAAACTTTGAAGTACCAATGTCTGGTCTTATGTCTGAAAACGTACATGCCGGCAGTCGAGCCGACGCCGCCGAAAAGCACGGCAATCAGAAACAGCACCCACTCGGGCGTGCGCCATTTCCGCCGTTTTGCCTTTGTTTTGTCCACGTACATCGATAAAAATCCGACAATGCTCATCACTGCGAAAACGACGACGTAAACGATTTGCAAATCGGTCATATATTATTAAATCTCCTTATAAATCACTTCTTCTTCGGGCGTTTCTTCGGGCGTTTCGGTTGCGGGCGCGACGGTATTTTCGTTTTCCGCCGCTTTTTGTTTTTTATCCCACACGAGCGCGGGGATTGCAAAGGTGTTCAAAATCAGCGCGACGCCAAGAAGAATAATGCCGAACGTCAGACTGTCCTTATCCGCAATGCTCCATATAATGCCCGCGACGATTGCGACGGAATAATAGGCGACCATAAACACGTCGATAATCCTTACTGCCGCAAATCTTTTCTTTCTTGCCTGTGCGAACCTGAAAAAGAACGGTATGGCAAGCGCGAGAATTTCCACGCACATCACGAACGCAAGCACACCGAGAACGTAGCCGATTCCGTTGCCAAGCCCGTTGATCGAGCCGTCCGACGAAATATCCGACAGCGACGGAGCCATGAAAACGATGCCCGCAATCAGCAGCCCTGCCAGAGCGACGGAAAGAAGCGACAACAGAATAATCCCGTATACTTTCAAAAACTTTTCCATATTATCTCCCAATGCTTTCGTTGTCCGTTGCCCAGAAGTTTTCGCTTGCGGTAACGAGTGCGGTATATTTTTTCGCGACGACTGCATAAGCCACCATCACGGCAAAGGTCAGCGACAGCGTGATAAGCACGCCGTAAAAGGTTTTCGGGAAAATCACGGTCATCACGACGATGAACGCGGTCGCAATGCCGAAAGCCACCGCCCCGTACGCAATAAAGTCGACGCGGCATTTACCCTTGCTGTAAATCTGCGCGTAAAATGCGGCGTATGCGATAAGGTACAAAAGCAGCAGACACCCGACGATAATCGCAAACACGAAAATCACCATTCCCACGTAAGACGTCGTAAGGAACACCGCTTCCGAAATCGTGTCGGCAATGTCGCCGCTGGCGTTTTCGACGCCGTCCGCCGCCTTTATGTTGCCGGCGAAAACGAATACGGTGATTGCAAGCGCAAGAATCAGCACAAGCACGATCGCGCCAAGCACACAACAAGCAATTTTGTATTTTTTAATCATATTTCTTTCCTTTCGACGCACTTGTCGAAGAAGTTTGCGACGTCATTCATGACTTCGTCGCGGTTAAGTTCGTTCAGAACTTCGTGGCGCGCGTCCTTGTAAAGGTGGAATTCCAGGTGTTTCACGCCGAGTTTTTCATATCTGTTTTTAAGGTCGACAATCGACTTCCCGTAGCCGCCGATCGGATCCATACTTCCGCTGAACAAGCCTATCGGGGTATCGACGTTGACTTTTTTGAAGTTTTCGGGCTTTTCCGCCGTTCTGAGACCTTTCAGCATGTAGTAGCAGAAGGAAACGCTCATCGGCACGGAAGTGTACGGATCGTCGCGCGACACCTGTCGCATTGCGGGATCGCGCGTGAGCCAAAGTTTATCGCCCTTATCTTCGGGCCCCCTGTATTTCATTTTGTCGCGGAGATTGCCAAAGAAATTCAGAATTTTCATTCTCGTCTTTTTGTTGAACAGCATTATGAACTTGGCCGCGCCAATTCCGAGCCCCGTGACAAAGTCCGGCATTGTGCCGGAACCCGAAAGCGCAACGCCCGAAACGTCGGTGCCCTGTTCCAGAAACGACTGCCCCAAAAAACTGCCATAACTGTGCCCGAAAAACAATACTGGCAACTTGTATCTGTCTTCAAGGTATTTCAGGAAGAAAACCTCGTCCTTGACGGTGTCCGAAAACATATCGCCGTCGTGATGACCGCGGTCGACATCGGTTTCCGAAAAGCCGTGTCCCCTGTGATCGTCGCCGAAAACGATGTATCCGCGCGAGTTGAGATACTCCGCAAAGTGAATGTATCTTCCCATATGCTCGCCCATTCCGTGAACGACCATAACGACGCCTTTCGGGTTTTCGACTTTGTCGAAAAGATAACAATAAAGTTCAGTGCCGTCAAAACTTTTGAGTTTGAAATTCTCCATTTTCCCGTGTCCGCAAAACGCTGCCGTCCGCCCGGCGTCGCGAATCTCCTTAAAACTTTTTATTTATTGTACCACATATTAAAAGGTTTGAAAAGGCTAAACCGAAAATATTTGAATAAACGAGTTTATTCACCGAAAAAAATTGCGAAATCGCAAAACTTACGCTATACTGAAATTGCATAACGCCGTCGTAGGACGTACAACGGCGCCGCAGGTGAAAAATGAAAGACAAAATTATCGTGATAACCGGCGCAACGCGCGGGCTCGGGCTCAGACTCAAAGAAGACCTTTCAAAGGACAACGTCGTCATTACTTTGTCAAGAAGCGAGGTCGAAAACGGCAAGACGGTGTTCAGGGCGGACGTGTCCGACTTCGACGACGTCAAAAGAGTTTTTGACGAAATCGGGAAAATTTACGGCAAAATCGACGTCCTTATCAATAATGCGGGATACGGGCTTTCGGGCGCGACCGAAATAATGAGAAAGGAAGAAATCGAAAGGATAACAAACGTCAATTTTCTGGGCGCGATCTGGTGCACGAAGTGCGCCCTGCCTTATATGACAAAAGGCGCGAAAATCGCCATGATAAGCAGCGCAAGCGGGCTGACGCCGATGCCTTTCAGAACAATGTATAACAGCACAAAAGCCGCTTTAACTATGTTTTCTTACAGTATGAAGTTGGAACTCTGCAATTTGGGCATTGATTGCACCGCTTTTATTCTGGGCCCCGTCAATACGGGCTTTTCAAACAATCGCACCATTGTTACGGCAGAAGACAGCAGGTATTTCAAGGATGTAAAAGAAGTCGACGACTTTGTAAAAAATCAGGACAATTCCAAAAAAACAAGCACAAAAAAAGTATCGGCTTATATAATAAAAAAACTTGGAAAAACCCATCTTCGATATCACTATATCGTCGGATTCGGCTTCCACCTTGCCTACGTATTTTACAAATTTTTCCCGTTCACGACCTTCCGCCTTACCAACTTTTTCATGCGAAAACGCGAAAAATAAGAAACGGCAGGATAACCTGCCGTTTTTCACTCGTCGTAAAAGGCGAGAATTTGATGTCTTTAAGCCCCACAAGTACACAGTATCTTGTGGGGACCCCGTGATGGTTCTTTGCAGGTTCTGAAAATCCTAGTGTACGCGTCGCACACTGCACTTTTGAAATCACGTTATCGGGGACGATAACGCTCACTCTTTTGTTTGTGTGCGCCTTTTCCCCGCGAGTACACAGTATCCCGCGGGGTCCCCATTAACAGATTTTCGGGTTCTGCAAAAACGCCGAAAAGGCGCAAATTATCGCCGTTTTTATCGAATCCAAAACAATGTTAGACGCACTGTAAAACGGCGAGAAATCGATGAAGTTACAAGAAATAAAAAACCGCAGGACGCGCGGTGTACTTGTCGTACATAAGCGGTCTGCGGTTTTTGTTTCTGCCTAAATTCGCGATTTGTCGCCGTTTTACTTGCTGACAAGACGACCGATATCGTAAAGCTTCGTATCAAACTTCTTCTTCATTTTGAGCGCTTCAACAACGTCGACGTCGATAACTTCGTTGCCTTTCACGCCGAGAACCCTTGCGTTTTTGTCTTCAAGAGCAAGGTCGACGGCGCGGACTGCAAGACGGGAAGCAAGCACACGGTCAGCCATTGTGGGCGTACCGCCGCGTTGCAGGTAACTCAGAACAACCTGATTGGTCGTGCGACCGGTTGCTTCGGCGACTTTTTTGATAAGTTCGTCCTTGACTTCCTTTTTGCCTTCCGCAAGGACGATGATTGTCGATGATTTGTCGTGTTTATCGATGCCTTCTTTGGCGCTTCTTGCGATTTCGTCGATGTCAACGGGTGCTTCGGGGACGATGACGTATTCCGCGCCGCCCGCGATTGCAGAATAAAGAGCGATGTCGCCGCAGTTTCTGCCCATTACTTCAAGCACCATGATACGACCGTGCGAAGCCGCCGTGTCGCGAAGTTTCATAATCGCGTCGATGACGGTGTTGCAAGCGGTGTCGAAGCCGATCGTGTAGTCGGTGTAAGCAAGGTCGTTGTCTATCGTGCCGGGTATACCGATGCAGTGTACGTCGGTGTAACGTTCGATATCGCACATACCGCGGAACGAGCCGTCGCCGCCGATGACGATAAGGTTGTTTATTCCCCTGTCGGTAAGGTTTTTGACGCCTTTTTTAAGGACTTCGGGGTCTTTGAATTCATCCGAGCGACCGGTGCGAAGCATTGTGCCGCCCTTCTGAATGATGTTCGAAACGCTTTTATAGTCAAGTTCGTAAATATCGTTTTCGATAAGACCGATATAGCCGTGTCTTACGCCATAGACTTTCACGCCTTTGCCAAGCGCATAACGAACAGCCGCTCTGATTGCGGCGTTCATGCCCATGCTGTCGCCGCCACTCGTAAGAATGGCGATTTTGTCGATGTTTTTTGCCATTGTTATTTCTCCGTAAAAATGTTATTTCTTATTGCTTCGGACAGCGCCGTGTTTCGTCAGTATTTCGGCGTCGCCCCTTATTTTGATTGCAGACGTTTTTGTCGTAAACTGCGCCACGAGAACTTCGCCCGCGTCAAGCATTTCGGTGTGGTGCGAGCGCGTTTCGCCGCCCCTTGTGAGCCCGATGACCTGAACGCCTTCGGACAATGCTTTCACGACGATGTAATCTTCTGTCGCGACGTCTTCGTATTCCTTATAATCCGTCATAATAAATGTTCTCCAAACATACTACACTATGGTAAAATATACAATATGTTTTGTCAACCGCTTTTCCCAAAGCTTTGCCAAAACCTTACATTCGTCAATTTTTGTTTATTCGGTAACTTCGACGTTCGCGCGCCCCAAAACGGTTTTAAGGTCGGCAAGCAATGCGTCGCCGATTTCCGCCTTTTCGGGCGTTTCGGCGGTGCCCCAGTCGAACACGAAGAAAACTCTGCTGCGCCCTTTGTTGGACGATATGATGTTTCTTGCTTCTTTGACAAGCGACATTATCTCGTTTTTCGCGCCGTGTACGGTAAGCCTCAAAGTTTTCCCTTCGTAAGTCGCGACGGGTTTGACCTCGACGACTTCCTGTTTTTCAAGCGGATGCACCGCAAACACGTTGATTTTCGGCATTTCGTCGTCGCGTACGACAAGCGTGCCTTCCATTACGACGATTGCGTTTTCTTTCAGCATATCGCGGTATTGTTCAAACGAGCGGCTGTACAAAACGTATTGAATTTGCCCGTACAAGTCTTCCACGACGCCGACGCCCATGCTGTCGCCACGCTTTGTAAACTTCCTTTCGACACTGTTTATAATGCCGCCGAGCTTTATGCGTTTCCCGTCAAAGCTTTTGTCGTACGCCGCTTTCTGGTATCCCTGATCGTCGTCATCGTCGCTTGCTTCGTCCGCTTCGACGACAAGCATCGACGTGTTGAAACCGAACTTTGAAAGTTCCTGTCTGTACGAGTTTAAGGGGTGTCCCGTAACGTACATTCCAAGGACTTCTTTTTCCAGCATAAGTTTGTTGATTTCGGTATATTCGGGGATATCGGGATACTTAAATTTCACAAAGTCGTCGTCGATAAGCGCGTCGAACAAAGACATTTGTCCGCCTTCCGAGTTTTTCTTGTCGCGGGCGATGGTATCCATAATCTGTTCGTAACTTGCCATAAGCGTCGCGCGGGTTTTTCCAAAGCAATCGAACACGCCGCCTTTGATCATACTTTCGATCATGCGCTTGTTGATGTTTACGCCGCTTACGCGGTTTAACAGGTCTTCAAGGTCAATAAAGTCCCCGTTTGCGTTTCTTTCGGCAATAATCGCGTCAACCGCCGCCTCGCCCACGTTCTTGATTGCCATAAGCCCGAAGCGCAGATTTTCACCCTCGATACTAAACTTTGTTTTGGACTTATTGATGTCTGGTTGAAGGACTTTTATGTTGATTGTGTTAAGATAATTTACGTAATTTTTGACCTCGTCCGCGTTCGTGATACGGTTGTTCAGAACGGCGGCAAGGAAGCACAGCGGATAATATCTTTTCAGCCACGCCGTCTGATAAGTAATGACCGAATACGCCGTTGCGTGCGACTTGTTGAAAGCGTACGCGGCAAACTTTGTGATTTGTTCAAAAAGTTCCGACGCGATCTCTTTCGGCATACCGCGCGCCACCGCGCCTTCGATAATAACGTTGCCTTCTTCGTCCTTTTTTCCGTTGATGAAAATGTCTTTGTTCGCCGCCATTTTCGCGGCGTCCTTTTTGCCCATTGCGCGGCGAAGTTCGTCGGCTTTCCCGAATGAGTAGCCCGCGACTTCCCTTGCGATGTTCATGACCTGCTCCTGATACACGATACAGCCGTACGTAACTTTCAGGGAGTTTTCAAGCATCGGGTGCAGATAATGAATGTGTTCGGGATGGAATTTGCAATCGATATAGTTCGGGATAAACTGCATCGGACCCGGTCGATAAAGCGCCACGCCTGCGATAATTTCTTCCAGACAGTTGGGTTGAAGTTGCATCATGAACTTTTTCATACCTTCCTGTTCAAGTTGGAAAACCGCTTTCGTTTCGCCATCGGAGATGAGTTTATAAACGTTCGGATCGTCAAAAGACAGTTTGCCGAGATCCGGCCGTTCCCCCGTGGTTTCTTCCACAAAGTCAAGCGCGGCTTCGATATCGGTAAGGGTGTTGAGCCCCAGAAAGTCCATTTTCAGAAGCCCCATCGCCTCGACCTGCTTTTTGTCGAACTGAGTCGTGATATATTCGCCGCTCCTTTGCAAAGGTACGAAATCCCACACGGGACGCGGACAAATCAGAACGCCCGCCGCGTGCATACCCGTTTGTCTGGGCATATTTTCAAGGCGCAACGACATATCTATTATCGTTTTTGCGGTGACGTCTTCTTCGTAATATTTGATGAAATCGGGCGAAAGCATTTTCGCCTTTTCTTCGTCGTCCTTGTAAGGCCCGCGACCGAGAGCCTGCGACAGCGAAATATGTACGACGTCGTTTATCGCCTTTGCCCATTTGTCGGCGTCGGCGTAAGGAATGCTGTAAACGCGCGCGACGTCCTTTATAACCGCACGTGCGGACAACGTGCCGTAAGTTATAATCTGCGCGACGTGGTCTTTGCCGTACTTTTCCTGAACGTACTGGATCGTGCGCTCCCTGTTGACCGTGCAGAAGTCGATATCGAAGTCGGGCATCGACACCCTTTCCGGGTTTAAGAACCTTTCAAAGAACAGGTCGTATTTCAAGGGATCGACGTTTGTGATGCCGATTGCGTACGCGACGATACTTCCGACGCCGCTTCCGCGCCCGGGGCCGACGGGAATACCGTGAGTTTTGCTGTAATTCACAAAATCCCAGACGATAAGGTAATATCCCGCAAAGCCCATCTTGATGATGACGCCAAGCTCGTATTCCAGCCTTTCCCTGACCTCGTCCGTGACGACTTTATATCGTTTCGCAATGCCTTCTTCCGCAAGGTCGCGAAGATATGCCGCTTCCCTTTGGTTGTTTTCCTTGGGAAGATAATCGTATTTTGCGGGGGTTGCAAACTCAGGGATTTCGTAATGCCCGGCAGGCGCAGCCGTTGCCGGAACGAATTCGATTTTATTCGCGATTTCGACGGTGTTGTCAAGCGCTTCCTCGATCCACGAAAACTTGTCGTGCATTTCGTCGTACGATTTAAGGTAAAATTCCTCGGGTTCAAGCCTTATGCGGTCGGAGTCGGTCAGCTGCTTTTTCATACTGATGCACATCAGCACGTCCTGCATGTCGGCGTCGTTCTTTTCAATGTAGTGGACGTCGTTTGTCGCGACGACTTTCACGCCGATTTCCCTTGCAAGCCTGACGAGTTCGGGCAACGCTTTCTTTTCTTCCGCAATGCCGTGGTCCTGAAGTTCGATATAATAATCGTCGCCGAAGATCTCTTTGAATTCCAGCGCCGACCTTTTCGCGCCTTCGTAATTGTCCTCGATAATCTGACGGGGCACTTCGCCCTGCACGCAGGCGGACAAACAAATTATTCCTTCGGAATACTGCCTTAAAACGTTCATGTCGATACGCGGACGATAATAAAAACCGTCCTTGAACGATATCGACGAAAGTTTCATAAGATTGTCGTATCCCGTTTTGTTTTTCGCAATCAGAATAAGGTGATGGCGTTTTTCGGTCGGATCGCAGTTTTTAATATCCCTGACCGTGTAAAACTCGCTGCCGATAATGGGCTTTATGCCCGCTTTTTTCATCGCCTCGATGAAGGAATAAACGCCGTACATATTGCCGTGATCGGTAATCGCGCAGGCGGTCATTCCTTTTGCTTTCAACGCTTCGGCAAGGGGGGATTTTTTCCCTTCGCCCGAGATTCTCGCCGCGCCGTCAAGCAGGCTGTATTCGGTATGCAAATGAAGATGGACGAATTCTTTACTCATTTTTGCTCTCCGCGTCGTTTGCGGCAGAAAGTTCTTCCGCAATCGAGATTATTTTTCTGAATCTGTGGTTGATGCAACTTTTGCTCACGCCGAGTTTTTCGGCAAAAAAATCAAGCGTTGCCTCAGGGTATTCTTTTCGCAGCGCGATAAGAGATCGCAACTCTTCGCTGAGCCTTTTCACGCCGAAATTCTTTTCGATATTTTCAATCGCAAGAAGTTGTTTCGTGCTGGCGATTGCCGTCTTGTCCATATTCGCGACGGAGCAGTTGCTCTTTCTGTTGACGTTGTTGTTGACAAGCCTTTCAATCATTACGTCCTGCATATAAAGCACCGTTTCGGACGCGCCGAGCAGCGCAAAGAAGTTTGAAATGACTTCGCTTTCCTTGACGTACACGATAAACTTATTGCCTCGTTCCACCGTTTTTGCGACAATATCGAAACTTAACAACAGTTTTTTGACCGATAAAGCATATGTTTCGTCCGCAAGCGCAAATTCAAGATAATACCCGCTTCCCGACGACTCGATATCCGCGTCTTCGCCGATAAGTTTTTCGGGCACGTTTGCAGAGCCCGTCGCCACGAACAACGATTTCAGATACGTCTTTGCACAGCACTCGTTCATCACGACCTTGTTGTCGATACCTTCGACAAAGTCATAGCCGTCTTTCGTTTTTCTGATAATGCCGGCGTCGTACAACATATCGTGCGTGATTGCAGGCGGCACTTTCATAACGTAAAGTTTGCCCTTTTGAAGCCCCGTGTTCACGTTCGTAACGTCAACGTCGATTTCCGCGTTGTACGTCGTTTTGACGGCGATTGCCGTCGATTTTATATATTCGTAGTCCTGCGACTCGAAAACGAGCTCGGTTTTGTTTTTCAGTATTCTTAAACTGCCGATTGCTTTTATCGCGGCGGATAGCCATGCCGTCGCGCAACATTTGTTTTCAAATTCCGTCGTCAGTAATTCGTTTTTTGCGTATCTGTTAAAGTTCAGTTTTTCCATGTTTTTTCTTCCAGTCGGCAAGCCTTGTGAACTCGGGTTTTTTGTCAAGGTTTACGACGCGGGTCTTTGGCACGTCGTATTTTTTTATTATTTCTTCCGCCCTGTTAAAATTGCCGATTGCGCTTAACTTGTGGGCGTCGCTGTTCACGATAAAATTGCAGTCGGTATCAAGCATTTCGGGCAACAGCCTTTCGACAAGCGGCAGATGTTTCATATTGATTTCGATAAGAGTGCCGCACCTTGCCGCGGTTTTGCACACTTCCTTTACGTCGACGATCGCGTGGTTCCCTACGTGCGACAAAATATCGACGGGATTGTTTTCGATTGCCGCGATAAACGCGTCGGTCGCCGCCGCTTTTTTCTTTGCGGTCGTGCCGAAAACGTCGGTGATGAACCCGTTGAAAAGGACGTATGAAAAATAATCCTTGACCGACGTGCTTCTGATGAAACGATGAAACCCCGCGACAAGAATATCCATATTCGTAAGGTGCTTGTCCGTTACGTCAAGATTGCCCTTCGTGTCGACGATATCCGCCTCCACACCAAGTAACAAATTGAAGTTTTCAAGGTTTTCCCTTACCTTTTTTACGTCGATTATTTCTTTTTCAAACTTCTTTTCCGTCAGCGACAACGTTATGTTTGCAAACCCGTGGTCGGTGACCGCAAGTTCTTTCAGCCCGATTTTCCCGGCGTAAAGCGCGGCGTCGGATATTTTCGCCCGTCCGTCGCTGTAAGCCGAATGTGTGTGATAGTCGCCGTAAAATTTCATATGTTTCCTATTATTTCGATTTCTCTTTCAAGACTTACGCCGAACGCGCATTTTACCTTGTCCGAAATCGCGTCCGACAGTATTTTGTAGTCGCGGCTTGTCGCTCCGCCCGAGTTTATTATAAACCCGGCGTGTTTTTCGGACACCTTCGCGCCGCCTTCCGAAAACCCTTTAAGATTCAGTGCGTCGATATAATACGCCGCGCTCACAAGGTCGTGTTTTTTGAAAGTGCTTCCAAGCGACGGACTGTCGGGTTGCGCCGCCCGCCGTATTGTTTCGCACTCTTTCGCGCGCGCCGCGATAAGGTTTTTGTCTTTCCTTTTCAGCCTTAGTGTTGCCGACAGAACGACGTAGCCTTTCTTTTTCACTACGCTGTCCCGATACGAAAACCACAGGTCGGATTTTTGGATTTTTTGCACGATTCCGCCGTGTAAAACGGTTATTTCGGTGACATAATCCCCGATTTCCGCGCCGAACGCCCCTGCGTTCATCGTTAACGCGCCGCCAAACGTCCCCGGGATTCCCGAAAGTTCTTCAAGTCCCGAAAGCCCTTTGTCTAACGCCGCGCGAAACAAACTTTTCATCGTTTCGCCGCAACGCCCGACAATTTCTGCGCCTCGGACTTCGATGCCCTTCACGCGTTTAAGACACATCACGTTTCCGACGCCGTCGTCGGATATCAGCGTGTTCGTGCCGTTGCCGAGAATAAAAAACTTCTCGTTCTTTTCCGTCAGATATTCAACCGCCCTTACGACTTCGTTTTCGTTTTCGGGCAGATACAGTTTTTTGATTTTCCCGCCGCTTAAAAATGACGAATATTTCTTCCCGTCGGCGTTTTCGATAACCTTGATCCCGTCCATTTTACCATTTTATGAAAACGGACGAAAAAGGTTAATCCCTGTGCATTCTTTCGATAAGTTCTTCGTTGGCGTCGTAGCCCATTTGCTTCAAGCGGAAATTCTTTGCCGCGACTTCGACGATAATCGCAAGGTTTCTGCCCATAATGACAGGGACGATAAGTTTCGGAATTTCGACGCCCAAAACGTTATAAGTACGCATCGGCGCGTCGCTTCGTTCATAGTTTTGCGATTTTTCGTATTCGACAAGTTCGATAACAAGGTCGACGTTGGTTTTTCTTAAAATGCCCGCAACGCCGTACATGTTTCTGACGTTGATAAATCCGACGCCGCGAAGCTCGATAAAGTCCTGAATCTTGTCGGGCGATGAGCCTTGTATCGTGTCCTTTATGACTTTCAGTTCGACAGCGTCGTCCGCGACGAGCATATGTCCCCTGTGAATGAGTTCGAGCGCGGTTTCGCTTTTACCGACGCCGCTGATGCCCGTAAGCAGCACCCCGATGCCGTCGATGTCCAAGAGAGTTCCGTGTATTCTGGTTTTCGGCGCAAGAAAATCGTTCAGGAAATTGATGATATCGTTGACGACTTCCGACGTTATCGCGTTCGATTGCAAAACCGGCGTGTCGTACTCTTTCGCAAGGTCAAGCATATCCTTGCACGGTTCGAGCCCCCTTGAAATTATGATGCACGGGACTTCCGTTTTGAACAGTTTTTTCAGCGCTGCACGGCGGTTTTCGTCGGTCATCTGATAAAGATAGTACATTTCGGCGTTGCCGAGCACCTGCACGCGGCTTCTTGCGAAATAGTCGTCAAAGCCCGAAAGAATAAGCCCCGGACGGTTGACGCTCACCGTTTGCAACGTGATTTGCCGCGCGGTATTCATATAAATGATTTTCAGTTTCAGAAGGTTTGCGAAATCGCGAAGAGCGATAATTTCGCCGCTTGTTTCTTCGATTCCGGTATTGACATTGATTTTCATAATTATCTCCTAAAAGCAAAACTCCCTTATGGTTTTCGCGACGCCGTCGTCTTCGCAGTTTTCCGCGATATAATCAGCCGCGTTTTTCAGCGTGTCAACGGCGTTTCCGACCGCAACGCCCATCCCCGCGACTTCGATCATTTGCAAATCGTTAAGGTTGTCGCCGAAAGTCATCGTGTCTGAAAGGCTTATGCCGTATTTGTTTGCAAGAAACTCGACCGCTTTCCCTTTGGACGCGTGCGCGTCGACCGCTTCGACATTGTACGGCTTGCTACTGTTGATTAAAAGTCTGTCGCCGAATTCCTTGATCGCGGCGTTTCTGACCGGCTCCGTTATCGACGAATCCATGCTGCAATACACCTTGTTCACGGGCGCGTCCGTCGTTTTGAAAAACGCTTTGAAATCCCCGACGACGTTAAGCGGCACCCCGCAAACCCGCGCGTAATCCACGCTGTACGGATTTTCCTTTTCGACGCAAAGATTGTCCCCGACGTACACTTGCGGAAACACGTTTTGTTTTTTCATAAATTCCACGTAATCGACGGCAAGGTCTTTGTCGATATAGTTGACGAGCAGGGTTTCTTCGGTGTCGATATTTTTGATTAAAGAGCCCTGATAACTGATGATTTCGCCGTGCAGACCGAATTCCCGCGCGATTTTTACGATACTTCTGAACATTCTTCCCGTGCAAATCGCGAACCTGCCGCCGCGGGCGATATATTCGCGTATCGTGTCTTTCGTGAAATCGCTTATCACGCCGCTTTTCGGAAGCAACGTGTCGTCGTAGTCGCAAGCGATAAACTTATATTTCATAAGCGTTACCTCAAATTAAGTAAATACTATTATATATTATCCCCACGATTTCAACAACGATTTTTAGGCTTAAAAATTATTTTTGATTTTTGCCGTCGAAGAATGCGCGGATTTTTTCCGCGTCGCTTCTCGAAATGCCTTTGACGGACGCAAGCGTATCGACGGAAGCAGCTTTGATTCTGTCAATGGTTTTGAAATGATTGTATAAAATATCCGTTTTTTTGTCGCCGATGCCTTCGATGTCTTTCAGGCTCGACACCTTTAAGCGGTTTGTGTGCAGGCGAGTGGCGTAATCCACCGCAAAACGATGCGCCTCGTCACGGAGTCTCATCAAAAGCGCAAGCGCGGGCGAACGGCGCGACAAATAAAGCCCTTCCGACTTATCGGGAAAATATATTATTTCGTCGCTTTCGGCAAGGGAAATCATATTGACGTAAACCCCCGCTTCCCGCATTGCGTCCTGCGCGCGTGAAAGTTGACCTTTTCCGCCGTCGATGACAATAAGATCCGGGTGGGCGTTGAAACTTTCGTCCTCGGAATTTCCGATTTTCGAAAGGCGGCGAAGCAAGGTTTCGTGCATGCTTTCAAAGTCGTTGTTCTGCTGGACTTTTACCTTGAAACGGCGATACGCGCTTTTTTTCGGCTCGCCGCTTTGGAACACCGTCATGCTCGCCACGACGTCCGTCCCACTGAAATGCGAAATGTCAAAACACTCCATACGAGCGGGCGGCGACGGAAGACGTAAAATCTCTTGCAGTTTCTGCACCGCGCCTTCGGTAAGGTTATATTTTTTCAGTTGTTTTACGACAAAGGTGTCAAGATAGTTTTTCGCGTTGTTTTCCGCCATTTCGACAAGTTGTTTTCTTATGCCGCGCTGCGGAACGATGATATTAAGTTTTTTGTCGAATTTATCGGATAACACGCTTAACAATGCGTTTTCCGACGGTAAAGTCGTGTTTACGACGATTTCGTCGGGTGCGTCCGGCATATTGTCATAGTATTGCAGGACAAATTGTTCCAGAAGATTCCTGTTAAGTTCAAGTTCGTCTTTGGCTTTGTTTTCCGCATTTTCGACAGGTTTCGCCAAACCTGAATTTATGCTTTCTACGGGATAATTGTCGCCGCCGACAAGCTTTCCGCCGCGCACCATAAGCACCGATACGGCGGTATATACGCCGTTGTCCAAAACCGAAAACACGTCCATATTGTAGTCTTTCGGAAGTGCGGCGATTTGCTGACGGATAAGTTTATCGAGCGTGTGCAGGCGGTTTTTGAAATACAGTGCGCTTTCAAAATCTTCTCTTGCCGACGCGTCGTACATTTTCTTTTCAATGACTTTTTTTATCTCTTCGTCGTTTCCCTTTAAGAACGATATTACGTCGGAAATTACCTTGCCGTATTCCTCGCGGGTAACGTTTCCTGAACACGGCGCAAGACACCGTCCGATATGACTCATCAGACACGGTCTGTGCGACGAAGGAAGGTGCGACAAATCCTTATTGCAACTTCTCACGGGGAACGCGCTGCCGATAAGTTCCAGAATATCTTTCGTGTTCACGCCGACCATATAGGGTCCGAAGTATTTGCTGCCGTCGTCGACAAGTTTCCTTACTACCTGCACCGACGGAAATTTTTCTTTGACGTTAATCTTGATGAAAGGATATTGTTTGTCGTCTTTCAACAAAATATTGTACTTCGGCGCGTACTTTTTGATAAGATTGTTTTCCAGAACGAGCGCTTCTTCTTCGGTCGCGCACATAATGTAACGAAAATCGACGATGTTTTCGACAAGTTTCATCGTTTTTTCGGTTTTTACGGAAGAGTGGAAATACTGACTTACTCTGTTTTTAAGGTTGACCGCTTTCCCGACGTAAATGACCGTGCCGGAAGCGTCCGACATAATATATACGCCGGGGCTTTGCGGAAGGTCTTTCAGTTTTTGTCTGATTACGTCGTTCATGGTCGGATTTTTGAAAAATAATATTAAATGAAACCGCCGTCGACGGTAATTGCCTGCCCCGTGATAAAGGACGATTTGTCGGACAACAAAAACGACACTACGTCCGCAACGTCTTTGGGCGTGCCGATTCTGCCTATCGCCGTTTCGTCGATTAGAGTCTGCATTTCGCATGCAGTAAAGTTTTCTTTTCTCATCATATCGGTGTCGATGCAACCGGGACACACCGCGTTCACCCTGATTCCCGACAACCCGAGTTCCTTTGCCATCGCCTCGGAAAACGCAATGACGCCCGCTTTCGACGCGGAATAAACCGCCTCGCACGACGCGCCCGTTTTTCCCCATATTGACGACACGCTCACGATGACGCCGCTTTTTCTTTTCACCATATCGGGGATTACTTCTTTCATTGTATAAATAACGCCTTTCAGATTTGTGTCAATAACACTGTCACATTGACATAAATCCATATCTTCGAGCAGCCCCGTCGCGCTTATTCCCGCATTGCACACAAGGTGCGTTATGCTTCCGAATTTGTTCCTGACCGCGCTTACCATACTTGCGACCTCGTCGTACTTCGACACGTCGGCTTTCACAAGCATTACGGACGTATATTTTTCAAGCTCGTTTTTGAGCGCAACCGCCGCGCTTTCGCTTTTGTTGAAATTTATCGCGACGTTGTAGCCTTCTTTTGCAAGCGTCCTTGCGATTTCCGCGCCGATACCTTTTGACGCGCCCGTTATCAATACCGTTTTCATAATTGTTTCCTTGATTTTTATATTTTATATTATATAATAACGTACATAATTTATCAATTATATTTTGCTTTACTTTTTTGCCGCTTTATTGTACAATACGCCCATATCGCATTTTTCTGAGGAAATATGAAAATACTCATCGTTTGTTCGTCAAATACCTGCCGCAGTCCTTATGCGGAATTTATATTCAAACGTCTGGTGTCGGAAAGCGAAGTTCTGAAAAAGAATATCGAAAGCGTCACGTCGTCGGCGGTTTTCAATCAGTCGCGCGCGATGCACCCGAAAACTTACGCGCTCCTTCTGGAAGAAGGCTTCACAAAGGAGGAACTCGACGCGTTCAAGCCCGACTTCATTCTTAAAGACAGGAAAAAGTTTGACGAAGCCGACGTCATTATCGGCATGGGTTATCTTCAATGGTTTTTGCTTCCTTTTAAGTACAAGAAAAAATACGTCAATCTTTCAAAAGCCGCCATCGGAAAAAACATCAACATTCCCGATCCGTTTTACAGAAAGTCGATGGAATTTTACAAAAATACGATGGACGTCATCAAGACTTATCTCATCGTTTATGCCGAAAAACTTGAAAAGGAATTTTCAAAAAAAGATTAAGCGCGCCTTTTAAGCATTTTCACAATCACGATTATCAATACGGCAGCAACCGCCGAAAACGCAACCGCACTCGTAACGCCGCCCGACACCGCTCGGACGGTTTTTTCACTTGTTTTGACGTTCACTTTATATCCCGCAATCGTTTTGCCGCCGACGCTGCAAATTATCGTGTATTCGCCTTTTGTTTCGGGCGTAAAGGAAATTTCCGTGCCGATTTTCGTGTCGACGCGTCGCCCGTTTTCGTCGTAAATATCCCACACGATTACAAGTTCGGGATCAAGCATATACGCATTGTCAAGTTTATAAACCACAGTGCTTTCGGCGCGCACGACGGGATCGCCGACAACCGAAAGTTGCGCGTCTTCAACCGTTTGAACGTAGTTGACCTTGACGGTGATTATCTCGGACGTATCGTTGATATACGCGCTGTTCGCGGCGTAAATAAAATACGTTCCGGGCTCCGTCGGGGTAAATTCGATCCTTGCGCCGTTTACGCTGTAAATAACTTCGCCGCCCGAAAGTGTTCCGTTTTTGCCGGCTTTCACGACGTACATTTTTATGCTCTTGTACGCGACGTCGGTTTCGGGCGCGAAGCCTTCTTCGTCAAAGTATCTGAGCTTTGCAAAAGCGACGACTTTTTTCGGCGACGAAATGTTCTGGTTGAGCGCGTCAAGGCTTTCGTCTTCGGTAAAGACTTTGATTTCTTTAATATGCTTAAAGTCAACAAAGGCACTTAAATTAAGTTTTTTTGCGGTATAAACACCGTTTCCGTACGATACTGTGCCTGTTGCAACGGCAGGAGTACTTGTCATCACGTCGTAAACGGTTGCCGATTTCCTGTTAAATCCTATTTCCAGCACCGCCGCCGCAAAGGATACGAAAGGCGTTGCCATGCTCGTGCCGTCTTTTGTGCAGTACGGCTCGGTTGCGCCCGACTTTGCCGCGCTTATTATTCTTTGTCCCGGCGCCGCAATGTCGTACGCCGCGCCGTAGTTGGATTTCGGCGCTGGAATAAGACCTTCGCCGTAATTCATAACACCGATGACGTTTTCAAGGCACGCCGGGCTTCCAAGACTGTTTCCCGTGGACGATGAGTTATATCCTTTGTTTCCCGCCGCCGCGCAAACTATGACGCCTTCGCTCACCGCGCTTTGTATCATGACGTCAATCGCGCCGTTTTTGCCCCAAGATGAAGTGTCCGACGCTCTTATCATGTTTGTCAGCGACATATTTATCACAATCGTCTTGTTTTGCGTAGCAAGATCTTTGACGTAACGTATTGCGTCCACGACTGCGACGGCTTCGAAACTTCCTTTGCTGTCGCCGGCTTTCACGGGCAAAATCTTAATGTAGTCTTCAAGCCCGTATTTTTTGATTTCCTGCGCGACGATGCCCGCAACGTGCGTGCCGTGCCCGACAAGAGTGCCGTTATTGCAAGTGTCGTCGATGTAATCTCTGCCGTTTTTATGAGTGATCGCGTTATACCAAAGTACTTCGTCGCACAATACGCCGTCGAACAACTCGTGCGAGGCGTTAATCCCCGTGTCGATCACCGCAACAAGGACGGGATTATTTTTGAAATCGGCTTTTTCCGCCGTGGAAAGCCCGTCTTTAATCTTATTTATCGCTTGAAGAGTATCGTTGAAATTATTATAATCTTCGCCGTCAAACCATTGATTTGAAACGGCGTCGGGAAGCACGGCGGCATACGCGACATCGTTTGTGAAAAATCCGCACGAAAACGCGCCCGCAATCAGCGCAAGCAACACTATGAATATGGTAAGATTTTTCACGGCTTGTTTTTTCATATCAAATATTATAGCCCACTTTTTCTTAAAACACAATAAAAAACCGCCCCTATGGGCGGTTTAAGCGATTTTTTCGGTCAGGCGTTCAGAACTTTCCTTAAAAATTCTTTCGTCCTGTCGTTTTGCGGGTGCTCGAAAAAGTCTTTCGGGTTGTTTTCTTCAGTGATTTTTCCTTCGGACATAAACAAAATCCTTGTGCCGACTTCTTTCGCAAATCCCATTTCGTGCGTGACGATGACCATCGTCATACCTTCTTCCGCAAGTTCTTTGATAAGGTCCAGAACTTCGCCGACCATTTCGGGATCGAGCGCGGACGTCGGCTCGTCAAAAAGCATGACTTTGGGATTCATTGCAAGCGCCCTTGCGATAGCAATACGCTGCTTTTGTCCGCCCGACAAGGTCGAAGGATACGCGTCGGCCTTTTGTTCCAGCCCGATTCTTTTCAAAAGTCGCAACGCGTTTTCTTCCGCATGCGCCTTGATTTCCTTTTTCGACGAGAATTCCGGCGCGACGACCTGTTTTTCTGCGATATGGTTTTTATGCGAAACGGCGCGTTCTTTCTTTTCGATTTTCGCGGTGAGTTTCAGTTTCTTTTTCGTCAGTTCGGGATCGTACGTCGCATAGGTTTTCCCCTGCCTTTCTTCCGACTTTTTGGTTTTTTCCCATTCGGCGGAAACGTCTTTCAGCACGGCTTTAAGTTCTTCCGACTGCTTTATGAGTTGTTCCTTTTCGGCGTCGATTTTAGCATTGATTTTATCGCCGTATTTTTTATAAAACTTATTATAAATCGGCACAAAAGCATTCTTTATCTTTTGTTTTCGCATATTTGAAATGCCGATTCTGACAGGTGCAAGCGTAATATTCTTTTTTACGGTATAGTTGTTGAAAAGGTTAAACTGCTGGAATACCATACCGATATTCTGACGTTGGACGTTTATGTTGACTTTAAGGTCTGCAAGGTCGTTGCCCATAAAAAGTATTCGCCCCGCCGTCGGATCTTCAAGAACGTTCAAGCACCTTAAAAACGTCGATTTTCCGCCGCCGGACGGCCCGACGATAACCACTTTTTCGCCTTCGTAAATCTTTGTCGAAATGTCGTCCAAAACAAGAAGATCGCCAAATTTTTTGGTAAGGTTTTCGACTTCCAGCATCGCTTTCTTTTCGTCGGCTTGCGCGTGGCATTCCGCCGCGATTAAACTTTCGTTTTCGTTATTTATCACTTTTCGCAAACCTCCTTTCAATCATCTTGATAATCACCGTCAGAATTCCGACAATGACAAGATAGAACAGCGCGAGTACGAGATATGGTATCATAAATTCGTACGACGACGAGCCGATAAGTTTGAACGCCTGCGTGAGATCAAACACGGCGATAAACCCGGCGACCGACGTGTCTTTGACAAGCGCGATAAGTTCGTTGCCGAGCGCGGGCAGGCTGTTTTTGAGCGCCTGCGGCAAAACGATTCTAAGCATCGTCGACGGATAAGAAAGCCCGAGCGCGCGCCCCGCTTCCCTTTGTCCCGCGTCGACGGACAAAATACCGCTGCGCATAATTTCCGAAACGTACGCGCCCGAATTTATGCCAAACGTAACGATTGCCACGACAAGTTTGTCAATATTGACGCCCGCAAGCGGGAAAATCACGTAATACAACAGCAAAAGTTGCACGACAATCGGCGTGCCCCTGAAAAACCCGACGTATATATCGCCGATTTTCGAAATCCACTTGAAAACTTTGCTTTGCTTTCCCGCAACCTTGACAATAGCAACGAAGGTACCTATACAGATACCTATCAGAAAGCCGAATACGGCAATGTACGCTGTGTTTTTAAAACCCAGCAGTACATTTTTGTATCCTTCGTTCTCAACGAACGACCTTATAAAGATTTGCCACTTTTTTTCAAACACGGTCTTATTTATTTACGTTTTTAAGAAGAGTTTGTGCAACCGCCTTATCGACGATGATAAACGAGATGTTGCCGTCAAGCATCGATTGTACCGCAAGTGCGGGAGAATCGTATCCGCTGAAATCGAGATTTGCAAAACCCGCAAATTCAAGCGCTTCGTTGCCTTTCACGAATTGCTGACCTGTCGTGCCGGCTTGTCCGCCGCACTTTGCCGCCGCTCCCGACAGAGAAGCGAGTTTTTGAAGCATTGCGTCCTTATCGGTGCATGCGTCGAACGTGGTGTCGTCCGCTTTGACAACGACGACTTGCGTGGTATCGAAGTAAGGTTTCGTGAAGTTTACCATTTGTTTGCGGTCTTCGCTTATGGTAAGAGCCGCCATACCGATGTCGTATTTGTCGATTGTCTGGACAGCCGTCACGACCGCATCGAAGTCCATATGTTCCACGACAAGGGTTTTGCCCATTTCGTCTGCGATAAGTTGCGCGATTTCGATGTCGATACCGGCGATTTTGTTGCCGTTGTAGTACTCAAACGGAGCAAAGTCGATATTCGTTGCTACGACAAGTTCGTTTGCGCCGTCGGTCGAGCTGGTTTTAATGCTGTTGCTGCCAAACGTCGCAAGCTGGTCTTCCGTGGCGTTAAGGTACTTGTCCATAATCGCCTGGATTTCCGTGGCTTTTGCGTCAAGAATGCCGTTTACGGTGTTAAGAAGTTCCGTATCTTCCTTTTTGACGATGAAAGCGTATTGTTCGCTTGAAAGGTCGACGTCGACCATTTTGATTTTTTCTGTTGTTCCTCCGCCTTTTTTGTCGCATGCGGTGAATGCGAACGCACAGGTGATAACCGTTGCGACGGTCAGTAATGCCGCGAGAATTTTTTTCATTTTTATACCTCAAAAAATTTATTTCGTTTTCGATGATGCAATCATAGCATAACTATTCGCGCTTGGCAAGCAATTTTGCATAAATATTCACGAAAAATTAAATATTTTTGTATTTTGCTGTATATATGAATAAAATCCTGCATATTTTGCAAGATTTTATACATTTATTCGGTTTTATTGAATTTTACGAAAAGGATTTTTCAAAAACGACGTCGCCGTCAAGGGTTCTCGCGACGAATCCGTTATCGTCCAGAAGCATATAAGACGGCTTGCACCCGTTCTTCGGGAGGGACGCCGACGCCACGCATACGCACGTCGTGCCGTCGCGTTCCGTCAGTTCGTTCACGTGAAAATGCCCGTACACCAGAAGGTCGCAACCTATCGGCAACACGTCCTTATTGAAATAATGCCCGTGCGTGAAAGTCACCCTTTCCCCGCCGACGTTTACGTGCACCGCGGGCGAAAACGGAAACGTTGAAATCATTTCGTCGATTTCGGCGTCGCAGTTCCCTTTGATTGCAATGATTTTGTCCGACAAGGAATTGAAAAGTTCCGCAACCTTCATCGGGGCGTGTTCTTCCGGCAAAGGGTTTCTGGGGCCGTGGTAGTACAAGTCGCCAAGGAGCACGAGTTTGTCCGCGCCCGACTTTTCAAATTCTTCCACGACCTTTTTCGCAAAGAAGTACGAGCCGTGTATATCCGTCGCGATAAAGTATTTCATATTATTCAAGCCCGTTGGGGTTCATTTTTTGCCAGCGCCAGCTGTCTTCCGCCATGCGGTGAAGATCGAACTTGCATTCCCAGCCGAGTTCTTTTTTGGCTTTCGAGCAATCGGCGTAGCATTCCGCGATGTCGCCTGCGCGGCGGCCGTCGATCTGATACGCGATGGGGTGTCCGACGACTTTTGAAAACTCGTTAATCATTTCCAGCACGCTGTATCCGTGTCCGGTGCCGAGGTTGTAGATGACGAGCCCCGAATTCTCGTGCAGTTTTTTAAGCGCGGCGATGTGACCTTTCGCAAGGTCGACGACGTGGATATAATCCCTGACGCCCGTGCCGTCTTTCGTGGGGTAATCGTTGCCGAAAACGTGGACTTTTTCAAGTTTTCCGACGGCAACCTGCGTGATATAAGGCACAAGGTTGTTGGGGATACCGTTGGGATCTTCGCCGATAAGCCCGCTTTCGTGCGCGCCGATGGGGTTGAAGTATCTTAAAAGCGCGATATTGAACGAGTTGTCGCTGTGATAAAAGTCTTTCAGGATCTGCTCGATCATAAGTTTCGTCTGTCCGTACGGATTGGTTGCGGACAGCGGAAAATCTTCAAAAATAGGCACCGACTTCGGGCAGCCGTAAACGGTCGCGGACGAAGAAAACACAAGGTTTTTCACGCCGCACTCGCGCATGCAGTCGATGAGAACGAGCGTGGAATTAAGGTTGTTGTCGTAATACGCAAGCGGGATTTTCACACTTTCGCCAACCGCTTTCAGCCCTGCGAAGTGGATTACGTCAGTTGGTTTTTCGTCCTTGAAGATTTTGAGTAATTTTGCTTTGTCGCGCACGTCCACGTTGTAAAACGCGGGACGTTTCCCCGTGATTTGTTCGATACGGTCGACAACGCCGATTTTCGAATTTGAAAGGTTATCGACAATTACGACGTCCTGATTATCGTTCAAAAGTTCGATAACGGTGTGGCTTCCGATATAACCGGTGCCGCCGGTGACCAAAACTTTGTTCATATATAACCTGCCTTTGGCGGATAATCCGCGAAATATTATTTTCGTATATAGTATATCACGAATTGAAAAAGTTGCAATAGGTAAAAAATAATCTGACAAAAAATTTACAACATAAATATATTTAATATATAAAATATACAAAAAAATAAGGCCCGTCTTCCGACGAGCCTTTTCGTTAAGCAAAAATTACTTTTTGAGTGCGATGGTATCTTTTGCCTTGTTGACGATGTCTTCGACCGTAAGGTGGAATTTTTCGGCAAGGTATTCTTTCTTACCGACTTCGCCAAAGGTGTTGTTGACGCCGATCATGCCGACGGGAGCCGGGCACTTGGACACGACGACTTCGGACACCGCGCTGCCGAGACCGCCCTGCAAGGTGTGGTTTTCGCAAGTGACGAGCGCGCCGGTTGTCTTGACCGCGTTGACGATTGCTTCTTCGTCGATGGGTTTCCAGGTGTGGATATTCAGAACGCCCGCGTCGATGCCTTCTTCTTTCAGAATTTCGGCGGCTTTCAACGCTTTTTCAACCATAATACCGCTTGCGACAAGGGTAACGTCTTTGCCGGCTTTCACGGTGATGGCTTTGCCGAGTTTGAAATCGGGAACGTCGTCAAATATATGTTCGGGCTTTTTCCTGAACAGACGAATATAAACCGCACCGGGATAGTCGATAATCTGAGGGATTGCGCGGGCGAGCATTGCGCCGTCGGTAGGCTCGAAGCATACCATATTGGGGATTGCGCGCATAATCGCCATATCTTCAAACGGCATGTGGGTGCCGCCGTTGGCTTCCGCCATGATACCGGGGTCGGAGCCGACGATTTTCACGTGTTGTTTTGCGTACGCGACGGAGATGAAAATCGTGTCGTAGCAACGACGTGTCGCGAACGGAGCGAACGAATATGCAAACGGGATTTTGCCCATTGCGGACATACCCGCGGCGATACCTATCATATTTGCCTCGGCGATACCGACGTTTACGAACCTGTCGGGATGCGCTTCTTTGAACGCTTTCGTTGTGTGGCAGCCCATAAGGTCGGCTTCCAGAACGACGATGCGTTTATCGGTGTTTGCGATTTCAGCCAAAGTATTGGCAAGCACTTGCCTCATTTCTTTTTCGTCAGTCATTATTCATACCTCCCCGTTTCTTTTCTCCAAAGTTCCTCGGGAATCGACATGCTGTGGCAGTTTGCGACGCCTTCGGTGAAGGACGCGCCGAAGCCTTTTATCGTATCGAGGATAATCATGCTGGGTTTGCCCTTTTGCGCTTTTGCCGCGTCGATTGCGTCGGAGATAGCGACAAGGTCATGCCCGTTGATTTCTTGGGTGAAGAAGTTGAAAGCCTTCCACTTGTCCGCTGCGGGTGCAAGCGAGTTGATTGTATCGGTGGGGCCGTCAAGTTGCATTTTGTTGTTGTCAAGGAACACGATGAGATTGTCAAGGCCGTGGTTGCCCGCAAACATCGACGCTTCCCAGATCTGACCTTCCTGCGATTCACCGTCGCCGATGAAGCAGTAAATCGTTGCGGGATTATCGTCCATTTTTGCAGTCAGAGCCATGCCGACCGCCGCCGACAAGCCTTGTCCCAAAGAACCCGCCGTAAAGTCGATACCGGGGGTTTTGTTCATATCGCAGTGCGAGGGAAGATTCGTCCCGTTTCTGTTCAAAGTGGATTCCCACTCGTGCGGGTAAAATCCGAGATCGCCAAGCACGGCGTACATTGCGGGGCCTGCGTGTCCTTTGGACATAATAACGCGGTCGCGGTCTTGTTTTTTGGGATTTTTAGGGTCGACGTTTGCTTTGTCGTAGTAAATGACGGTAAGCGCGTCCATGACAGACATCGTGCCGCCGATATGTCCGACACCGAAGTGTCCGATAATTTCGATTGCGTCGTCACGGAGTTTTCTGGCTTTTGCCGTCAGGAAATCGAGTTTTTGTTTTTCCATATACTCCTCCTTACCTGAGATTGATTTTATTATATATTGTAAAACCCGCCCGTGTCAAAGCGAGTTTAACAAAATGTTTTCCGTATAAACAATTGAAAATATTTGTTTATTTTTTCGTGAATTTTTTCACGGGTTTATGCGATTGATCCTTTTTGGGCATTGCCGCCTGTTCCTGCGCCTTTCTTTCTTCGGCGCGGCGCTCCTTTTCCGCGGTGGCAGCCTCGATTTGTTTTTGTCTTTCTTCCGCTTTTTGCGCTTTTTCAAGGGCTTTTGCCTGCTGTTCTTTGCGCTTATCCGACGACTTTTTGAGTTTCAGCGACGTCTTTACGATATAATATACGGTGCTCAAAAAAGTGAACAGCAAAATAATGAGCGTGAAGTAATAACGGAAGTTATACCATTTAATATTGCCCGACGCGTATTCGTCGTACGCAAGAAGAATCGCGACGATAACGCTCACGAGTTCCACGACGGCTTCCATAATCGACGCGACTTTTTTGGTCGTTTTGATCTGATATTTCGCGTCGCCGATACTTTCTTTGACGGCTTTCTGATCCTTTATGCTTGCGATAACCTGCACGAAGAAACAAATCGCAAATACGATAATGAGCGGCAGCACCGCAAACTTGATAATGCCCGACGCTCCGCCCGCTTTTGCGCCTTCCGAAAAGCTGTTGACGGTCTTTACAATGAAAAGAACCATCGAAATAAGCGAGAAAACCGTTGAAAGCGAAAGTCCCGTCGACTTTTTGTTTTTTGCCATAATCCTACCTCGAATGTCGTTGATAAAAACATATTAACACTTTATTTTGGGTTTTGCAATATTACGATTTTCTTTTGATAAATTTTTTATTGCCTATATCCGTTTTTGTTGATATAATCGAACATATAGGAGATTATTATGGAAGAAACTATTTCGAAAAAACCAAACGTAATATCGCGCCTTAAAACCGAGCTGAAAAAACCTTTCACGAAAAACATGCTTATGTTTTCGCTCGGGACGATCGGACGCGATTTTTTGTACTTCTTGTTCAACAGTTTTTTGATGACGTTCATATTGTTCACAAAGACTATTGACAACAAAATGCTGACCGCGGTCGGCGCAATCATCGTCGTCGCGCGTATTTTCGACGCTCTGAACGATCCCATTATGGGCGGCATCGTCGAAAACACACGTACGAAATGGGGCAAGTATAAGCCGTGGCAACTTCTGGGCGCAGTCCTTACGGGCGCGGTCATCATCTCGGTATTTTGCGTGAAACTTGACGGCTGGTCGTACATAGGATTTCTGGCGTTTGCCTACCTTATGTTCAGCATTACGTTCACGATGAACGATATTTCTTACTGGGGAATGTTGCCGTCACTGACGTCGGACGAACACGAACGCAACAAACTGACGTCGTGCGCGCAGCTTCTGGCGTCGGCGGGCGTCGGACTTGCCAGCCTTCTTATCCCCTTGTTCACGACGGGTTCGCTTGCAAAATGGGGCGCGCCCACGGGCTATAAGGTCATCGGTATCATCAGCGCGGTGCTTATGGTATTGTTCCAACTTTTTACAATCCTCGGCGTTAAGGAAAAACCCCTGCCCCCGATTAAGCCCGACAAGTCCGACAGACTTACCCTGAAAAAGATGTTCCAAACCATCGCCAAAAACGACCAACTTTTGTGGTGCGCGCTCATAATGCTCATTTTTTCAATCGGTACGGGTGTCGTCGGTGGCGGACTTTTGACAATGTACGTTTACTTCGAATTTGGATACGAAGGCGGATACACCCTGCTTATCGGCTTAGGCTACGGCATAATTTCCACGCTGTTTACGGCGACTTATCCGTGGCTGTCCAAAAAGTTCGGGCGCAACACAATCTTGTATTCCGCCGGTATCGCGACAATATTCGGCTTTGCCTTAATGCTGATTTTTGCCCTTGCAATCCCCACAGGCGCGCCGAAATCTTCGGAATGGTTTGCAAAATTTATCCTTATTGCGGTTGCATATACCTTCATCGGCTACGGCGCGGGTTTCTATATGATTATGGTAATCAATATGGCAAACACCGTGGAGTATAACGAGTGGAAGTACGGTCAGCGCAACGAAAGCCTTATCTTCTCCCTGCGCCCGTTCACCGCAAAACTCAGCAGCGCGCTTACGCAGGCTCTCGTTATCGGCGTTTACGCGGTCGCAAGTATCACGACTTACACGAACGCCATCTCCAACATCGAAAACGAGGCGTCCAAAAACCTTATCACCAACAAGGTGAAAATGGAAAAAATCACGGAGATTATCAACAAAGTTTCCCTGCAAGACAGACAAATCCTTGTATCGTGCATGTGCATTATCCCCATCGTGTTTATGATTGTCGCGCTGATCCTTTACAAGAAAAAATGCACGCTGTCCGAAACGCGCCTTGCCGAAATGGTCAAGGAAACGGAAGCAAGAAAACTCGCGCTTGCCGGCGCAACCGAAAACACGGACGAGCCCGTCGCTTTTGAGGAACCCGTTGCGGAAGAATCCGCCCTTGCAAACGACGTCGTTTCTCCCCTGTCGGAAATCGCCGAAAACGTCGAAGACGCCGCTTTCGATAAGACTGAAAACGAATAATCAATCAAACCAAAACAAAAAGCGTTCGCCAACCCGCGAACGCTTTTTTTATTTGGTTTTTAACCGCCGTTAGTTTCTTTCAACGATGACCGTGCCGTCTTCTTTGACCTCAATCATATCGCCGTCTTTGACGTAGTCCAGAAACTCTTTGCCGAGTTGGTCGACGCCGACGATAAAGTTGTTTTCCCAGACTTTCGCAAGGATAAGTCCCGACGTCGCAAGGCTGTCCGCCGTTTCCGAAAACAGCATTGCCGCGGGCTGCGCTTTCATTGCACAAATGGTCTGCAAAATCATGCCGCCCGTCGTGCTGCCGATCGTGATGGGCAAACAAAGTGCTTTCCCCGTGATAAGTTTACCGAAAAGGTCGGGGTTGTTCTGGTCGGAAACGAAGATTTTTGCGGTGCCCGCTTCCGTGTCCTTGGGCTTAATGCCCATTGCGCTTTTCTGGCAGGACGCAAGTGTATTGAATCCCTGATGCGAAACGACTGCTTCGGCTTTGATTGCGCCCCCTGCAAAAGGTCTGCCTTTGAATACTTTCTGTGACATATTACGCCTCCTGTCCGGTGATGAGTTTCAAAATATCCTCATCTTTCATGTACTTCGCTTTGGAATAAGTACGAAGTTTATTGCTGCTCGTTACGATGGGTTTTCCACCGCAAATCGGGTTATTGGTGTACATAAGCGGGCAAATGGACGAAAGTCTTGCGCCGGTTGCGACAAGCTTTTTATAATCGTCTGTTTTTCTGAATTTTTCGGCGACTTGAGGGGCTGCCGTAAGGACAACTTGCGTCGTAACCTTGGTTTTACCGCTCTTTTTAAGACCTTCAACTATGTTATTTGTCCAGTTTACAAGTTGCGAATAAGTAAGATGCGGGCAACCGATGAACGCGACTTTCGCTTTTGCGTCCTTGTTTTTCCACATCACGGGATAGCCCTTGTAAACGCGTTCGAGTTCGGCGTCGTCGATGACGTAAGTCTTTGCGTTTTCGACGATAAGGCTTTCTCCCTGTTCTTTCGCTTCGGGCGTAAGGTTGTCGACGTGATACAAACCGACCGCACCGTTCGACGCGGTTGCCGCGCCCATATCTTTAAGGTACGCTTTCGCATCGTCGTTCAGTTCCGTCCCGATGAATTTGTCAAGGCCTACGATGTAAGGCACGTCTTCCATAACCTTCATACCGATTGCACTGCCGAGAATCTGCGCTTCGGGTTTTTTGGTGGTTTTGACTTCCACTCTCCACGTTGCGCGGCGTCCTTCGTCCGTCGTGAATCCATAGTTCAACGCCCTGCCGAGAATGCTCTGGAACAAATCGATCATACCGCTGTTTCTGTTGCAGCGCGCGCCGAGCACGGAGTTTGCATATACGACCGCCGACGATTCCGCCCAGCCGATAACCTCGCCCTTCTTTGGGACGTTTCCGACTTCGGGAAGGTAGCAGGTGCAGGTGAACGCGTTCTTTTTCAGCCCGACTTTTTCAAGCTGCGCCTCGTAATCGGCTTGTTTCGAATACATAAATTTCGTGAAAATAAGTTTTTCCAGGAAATTGCACTTCACGTTTTCAAAATCGTAAGGACGAGGGTCGACCGTAAAACCGTTGGGCGCTTTAAGTCCAGCGGCGATAATTTCATCCATGATTTTGTAAACCGGATCAATCATTTTAAGGCCGAAAGACGTCACAAGATGGCCGCAGCAATCGATGGGAATAAAATTCGTTGCTCCGACGGCATCGCCGAACAGCACGAGCGTTTTCAAAATTTTGGCTTTGGTTTCGCCCTCGTTTCCGTTCAGGATTGCAACTTCTTCGGGTGTGAGCTGCATTTTGTAATCCATAATTTGCCTCCGATTAGTTTTATCATTTTTATTATAACGCAAAAGAGCGAAAATTGACAAGAATATTGTTAAAAATTATACAATGTTTATAAATATTCTTTGTTTGTTTTGGGGTTTTTGCGTTCACGCTTTTAATATTCGATTTTGAAATACCTTAGCCTCTCTTTGTACTTATCCTGACAGGACAGGCACGTGTCCGTAAAATACCCTTGTTATCGGCCATTTTACAATAAATTTTGCAACGAAAATTTCCGATAGCGGAAGTTTTTTCGTTGTTCACAACAGCCATTCGGAAAACGCCGCAAAAAAATAACACAAGCGCAGGTGTTACTTGTGTTACGGTTTGCAAAATTAAAATCTCTTATTCTGCGTTTTCGACGTATTTTTTGTGAAGTTCCTCGACGGCGAGTACGAATTTTGCGGTGTGGAATCCGTTTTCAAAAACGAATTTGAAAATCTCGTTATCTTCGGCAATTTCGATATTCTGTGCAAGTTTATAGGCAACCGTCGGGTGGTTTTTCAGCCCGAAAGTCCTTGAAACTTCCTGCCCGCATTTCGTGCCAACGTACGTAATTCCGTTTTTGTCAAGGACGATTTTCCCTTTTCCCGCTTCTTCGAAACGGTGCGTTTTATCGTCGGTGAGCAAAAGCGTGACATTTTCTTCAAACGAATAATCGGGGTTTTCGACTTCCTTTTTCACTTCGTCGCGCTGGAATTTGTACCATTCGCTGACAAACTCAAAACACTTGTCGTTTTCGCCCGATGGGCTGAGAGTCCCGCCCGTGTTATATTTCACGGTATTGCCGCAGGCGGTGCATCTGAACGTCCTATATTTTGACTCGTTTTTGAATTCCGCGCCGCAACGGGGGCATTTATACAAAAGTTTTTCAAGGGTTTCCGCCAGGCGCAAGCCGTAAACCTTTCTGTTCTGCTCCTTGAAGGCGACGTTGTCGTCGTACGAAAAGTTTTTCAGGATATATTCGTATATTTCTTCGTTCGACATATCGCCGATATCGTCGGTGCTTAAAAGGGGTTCCATTTTAAGCGTTACTTTCCCGGGACGTTTCTTCCCCCACTTCGGGCGGGTAACGTAACTTCCGACGGTGATCCCCTTGATTACCGGGCAGTTCAGAAACTTAATAAGTTTCCCGATCGACGGCGCGATATACCCTGTCGAGCCGTCCACCGTAATGCGCCCTTCGGGGAACAATAATACGCTGTTTCCGTTGTCAAGATTGCGTTTTATATGCTTTATGCACGAAAAATCGCTTGTAAACTGCTTTTTCGGTATTGCGCCGAAATCGGTGAACAATTTTCCCAAAAACTTCATATAAAAAACGTTGCTGGTTACGACCACATTCATAGGGTGCGGATACACGCAGTTTGAAAAGTATAAAAAGTCAACCCACGACGTGTGATTTCCAAGCACCAGAAACGGACCTTTCATCCCTTTGATTGCGGATTTGTCGACTTTGAATCCGTACCTTATACTTCCTACGACTTTGAAAAGTCGCGCGCAAAAGCGGTACAACCGCATATTTATCGTCGATTGTTCCAGCACCGTCTTTTTGTTTTTTTTCGTCGATTCTTGTTTCAAAGTTTCCCTTTCAGTCAAAGTATCGTTTGTGCAGTTCCTCGATTGCAAGCACGAATTTCGTACTGAACAATCCTTCGGTAAACGCAAATCTGTAAATATTCCCGTCTTCGGACACTTCCAAATTTTCGCCCATCTTAAAGGCGATCGTGCCGCGGTTTTCGATTTTGAATTCCAGCGATTTGTTTTCGCCCGTTTTCCCGACGTACTTTATGCCGTCTTTGGACACGGAAAGAGTGCCTTCCCCGTCTTTTACGAATTTATTGAGTTTTTCGTTGTTGACGTAAAGCGCGACTTTCCCTTCGAGCCTGAAATTTTCGTCCGTGGCCTGTTCTTTCAGATCCTGCCTTTCAAAGTCGTACCAGTCGCTTATATAATCAAAAGTTTTGCCTTTAATCGCGTGGAGTATTCCGTCGCGCCCGTACTCGACGGTATTTCCGCACTGCGTGCATTTCATGACGTTGCCTTTCGTGACGTTTTTGAATTCCGCGCCACAACGGGGGCATTTATAAAGGATTTTTTCAAGACCTTCCGCACGCTTATTGCACCTTGAAATTTTCCTGTGTTCTTCCACAAGGTTTCTGTTGTCGTCAAAGCGCAGGCTGTTTGTGATTTTTGCGGCGATGTCCGCCGCCGACATATTTTTGATTTCTTCTTTTGTCAAAACCGGCGCGAGTTTCAGCGTGACTTTCGTGCGGCGAGGTTTTCCCCATTTCGGTCCGCCGGTGTATCCGCCGTGAGTAACGCCCGCAACGACAGTGCAGTCCAAAAACTTAATAAGTTTCCCGATCGACGGCGCGATATAGCCCGTCGTACCGTCAATCGAAACGCGACCTTCCGGGAAAAGCAAAACGTGCGTGCCCGCGTCGATATTCTTTTTGATTTGTTTGATGCACTGAAAATCCGCCGTGAATTGTTTCTTTTTAATCGTGCCGAACGACCTTATGAATGCGCCGTAGACCTTGCGATAAATCATATTTTCCGCAACGACGAAATTTATGGGCTGTGGATAAACGCCGGCTGTAAAATACAAAAAGTCAATGGGCGACGTGTGGTTGCCCACGATAAGATACGGCCCTTTTACGCCTTTCAGCGCGGATTTATCCGTCCTTACCCCGACGATGATTTTCGAAAGACCGATAAGCACGGGCATCAGCGTGCGGTAAAGAAACATATTTATGGTTTTTTTGTCGTTTTTCCTGCTTTTGTCTGCCATTTTCCTTATCCTACTTTATGTATTATAATATAGTATTTGAAAAAAATCAACGCGGATTTTTAATTTTTGTCGATTTGTTTCGGCGCATAAAAAAAACGTCGCGCTTTCGCACGACGCCTTTGACTTGTTTTTTCCTTATACGTTAAGAAGACGGAAGATTTTGCCCTTCATAATCATCGAGATAAGGTCGCACACCCAAATGAGCCAACCGCCGAAGATACGAATGATACCGGCAACGATTTTGCCTTCCGAAAACCTTGTAACGACGCCCAATACCCATGCGGTAACGGGAATGATTGCCAAAATAATGCTTACTATTCTTGAAAGACCAAAGTAGTCTTTTTTGCTTGCTGCCATACAATTCCTCCAAGTATTTTGATGTTTATATTTTATCACCTTGCGCGGGTGTTGTCAATAACGTTTATAAATTCTTGAACACGGGTTCGGCTTGTTTTCCGTTCAGTGCAAGTTTCACCGCGTCGGGGACGATTGAAAAATCGGCGATGAGCGATTTCGTTTTTATGTCGGGCGCGTCCTGTCCCATCGGTACAAAGTATACGTTCTTCGTGTTCAGAAGATGACCGAGATTTTTTGCGTTCGCGCCCAGCGCGTCGTTGCTCGACAGCGCGATAAGCACGGGACGGCAGTTTCTGAGATGCGCCTTGACCGCAAGCGTTACGGGAGTGTCCGTTATGCCGTTTGCGAGTTTTGAAAGAGTGTTCCCCGTGCAAGGACACACGACGATAAGATCGAGTTTTTCTTTCGTACCGAGCGGCTCGGCGTTCACAAGGTCGCATATCGGATATTTCCCCGTGATCCGCACCGTTTCGGAATAAAAATCTTTCGCCTTATAAAAGCGTGTGTCGAGATTGCAGGTATTATACGAAAAAATCGGCACAAGTTCATATCCTTTATCGACAAGAGCCTGCATTACCACAAGCGTTTTTGAAAAGGTGCAAAAACTGCCCGTTACCGCATATCCGATTTTTATCATAATTTCCCCTCCGTCACGATTTTTGCGATTATTTTCCCCGCCGATTCGCTTCTGTACTTCACCGGGAGCGCGGGATACACGCCGTATTTTATCGACAGTTCCGCCATCAGATTTTTGTCAAAGCCGTACGGCGGCGACGCGATATCGACGATTTCGGCGTCGGGTTTCATTTTTGTCAATCGCGCTTCGTCGATGATCCGCGCCGGCGCGGTGTTCACGATAAAATCGAATTCTTCGATACTTTCGCCGTACGGAAGCGCGTTTGCGCCCTTGTTTACGCTGTCCGCGCGCGACGTCATCACCGATACTTTCACGTTAAGCCTTAAAAGTATATCGACGATTTCCTTGCCCGACGCGCCGTTGCCGACGACAAGCACTCTTTTGTCCGAGATTTTCGTCTTCGATTTTTCCAGAAGGATAATAAGCACGCCTTCCGCAGTCAGCACGGAATTTTCTTTTTTGAATTCTTCGACGTCGCCGTATTTAATCATTTTTACGGACTTTTCGGCAAGAATCCGCCGTGCGTCTTCGTCAAAATCGAACGCGTACGCCCGCGCGCCCCACGGTATGCGCTTCGTATCGTCTTTAATTACTTTGACGTTCGGCTGAAACACGCACACGACGTCCTGCGTTTTTTCGACGGACAGAAGTTTTCTTGCCTCGTTCATTCTTTCGTCGTTTCCGAAAACCATATACATATCGACCACCCCATATTGTAGCCTATGAATACGGCTGTCGCGCGGTGAATGTGTCAAGACGGGAATTTTCAAACTATGCCAGACAAGATTAAAACGAACCTTGCCAAAACGCCGATAATTCCGATGATTTTTGGTAAAGGCGAACGCAGACGTACTATACGTACTTCAAGCGAGAATTTGACAAAAAGCGCGGAAATTGCGGCATTTTGGCAAGGTTCATTTTAATCTTGTCTGGCATACTGTAAAAGGGGGCGGTTATGAACAAGACTTATTTTTTAGGCAGCAATACGGCATACGGATTTTTCGGCGATTACGCACATCTCACGCGCGGCAAGACGGTGATATTGAAAGGCGGCGCCGGGACGGGGAAATCCACGTTAATGAAAAAGGTCAACGAGATCGCGTTCGACGCCGGGTTTATGACGGAAACTTATCGTTGCAGCAGCGACGTATCGTCTTTCGACGCGGTGTTCGTTCCGTCAAAGAATTTTGCGGTAATCGACGGGACTTCTCCGCACGTTACGGAAGCGGAAATTCCGCTTGTGTCGGGCTTTGTGTTCAATCTTCTCGACGCGGCGGACGAAAAGAAAATCGCGCCGTACAAAGACGATATAAAATATGCAGTATCCTGCAAGAAACAATACTTTAACGACGCATATTGCAATCTTAACTGTGCAAACTTGATTTTTGAAAATAATAAAAGAAAACTTTCCGCCGCATTTAATAAAGCCGTCGCAAGTGCCGCAAAAGATACTTTTGCCGCGCTCGAACTATCACACGGCTTGCGCGAAACTCGCTTTGTCTCCGCAATTTCGGACGAAGGTTTCGTCGACTTTTTAAGCGACGATTTCAAGGGTTTATATACGATCGGCGTGCGCGCGGAATATCCCGAAATTATTATGCTTTATATCACGAAACTTTTGTCGCTTTTTGCGGCGAACGACGTGGAATATACGGCTTTCCGCTCGCCTTTTTCGCCTGACTTTTTTGACGCGGTTAAGGTCGGGAACGTCGTTATCGCGGATATTGACAGATTTGAAAAATGCGACGAAATAATAACTTTGGACGCGCCCGTGTCATTGACGCTTCGTACCGATCTGGACGCTGCCGAAACCCTTCATCGCACGTTTATTGACAAGGCAATCGCAAATATCCGCCTTGCCCGCCTTACCCATATCGGCATCGAGAAAATTTATTCGCCCGCAATGGACTGGACGGACGTCAACAATAAAACCGACAAAATCTTATGCCTGCTTTTCGATTGCTGATTTGTTAAAAATTGTAAATCCGCAACCTGTATATAATCTTCCTTTCTTGCAAATACTACAAGTACCAAATAAAAGGAGAGATTGTATGGCGAAAAACAGACAGAATGCCAAGGAAAAGGCATCTTCCAAGAAAGCCGCTACAAGCGTAAACCGCGCTACGTCAACCAAGTCCGAAAGCGACTGCTGCGGATGCGGCAAAGACAAATAATTAACTTTTTTTGGAAGACGGAAAAACCGAAGCGTTTGCCTCGGTTTTTTTGTTTATGTTTTTTTATTTCCGCCCTACGATATCGTCAAGCGACGCGTCTTCAAATTAAAAACGAAAGCACCGCGGTTGCGGTGCTTTCGTTTTATAAGGTAAGATCCATTTCTTTCAGTTTTTCGTCAAGGTTAAATTCTTCGATTTTCCCTTTTGTCACAAGGAAGTCGTGCTTTCCGAGTGCGAAAATATATCTGTCCGATTTAATGCTGTCGCTGTAAACGTCCATGACTTCCGCGTCGGGCAACACTTCTCTGAACCTTCTGACCTTTTCGGCGTGGCGGCACACTTCGGAGCGCATAATCCCGTGCTTTCTGTCGTGTGTCGTGCAGATGACGTAATCGACGTTCATTCGCCGTGCGATTTCTTCAATCAGAAAGTCCGGGCTTGCGCTGATAATCACCGTCGTGCGTTTGCGGTTTTCTGGTTTGAACCAGTCGTAAACGTATTTTTCGTACTTATCCCAATACTTTTTCACGTTCTTTTCGTTGTTGATAAGGCGGATATACAAAAACGCCACCTTCTTGCACGTGCGGACGGATATGATATGCGTCAGCATCATCATTCCCCAGATAAATTGAAACGGCAGCAACAGTATGATCCACGGATTGTGTACCATGCAAAAGCCCCAGTATTTCAGCGCGCTGTCAAACGGCACAACCGTCTTGTCAAAATCGTAAATGTCAACTTGCATAATTAAAGATTCTTTCCCCACTTTTTGAGTTTTCCGTCGCTGATAAGGTCAAAACCACACCTTTCAAGGACTTTTTCGGATTTTACGTTATCTTCTCTTGTTTCGGCAAAAACTCGGTTTACACCCAACAGAGCCGCCAATTTCAGCATCCCTTTCACGCTTTCGGTCATGTAGCCTTTGCCTTCGTATTTTTTGTTAAGACAAAACCTGATTTCCGTTTCGCCGCCCTTCGGCACACCTTTGAAGCCGATGCTCCCGATGACAACGCCTTTCAGCTCGATAAGCCACGTTGTCAGAAAGACTTTGTTATCCTCGTCTTCCCTTACTTCTTCCGCGCACCGCCCGAGTATGCTTTTCAATTCGTCGTTTATGCTTTCGCCGTCGTATTTCGCGTCGTATTCTCTTTCAAATTCTTTCACGTCGCGCGACAGCGTTTCCAGCATATCCGCGTCAAGCGGCACGATTCTGAGCCTTCCCGTTTCGATAACCATATTTAGATTTTATCACACTTTTAATTTGTTTCAAACAACTTTCGCACAAAAAAACCGTGACCTCCGCCACAGTTTTCCCGTTTCTTATTTCCTCATTTATTCTAACGTTAATATTGATTGATAGTATTTATTTTCAATTGGCATATAATCATAAAAACTCAAACCTAACTTAGTTTCCTGAAAACGCCAAAATCTTTGATAGTTTTGAAAAAGGCGAACGCAGTTGTACTGAGCGTACTACAAGCGAGTATTTTTTGAAAATGGCGAAGATTTTGGCGTTTTTTGCAAGGAAAAAGCACTTACGAAATGTAAGTGCTTTTTTTTGGAATTCGGCGGCTACATACTCTCCCGGGCCGTGTCCAGCCAAGTACCATCTGCGTAGAAAGGCTTAACTTCTGTGTTCGGTATGAGAACAGGTGGACCCCTTTCGCTATCGCCACCGAAATGGTTGAATGTTTCTAATGCACATTCACAACTGCATAAACTTGAGATTGGATTTCATAGTAACCTTAAATGCGTTTTAAACTTATTTGTATAATGACTTCATCAATTTCTTGATTAAGCCCTCGACCTATTAGTATCGGTCAGCTGAACACGTTACCGTGCTTACACCTCCGACCTATCAACCTTGTAGTCTTCAAGGGGTCTTACTATCTTATGATATGGGATATCTAATCTTGAGGTGGGTTTCACGCTTAGATGCTTTCAGCGTTTATCCCATCCGCACATCGCTACCCTGCTGTGCCGCTGGCGCGACAACAGGTGCACCATAGGTGCGTCCACTCTGGTCCTCTCGTACTAGGAGCAGATCCTC
>UMAM01024339.1_pt1 | contig 179476 bp, 184 predicted proteins | sample 1963711 | NCBI WGS metagenome assembly UMAM01 (sample SAMEA4835916, study PRJEB28245) | human gut metagenome | biome: gut microbiome; material: fecal sample | place: Denmark | collected 2008
CTGATTGAAGGCACGAGCTTGTGTCTGCCGAACAGACTTCCGAAAAAATACGCGAACATATCGGTGCAGGAGGCGACGAGAAAAACAAGAGCCAATCCCACCGTATGTATGTCCAGCAGATTTCCCGAAGCGTCCATCGATTTGTTGATAAAAAACATTGCGGACATTACGAAAGCGGGATAAATTAGCAAAAAAGAAAAATATGCGAGATGCACCACCGCTTCGTTAAGCTGAGAAAACACCGAAATAGCACAGCCGATTATAAAAATAGCGAGAATGAATACGGCGACTCCGCTTATGCCGAACAAAAAATACGGCACACCGAAGCACAGCGCAAAAATCCACACCAGAGCATTGAACTGTTTCGGTATTCTGTTTCCGAGAGCGTCCCTTACTTCCAGCACGCTCAAAGCAACGACAATACACAGGAATACCGAGACCACAACGCGGTCTATATAATATCCTGCCAGAATTACCGAAACGTAAATCAGCCCGATGACCAGTCCTATCAGGCTGCGCCTAACCATCGACTGTTTTGCCTGTGTCCCTAACTTCTCCAAAATTTCTGTTCCTGTGTTGGTAAATATTTAAAAAGCCGTCAAGCTCCTTTTCGTCTATGTCCGGCCAAAGCGTGTCGCTGAACACCAGCTCGGAATAAGCGGATTGAAACAAAAGAAAATTGCTCAGACGCATCTGTCCGCCCGTCCGCACAATGAGGTCGGGGTCAGGCAGATTCTGATACATAAATTCTCCCAATTCCTTTTCCGAAACCGAATTTTTTCCGCTGCGTATAATCTCGTTTACCGCGTGCGTAAGCTCCGCGCGGCCGCCGTAATTGATGCAGAGATTTAAAGTCATGACACGATTTGACGACGTTGCCGTCTCCGCTTTGTTTATCTTTAAGACAAGCTCCTCGGGCAATCGGGACAAATCTCCCGACACAACCACCCTGATTCCTCTTTTTGAAAAATCGGCGATATTGTCAAGATAACGGGACGCCAGCTTGAACAGCCCCGCCACTTCGCGCTCGGCTCTTTTCCAGTTTTCGGTTGAAAACACGAAAAGACTGACTACTTTTATGCCTCGTCTCAGACAATAGTCTATGACAAGCTCCGCCTTTTTTATGCCTTCGCGGTGTCCCTTCAAACGTGACAGACCGCGCTTAACCGCCCACCTGCCGTTGCCGTCCATGATGAACGCAACGTGACAAGGAATAGCCGACATACGCCACCTCTCATTTACGGACGGAAAAATCAAACCGTCCCAGGATAATATGCAAATAGTTTTCCCTTTCTCTGACCGCAATAACCAATTCTTTGTCAAAAGCTCCGGCTTTTTTGTCGGTCAAAGTTTCGGCGGTATATTTCAAGCCTCTTTTGTCCAGCAGTTCAAAGCAATCCTTTGCTTCAAGACCGATAAGCGCCTCATTGTCGCTCCCGTCCGAAATCATACGGCCATAATTTCCGTTTCCTTTTCTTTCGCCAGCGAATCGATGTTTTCGATAGCTTTGGAAACGATTTTTTCAGCCTCTTCCTCGAAATCCTTTATACTGTCTTCCGACACGATTTTATCGTTTTTGGCTTTTTTAAGACCGTCCATGATGTCGCGGCGGGCGTTTCTTACCACAACCTTGGTGTCCTCCGCCAGCTTTTTGGCGTTTTTTACATATTCGCGGCGGCGCTCCTCGGTCAATTCGGGAAAGGTAAGACGTATGACCGTGCCGTCGTTTTGGGGCGTAACCCCGATATTGGCGGCAAGAATCGCCTTTTCCACTTTTCCCAGCATGCTTTTGTCCCAAAGCGTGATTACCAGCTGTCTCGGTTCCGGAGAGGATATGTTGGACATCTGATGCACGGGAGTGTTGGTACCGTAATAATCAACATAAATCCTTTCCAGAAGCTTAGGGTTTGCGCGTCCGGGACGCACAAGCGAATATTCCGACTTCATATAGTCCACAGCCTTAGAAATCCCTTCTTCGAGTCCGAGAAAAAGCTGTTCTATCGCAGGGTGTTGATAATCCATAATTCAAATCTCCTCATTTATATTTTTTACTCAATCACCGTACCGACGTCTCTGCCTTCAACTGCGTTTACGATACCGCAGGGCTTTCTTCCGTCAAAAACGAGTATGGGAATTTTGTTTTCCTTGCACATGGAAATCGCTGTCGTGTCAAGCGCTTTCAACTCTTGCTTTATGACTTCCATATATGATATTCTATCATATTTTTTGGCGTTTGGCACCAATTTGGGGTCAAAATCATAAATGCCGTCTATATTTTTGGCGCAAAGCAGAATTTCGGCATGAATTTCCGCCGCGCGCAGAGCGGCCGTCGTATCGGTGGAAAAGTAAGGATTGCCGGTGCCGCAGCCGAAAATGACAACTCTGCCCTTTTCCAGATGACGCAGCGCCTTGCGGAGAATATAAGGCTCCGCCACGCGCGTGATTGTAAGCGCCGTCTGCACCCTCGTCGGCACCCCTTTCTGTTCTAGAGCGTCTTGAAGAGCAAGCGCGTTTATCGCCGTCGCAAGCATACCCATATGGTCGGCGGTAGACCTGTCCATATTTGTGCCCTGTCTGCCTCTCCAGAAATTTCCGCCGCCGATAACAACGCCTATTTCCACGCCTGCGGAGTTAAGCGTTTTTATCTGTTCGACCAAATTGGCAATGCTGTCGTCGCTAAGACCGAAACCGGATTCGCCCGCCAGTGCTTCCCCGCTGATTTTTATTAAAATTCTCTTGTATACGGGCATAAGAAAACCTCCGCTTTGCAAAAGTGGGAACATAAATCGAAATGCTCCCACTGCAAAAATAAAATTTAAATTATTTCTTTACGCTTTCAAGCTGTTCCTGAATTTCCTGCGCAAAGTTGTCCTGTCTCTTTTCAAGCCCCTCGCCCATTTCGTAACGGACAAATCTTCTGACCGTTATTTTTTCTCCGATAGCGGCGACGGCTTCGTTTATCAAAGTGGTAACCGTCTTGGAGCTGTCCTTGACGTAATCCTGTTCGAGCAGGCACACTTCCTTGTAATACTTGTTTATTCTGCCCTCGACCATCTTTTCGATGACGGCGGCAGGCTTGGGATTGGGCTCGTTTTTAGCCTGAGCCAAAAGGATTTCTCTCTCCTCTGCAAGCTTTTCGGCTTCAACATCTTCCTTTCTGACATACAAGGGCTTTGCGGCGGCAATCTGCATACACAGATTGTGAACCAACTCAACGAACTGTTCGCTTCTCGCAACGAAATCCGTCTCGCAGTTTACCTCTATGAGAACGCCGATTTTTCCGCCCATGTGGATATAGCTGTCCACTATGCCTTCGGCTGCGATTCTGTCAGCCTTCTTCGAGGCGGTAGCCATACCCTTTTCTCTGAGATATTTTATAGCCTCGTCAATATTTCCGTTTGTCTCTACAAGCGCTTTTTTGCAGTCCATCATGCCGACTCCCGTCTTTTGACGAAGAGCCATGACGTCCGCGTTAGTGAAATTTGCCATAATTAAACTCCTTTATTCCGCCTTTTCTTCGGATTCGGCTTCCGCCTTTTCCTCTGTTTCCTGCGCTACGAAAGCCTTTTCGTCCTGCTTTTTGAGCTCCTCGATTTTAGCTTCCTCTATTTTGTTTTCATCGTATTTTCTTTTCTTGGGCTTGGATTCCGCTTTGGCTTTTTCCTCCGCGAGAACTTCAGCTTCGAGAGTCGCCGCCTCGGCAAGCACCTCCTCCGTGTTTATAGAAAGCACTACGCCCTCTTTTGCCTCGATAACCGCGTTTGCAATGATTGCCGCCATGATTTTGACAGCGCCTATGGCGTCGTCGTTGCCCGGTATAACCACGTCAACCTCGTCAGGGTCGCAGTTGGTGTCCACGGTAGCAACAATGGGAATGCCCATCTTGCGCGCCTCGGCAACCGCTATCGCTTCTTTCTTGGGGTCCACAACGAACATACAGCCCGGCATGGTTTTCATATCCTTGATACCACCGAGATTGGCTTCAAGCTTGTCCCTTTCGGCTCTGAGTCCGGCAACCTCTTTTTTGGGAAGCAGGTCGAACTCGCCCATTTTTTCCATCTGATTGATTTTGTTCAGACGCTCGATTCTCGTTTTGATGGTTTTGAAGTTGGTAAGAGTGCCTCCGAGCCATCTGTTGTTGACATAGTACATCCCGCATCTTTCGGCTTCCTGCTTAATCGCCGCCTGAGCCTGCTTTTTTGTGCCGACAAACAAAACGGATTTGCCCTCCGCCGCAATTTCGCGCACAAAATTGTAAGCTTCTTCGGCAAGCTGTACGGTCTGTTGCAGGTCGATAATATGAATATCGTTCCTTGCCGAGTAGATGTACTTTTTCATTTTGGGATTCCATCTTCTGGTCTGGTGTCCGAAATGAACGCCCGCTTCCAGAAGCTGTTTCATAGAAACCACTGCCATTTTTTGTTCTTCTCCTTTTTTGTTTTAGTTTCCTCCCCGCTCCATAGCTCCCGCTTTTACCTTTCAAAAGGCACAACCGCAGGACAGACGCGGGTGCGTAATAAACCTTGCACATTATACCACAAGGCTCTTCAATTGGCAAACGATTAAAACCAATTAGCGCAAAAAAAATTGCTGCCGTTTCCGCCCGTCAAAAAGGGACGGTAAACCGTCCCTCTCTGTCAATTTCCCGAACAATCGCATTTGCCGTCGCGGCAGCGGCATGCGTCCTGATTTTCCTCTGCTTCGCAGTCGCAGCCGTCCTCGTGGCAGCCGCAACCGCAGCCGCACTCGTCCTCTTCCTCCGCCATACGGACATACTCCTCATAAACCTCGTTAAGGAGATTTTCGTCCTCTATGGGCACAAACAAATCCTCTCCGTTTTCATCCTCTTCAAGACGGAAAATCACCACCTCGTCGTCGTCGATGTCGGGAATTTCCTCCGCCGGCTGAAAAAAAACGTACCACTCGTTTTTGTAGTCAACCGTCGCCACGTGATAAAAATTGTGTTCCACTCCGTCGTCGGTCGTAAGAACAACCAGGTCTTCGTCCAGACCGTTGACATCGATTTTTTCTTCGTTCATTATATACCTCCGATTAAATAAACATCGGCTCAATTTATATAAGCCAGATAATTTTGCAATATCATTGTCGCCGCCACCTTGTCGATGACGTTTTTTCTGTCTTCGCGCCGCACTCCGCCCTCGATAAGAGCGCGCTCCGCCGATACCGTCGTAAGTCGCTCGTCGAAAAATTTAACGGGCACCGAAATATAGCTTTTCAGTTTTTCCGCAAACTCCCTTGTCTTTGCCGTCTGCGCATTTTCCTGATTGTTCATGCTTTTGGGCAGACCGCAAACGACAAGCTCGGCGTCCTGCTCTCTGACAATACGCGCTATTTCTTCAAAATCCTCGTCCGTTTTTTTTCTGAAAAGCGTGTTTAAAGGATTGGCAACTATTTTCATGGGGTCGGACACCGCAATTCCTATGCGGGCGTCGCCCACATCCAACGCCACAATTCTGCCCATTTTTTCACCTTTTAGTATTGTAACAGAAAATCCCGCATAACACAATTCTTTTATACTAAAAAAGGAAAGCCGATTTCAGCCTTCCTTTTTGTCGGATTCAGTTACCGCCAAGCTGCTGCTTGCCTTTTTTGAGCATTTTCTTGATTTCGGGACTGTACTCCGACATCATCACGCCTGCAACGGCGCCCAACGTAAGCACCGCCAAGAAAGAACTTACCTTCATTGCGTTACACCTCCTCCTTGTATTAGTTTTTGGAGAAAGCGCGTTTTTAAACGGCGCAAATCTGCCATATTATTCCATTCAGGCATTCTGCTTGGCTTTGTAATCCTCGACTGCTTTTTTTATAGCCTCTTCCGCAAGCACCGAGCAATGAAGCTTCTGCGGAGGAAGCCCCTCAAGCTCCTCCACGACCTGCGCGTTGGTTATTTTCAACGCCTCGTCAAGCGTTTTGCCGATAATCATATCGGTTGCAGTGCTGCTTGTGGCAATGGCGGCGGTGCAGCCGAATGTCTGAAATTTGGCGTCCACTATTCTGTCGTTTTCGATTTTGAGCGTGATTTTCATGATGTCGCCGCAGGTGGGATTGCCCACAACGCCTTCGCCGTCGGCGTTTTCAATCACGCCGACATTGTGCGGATTTGCAAAAACATCCATAACTTTCTGATTATACATTTCTTATTTCTCCTTCTTTGAGTGAAAACAAAGGCGACATTTTTCTCAGCCTTTCGACTATTTCCTTCAATTTGTCAACGACGTAATCCACCTGCGCTTCCGTGTTGTGCTTTCCGAAGGAAAACCTGATTGAACCGTGCGCAAGCACAATGTCTACGTTCATTGCGAGCAGAACGTGGGACGGGTCCAAAGAACCGCTTGAACACGCCGAGCCGCTGGAAACTGCTATGCCCGCCAGGTCAAGCAGCATCAACAGACTTTCTCCCTCCACAAACTCAAAAGAAAAATTGGCGTTTGACGGCAATCTGTCCGTCGGGTGTCCGTTGTATTTGACGAACGGAATTTCTTCCAGAACGCGTTTGACGAATTTATTCCTCAGCGACGCGACATACGCGGAATTTTTTTCCATCTCGGCAACGGCTTTTTGAGCCGCGTATCCCATGCCCACAACCGCGGGCACATTGGTCGTGCCGCCGCGCATGGAGCGCTCCTGACCGCCGCCGACAACCAATTTGTCGATATGCAGGCCGTTTCTTATATACAGCGCGCCTATGCCCTTGGGACCGTAAAACTTGTGAGCGGAAACGGTAAGCAAATCTGCCCCCAATTCCTTGGGCTTTACCGGCAGCGCGCCGAATGCCTGCACCGCGTCGACGTGCAGTATGCTTCCGCGCCCGTGCACGATTTCGGCAATTTCCTTTATCGGCTGTATCGTGCCCATTTCGTTGTTGGCAAGCATGACGCTGACCAGTACGGTATCGGGGCGCATAAGCTCTTTAAGCGCGTCGGTTTTAACCTTTCCGTATTCGTCGACCCCGAGATAAGATACGTCGAATCCCTGTTTTCTCAGCCATTCGGCGGAATTGAGGATTGCGTGATGCTCTATCGCGGAAACGATAATGTGCTTTCCCTTATCCTTTCTCGCAAACGCCGCGCCCTTCAAAGCCCAATTGTCCGCTTCCGTACCGCTACCCGTGAAGTAAATTTCATTGGGTTTGACTCCCAGCGCGTCGGCAACCTGTTTTCTCGCCGAGTCAACAGCACTCATCGCGTCCCTGCCGAAGGAATGCTGACTGTGCGAATTGCCGAAATTTTCGTTGAAGAACGGCATCATGGCAACAATAACGTCGTCGTCGCACGGAGTGGTCGCGGCATGGTCCAGATAAACGCGATTTTTTCTCGTCGTATCTATCAACTGAGCCAATGATACGGAATCGAGATAAATGTTTATCTGACGATACAAATCACTCCACAATCCCTTTGTGACGCAATTGCAGTTGTTGTTGCTGCATCCGTTGGAAAGGCAGTCCACAATTTCGAGATTGTCCTCCACCGCGCGCAAAACTCTGCCCACGGATATTTCCGAAGGAAGGGCGGACAGCTTGTAGCCGCCGAATGCTCCCCTTTGAGAAAGCACCACTCCTTCCTTTTTAAGCAAAGAAACAATCTGCTCCAAATAGCCGTCGGATACATAAATTGCGTTTGCAAGCTCCGTTGTGCTGATAAAACCTTTGTCGTAATCCTGCGCCAGCTTTGCGCAGGCATACAAGCCGTATCGGGCTTTCGTTGACATTTTCATGGCGTTCAATTCCTATCAAATTACTGTGTTTAGTATAAATCCACTAAATAATATTGTCAAACGATTTGATATCGATACAAAAAATTTCGTCCAATCGCCTTTTTGACGGTACAGTTTTTTTACAATTCAAAAGGCAGACCTTTCTGTCTGCCTTTAAAAAAGCTTATTCTATTATATCGTTTGCATAAAGAGGAAATTTCTCGGTGAGCGCAAGAACCTTTTCCCTGCTTTCGTCAAGAGCATCTTCCCTTCGTTTGATTACATCGGCAATCACTTCTCCGATAATCTTCATCTCAGGCTCCTTCATGCCCCTCGTCGTCACGCTCGGCGTTCCCAAACGCAAACCGCTTGTGATGAAAGGACTTGCCTTGTCGAAAGGAATGCCGTTTTTGTTGGCGGTGATGTGAACCTCGTCAAGCAGCTTTTCCAGCTCCTTTCCGGTAATTCCGTCGTTTGTCAAATCCACCAACATAAGGTGATTGTCCGTGCCGCCCGAAACAAGCTTTACGCCGCTGTCGGTCAGAGACCTTGCAAGCGCCTGCGCGTTTGAAACAACCTGCTGCTGATATGTTTTAAATTCGTCGGAAAGAGCTTCCTTAAAGCTCACCGCCTTTGCGGCGATTATGTGCATGAGAGGACCTCCTTGCATACCGGGGAAAACAGCCTTGTCAATCTGTTTAGCCCATTTTTCCTTGCAAAGTATAAGCCCGCCTCTCGGACCTCTCAGCGTTTTGTGGGTGGTGCTTGTCACTACGTCGGCATACGGCACGGGATTCGGGTGCAGTCCCGCCGCAACAAGACCTGCAATGTGCGCCATATCCACCATGAGAACAGCCCCGACTTCGTCCGCAATTTCACGGAATTTTGCAAAATCTATGATTCTAGGATAAGCGCTTGCACCCGCAACTATGAGCTTGGGCTTGCATTCGAGCGCCGTTTTTCTCAACGCGTCGTAATCGATTCTGCAATCGCTCTCGCTCACCCCGTAAGGAACGACGTTGAAGTAATTGCCGGATATATTGACGGGACTGCCGTGCGTCAGATGTCCGCCGTGCGCCAGATTCATGCCGAGAATGGTATCTCCGGGCTTTAAAAAAGCGTAATAAACGGCAATATTGGCGTTTGCGCCGCAATGCGGCTGCACGTTGGCGTGCTCGGCGCCGAAAAGCTGCTTTGCGCGCTCGATGGCAAGAGTTTCCGCCTTGTCGACATAAACGCATCCGCCGTAATATCTTTTGCCCGGATATCCCTCGGCGTATTTGTTTGTCAGGTGGCTTCCCATTGCAGCCATAACTGCCGGCGAAACGAAATTTTCACTGGCAATAAGCTCGATGTTGCGTCTCTGACGGTTAAGCTCCTCTGCGTAAACGTCGGCTATTTCGCTGTCGGTTTTTCTGATGGTTTTGAAATCAATCATTGATTAAGTCTCCGTAATAGTTTCGTTCTTGTTTATTTCCTGCTCCGTTTCGCCGTCGGGTATCACCGCAAGCAAAACGGGCTGAAGTTTTTTGCTTTTCGCGATTTTTTTGTCCAAAAGAAAAACGATAATAAAACCGACGGCAAGCAGCCCCGCAAAAAGGACAAGATTTGCCCAGTCGGGAAGACGGCAAAATATGCCCGTCAGCATACCCGCCACCGCAAACGCAAGAGGCAGAATATAGACAAGCAATGAAATTTTAGCCACCGAACCGCTTTCCAGCTTTATTTGAACGAGGTCGCCTTCCTTTGCTTCAAGCGCGTTTTCAACCCTGACGTCTATGTGACTGTCCTTGGGCTTCATTGCGCACATTCCGCAGGAGGCGCAGGCGGATTTGCGCTGCACTCTGACAACCGCCTCGTTTTTTTCGATTTTTATCACCTTTCCCTGTTCGGTCATATCGTCAATCCCATTGTATATTTTTAATTTTCGGTTGTCAACCTTCTTCAACGTCTTTTAATTCGATTGCAAGCTCTTCAAGCTGTCTGTTCTCCACCACTCCGGGAGCTTCGGTCATAAGGCAGCTTGCATTCTGCACCTTGGGAAAGGCTATCACGTCTTTTATATTGTCCGTATTGGCAAGAAGCATTGCAAACCTGTCAAGCCCCAGAGCGATGCCTCCGTGCGGCGGAGTGCCGAAATTGAAAGCGTTGACGAAAAATCCGAATCTGTTTTCTATTTGCTCCTGCGAAAAGCCCAGAGTTTTGAACATCAGGTTCTGAATTTCCTTTTTGTAAATCCTGAGGCTGCCTCCGCCCGCCTCCTGACCGTTAATAACTATATCGTAAGCCTTGGCGCGCACCCTGGACGGCTCGCTTTCCATAAAAGGCAAGTCCTCGTCCTTGGGGCTTGTGAAAGGATGGTGCATGGCGACGTAGCGTCCTTCCTCCTCGCTGTACTCGAATAGAGGAAAATCAACCACCCAAAGCAAATCGTAGCGGTTTTTGTCTATCAGGTCGAACTTAGCCGCAAGCTCTTTTCTCACTGCGCCCAACGCGGTGCACACGACGTAATCGTCCGCGTCCGCGACAAAAAATGCCATATCTCCCTTTTTCAGTTCGAGCTTTTTCGCAATCTCGTCAACGAGCTGCGCGGAAATTTTCGACGCAAAGCTGCTGCGCAGCCCTTCGGAGCCAATTCCGAGCCATGCGAGACCTTTCGCCTTGTATGTTTTTGCCAAATCGGCAAGCTTGTCAAGCTCTTTTCTCGACAAAGCCGACTCCCTGTCCTTTAAAACAATCGCCCTGACCTTTCCGCCCGCGTTAAGCGCTCCGTCAAAGACAGCGAAGCCGCTGTTTTTCACTGTGTCCGAAAGGTCGTTTATCTCCATGCCGAAACGCGTATCAGGCGCGTCGGAGCCGTATTTTGTCATAGCCTCCGCGTAGGTTATGCGCCTTAACGGCAGACTTATTTCTATACCCTTGATTTCGCGGAATATCTTTTCAAAAAGCCCTTCCACCATGCCCATAACGTCGTCTTCCCTGTCCACAAACGACATTTCGACGTCAAGCTGGGTAAATTCAGGCTGTCTGTTTGCGCGCAAATCCTCGTCCCTGAAACAACGCGCAATCTGAAAATATCTGTCGGTGCCGCCTATCATAAGCAGCTGCTTGTAAAGCTGGGGAGACTGAGGCAATGCGTAAAATTTTCCGTGATGGACGCGGCTCGGCACAAGGTAGTCTCTTGCGCCCTCCGGCGTGGATTTGCCGAGCATGGGCGTTTCCACTTCGGTAAAGCCTTGCGCGTACATATACTCGCGTATCGTTTTGTTGAGCTTAGAACGCATACTCAAAATATCCTGAAGCTTTTCGCGTCTCAAATCGAGATAACGGTACTTCAATCTCAACGCTTCGTTTGCCGATTCGTCTCCGACGGCAAACGGAGGCGTATCCGCTTCAGAAAGTATTTTAAGGCTGTCCGCAACAATTTCTATGTCGCCGGTTTCCATATTTTTGTTTACGTTGTCGCCCACGCGCGCCCTGACGACGCCGCCGACGGCGACGACATACTCCTGACGCAGGGAAAAAGCCTTGTCAAACAGCGCCTTTTCGGTCTCCGATGAATCGAAAACAGCCTGCACAACGCCCGTTTTGTCCCTTACCTGCACAAAAATAAGGTTGCCGAGGTCGCGCCTGCGCACAACCCAGCCCATTATCGTTACTTGCCTGCCGATATCGCCGCTTCTCAAGCTGCCGCACATATCCGTTCTTTTCAGTCCGTTCAAAAAGTCCGACATAATTTTATCCTTAAAGTATATATTTTCTGAGATTCTGAGCTATTGTTTCCTTAGTCAGATTGTCTTTCACAAATTTTTTGTCAACCGTGACCTTAACCTTTTCTCCGCCGTTGTCCACATTGAAGGAAACCTCTTCGAGCAAATGCTCCAAAAGCGCTTGAAGCCTGCGCGCGCCTATGTCCTCCTGCGTCGTGTTCAGGTCTACAGCAACGCCCGCGATTTCGTCTATTCCGTCGGGAGTAAAGCACAGCTCTATGTTGTCTACCGCAAGCAGCTTTTGGTATTGAACGGTTACCGCGTTCTCGGGTTCGGTGAGAATTTTTACGAAATCCTCCTTGTTGAGACTGTTAAGCTCGACCACAACGGGGAAACGTCCCTGCAATTCGGGTATGAGGTCGCTGACGCTGCTTATATGAAAGGCTCCGCTTGCGACAAACAAAATATAATCCGTTTTTATGCTTCCGTATTTGGTGTTGACGGTGCATCCCTCTACAATCGGAAGAATATCCCTCTGAACGCCCTCTCTCGACACGTCGGGACCGTTGTGATTGGCGCCTCCTGCAATTTTGTCTATTTCGTCGATGAATATAATTCCGTCGTTTTCGGCGCGCCTTATGGCTTCGGTGTTTACGTTTTCGCTGTCAATCAGCTTGTCTGCCTCCTCGTCAACGAGAATTTTCATTGCGTCTCTGACCGCAAGCTTGCGTTTTTTGTATCTTTTGGGCATCATATCGCCGAAAATATTGCCGATATTGATTTCCCCGCCGCCCATACCGACGTCAATGCTTTTAGGCGCCTCGCGCACGTCTATTTCAACGGTCAAATGGTCGAGATTGTGCGAAAGTATCTCGTCTTTTACCGTTTCCTTTGCAATCCCCTCGGGCAGAGCGTCCTTGTTTTTGAGCAAAAGCTCGGCAATTTTGTCCACTGCCGCCGACGTGGCTTTGTCCTGAACCTCTCTGAACCTTTCGTCCTTGACAAGGCGTATGGCAACCTCTACGAGGTCTCTTACCATGCTTTCCACGTCCCGTCCTACATAACCGACCTCTGTGTATTTGGTGGCCTCGACTTTAAGAAATGGCGCTTTGACAAGCTTTGCAAGTCTTCTCGCAATTTCGGTTTTTCCTACGCCGGTCGGGCCTTTGAGAATAATGTTTTTAGGCGTTATTTCCTCTTTGTCGTGCGCGCTAAGCCTGCTGCGTCTGTAACGGTTGCGCAACGCCACCGCCACGACCTTTTTTGCCTCGGTCTGACCGATTATATATTTATCCAACTCGTTTACTATTTGTCTCGGAGTCAATTCCATGTCAAAGCACCTCCACCGTCAGATTGGAATTGGTAAAAATACATATTTCGCTTGCAATCAACAAAGCTTTTTTTGCTATTTCCTCCGCGGGAAGCTTTGTTTCCTTTACAAGAGCTTTCGCCGCCGCCAAAGCGTAATTGCCGCCGCTGCCGATTGCGCAAACTCCGTCCGGCTCGGGTTCTATCACGTCGCCGCTGCCGCTGACTATCAGAAAATCGTTTTTGTCCGCCACAATCATCATGGCTTCCAGCTTGTGCATAATTTTGTCGCTTCTCCAAAGCTGCGCAAGCTCCACGGCGCTTCGGGTTAAATTTCCGCTGTACTTGTTGAGCATTGCTTCGAATTTTTCCGACAGCGTAAAGGCGTCCGCCACCGTACCCGCAAAACCCACCACGACCTTGCCGTCGTAAATGCGTCTCACCTTGACAGCGTTGCCCTTCAACACCGTGCTTTGCCCCTGAGTTACCTGTCCGTCTCCGGCGACGGCAATCCTGCCGTCTTTTTTGACGGCGCATATAGTAGTGCCTTTTATATAATCGGCAAAAACTCTGTCGTTATCCATCTGAAACCTCCGTTAAAATTTTATCGGTGTGAGCCAAAGCCCGCAGGGCATAGGCCTCTTTTTTCTTTGCTTTGTCCCTGATTTCCTCTCCGAGCGGCTTTAAAATGCCGAAGTTTGCATTCATCGGCTGAAAACACTCGTTTGGAGAGGATACATAAAGCGCAAGCGCGCCGCACAGCGTGGCTCCGTCTGGTTTTATAGGCGCCTTGCCTTTAAGCCTGCGAAAAGCGTTGACGCCGCACATGAGTCCGCCTGCTATGCTTTCGACGTATCCTTCCACTCCGCTTATCTGTCCCGCAAAGAAGATTTCGGGTTTGGATTTCATACTGAAATCACAATCAAGCAGAGCGGGAGAATTTATAAATATATTCTTGTGCATGACTCCGTATCTGACAAACTCCGCATTTTTCAGCGCGGGTATGAGGGAAAAAACTCTTTTTTGCTCTCCGAAAGTCAGATGAGTCTGAAAGCCCACAAGATTGAGAAGGCTGCCTTCGGCGTTTTCCTTGCGCAATTGCAACACGGCGAAAGGTCTTTTGCCCGTGCGGGGGTCTGTCAACCCCACAGGCTTCATGGGACCGAAGCGAATGGTGTCCACGCCTCGCGCCGCCATAATTTCTATCGGCATGCAGCCTTCAAAAACGGCGGAATTTTCAAAACCTCTGAGCTTTACCGTTTCCGCGTTTGTAAGCTCGCGGTAAAAATCCGAAAACTCCTCACGCGTCAAAGGACAATTCACGTAATCCGCAGTGCCCTTGTCGTACCTGCTTGAAACAAAAGATTTGCTTTTGTCGACGCTTTCAGCCGTCACTATCGGCGCCGCCGCGTCGAAAAAATAAAGAAAATCCCTGCCGCAAAGCCTTTTAATCTCCTCGAGAAACAGCTCGTCCGTCAAAGGTCCTGTTGCGATTATATTTATTCCGTCCGCGACTCTGTCCGCAACGCGGTACTCCGTTTTCAGATTCGGAAATTTTTTAAGCTCCGCCGTAACGCAGTCGGAAAAAGCGTATCTGTCAACTGCTAGCGCTCCTCCCGCAGGTACGGAGGTTTTGTCCGCGCATCTGATAAGCAGACTGTCAAGCTTTCTCAGCTCCGCTTTCAAAACGCCCGACGCGCCGGTTAAGGAATCCGACTTCAAAGAATTGCTGCATACCAGCTCCGCAAAGCCGTCCATACGGTGCGCGGGAGATTTTTTAAGCGGTTTCATTTCTACAAGCGTGACCTCTACTCCCCTTTTTAGCAGCTGATAAGCCGCTTCGCAGCCGGCAAGCCCCGCACCGAAAACCGTAGCTTTCATTTTTTCTCCGCATCCGCAGTGAATCCGCAGTTTTTATCCATACATTTGTATACCGTTTTTGTCTTTCCTTCCTTTATTACCATAGCTCCGCCGCATTTTTCGCACTTTATCGGGGCGGGCACGTCCCAGCTGACAAAATCGCATTCGGGATATTTTGCGCAGCCGTAGAAAATCCTGCCCGTTTTGGAAAATCTTTTTACCACGTCGCCTCCGCACTTGGGACAAACGGCGACGACCTCCTGCACGGATTTTATGTTTTTGCAGGAAGGATAATTGGGGCAGGCAAGATATTTTCCGTATTTGCCGCTTTTCTCCACCATCATCGCGCCGCATTTTTCGCATCTGACGTCGGAGACTTTTTCCTCCCCCCTGCTTTTCAAACTCTTGTTGGTTTTGCATTCGGGGCACGAAAGATACTTGCCGTAAGGACCGCGTTTAAAAACCATCATCGCGCCGCATTTTTCGCATTTTACGTCGCTCGGCTCGTCGGCTACGTCCATTTTGGCGCCGCTCAACGCTTCTTTGATTTTTTCCCTGAACGGAGGATAAAAATCGTTCAGAATTTTGTGCCAGTCCGCGCCTTCCTCCTCTATTTTGTCGAGTCCCTCCTCCATGCGTGCGGTAAATTTGGCGTCCACGATATCGTTGAAATATTTTTCGAGATAAACCGTGACCAGCTCCCCCAGCTCGGTAGGTTCAAGGCTTTTTCCGTCCTTTTTTATATACTCGCGCTTGTACAAGGTCGACAGTATGGTTGCAAAAGTGCTGGGGCGACCTATTCCTTTGTCTTCGAGCAGTTTGATTAGACTCGCCTCCGTATATTTCGCGGGCGGTTTGGTAAATTTCTGTTCGGGACTGAGTTTTGACAGTTCAAGCTTTTCGCCGTCTGCAAGAGGCGGAATTTTTTCGTTGTCCTCTCCCGCTTCCTCTTTCGGCGCAGCGGCATAAATACGCGTGTAGCCGTCAAACGTCATGGTTTTTCCCGTGCTTTTAAAAGCGTAGTCTCCGTTTTTTATCGTCACGTTTACGCTGTCGTAAACGGCTTTCGCCGCCTGCGAAGCCAGAAATCTTTCATAGATAAGCTTGTAAAGACGGTATTGGTTTCTTTGCAGCTTGTCTTTGATACTTTCGGGAGTAAGCTCCAAATTTATCGGACGTATGGCCTCGTGCGCGTCCTGACTGTTTTTGCGGCTTTTGTATATGTTAGGTTTTTGCGGAACATATTTTTCGCCGTATTTCTCGGCAAGCGTTTCCCGCGCTTTCGCCGTCGCCTCGGCAGACACCCGAGTAGAGTCTGTTCTGATATAAGTAACAAGCGCAATGTGTCCGAGTCCCGTCAAATCCAGTCCCTCGTACAGCTGCTGCGCAATCTGCATGGTCACGTTTGACGCCATTCCCAGCTTTGTTGACGACTCCTGCTGCAACGTGCTTGTTGTAAAGGGAGGAGGAGGATTCCCGTAGTTCACGCTCTTTTTGACGCTTTCGACTGTGTAATCCTTTCCTTCAAGCTCTTTTAAAACGGCGTCCGTCTTTTCCTTGTTTTCCAGCTTGATTTTTTTGCCGCACTTGGATTCCAGAACGGCTTTAAAAACAATATCGCTTCCTGTCAGCTTTTTAAGAAAAGCGGTAACGCTCCAATATTCCTCTTTTACGAAGGATTTTATTTCCCTGTCCCTGTCTACTATGAGTTTTAAGGCGGCGGATTGCACCCGCCCCGCAGACAGCTTGCCCTGAATTTTTTTGCAAAGCACGGGAGACAGCTCATAGCCCACCAATCTGTCAAGTATGCGGCGCGCCTGCTGCGCGTTCACGAGGTCCATATTGATTTTGCCGGGTTTTTCGATAGCCTCGTTCACCGCGCGCTTGGAAATCTCGTTGAACATTATGCGGCTGTAATTGTCGTCAAGCCCCAAAGCGTTCATCAAATGCCAGGAAATGGCTTCTCCCTCCCTGTCCGGGTCGGTTGCGAGATAAACCTTCTCGGCTTTTTTGGACAAGCCCGCAAGCCGTCTGACTACATCCTGCTTTTTGGGATAAATCACGTATTCGGGCTTGAAATTGTTTTTTACGTCTATGCCGATTGCCTTTTCCGGCAAATCGCGCACGTGTCCGCCCGATGCGTCCACAATATAATCCCTGCCAAGATATTTTTCTATCGTTTTAGCTTTCGCGGGAGATTCCACGATGACTAATTTCATAAAAATGCCTCCGCATCAAGTTGATAATTGTTGCCCGGAAGCTTAGTTATCAGTCCTTTGAGTTCAAGCACGGAAAGCAGATAACTCAATTCTCCGGTTTTGATTTTGCTCCTTGACAACAGTTCGTTGAAATGAAGCCTGTCCGTTTTGAGCAGCTCCACCACAAGCTGTTCGTTTTCAGAAAGCTGCACGGCTTTTTTTCCTTTGGTTCCGCGAAATTTTTCAAGCAGAAACCGCGTTCTTATTTCCTCCGGCGCCGTAACCATACAGCCGGGATAGCTTTTTATAATTTCATTCGCCCCTCCTGAAGCGAAATTGTAAATCTCCCCCGGAACCACAAACAGATGCTTTCCCATTTCCGTCGCAAAATCGATGGTGCCGAAGGCACCGCTTTTCATGCCTGCCTCGACAAGCAGCACTCCGTCGCTAAGAGCGGCAATCAGTCTGTTTCTCATGGGAAACTGAAAAGCGCTCGACTCCGCCGACGGTTTGAACTCGCTGAAAACGAGTCCTCCGTTTTCGGCTATTTCCTGCGCAAGTCCCTTGTTGACGTAAGGATACACGTTGTTTAGACCGCCTCCCAATACGGCGACGGTTTTCCCCTTCTTTGCCAAAGCCGTTCTGTGCGCAAGAGAGTCAATGCCGAGAGCAAGTCCGCTTACTATAACAAAATCGTTTGCAAGCTCCCCGACAAAATGCTCGGTAACCCTTCTGCCGTAAGAAGTGTTTTTTCTCGTGCCGACAACGGCAAGAGCAGGAGTTTTTTTCAGCAGCGCCGTGTCGCCGCGACAGAACAAGGTCAGCGGCGGGTCGGGCATTTCTCTGAAAAAATCGGGATAATCCCTGTCGAAATAAGTTACGGCTTTGATTCCAAAGGCAGTCAGCTCTCTGTCGATGTATTCGAAAAATTCTTCCGAAAGCACGAATTTTATCTTGGAAAAAAAGCTTTCGTCAAACAAAGTCACGATTTTATCCCTGAGCGCGTCGGGACGCTTCCAAAGCAGCTCGGGTTCTTTGTCGCATTCTTTGATTAGCGCGTAGGCTTTAAGCGGAGAGCCCGGCTCGAGATAACTCAGCCCCAGACACATTTTTGTCAGATTGCTTGCTTTTTTCTCAGACATTGTACTTCTTGTCCAGCGTTCTGTATTGAATCGCTTCCGCTACGTGCGCGGAAGAAATTTTTTCGCAGGCCTCCAAATCCGCGATAGTTCTCGCCACCTTCAATATGCGGTTGTAAGCTCTCGCGCTCATCCTGAATTTTTCAAAGGAAGTTTTGATTAGCGCGGCGCTTTCGTCGTCAATGCGGCAAAATTCCTTTATCTGCGCGTTGTTCATCTGAGCGTTGGAATAAATGCCTGCCGAAGCGTATCGCACCTTCTGAAGCTCTCTTGCGGCGTTTACGCGCGCCCTCACCGAAGCCGAGTCTTCGGAAAGCGATTCGTCTCTTAAATCTTCATAGGAAATGCTGTCCACCTCTACGTGTATGTCAATCCTGTCCATCAACGGGCCGCTGAGCTTGGAAAGATAATTGTGTATCTGCATTGCCGAGCAGGTGCATTCCTGAGTTGCACTGCCGTAATTTCCGCACGGACACGGGTTCATGCTTGCTATAAGCATGAAATTTGCGGGATATGTCACCGTATGCGCGGAACGCGTAACGGTAATCTCTTTGTCCTCCAAAGGCTGTCTTAGCGTTTCAAGCAAATTGCGCTGATACTCCGGCAGCTCGTCGAGGAACAAAACTCCGTTGTGCGCAAGACTCACCTCTCCCGGTCTCGCCTTTGCGCCGCCGCCCGTAACTGCGGGCATGGTCGCGGTGTGATGCGGCGACCTGAACGGTCTTGAATAAACGAAGCCGTCCAGCTTGCCTGCCACGCTGTGGATTTTTGCTATTTCGAGAGCTTCGGCAAAGCTCAGGTCGGGCATAATGGAGGGTACGGCTCTTGCAAGCATGGTCTTACCCGCGCCGGGAGGTCCTATCAACAATATATTATGACCGCCTGCGACGGCAACCTCCATCGCTCTTTTTGCCGCAAACTGACCTTTTATGTATTTTATGTCCTGCGACTCGTCGAATTCGCCTCCGAAATTCCACGATTTGATTTCCAGACGCTCCAATTCTTCCGCGCCCGAAAGATAAGCGTAAACCTCCGTCAGAGAATGCGCGGCGTAAATATTGAGTCCCTCGATATATTGCGCTTCTTCCTTGTTTCCGTAAGGTATGATTATGTTGTCGTAGCCCTGCTGCTTTGCCGAAATGATAATGGGAAGAATGCCGTTTACACGGCGAAGCTCGCCGTCGAGAGACAGCTCTCCGAGAAAGATTTTATTTTTCAATCTCGAACAAGACAGCTGCTCGGATGCGGCAAGCATACCTATCGCCATTGCAAGGTCGTAAAGCGAGCCCTCTTTTTTTGTATCCGCCGGCGCAAGATTTACCACAATCTTGCCAATCGGAAACCCAAAGCCCGAATTTCTGATTGCAAGACGTACTCTTTCCTTGGCTTCCTTCACCGCCGTGTCGGCAAGACCGACAATGTCGCAGGCAGGAACGCCCGTGTGCATATCGACCTCTACGTTTATGGGATATCCGTTAAGTCCGTTGAGTCCGAAACTCATCAGTTTTGCCAGCATTTGTAAAACCCTCCGTTTCCTTGATTTTTTATTTTAAAGAAATTTTTTCAAATATACAAGCAAATCAAGGCATATAAAATCGATTTTTTCGCGCGGGCATTGTCGCGATAAAAGAAAAGCCGTCCGCATAGGGACAGCTTGTTTTTATTAAACGGTTTCTTTTATTTTCGCAGCCTTGCCCGTGCGTTTGCGCAGATAATACAGCTTTGCACGTCTCACGCGTCCGCGTCTTAAAACCTCGACCTTGTCGATTTTGGGACTGTGTACGGGGAAGGTTCTTTCCACGCCTATACCGCTTGAAATGCGGCGCACGGTAAATGTTTCTCTGAGTCCTCCGTGCTTGCGGGCAATAACTATTCCCTCGTACGCCTGAATCCTCTCCTTGTTTCCTTCGATAACCTTAAAGAAAACCTTGACCGTGTCTCCGACGGAAAAAACAGGCGCGTTGGGATTGAGATTTTCCTGCTCGATTGCTTTGATGATGTCCATTTGACTTTTCCTCCTAAAAAATAGTTAACTAAACGTTCATACGCAAGTCTTTGCCATTGGAACGTCCGAAGTCACCAATCAATAATAGCACATATTGACTGATTTTTCAAGCGTTTTAAGCAAAAAACATAAAAATTTTGTTTCCGCTGCCTTTTCGGAAAATTTACTCGTCCTCGAAAGCGTTTTCCAAATGATTTATCAGCATTTTGTCGCCTTCGCCTACAACCTCAACAATATCGAAACGGCACGGCGACGTGGTAAGATTGTTTACGGCAAGATACATCTTTGCGGTGCGCACTATCTTTCTGCGCTTATACAAATCGACTGCTTCGGCGGGAATTTCAAAAAGAAGATTTTTTCTGTACTTAACCTCGACGAAAACGATAAAGTTTTTGTCGCGCGCAATTATATCTATTTCACCGCCGACCGCGACATAGTTTCTGTTTAAAATTTTGTATTTTTTCTTTTTAAGATATGCTGCCGCCGCGTCTTCGCCTTTGCGTCCCGATATTTTAGTATTCATCTGTTTTCACGAAATTGCGGATAAAGGTTTTTCTGTGCAGCGGACACGCGCCGTATTTTTTGAGCGCCTCTATATGCGCTTTCGTTCCGTATCCCTTGTGTCTTGCAAAGCCGTACTCGGGATATTGGCTGTCGTACTCTCTCATCAGTCTGTCCCTAAAAACCTTGGCTAGTATGCTTGCCGCCGCAATGGAGTAGCTAAGCGCGTCCCCGTGAATTATCGGCAGGGTATCAAAAGGCGGATTTTCCAACTTGACGGCGTCGACAAGGACAATATCGCTGCGCGCTTTAAGCTGTTGGAGACAGCGATTCATACACTGTTTGGTAGCGTTAAGTATGTTTATTTTGTCAATCTCCCGATTATCTATTACAGAAATAGTATATTCTATTGCCCTTTCTCTGATTATTTCAAACAATTCCTCGCGTTTGGATTCCGACAAAAGCTTGCTGTCGTCCACGCCGTCAATCAGCTGCTCTTCCCGCAAAGGCATAACCGCGCACGCGGCCACAACGGGACCGGCAAGCGGGCCTCTGCCCGCTTCGTCCACTCCGGCAATAAAAGCTTTGCCCTGAGCGATAAATTTTCTTTCGTAATCGAGTTTAAGCTTCATCTTCCGCTTGCGGCGCTTCCAGAGACACGCGCCCCATTCTTCCTTTTCTGAAATCGTCGATAATCGCGGCGGCGCATCTTTCCCTGTCAGGCTCTCCCTTGTTTAGACAGCCGCGCTTGATACAAATTTTATCCATCAATCCTTCGTCTCTCAAATCCCCGTCCGTCAATTTGTAACGGTTTTTCAAAGCGTCGGGAGCCACCTCTGTGAGCCTGTCGAGAAGGGCTTGTCCCCCCTCGCACAAATCCACGACATTGTCGCTTATGCTTCCGATAAAAAACAGATTCTGCGCAACGCATTGGTTCTCGAATCTTGACCACAACGTGCCCGGCGTATCAAGCAGCTCCAAGCCGTCGCCGAGACGAATCCATTGCTTTCCCCGCGTCACGCCCGGCTTGTTTCCCGTAACGGCGCTTTTCCTGCCGCTCAAAAGATTTATGATGCTTGATTTACCTGAATTGGGCACGCCGATAATCATTATCCTGACGGGTCTGACTACTCCTTTTTGTCTTAAACGCAAAACATTTTTCATTTCCAGTGAATCGAATGCCTTTACCACCTGTTTTGCGCACCCCTTTTCGTTTGCGTTCAAGGCAATCGCCTTGTCTCCCTTTGAAGCAAAATATGCAAGCCACCTGTCGGTGGTCTTTTCGTCGGCAAGGTCGGACTTGTTTAACAGAAATACGCACGGCTTTTTTTCCGTGTACTGACCGAAAGCGGGATTGAAACAAGAAAAAGGAGCACGGCAGTCAAGGACGTAACCTATTGCGTCCACAACCTTTACGCTCTCCTCCATCATTCTCAATGATTTGGTCATATGTCCCGGAAACCACTGTATGTGCATAACTCAATCTTCCTTCAAAAGGTCGGGGCGGCAGCGACGGGTTATTTCCAGCTGCCGTTCCATTCTCCATTTTGCCACATTGGCGTGATGTCCCGAAACAAGCACTTCGGGCACTTCCAATCCCTCGAATATTTGCGGACGCGTATACTGAGGATATTCCAAAAGCCCCGAAGAAAAGCTCTCCTCCGCAGTAGACTCTCCGCTTCCCAGCACTCCCGGAACGTAACGCGCAACGGCGTCCGCAAGCGTCATAGCGGGCAGCTCGCCTCCCGTAAGCACATAGTCTCCTACGGAAATTTCGCAGTCGAAATCCAAATCCAGCACTCTTTGGTCGACGCCCTCGTAATGTCCGCAAAGAAAAAGCAATCTCTCCCTCCCGGAAAGCTCCACCACCTTTTTCTGCGTCAGCTTTTCGCCTTTGGGGGACAAATAAATTCTCAGCGCTTGCCTGTCCGGGTCTACGGCGTTGACGCAATCGTGTACGGGCTGAGGCATCATTACCATACCCGCTCCGCCGCCGAAAGGATAGTCGTCGCACTTTTTATGCTTGTCGGCGGAAAAGTCGCGTATATCGACAATGTTGATTTCCAAAATACCTTTTTGTCTTGCGCGACCGATAACCGAATATTCCAACGGTGAAAACATTTCGGGAAAAAGCGTAAGAATGTCAATTCTCATCTACGCTTACCTCTGAAAAACGTTTCTTGTCAAGCAGAATTTCTTTTGCGTCAACATCGATTCTTATTGTCAAATCCTTTAAAAACGGAAACAGAATTTTTTTGCCGTCCTTTACCGCAACGTACACATCCGCGCTTCCGTTCTGCAAAATTTCGTCGAGAACGCCGACAAAAGTGCCGTCGTTGAGCCTTACCGAACAACCTATCAGCTCGTCAATGAAAAAACGTCCCTCTTCAAGCGGGAGCTGCTCTTTGTCCGCAAACACGCCCAATCCTCTCAGTCCCTCCGCAGCGTTTCTGTCCGTTACCGTCGAAAAACGGACATACACAAAATTTCCGTCCGTTCTGACCGAAACCACTCCGGTGCGTTGCTCATTGAGATAAAGGTAACGGAAATTTTTAAAATTTTCCGTATTGTCAATCAGGGAAGCCAATTTGACTTCCCCTTTAATCCCCTGCGCTTTGACTATTTTTCCTACCTGAATTTTCATATTCAAGCTTTGCCGCTTTTGCCGTCTGCGATTTCCACGGAATATTTTTTGCCCTGCTTGGTTGCCGCGGCTTTCACAAGCGTGCGCATCGACATGATTATCTTTCCCTGTCTGCCAATGACCTTGCCCACGTCTGACTCGGCAACCTTAACGTATATTGTCTCGCCGTCTTCGCCGTCGGGTCTGACATCCACGGAAACCTCGTCGGGATACTTAACCAGACGTTTTACAAGATATTCTACAAACTCTTTCATTTTTTATTCCGCTTTGACTTCCTGATTGTCGCCTTCCGCTTTTGCTTTGGGCGCGGGCGGAGCCTGCTTGGGTTTTCTCACACAGAATTTTTTGGGTTCCATAATACCCTCTTTGACAAGCAAAGCCCTGACCGTGTCGGTAGGTTGAACTCCGTTTCCTATCCATTTCTTCGCTTTCTCGGCGTCGATTTTCACCGTCGCGGGCTCGGACAGCGGGTCGTATGTGCCGATAAGGTCGACATACTGACCGTCCCTCGCCTTGCGCGAATCGACGACGACTATGCGATAGAAAGGACTTTTTTTGTCACCCAATCTTGTCAATCTCATTTTTACTGCCATTTGTGTTTTTCCTCCGAAAGTTTAATTGATTGATTTTATTTATTTCAGAAAGGCAGACGAGCGCCTCTTTTTCCGCTGAAACGCTTCATCATGTCCTTGCTTTGCTCGAATTGTTTTATAAGCTTGTTTACGTCCTGCACCTGAGTTCCGCTGCCCGCCGCAATTCTGCGACGCCTTTGATAATTCAGTATTTTGGGATTGCTTCTCTCTGCGGGAGTCATGGACCTGATAATCGCCTTATTTTTTTCAAGCTCGATTTCGTTGACGTCGTCGTCGGAAATTTTCAGCTTTCCCGCGCCAGGAACCATAGCCAACAAGTCCTTCACGCTGCCCATTTTTTTAAGCTTTTCCATTTGCGCAAGATAGTCGTTAAGGTCAAAGCTCGCTTCGCGAAGCTTTTTCGCCATTTCCTGCGCCTCTTCCTGACTGATTGCCTCCTGCGCCTTGTCGATAAGGGTGAGCACGTCTCCCATCCCCAAAATTCTGCCCGCCATTCTGTCGGGATAAAACGGTTCGATGTCTTCCGGCTTTTCTCCTATTCCGCAGAACTTAATCGGCTTGCCCGTGACCGCTTTAATGGAGAGCGTTGCGCCCCCGCGCGTGTCGCCGTCAAGCTTTGTCATAATGACGCCCGTTATTTCCAGCTGTTCGTCGAAGGTTTTTGCCACGTTGACCGCGTCCTGCCCCGTCATGGCGTCGACAACCAGCAGCGTCTCGGTGACTTCCACGTGCTTTGTTATGTCTTTAAGCTCCGCCATCAGCTTTTCGTCGATGTGCAGACGTCCCGCCGTGTCCAGAATAACCGTATCGTAACCGTTTGCTTTGGCATATTCCACAGCCTTGACGGCGATTTTCGAGGGATTGATTTGTCCCATCTCGAAAAAACCGGCTTTTGCCTTTCCGCTTACCACTCTCAACTGCTCGATTGCCGCAGGTCTGTAAATATCGCACCCGACAAGCAAGGGATTTTTGCCCTGTTTTTTGAGGTAAACGGCAAGCTTGCCGCACATAGTGGTTTTTCCCGCGCCTTGGAGTCCGCACATCATGATGACGGTCGGAAGCCTGCTAGCAACCTTGAGCTTGCTCTGCACCGGTCCCATAAGCTCGGTAAGCTGCTCGTTGACGATTTTTATCACCTGCTGCGCAGGAGTCAGACTTTTAAGCACCTGCTCTCCTACGGCTTTTTCGCTCACGTCGGCAATAAACTGCTTCGCAACGGACACGTTTACGTCGGCTTCCAGCAAAGCGACGCGCACCTCGCGCATGGCCTGCTTTATTTCCAGCTCCGTCAACGCTCCGCGGTTGGACAGCTTGGAAAAAATATGATTTATTCTCTCACTGAGTCCCGAAAACAATGCCATTCTTTTTCTCCCAGACGGCTTCGAGCGTTTCCGCAAGCACCGCCGCGTCATCTCTCTCCCGATACGATGTTCTCAGCCTTTTGCAAATTTCAAGGGTTTCTTCGATTTTTTTTGCAAAGCCCAATTTGACTTCCAACTCGGCAAGCTGAACTTTGGCGCGCTCGATAACGTCCCTTACCGCCTGTCGGCTCACGCCGTATTGCTCGGCAATCTCGGACAAAGAGTTGTCGAAATCATAAAACAACGAAAGCATTTCCGCCTGTCTGTCGGTAAGCAGCGCGCCGTAAACGTCTTTCAGCCTCGTGATTTCCATTGCGTCTATTTTCGCATCCATAACAAAAGGTGTAAAGTAAAAATACTTTACACCGTGATATTCTAATATAAACCGAACGCTTTGTCAAATGTTTTGACGCAACTTTTCAGACAATTCCGTCAATAAAGGACTGCGCGTCGAATTTCAACAGGTCGTCTATTCCTTCGCCTACGCCTACAAAATAAACGGGCATATCCAGCTCGCTCTTGATTGCGAAAACAACTCCTCCCTTGGCGGTGCCGTCAAGCTTGGTGAGAATTATCCCGTCCAAATCGATTGCTTCGTCAAACAGCTCTGCCTGCGTCAAAGCATTCTGCCCCGTAGTTGCGTCGAGCACAAGCAGATTTTTGCGCTCCGCCTCGGGAAACTCCCTGTCTATTACGCGGTCGATTTTTTTCAGCTCCTCCATCAGGTTTTTCTTGTTGTGCAGTCTGCCGGCAGTGTCCACAATAACAACGTCGGTTTTGCGGCTTTTTGCCGAGCTTAAAGCGTCGAAAACAACGGCGGCAGGGTCGGAGCCTTCCTCGTGCTTGATTATTCTTACATCGGCTCTCTTCGCCCATATTTCAAGCTGTTCTCCCGCTGCCGCTCTGAAGGTATCCGCGGCGGCAAGAACCACGCTTTTGCCTTCTCGGACAAAATTGCGGGCAAGCTTGCCTATCGTGGTTGTCTTGCCTACGCCGTTGACGCCTACAACAAGTATGACGCAAGGATAATCGGTCTGAAACTGCTCGTCTCCGAGCACATCTGAAAGAGCCTCTTTGAGAAGCCGCGTAGCGTTTTCTTCGTCAACCGTCTTGGTCTGCCTGATTTTTTCTTTCAGATTGTCAACAATTTCCTCCGTGGCTTGCGCACCCACGTCGCTTGTAAGCAAAATTTCTTCGAGATTCTCGTAAAAATCGTCGTTGAAAATACCTACTTTGAAAAGTTTTTTTATCTGAAATCCGATGTTCTGCTGAGTCTTTTTCAGACCGTCGATTATTTTTTTGAAAAATCCCATATCCGCCTCCTCAGGCAGTGTGCTTGATTGCTTCCGTCAATTCAACCGAAACCATCTTGGAAACGCCCTTTTCCTCCATCGTCACGCCGTACAAAACATCCGCGCTTTCCATGGTCGGCTTTTTGTGAGTGATGACGAGGAATTGCGTTTCCAAAGAAAATTTTCTTAAATACGATGCTATTCTTTCGGCATTTGCGTCGTCCAAAGGCGCCTCTATTTCGTCCAGCACGCAGAAAGGCATCGGACGCAGCTTTAAAATCGCGAACAAAATAGCCGCCGCAGTCAGATTTCTTTCGCCGCCGGACAAAAGCGAAATATTCTGCAATTTTTTTCCTGGCGGTTGCGCTTCGATTTCTATACCGTAGTCCAGCGAAGATTTGTTTTCGTCCTGCTCTATGGTCAGGCGCGCGTGTCCGCCCGCGAAAAGCTCCTTGAACACCGAACCGAAATTGCGGTTTATTATCTCAAAGCCCTCATTGAACCTAACGACCATTTCATGCGTCAGTTCCTGCAATATCTGATTGAGGTCGCTTTCCGCCGTTTTCAAGTCTTCCATCTGCGAGGCGATTTCGTCGTAGCGCCCCTGTGTTTCGAGACAATCCTCTATCGAGTTTACCGAAACGGGACCGAGTCTCGCAATCTTGTTGCGAAGTGCGGTTATGTTTTCTTTGGAGCTTTCAAGGTCGTAATTCTCGTCCTTGTAGCGCAACGCGCCCGAATAGGTCACGTCGTACGCCTCCTCTATGCGCTTTTGCAGCTGTTCGAGGTCGGTGTCAATCAGTGCGATATTAAACTCCTCCTGCTGTTTGTCGGAGTCCAGCTTGTGCACCTGTTCGGTATAATACTTGCGCATTTCGTCCGCCTTGGCGAACGAGCCGTTGACTTCCGTCTTGCGTCCGTCAAGCCCTTTGAGCTGTTTTCTTATTTCTTCCAGCTCGCCTATATCCACCGAGTTGTCCGCGCTCTCCCTCAGCTGCTTTTCTATGTCGGAAATATTCAGTCTGTACGTTTCCAGAAGCTTACGCTTTTCGGCGTCGTCGGATGCGATTTCCTCCAACGCAAGCTTGTCGATGTTGATTGTCTTGTTGTCCTGCTGCATATTGGCGACAATCGAGTTTACTTTCAGCTTGACGGACGTTATTTCCTCGTGCAAAGCTTCGGATTTTTCTTTTAGCTGTCTGTATTCCGTTTGGGATTTGGTGACGTTGTCCGCCATATCCTCTTTTGTATCGCTCAGCTTTTTTATCTCCTGTTCGAGCAGCGCAACCTGTTCGGAAATTTCCTTAACTCTGTCTTTAAGTCTCTCGCGTTCCCCGTTGAGTTCGTTAAGCTGTTCTCTTTCCGAAAGCGTAAAGCTGCCCGATTTAGACAGTTTTTCTTCCAGTTTTGCAAGCTCGACGGCAGTCTCGGTCTTTTGCTGTCTAAGCTCCGACAGCGCGTCGGAAAGGGTGTCCCTCTTTTCGGACAGTTCTCTTTTCAGCGCTTCCTTTTCGTCCCTTTCCGCAGTGACACGGGAAATTTTGCTCTCAAGCTCCTTCAATTCCCTTTCGTTGCCCAAAAGGTTTACCGACTCCGCTTTTTTGCTTCCGCCCGAAATCGAGCCTGACGGAACAATCATGTCGCCCTCGAGGGTGACAAGCCTGTGCGAATAGCCGTATTTTTTTGCAAGGCTCACCGCAGTATCTATATTTTCCACCACAACGGTGGAGCCTAAAAGACCGGACACGACGTTTGAATATTTTTTGTCGAAATCAACCAGCGTGTCTGCGACTCCCAGACACCCCTTTTCTTTAAGAATGCCGTCGTTGTCAAGACGACGTCTTTTGACAGACGTAACGGGCAAAAACGTAATTCTTCCGTACCTGTTGTCTTTCAGATATTTTATAAGAAATTTGGCGTCATCCTCGTTTCGGGTGACGACGTTTTGCAGCGCGCCGCCCAAAGCCGCCTCCACTGCCGTTTCCAGGTGCGCCGGAACCTTTATCAGGTTTGCCACCACGCCTTCTATTTTAGAGGACAAAGCCGCGTCGTGCTGCGCGTCCTTTAAAAGTCTTTTTACGCTGTTGATATAGCCTTCAAAATTTTCAGTCAGCGAATCCAGCATATTTTTGCGCGCTTGCATGACCGTCTTTTCCTCGTTCAGCTTGGAAATGCGTTTGTTTAGCTCAAACAATTGCGCTTCAAAATCTTTCAGGCAGGACGCCGCCTCGTCTATATCCGAATCAAGCCCGTTCCGTTTTTGACACAGCAGCTCGTACTGCCGCGAATATTCCTTTTCCGCGTCTCCAGCGTCGGCAAGCTTTTCGGCAAGCTTTTTTTCGGCAAGCGCGATTTCCTCCAGCCTTGCCAAAGCCGTAAGCTTTTCTGCGGACAAAGAAGCCGCCTCGCTCTTTACGTCGGCAAGCCCCCCCAAAAATCCTACAAGCTTGTCCTGACCGCTCTGCATAAAATTCTGATTTTTGTTGATTTTATCCGAAACCTCGGAGTAAAGCAGGTTAAGCGACGCAAGCTGCTCCGTCAACGCGTCGTAAGCCTTCTTCTTTTCTTTAAGCTCCTTTTCCGTTTCGGCTATTTCCTCTTTCAGTCTCTGCGCTTTTGTGGCGTTTGCGTCCAGCGCATACTCCGTTTCGCTGCATGAGTTTCTGAAATGGTTGGCTCTCTCCGCCAAAAGCTTGTTGTCTCCCGACTGACGCTCCAGCTGAACGGAAATTTCCAGCTCTCTTCTGGAAAGCTGCTCCTTTTCCATATCCAGACTGCTCAACTCTTCGAGCAGACGCTCGTAATCGGCGTTCGACTCGTTGAGTTTAAGCTCCGCAAGGTTGAGTTCTTCCTCTATGCCCTTGATTTTTTCGTAAATTTTGGACTTGTTTAAGCTCGCGTTGTCATACCCGTATATGTAAGCGTTTATTTCGTGATATTTAAGCTCTTCGGCAAGCTGCAAATACTTTTTTGCATTTTCGCTGTTTTTTTTCAACGGACCGAGCTGCCTGTCAAGCTCCGTCATAATGTCATACAGACGGGACATATTGTCCTTGTTTTTTTCCAGCTTGCGCTCGGTTTCAACCTTGCGCACCCTGAATTTGGATATACCGAGCGCCTCTTCGAATATCGCTCTGCGGTCGTCGGGTTTGGCGTTGAGAATAGCGTCCATGCGCCCCTGACCGACAATCGAATAACCTTCGCGTCCGAGTCCCGCGTCCCGCAGCAGATCCGATATGTCTTTGAGCCTCGAACTCTGACGATTCAAAAGATACTCGCTTTCGCCCGAACGGTACAGCTTTCTGGAAATGACTACTTCGTCCATTTCAATCGGAAAAATCCTGTTGGTGTTGTCGAAAATCAGAGACGCCTCGCAATAGCTCATCGACTTCCGTCTTTCGGTGCCGCTGAAAATCAGGTCCTGCATGCTTTTGCCGCGCAAAACTCTGGCGCTCTGCTCTCCGAGCACCCACCTTATTGCATCCGATACGTTGCTTTTGCCGCAGCCGTTGGGACCTACTATTGCCGTAATAGGCTTGTCGAATTTCATTTCCAGCTTGTCCGCAAAGGACTTAAAGCCGTAAACCTCTATCTTCTTTAAATTCACTTACTGCCTCTGTTGAAAAGATTGTAATCAATGCCGAGCTTTTTAAGCGCTTGCTCCGCGGCGTCCGCCTGCGCCTGAATTTTAGAGGCGCCCTCGCCTCTGCCCAACAGCTCGCCGTTGACGCTCACCGCATAAACATAACGCGGATTGTGCGGAGGTCCGCTTTTTTCCTCTTCCGTATATTCCGGCTCGGTGTGGACGGACTGACAGTATTCCAAAAGAATACGCTTGAAATCGTTTGCGCAGCCTGCGCCCGCGACTGCCGCGCTTAAAGACGGCTTCAAGTGGGAAAATACGAATTTTTCCGCCGCAGACAAACCGCCGTCCAGATAAACCGCGCACAAAACCGCCTCGAACAAGTTTGCGAAAAGCTTTATTTTGGAATTTTCGGTCGCAAGCGCCTGAGCGTTGGAGATAAGCAAAAATTCTTCCAGCCCCATTTTCTTCACTGCGAGAAAAAGGCTGTCCCGCGAAACGACTGCCGCGCGCGCTCTTGAAAAATCCCCCTCGTTTTTGTCGGGGAAATTTTTGTACAGGTATTCCGAAACCAAAAATTCAAGGATTGCGTCGCCGAAAAACTCCATGTTTTCATTGCTGCGAAGCTTTCTTTCGTTGGCGTAAGAAGAATGCGTAAAAGCGGTCTCGGGCAAACTTTTGTCCTTGAACTCGTAACCTATCCGCTTTTCAATTTCCCGTAATTGCAGGCTGTTCTCCGTTTGTCGCATAAAGCTCCTTTTTAATCTTTTCAATCAGCCCCGCCTTGTGCATATTCACAACCTGCATTATGGAGCCGCAAATGGACTTCGCCTTGCTTGAACCGTGAGATTTGATAACGAGCTTTTCGACTCCTATAAAAGGCGCTCCTCCGCCGGCGTTGTAATCCATGACCTTCTGTATATTCTTAAATTTCTTTTTCAGCATCGCTCCCGCAATTTTGGAAAAGAAGCCGGACATGATTTCCTTTTTCAAAAGCTTCATGAGCATAGCCGCCGTGCCCTCGCAGGACTTCAACGCGACATTTCCCCAAAAGCCGTCGCAGACAACCACGTCGAAATCTCCCGAAAGCAAATCGCGCGCTTCCATGTTGCCCACAAAGTTTACGGGAAGCTCCTTTATCAACCCGAAAGCTTCTTTGGTGAGTTCATTGCCCTTTTTGTCCTCCGTGCCGTTTGACATAAGCGCCACTCTCGGATTTTCTTTGTTGAGTATGGCTTTGGCATACGCGTTGCCCATAAGAGCAAACTGGGCAAGCATGGCGGGCTTGCAGTCGACATTCGCCCCGCAGTCGATGAGCAGTACGTTTCCTCCGTCAACCGTAGGCAGAAGCGGCGCAAGCGCAGGTCTGGAAATGCCCTTAATTCTCCCTATTTTGAGAAAAGAACCGGTAAGCACGGCCCCCGTGCTTCCTGCCGACACCATTCCTATGCACTCCTCGTCGTTTTTTACTCTGTCAAGAGCCACAACGAGCGAGCTTTCTTTTTTGGTTCTAATCGCCGTTGTGGGCACGTCGTCGTTGGTTATCACGTCGGGCGCGTCCACTATTTCCACGCGCGACATTTCCACCGTCTGCTCTTTGAGCAGGTCGGCAATCTCGTTTGCCTTGCCCACAAGCACCAAATCGAAACCTCTGTTTTCTTTAAGCGCCTGAACACAGCCCTTGACAATTTCTTTTGGCGCGTTGTCGCCGCCGTATATATCCACTACAACCTTCATTATATATCTCCGAATTTTGAAAATTTAAAAGGAAAATATCCTCTGTTTAAAGATTATACCCTAAAAATCGTACTATGACAATCATATGGGCGCAAAAAATAAAAAATGTTTCACAAATTCGAGCTATGTTTCACGCAACAAAAAAGCAGACCGATGGCGGTCTGCTCATTCGTAAAAATCAAAATCTGCCGGCGGAAACGAAAGAAATCAGTTTTTCTTATCCGAAACGACGACGATTTCTCTCCCGTCGTAATATCCGCAGTTTTTGCAAACTCTGTGGTTCAACTTCTTTTCGTGGCATTGAGGGCATTCAACCAAGGAAGGAGCGCTGATTTTCCAATTAGCCGCTCTGGTGTGCTTTCTCTGCTTAGAAGTTTTTCTTTTAGGTACTGCCATATCTTTCGCCTCCCGTTGACTTACATAGTTTTAGTTTACGATAAATTATTATAGAGTGTGAAAAAGATTTTGTCAAACGATTTTGACTATATTTTCGCAACCCGTTTGGTCTCTTTCGCTATGACAAGCTCCTCGTTTGTGGGAATGACGAGAATCCTGACTTTCGAGCTTTCTTTTGAAATATCTGCGATTTTTCCTCTGGGACATTTTGCGTTTTTGTCGTCGTCAAGCTCCACTCCCATATATTCGAGTCCCTCGCAGGCATGCTTTCTTACGTAAGGAGTATTTTCTCCCACGCCCGCGGTGAAAACAATGCAGTCCACGCCGTTCATAACCGCCGCGTACTGACCGATATATTTCTTTACGTCGTAAGCGAACAAATCGACAGCCAGCTTGTTTCTCGGATTGTCCAAAGCGTTGCCCTCCGTAAGGTCTCTGAAATCGCTGCTCACTCCCGAAACTCCGAGCATACCGGATTTTTTGTTGAGGTAGCTTATCGTTTCGGAAATGTTCATGTTTTTCTTGTTCATCAGGTATTCGATAACGGCGGCGTCCACGTTGCCGCAGCGGGTGCCCATGGGCACGCCTTCGAGCGGCGTGAAGCCCATCGAGGTTTCCACCGAGCGTCCACCCTTGACTGCGGAAATGGAGGAGCCGTTGCCGAGGTGGCAGGTAACGACCTTTAAGCTTTCGTCGTTTTCGCGTCCGAGGTACTTTGCCGCCTCCTGCGAAACAAACATATGACTTGTGCCGTGGAAGCCGTATTTTCTTATTCTCAATTGCTTGTAGTCGTCGTAGGGCAAGCCGTAAAGAAAAGCGACGTCGGGCATTGTGGCGTGAAAAGCCGTGTCGAATACCGCTACCATGGGCGTATCGGGCATAACCTTTCTGCACGCCTCGATTCCCATAATATTCGCGGGATTGTGCAGCGGCGCAAGCTCTATGTTTTCCTTGCAGCAATCGAGCACTTTTTCGTCAATAAGCACCGACGACTTGTAATCCTCCGCTCCGTGAACGACTCTGTGACCTACGGCGGCAATTTCCTTCATGCTTGAAACGACTCCGCAATCCTTGCCCGTGAGAGCGTCCAAAACCATCTGAATGGCTTTTACGTGGGAAGGCATATTTTCTTTGAACACAAATTCCTTGCCGTGCGCCTTGTGGGTAAGCACCGAACCGTCAATGCCGATTCTCTCGCAAAGCCCCTTGGCGATGACGCTTTCGTCGCTCATATCGATAAGCTGATACTTCAAGGAAGAACTGCCCGCATTGATAACCAAAATTTTCATTTCAAAAACTCCTTTAATCCTATCGTTAATTTATCGACGCCTCGATTGCGGTAAGCGCCACGGTGCCCACTATGTCGTCCACGTTGCATCCGCGCGACAAATCGTTGATCGGTTTTGCAAATCCCTGACAAATCGGTCCGTATGCGTCAAAACCGCCCAATCTCTGCACAAGCTTGTAGGAAATATTGCCTGCGTTAAGGTCGGGGAAAATGAACACGTTGGCGTGCCCCGCAACCTTGCTGCCTTTGGCTTTGAGTTGACCGACTTCCTCGACAAGCGCGGCGTCCGCCTGCAACTCTCCGTCTATGGGCAACTCGGGATATTTTTCCTTTATCATACGCGCCGCTTCCTGTACCTTTTCGACCAACGGGTGCTTGGCGCTGCCCTTAGTGGAAAAACTCAAAAGCGCGATTTTAGGTTCTTCGGCAAGGAAAACTCTTGCGGATTTTTCGCTGCACACGGCAATGTCCACAAGCTGTTCGGACGTAGGTTCGGGAGTCACGGCGCAGTCCGCGAACAGGAAACAGCTTTTTTCCGTTTTTTGCGGATGGTTCATGATGAAAAAGCCCGAAACGGTATTTATGCCGGGAGCCGTCTTGACTATCTGCAAGGCGGGACGCAGCATATCGCCAGTCGAGTGAACCGCTCCGCCGACCATGCCGTCCGCTTCGCCCATCTTGACCATCATGACGCCGTAGTACATTTCGTCTTTAATCAGTCTCTCCGCTTCCTCTTCCGTCATTCCCTTTGCCTTGCGAAGCTCGAAAAGCACCTTTGCGTATTCTCCCACCTTTTCGCTTGTTTTTGGATTGACGATTTTCACTCCGTCAAGCTTTGCGTCGGGACATTTTTCGCGAATAACCTTTTCGTCGCCGAGAATAATAATTTTTGCAAAGCCCTCCGCAGTTATTTTTTCCGCGGCGCGGATAACTCTCGGCTCCTCTCCCTCGGGCAGCACGATTGTCTTGTTGAGCTTTCTCGCTTTTTCTTTGAAGTTCTCGATAAGATTTAACATTACATTTCTCCCATATCTTGAAAAAAATATTTTTGCGTGATATAATGTGAAATATATTCAACTTTTATACTATACACCATTTTCTCGGTTAAGTAAAACGGACAAGGACAAAAAGTTTGAAAATTTTCGGAATTATATGCGAATACAACCCTTTTCACAACGGGCACGCACGACAGCTTGAATTTTGCAGAAGCAACGGTGCGGATTTGATTTTTTGCGCTATGAGCGGCGACTTTACGCAGCGCGGAGAGCCTGCCGTGTTGGAAAAACGAATAAGGGCAAAACACGCCGTGCAAAGCGGGGCAGACCTTGTAGCAGAGCTGCCCCTGCCCTATGCCGCCGCAGGCGCAAAGGATTTTGCCGAGGGCGGAGTTAAGCTGCTTGAAAAGATGGGCTGCACTCATATTTGCTTCGGCAGCGAATGCGGAAACATATCTTTGCTCGAAAAAGCAGCCGAGCTTATAGATTCGGACAGCTTTAACAATTCGTTGAAGCTTCATGTCAAGGCGGGCAAATCTTATCCCGTTTCCGCAGAGCTTGCCGGAGAAGAATACGGCGGCGTCTTAAGCGCTCCGAACAATATTCTCGCCGTGGAATATCTGCGCGCACTAAAAAGCGTCGGCAGCGCAATGCGGCCTATAACCTTAACAAGAAACACCGACTACTGTTCGGAAAGTCTTGACAGTAAAGCTTGCGTCGCATCGGCGTCGGCAATCAGAAAAAATCTGAAAAACGAAGCTTTAAGCGAATTTGTGCCCCCATATGTTGCCGAGGATTTGAACAAGTCGGGAAAAGAAATTACGCGCGAATACGGTGACTTTGCCCACGCGTTTTTAAATCTTTGTTCAAAGGAATATCTGAACGGAGTCGAGGGCGTGACCGAAGGTCTTGAAAACAGAATTTCCGCTGCGGCGTGCGAAAAAAATTTCGACGCGTTTTTCAACGCGCTTAAAACAAAGCGGTATACGTCGTCGAGACTTAAACGAGTCATTCTCAACGCCGTTCTCGGAGTAACCAAAAATTTTGCGGAACAATGCAGAAAAACCTCTCCTCCGCTGTTGCTTTTGGCGGCAAAAAAGGATTGCAAAGGATTAAAAACATTGAATCCCTCTTTCACGGAAGAAAGCTCCGAAATTACCCAACGTATAAAGGAGCTGACGCTTTGCTCCGAGCGATTTTTCTGCGCAATCAGACAAATCCCCTTTTCCTCCTTGAAAAAACTCGAAAAATACTGAGCGCTTTTCTTAAAACATATATCCGCCGCGCGAAACATAAAATTTATTATTATGTACAAGCGTATTGCGGCAATTCTCGTTTGCGCGGCGTCCGTCGTTTTGTTCTTCCTCAATCCCGCGAAAAACATACAAAACGTATCGGCAGGCGTGCTGATATGGGCGACAAGCGTTTTGCCCGCCCTGTTTCCTTTTTTCTTTCTTTCAAAACTACTGATTGAGCTGGACGCTTTCGGAGGACTTTCCACTCTCCTTTCCAAACCGACGCAAAAAATATTCGGCGCGCCGCCCGCGGCAAGCTATATCTTTTTGCTGAGCGTAGTTTGCGGCTACCCTATGGGCGCAAAGCTAACCGCGGAGTTTTACGAAAAAGGAGCGCTGGACAAAACGCAATGCTTGAAGCTCGCAACCTTCTGCTCGACGGGAGGCCCGATTTTTATTATAGGTACTGTCGGCGGCGTATACCTTAAAAGCGCGGCTGCGGGAGCAATCATACTTGTTTCACACATACTCGGCGCGCTTGCAAACGGTCTGCTATACCGCAGACGCTTTGTCTCGGTTTCGGAATGCGGCAGACTTATCTCACGACAAAAGAACAACGGCGAAATACTCGGCGACTGTATGCAGAATTCCATAATTTCCGTGCTGAGCGTAGGCGGATTCGTAACTATTTTCTATATGTGGACTCAAATGCTTTTGTCGCTGCCGCCTTTGAGCGGCGCGGGAAAGCTTGTCCAGGGGATTGCAGGCGGATTGCTTGAAGTCACCGCCGGTTGCAAAATACTCGCCGATACGAGCAGCGCTCCCCTGACCGTCGTTTTGTGCTGCTTTCTGATAAGCCTCGGCGGGCTTTGCATTTTTCTGCAATCTTCGGTGTTTTACAGAAAATGCGGCGTCGGCGGCGGAAAAATAATGCTGTTCAAATTGACTCAGGCGATTTTCTCCGCAGCTTTTTGCGCTCCGCCCGCCTTTTTGTTTCTGAAATGAAATCAGACGGAATATTTTAACAGCCCTGCCGTTTCAAGCAGATTTTTAAGCGCGCGCGCACGGTGGCTGACGGAATTTTTTTCGTCGTCCGACGCTTCTCCCCAGCTTTTGCCAAGCTCTTCCGAATAAAATATACAGTCGTATCCGAAGCCGTGCGTGCCGTCCTCGCTCTCCGAAATGCGCCCGTCGCTCCTGCCTGCGGCGGTAAAAATTTCACCGCCCGAAATCAGAGTCATGGCGCATTCAAAATGCGCTTTTCTTTCTTCCCGTGCCTTTTTTCCCTTTTCTTCCAAAGCTTTAAGCAGTTTTTTTCTGTTTGCCGCGTCGTCGTTTTCATGCGCGAATCTGTTGGAAAAAACGCCGGGAGCGCCGTTTAGCGCGTCCACGCAAATTCCGCTGTCGTCGGCTAAAACCGCAAGATTTGTCTGAGAAGCCGTCGCCTTTGCTTTTATCAGAGAATTTTCCTTGAAAGTCGAGCCGTTTTCCTCGACGTCGCAGGTCAGATTCTTTTCCTTTAAGGTAAAAAATTTCAGAGCTTGGCAACGCGCGTTCTTTTCTGCGCAAAGCGTTTCGTAAATTCTTTTTATTTCCCTTACTTTGTTGGGATTGTTTGTAGCAATAACTATATCCATGCTTTTTATTTTATCACAAACGCACGCCCGCGCGCAACAGACTGACGGAGCTTGCCGTATCAATTCCTTAAAAACAGCAATAGAATAAAACGACATTTTGTTTGACAATGTATTTTAAAAGACTATAATATATTGGGATTTATCCCAAAGGAAGACATATATGCAACTGTTGGTAATAACTTTGGACGACATGAACGAATTTCTTCAAACGCTGTCCGCACTTAAAGAAAACGGCTTGAACGGCATAGTTCTGCCCTCGACAAGCTTAAAGCACGCTCTGCTCGAATCAAAAGTTGACGCGGCGCCGTTGTTCGGCAGCCTGAGCAAAATCATGCAGAGAGATTTTGAGGCAAGCCACACGCTGCTCATGCTTGTTAGGGAAGAAAAAATCGACGAAATCAAGGAAATCGTGCACTCGGTAGCCAAGGAACTGAGCAGAAAAGGAATAATGTTCGCATTGCCCGTAACCTTTTGGGAGGGATTGATAAACTGATATGCACGTGCTTTTAAGTATTGCGCTCGCCATGGCGGGCGGTCTTGTGTTGTCGCGCGTCGTAAAGCTGTTGAAGCTTCCCAACGTCACGGGTTACCTTATCGCGGGGCTTATCGTAGGTCCCTGCTGTCTGAATCTAGTAAACCAAACCAATTTGGGTTACATAAAAATAATCAGCACCGTCGCGCTCGGCTTTATCGCGTTTTCCATAGGCGGAGAGTTCAAGCTCGAACATTTGAAAAAGCTCGGAAAAAGCATCGTCACAATAACCTTCTGCCAGGCGTTGTTTGCGGTCGCATTCGTCATGCTTGGACTGTTTGCGCTGAAATTCGCTTTTCCCGACCAGATTGACACTCCCATGATTCTTCTGCTCGGGGCGATTGCCACCGCAACGGCTCCCGCCGCAACGCTCATGGTAGTCAAACAATACAGGGCGCGCGGCATCGTCACCGACACGCTTCTGCCCGTCGTTGCGTTGGACGACGCAATCGGACTTATGGTATTTTCAATATGCGTCGCGTTGGCAAAGGTTTTTGCCGTAGGCGAGCAATTGACCTTTATGAGCACCGTGGTCACTCCCCTTCTCGAAATAGCTTTGTCCCTCGTTGTCGGAGCGGCTTTGGGAGCGCTGCTTGCGCTTTGCATGAGGTTTTTCAGGTCGCGCGCAAACAGACTGTGCCTGATGATAGTCGCCGTTCTTGCGGGCGTAGGGCTGTCGGAAATGAATTGGCCTATGGGACTGTCCTTGTCCTCCCTTTTGACCTGCATGATGACGGGAGCCGTCTTTGCCAACATGAGAAAAGACAGCCTGCAAATACTTGACGGTACCGAAAATTGGACGCCGCCCCTTTATATGCTGTTTTTCGTCATTTCGGGCGCGGAGCTTGACCTGAAAGTTATTCCTTTGATAGGAATAGCCGGCGTTGCCTACATCGTTTTCAGGTCTATGGGCAAATATCTCGGAGCCTTTACGGGCGCGGCAATGGTCAAGGCGGACAAAAACGTGCGCAATTATTTAGGACTGACGCTGCTGCCGCAGGCGGGCGTCGCAATAGGCATGGCTCAGGTTGTCGCCAACACCCCCGAATTTGCCGCTCAATCCTCTCAGATTGTCACCATAGTGCTTTGCGCAACTCTCGTTTACGAATTGGTGGGACCGTTGATTACGAAAATAGCCCTTGTCAAATCGGGAGAAATCGAGAAAACTCCCAAAAGGGCGAAAAAGGCAAAAAGCGTGCAGACTGCCTGCACTGCCGTCGTAACTCCGGAAACCTCAACTGCGGCAACGGCGCAAGCCGACACAGCCGAACTCTCGGACAACAACGAGACAGAAAAATAATTTAAGTCAAATTCCCCCGACAAATGTCGGGGGAATTTATTTCAGTATGGGAAGCAGAAAATCAATACCGGAGGATTTTCAGAGCAGTATACATATCAAACCGCCCTTGTTTTCATTGACAATTCTGCCCACTGTCTTTCTTATTTTTGCCTGAGCCTCTTTCGGCATGGTGCCAAGCTTGTCGGACAAGGTTTCTTTCGCAAGCTCCGACATACTTTTTCCGAACATATTGGTTTCCCATATGCTTTGAGGATTGTTTTGGAACTCGGACAACAGATATTGACTCTGCTGCTCCGTGCCCATCATAGGATTCACCTCGGTTTTGACGTCCACCTTCATTATATGCAGGCTCGGCGCGGTGGCTCTGAGCCTTACTCCGTACTTCGAGCCTTGTTTCACAATTTCGGGGTCCTCGAGAGTCATGGAGTCGAGTGACGGGCTGACCACGCCGTAGCCTTCCTCCTCCGCCGTTTTTAAAGCGGACTCTATGCGGTCGTATTGCTGCTTGGCGTAAGAACACTCCGAAACGAATTTCATCAGAGAAAATTCGTCGCCGATGTCCGAACCTGCAAAATCGCTAAGCACCTTGTAAAAAAGCTGCGGCTTTGCTTCAACCTTGTATGTCACAACCCCCTCGCCCATTTTCATATTGTCGACCTCGGGCATAAACAGGTTTTCGTCCTCTGTAAAGCCTTCCAGCAATCTGCCGTAATCCTTCATTTTGTTCATTTCTTTGCTGTTGTTTTTGATTTTTTCGATAATCGACGAGATAAGCCAGTTGCCCATTTTGAGCGTCTGCATCCATTTGGGAATATTCATCACGAGCTTTCTTATCGGAAATTCCTCAAGTATTTTTTTCAGAACCTCTTCCACTTCGCCCGCCGACATATTTTTTACGTCCATGGGCAAAACTCTCACTCCGTATTTTTCCTCCAAAGCGTCGGCAAGGCTTCTGCAATCCGGGTCGGACGGATTTTTGCTGTTTAAAACCACAATAAACGGCTTATCCGTTTTGCGCAGCTCTTTGACAACCCTTTCCTCGGCGCTTACGTATTTGCTGCGGGGTATATCAGTAATCGTACCGTCGTTAGTCACCACTACGGCTATCGTGGAGTGCTCGGCGATTACCTTCTGAGTGCCCAGCTCCGCCGCCTGTTCAAAAGGCATATCTTCTTCCGACCACGGCGTTTTTACCATTCTCATTTTATCCTGCTCGGAAAACCCTTCCGCCCCCTCTACGGGGTATCCCACGCAGTCGATGAGACGGACGTTGACATTCATAGCGCCGTTGAGCTTTATTTTTACGGCTTCGTTAGGTACGAATTTGGGTTGAGTGGTCATAACCGTTTTGCCGTCGCCTGCCTGAGGCAGCTCGTCGGTAGCGCGCTGACGGGCGTTCTTGTTTTTGATATTGGGCAAAACCAGACTTTCCATGACTTTGGTCACGAAGGTGGATTTCCCCGTGCGAACCGGACCCACCACGCCGATATAAATGTCGCCGTTGGTTCGGGCTGCGATATCGCTGTAAATGTCGAATTGCTCCATTGATATTCAAACCTCCGCTAACTGATATCCTACAAAATAATATGTCGCCGCTTTCGGTTTAAGAACAATAAGACACAAAAAAAGCCGCCCGTTGCAGGCGGCGTAAATTATTCCGTTTTTTCGTCCGTTTGGTGACTGTCCGACTCAACGGCTTCGTCGGCTCGGGAGACGTCTTCCTTTGTCGCGCATTTCTTTTTGAAAAGAGCTTTTTTGAGCCCCATATTGTTTTCCTCTCCCTTTATCAGCCTCTCGATATTGCCCCGATGCGCATATACAATCATAATCCACAGCAGAATCACCGTTATAAGTATGGGATACGTGACGTTGTTCATCGCACCCCACATATGAATTTCCACAAAACAGCCCACTATATGGAAAATAAGCTCCGCGGTAATGTAGAACAGCGCGAAAATGGACATCTTGTCGGTGATTAAAAGCAGCACGATTCCGACCACGCAAATACAAAGCGTGGGAATGGGCTGCAAGGCAAGCAAAACGCCTATGCTTGTTGCAAATCCCTTTCCTCCCCTGAATTTGGTAAAAACGGGAAATATATGCCCCAAAGTAGCGCACAAAGCCGCAAGATAGCTTGCAAATGCGTAAACCTCCACATTGCCTTGGGATATGGCTTTGAAAATAAAAAACGCCGCCAACGTGGGGACAGCCCCTTTGAGAGCGTCGAAAATCAGAGTGACGACGCCCATTTTCAAACCGAAAACGCGGTACATATTGGTTGTTCCGGGATTTTTGCTTCCCACAGTCCTTATATCGGTTTTTTTGAACTTTTTTGAAAGCAAAATGGCAGCGTTTACGCAACCTATAAGATATGAAACTACGCCTGTTAGCACAAGCTGCCAAATATAATCCTTCAACATTTTATTCCTCCGAGCCGCCGCTCCTGACGACGAGCTTCAATGGAGTCCCGTCCAGCGAAAACGCGCGCCGCAAGCTGTTTTCAAGATAACGCCTGTAAGAAAAATGCATAAGCGTTTCGTCGTTTACGAAAATCACAAACGTGGGCGGCGCAGTTAACGGCTGAGTTACATACTTGATTTTCAGACGTCTGCCGTGCTTGGAGGGAGGCTCGACCGCCGCAACGGCGTCGCCTATAACCTCGTTTAGCAGTCCCGTAGTTGCACGGAAGCGTGATTTTTCGTATACGTAATTTATCATATCAATCAATTTGTTGATACGTTGACCGGTAAGAGCGGAGACGGTGAGATATTTAAAATAATCCATAAACGCCAAATCGTTATGCAATTTCTTTTTGTATTTTTCGACAGTGAAGGTATCCTTTTCGATGAGGTCCCATTTGTTTACCACGATTACCGCAGGCTTGCCCTGCTCGTGCGCGTATCCCGCAATTTTGACGTCCTGTTCGGACAAATCTTCCGCAGCGTCGAAAACGACCAACACAACGTCGGCGCGTCTGACCGCGGCGAGAGAACGCATTATGCCGTACGCCTCTACCGAATCCTCCTCTATGCTGCGCTTGCGGCGCATACCTGCCGTGTCGATAATCACATATTTTTTTCCGTCAAGCTCAAACGGAGTGTCTACGGCGTCGCGCGTGGTACCCGCAACGTCCGAAACAATGGTGCGCTCATAGCCCAAAATTTTGTTGACAAGCGACGACTTGCCCGCGTTGGGCTTTCCCACAACGGCTATTTTTATTGTATCCTCTTCCTCCCCGTCCTCCGACGCGGCGGGAAAGCGTTCTATTACGGCGTCCAAAAGGTCGCCTATGCCCTGCTTGTGCTCTGCCGATATAGGATATGCGTCAAATCCCAGAGAATAAAACTCGCTTATATCAAAAGACAAAAAGTTGTCAACCTTGTTGACCGCGAGAAAAACGGGCTTGCCTGTTTTATGCAGCAAGGACGCAACCTCCCTGTCCTCGGAGGTAAGCCCCGTTTTGCCGTCCACGAAAAACAAAATGACGTCGGCAATGTCCATTGCCAGCTCCGCCTGCTTTTTTATATGCTTATGCATAAGGTCTTCGCTTTTAAGCTGAATCCCTCCCGTATCAATCAGCGTAAACCGACGGTCAAGCCACTCGGCGTCGGCGTAAATTCTGTCTCTTGTTACGCCGGGCACATTGGATACTATGGAAATCCTTTCACCGACTATTTTATTGAAAAAGGTGGATTTGCCTACATTGGGCTTTCCGACAATGGCAATAAGCGGTTTGGTATTCATTGAAAATCTCCGTAAAACAAAATTTTTGCAAGCTCGTAACCGTCGCCCGCTGTTCTGATTTTGCGGTTAAGTCTTTTTTTCAGCTCTTTTACTGTCATTCCGTCCAAAAAAACGCTTTCAAACTCTTTCAGCGAGGTACGCGGCAAAAGCACCGTTTTTTTATTGTCGCGGTTTTCGAGAGCGTCGGCAATGTCTCCTCCCGTAAGAAGTCCCGATACTGTGACTGTTTCTCCGAAAAATCTGTTTTTGAGCGCCACCACCTCGGCGTCAAGAGAAGGAAATTTGGCCGCCGCGCTGTCGATTAGCCGCCTCATGAACGGCGCGGCGTCCACGCCGCTGACAACCGTAAAGCTCCCCTTCCGAACTTTTGAAGCAAGCTCCAATCCCTCCTCGAATTCGCGGCGGAATTTTGCCATCAATCCCACGCCGTTTTCTATTTGGTCGAAATCGCCGTAAAATTCGTAAGGAGGAAGAGCCCTCTCCGCTCTCAGATACATTTCGTCGGAGCACAGAGCGAAGCAACGGGAAACCTCGGAATTGAATTCTTCCGATATGTCAATCACCGCTCCCGCTTCCGTCGAAGAAAGCGGCGAAAGCGGCGTCAGGGTTTGTCTGTGCGAGGTAAGCCCCACAGGAACAATCGCCACGCTTGCGACCATAGGATAAAGTGAATACAGCTCTTTCAAAGTGCGTTTTAAAACCTCGCCGTCGTTGTAGCCCGCGCAAACCACGATTTGAGTGTGCATGACTATACCGCCTTCCGCCAATGTTTCGAGCATCGGCATTATAGACGGAGCGGACGGATTGCCGAGCATCACACGTCTGACATCGTCGTCGGTAGCATGAACGGAAACATAAATCGGGCTGAATTTTTTTTCTTTGATTCTTTCAATCTCGCCCTCCGCAAGATTGGTAAGCGTCACGTAAGTGCCCGACACAAAGGAAAGACGCCAATCGTCGTCCTTGACGTAAAGCGTCCGCCTCATCCCCTTGGGCAGCTGAGCGACAAAGCAAAAAATGCAGTTGTTTCTGCACGGACGTGGCTTGGAAAGATAGCAATCCTCTTCAAATTCAAAACCCATACTTTCGTCCGCACTCTTGTCGACTTCAAAGCGTTTTCTGCCCTCAGGCGTTTCAAAATCGACGGAAAAGCTTTCCTGACTGTCGTAATATTCGTAATCGAGTATATCGACGACCTCCCGACCGTCGAAAGCTGCCAGCGACCACCCTTTCTTTGCCCCGAGACGTTTGCCCGCCGAGCGTTTGTCTACGCTTTTGATTTTAAGCATTTCGTTACCTTTGAAAAAGCCCGCTCTTGCGGGCGGGCTTAACATTTTTCATTTCTGCGATTCAAGCCTTTTTACGGTAGCTTGTGGGAAGATTTTTGTATTCCTTGTCCAGCGTTATCGAAACGATGGTAATCGTTTCCTCCGGAGCGTTCTGCAAGTCGGAGCCGTCCGTTTCCTGCGTATCCGTTTCGTAATTTCTCATATCGTCAACGAATTTGGAAGCCAAACCCGTCGAATTGGAGCTGCCTGTCCCGCCTGCGGGATAGAAACCTCCGTTTTCGGAAACCATCATGCGGCTGCTCTTGACGTATGCGAAAACAGCGTAATTGTCCTTGGACATGGGTACCGCCGTCGCCGTTGAAAACTCGTTGGTAAAAGCCATGAAAAACGCGCTGCTTGCGGTGTCGAAATAATTTTTCGTGGAAGTCTGCGCATTGTGGAACATAATCAGACTGCCCAGCATAGGCTGCGCGTTGTCCCCGTCCTTTTTGCTTTCGTCAACCTTGAAGCCGTTGGCAAGAAACTCGCCCTTAATCGTGTAACCGGATTCTTTGGTTATAAACTTGTCGTCCTCCTCCGAATATCTGCCGGCGATAAGGTATCTTTCGCCTATATAATCCACCACCGTGTTGTCGTAAAATCCCTGCTGAATGAGATTCATGAAATTTATGACGGTAATGGGCGCTTTGTCGATAAGAAGCTCGTATTCGATAACGACCGTATAAACCTCGCCACTCGATTCCTCGTTTATATCGGTGTAGCGCAGCGTCAGCGTGGCGACGGGATTTGCGTCTATACCGGATTTCTCTTTGATTTTTTCCAGCTTGGAGGCGGAAATAAATTCCCCCGCAGAGCAGGCGCAGAACGAAAACAGGAGTAAGAACGCGATAACAGTAATCAGTGCCTTTTTCATCGATGTACCTCTAACTTTTATATTATATCGCAAAACCGGCTCAATAGCAAGTAAATTTGCGCTAATTTTCTTTCAGCCTTTGAGCTGAGCCAGCAAATCGGCGTCGAGCCTTATCGGACGCTTGTTCAGATAAGACAGCGGAGAATTTTTGGGAAAAGAAAACTGCAATCTCACGCACGCCAGCATTTGTCTGTTTTGCCTGTACTTTTTGTTTATCTGATTTATTCCGTATTTGCCGTCGCCAAGCACAGGCAGCTTTTCGCTTGCGAGATGCGCCCTTATTTGGTGCGTTCTGCCCGTAATAAGCCTGACTTCGAGCAGGCAGACTTCCCCGCTCTGTTTCAAAACGCGATAATGCGTCTCTATCGGCACATAACCGGGTTTGGCTGTTTTGGAAACAATGGCGAGACTTTTTTTGGCGTCCTTAAAGAGAAACGCTTTGAGCTGCGCCTGAGAAACATTAGGCCTGCCGACGACGACGGCGTTGTAAAATTTGTCTACCCATTTTTCCTTGAACGCCTTGTTCAGTTCCGCTTCCGCCTGCGGCGTAAGCGCGAAAATTACAAGCCCGGTGGTATTTCTGTCAAGCCTGTGCACGGGGAAAAATTTCATGTCCTCGTGTTGCAGCTCGAGCTTTTCTGCAAGGGAATCCTCGCCTGTTACCTCCATGCCTGCCGGCTTGTTTACCGCAATCACGTTTTTGTCCTGATAAACTATGTCTATTTTATCCTTTTCTCTGTCTTTTATATAAATGTAAACGGTTTCGTCGCCTTTTAAAACAACGTCCTGATTGACGCGCTGCCCGTTTATCTTAACGCTTTTTCCGCTGATGATTTTCTGTATCTGAAAATGTCCGAGGTCGGTCTGTTCCCTTATCAGCTCGGACAGGCGGGTTTTGTTTTTAGGTATAATCTGTTTCAGCATTTGGATTTACTTTAACACAAATATTTTAAATTTGCAAATAAAAATGCGCAATAACTTTTTTATTGCACATTTGCGGCGGGCATATTCTATTCGTCGTCCTCTGCGTATCTCTCGTGCACTACGGGCGGAGGAGCGTCGTAACCGGAGGACGCCGATTCTCCCGCAAGGCCGTCCTGAAGCTGAACGAGTATAACGTCGTCGCCGATTCTCTGAATATTTTTCCAGGGGATAAATATATCGTCCTTGGTTTTGAAAAATTTCTTGCAGCCGGGTACAACCAGTCCAAGCACTCTGCAACTTCTGCTTGATATAATGAGGTCAACTATTCTTCCCAGCCGTTTGCCGTTGAGAACATTGACTACCTCCTTGTTTCTCAATTCGCAATAAGAAATTTCCATAAGACACCTCTTTCATTTCTTATGCGGCGAATTGACTTTTAAGAACAAAAAGCGGCAAAAAACGGCAATATTTTCAAAGAAAAGACCTTATTCTTCCTACGGCGTTTTTTTCAAGCCTCGAAACCTGCGCCTGAGATATTCCCACTTCTTCGGAAACCTCCATCTGAGTTTTTCCTTCGAAGTATCTCTTGGTCAGTATGTCTCTTTCCCGCTCGTCCAGACGGGCTATCGCGTCGTTAAGCGACACGTTTTCAATCCATCTTTCGTCCGTGTTGTTTTTGTCCTTTATTTGGTCCATAACAAGGATTGTATCGCTTCCGTCGTTGTACACAGGCTCGTTGAGCGACAACGGTTCGTTTATCGCGTCCAGACAGTATACGACCTGTCCCACGGGAAGATTTATTTCCTTGGCTATTTGTTCGAGAGTCACTTCCTCCCCCATTGACTCGCGTTCAAGCCTTTCGCGTGCCTGCAACGCGAGATAAGCTACGTCTCTTATGCCTCTGCTTACGCGCATGGAATTGCTTTCCCGCAAAAACCGTCTGATTTCCCCGATAATCATAGGCACCGCGTAGGTGCTGAATTTTACGTTAAGAGATACGTCGAAATTGTCCACCGACTTGACAAGTCCCACGCAGCCCACCTGAAACAAATCGTCCATGCTGCATCCCGCCTTGCCCGCGTATCTCTGAACGACGCTGAGCACAAGCCTCAGATTGGAGGTTATGAATTTCTGCCGCGCAAGCTCGTCCCCCTCCTTGACCTTCCGCATGAGCGAAAGCGCTTCCTTGCCGGTTAGCTTGGGCAACGCAGACGTATTTATGCCGCAAATAACAACCTTGTGTGCCATGTTTTCTCTCCGAATACCTGCCGGGCCTTTTCCGACTTTCCAAAATAGTTTGCACATTCGGCGCGAAATTATGCAATAAATATTGACACAAACGGGTTTTAAAATTAAAATAAATCAAAGAGGTTGTTGCAATGAGTTCGAGAGATTTCAACGATATAATCGATTTTCCGCAAAAAATAGCGCTGCAAAGTCTTAATATCGACGTTTCCAAACCGTTGATAGCCATTGTTTGCGCGCAAAGCGGGTTGTCCTTCGTACACAAAAACGCGCAGAACACTGCGGAATGGGTTGCAAAAGGCGTGGCCAAGGCGGGAGCCGAAGCAGCCGTTTTCTGCGTCCCTTCCGTAACAGACTTTATTTTCGGTGTTTCCGCGGAAAGAAGCAAGTTTGCAATAAACAAATTCGTGCCGCTTTACGCCGAAACCATGGCTCAGTCAAATCTGTTCGACGGCTTCGTGTTCGTTGCAAGCGACAATCAGTCGGTTTCGGGTATGCTCGAAGCCGCGATTACCTGCAATCTCCCCTCGCTTTTTATGTCCTGCGGCGTTATGCCTCCCTTGAAAATTGCGGGCAAAAATTTCGGACTCAATGAAATTTATTCTTTCGTCGGAGCCGTAAAAAGCGGAAAAGTCAATCCCGCAGTATTGCCCGATTTGAAGAGCGCCATCGCGGACGGATTGGGCAACGATTACAAAAGCTATGCGGAAAACTCGGCGATATGCATCTGTGAGGCGTTGGGATTGGCTGTAAGCGGCGTAAGCACCGTTCAGGCAGATACGCCTGCCCACAGAGAGTTGTCTTTAAAAACAGGCAAGCAGATTGTGGAAATGTACAAAGAAAAGCTGACGCCCCGTATGACGTTAAGCGAGGAAGCGCTAAAAACAGCCCTCTGTTTCGACGTCGCAATGGGAGGCTCCTGCACGGGACTTACTACCGTTCTGTCCGCGGCGCGGCTTCTCAATATACGTTTCGACATGAAGGAGCTTAAAAAATTTTTCCAGCTGCCGCGATTGGTTAAAAACGAAAATTTCGACGCTTACGCATTCGGCGGCGACGGCGGCGTGGCGGCGGTGCTGTACGAGCTTGCAAAGGGCAACAAAAACATATCTCTCGACTACACCGCTTACGATATGAAGCCAATGAGCAGGAGCGCCCGCCCTTCCGTTTCGAGCGAAACTATCCTGCCTTATTTGAAGGGCACGACAGGCAGATGCACCTATCTTTCGGGAAACCTCGCGGAGGACGGCGCTGTCGCCGTCAGCGGCTCTCAAACTGCTTTTGAAGGCAAAGCCATAGTATTCAACAGTGAGGAAGAAGCCGTAAACGCCATAGCCAACAGAGAAATAGACGAAAGCTGCGTGCTGATAATAAGGTATCAGGGACCGTCCTGCGGCTTCAACGAGCTGAGAACATCTCTTGCGCTTTTGCGCGGTATGGACATGGACGAAAAGGTTGCGGTCGTCACAGACGGTCGTTTTTCCGATTTTTCAAGAGGTCTCGTGGTTGGCTTGGTTTCGCCGCAGGCGCAGACAGACAGCGGTCTGGCTCTCGTCCGCACGGGCGACACAATAGAAATAAATCTGCCCAAAAACAAGCTGAACGTCGATTTGAAAGCAAAGGAGCTCAATCAGAGGAAAAGGCAGCAGGAAACACCCGAGCTTCCCCTGTCCGACAATCTCAAAGCGTATTCATCCCTGTTTTCCTCCGCAGAAGAAGGCTGTCTGATTAAAAAAATTCAATAAGCAAAAAAACGGCGTCTTAGACGCCGTTTTTGATTCTTCAATTCTTTTTGTGTCTGAGAGAAGCCGCGACAAACTCGCGGAAAAGCGGATGCGCCCTGTTGGGACGGCTTTTGAACTCGGGATGAAACTGAACGCCCACAAAAAAATCGTTTGACGGAATTTCAACGGTCTCAACCAACAGCCCGTCCGGACTTGTCCCCGTTATTCTCATACCCTCCCGCTCTATGCTGCTTCTGTAATCGTTGTTAAATTCATAGCGATGGCGATGTCTTTCGCTTACAAAATCCGTGCCGTAAGCCGCCTTCATCAACGAACCGTCGGCAATCCTGCAAGGATAAGCGCCCAGACGCATCGTACCGCCCATCTGCTTGCCCTCCTGATCGGGCATAAGGTGGATAACCGCGTGGGCGCTGTCAGGCTCGAATTCGGAAGAAGTCGCCCTTTCGATACCCAACACGTTACGGGCAAATTCGATGACCGCCACCTGCATACCGAGACAAATGCCAAAATAAGGCACGTTGTTTTCCCGCGCGAACTTAACCGCTCTGATTTTGCTCTCTATGCCTCTGTCGCCGAAACCGCCGGGAACCAAAATGCCGTCGCAGTCGCCGAGCAGCTTTTCCGCCGTCCTGTCGTTGACGCATTCGGACTCAACCCATTTGATTTCTACCTTTGTTTCGTTTTCAAAGCCGCCGTGTCTCAAAGCCTCCGCTATCGAAAGATAAGCGTCGTGCAGCTTTACGTATTTCCCGACAATGGCTATTTTCACGGTGTGTCTGACCTTGTTTATTCTGTCAAGCATGGAAACCCATTCCGACAAATCGGGCTCGGGTGTTTCGAGATTGAGCTTGCGGCAGATAACCTCCGACAGTCTGCTTTCTTCAAGCATCAAAGGCGCTTTGTAAAGCACGTCCACCGTGGAATTTTCTATGACGCAATCCTTTTCCACGTTGCAGAAAAGAGCGATTTTCGCCCGTATGCTTTCGTCAAGCGGCTGGTCGCAACGGGTAACGATGATGTCGGGAGAAATGCCCAATCCCATAAGCTCCTTTACGGAATGCTGCGTAGGCTTGGATTTCTGTTCGTTTGAACCCTGAATGTAAGGCACAAGCGTGACGTGCACAAACAGACAGTTGTTCTTCCCCACCTCGTGGGAAATCTGCCGAATCGCTTCGAGAAACGCCTGACTTTCTATGTCGCCCGTGGTACCGCCTATTTCCGTAAGAATGACGTCGGCGTCGCTTTTCTGCCCCACCTTGTGCACAAAGCGTTTTATTTCGTTTGTGATGTGGGGAATAATCTGCACGGTTTCTCCGAGATATTCCCCCTTGCGCTCCTTGTTGAGCACGTTCCAATACACCTTTCCCGTCGTGAGATTGCTGTACTTGTTGAGATTTTCGTCGATAAACCTCTCGTAGTGCCCCAAATCGAGGTCGGTTTCCGCGCCGTCCTCCGTCACATAAACCTCTCCGTGCTGATAAGGACTCATTGTGCCCGGGTCCACGTTGATGTAAGGGTCCATTTTTTGAGCCGTCACTTTCAGCCCGCGCAATTTGAGCAGCCGCCCGATAGAAGCCATGGTGATGCCTTTCCCCAAGCCTGAAACAACGCCGCCGGTTACGAAAATATACTTTGTCATACCACACCTGTTCATGCGCTTTATTCTAACATCTTACGGCAAATTTTGCAACCTCCCCGCCTATAAAATAAAAAATAAATTTTCAAATAAAATAAGCGCGGGTTTCCCCGCGCTTTTTCTTTGGCAGTTATCGTTTCTTCTTAAGCGTATCCGTTGTCTGAAAGTTCCTTTTCATTTCTTTCACCGTCAGACAAGCTCATATAAGTAAGAAATTATTTGAAATATCTTTTAAGCAGTCCTTCGAACGCTTTGCCGTGACGGGCTTCGTCGCGCGCCATTTCGTGAACGGTGTCGTGAATCGCGTCGAGGTTAAGCTCCTTGGCGCGTTTTGCCAAATCGAACTTGCCCTTTGTCGCGCCGTTTTCCGCGTCGACTCTCAATTCGAGATTTTTCTTGGTGGAAGCGGTGACAACCTCGCCCAAAAGCTCGGCAAACTTCGCGGCGTGTTCCGCCTCTTCGTAAGCCGCCTTTTCGTAATACATTCCGATTTCGGGATAGCCCTCTCTGTGGGCGACGCGCGCCATTGCAAGATACATACCCACCTCGTTGCACTCGCCGTTGAAATTCATGCGGAGTCCGTCGATAATGTCCTGAGGAGCGCCTTCGGCAACGCCTACAACGTGCTCGGCAGCCCATTGTCTCTCTCCCGCCTGCTCCACAAACTTACTCGCGGGCGCTTTGCAAAGAGGGCAAAACTCGGGAGGCGTGTCTCCTTCATGTACGTAACCGCAAACAGAACAAACAAACTTTTTCATTTTTTTAATCTCCTTGTAAAAATTTTTTATTTTCTTTCCGGCATTCCGGACAAAGACCGTAAATCATCTGCTTGCTGCCTGTGACGTGATAACCGTCATCCTTCAACGGCGCGGGAATTTTCGCTCTGACGAAAACATCGGTTATTTTGTTGCAGCCCGTACAGATAAAATGAACGTGCTCCTCCGTGTTTCCGTCGTAGTGCAGGCTTTTGTCCGTTGTCTCCAACGTGTCAACCAAGCCCATTTCCGCAAGCAGACGCAAATTTCTGTACACAGTGCCCATCGAAATATCGGGCATCTGCGCCTTGACTCGGGAATAAATGACCTCCGCGGTCGGATGGTCGCAACAGTTTTTGACCGCAAGAAGTATTTTTTCTCTCTGTTCCGAATATCTCATAATCAATCAGTAATGATAATCATTACTATTTATGGCTCTATAATATAACTTCAAAGCTATCTTGTCAAGCATTTTTTTAAAGTTTTTAAAAAAATTTTTTTCCAAGAAAAAAGCCTCCGCCTTTGCGGAAGCTTTTAAAGATTAAGACTTGCTTTTTATATATTCGTCAATAGAAGCGGCTGCCCTCTTTCCTGCACTCATGGCAAGTATGACCGTCGCGGGACCCGTGACCGCGTCGCCTCCCGCGTAAACGCCCCGTCTGCCTGTTGCTCCCTTTTCGTCGATGACAATAAGTCCCTTTTTGTCGGTTTCGAGTCCGTCCGTGGTATCCGTCACCAAGGTCGCGGGAGTCGTGCCTATCGCCATAACCACGGCGTCCGCCTCTATATCAAACTCGGAATTTTCTTTAACCACGGGAGAGCGTCTGCCGGAGGAGTCCGGCTCTCCAAGCTCCATTTCAACGCAGGTAACCGAGCTGACAAATCCGTTTTTGCCGTTTATCCTGACGGGATTGGTAAGAAATTTAAACTCGATTCCCTCTTCCTTTGCGTGAGCCACCTCTTCGCGGCGGGCGGGCAATTCGTTTTCGCCGCGCCTGTAAACTATGTAAACCTTTTCGGCGCCCAGCCTTACCGCGCAGCGCGCGGCGTCAATAGCGACGTTTCCTCCGCCTACAACCGCCACGCGTTTTGAAAACAGAATGGGAGTCTCGGTATTTTTTTTGTGCGCTCTCATCAGATTTATTCTGATAAGATACTCGTTGGCAGAATAAACTCCGTTAAGGTTTTCGCCGGGTATATCCATAAACCTCGGCGTCTCCGCCCCGTTTGCCACGAAAACCGCTTCGTTTCCGTTGCGTTCCATTTCCTCGATTGTAAGGGTTTTCCCCACCACAACGTTTGTTTCTATTTTTACACCCAGCTCGATTAACTTGGTTATTTCTCTCTCCACAACCTCGTTTGGCAGACAAAATTCCGGTATGCCGTATATCAGCACTCCGCCCGGCCTGTGGAGAGATTCGTAAACCGTGACCTCGTAGCCCTTTTTTGCAAGGTCGGCCGCGCAGGTCAGACCGGCGGGACCGCTGCCTACGATAGCCACCTTGTGACCGTTGCTTTGCGGACGGACGGTCTTTCTGTTGTTGACTATATGATAATCTGCGACAAAGCGTTCAAGCCGACCTATTGCCACGGGCTCGCCTTTAATTCCCCTTGTGCAATTTTTTTCGCACTGATTTTCCTGCGGACAGACTCTGCCGCAGACGGCGGGAAGGTTGCTTGCCTTTGCGATAATCTGATAAGCCTCCTCGAACTCCCCGTCTTTGATTTTGGCAATAAAATTCGGTATATCGTTGTTGACGGGACAGCCCTTTACGCAAGGACGCGTCTTGCAGTTAAGACACCTCATGGCTTCCTGCTTTGCCTGCTCGGCGTCGTAGCCGAAATCTACTTCATCGAAATTTTTTATTCTCTCGGAAACGTCCTGACAAGGCATCGGCGTCTTTTTTTCCGACATATTGAAATTCATTTGTTCTCCTTAAACAGATTGCAAGCGTGCGCGCGTTCCGTTCCGTAAACGGCGGAACGGTTTATGGCTTCGTCGAAATCCACCGCGTGCCCGTCGAAATCGGGACCGTCCACGCAAGCGAATTTGGTTTTTCCGTCTACGGTGAGGCGACAGCCTCCGCAGATGCCGGTGCCGTCCAGCATAATGGTGCTCATGCCCGCCGTCGTTGCCACGCCGAGCTGTTTTGTAATCAGGCATACGTCGCGCATCATAGTCAACGGTCCCATGACAAACACTCTGTCGTATGCTTCTCTTTCAAGTATTTCCGCAAGACCGTCGGTCACGCGCCCCTTGCGCGAAAAACTGCCGTCCTCGGTCATAACCGTGACATGCCGCGTTATCGCGGCATAATGCTTGTCAAGCATCACTCTGTCGCGGGTTTTAAATCCGAGCACGGCGTCTGTGACGCAACCCGAACCAAACAGCTTTTTGGTGACGGGATAAGCGTTTGCCACGCCCGTCCCCCCGCAGACAATAAGCGCCTTTTCAAGACCTTCAAGCTGCGCCGGTTTTCCCAGAGGACCTACGAAATCCTCCAATAAATCGCCTTTTTCGTAAAGCGCGAGTTTTTTCGTGGACGAACCCTCCGCCTGAAAAACTATGCTGATTTCCCCCGTTTCCCTGTCGCTGTCCGCTATTGTAAACGGAAGTCTCTCTCCGTCCTTGTCCGACCTCAAAATAATAAATTGTCCCGCCTCCGCCTTGGCGGCAACCAAAGGCGCCTTGACGTTCATAAGCACGGAGGTTTTGCTCAAATATTCTTTTTTGGTGATTTCGTACATCGGTAAACCCCTCAGTCCGCTAAATTCCGAAACAAATTTTCGACAATCAAATCGCCGCCGACCTCAGAACCGGCGGTAACAAAATTCAGATTCCGTCGGTTTTAAAGCCCGACAAACGATAGTTTAACATAACGTTATCAAAAAAACAAACGAATAAACGAAATATTGACTATACAAAAAACCTTTGCCCTGCGGCAAAGGTTTAGTTTTTCTTATACGACGGGCTTGTTAGCAGCTTCAAGACAGAAATTTTTAATCGCCTCGCCGCATTGCTCCCGCGCCGTATCGTTTAGCGGCTCGTGCAGACATCCGTCGAAAAGCTTTAAACCGATTTTCTTCACTCCCCTGCGTCTGTACATGGAGTAAAGCCTTTTGACGGAACGTCCGTAGCCTCCGACGGGGTCGGAAGCCCCGCTGACAATCAACATGGGCAAATCCACTCTCAGTTTTTTAAGATTGCGCTTTTTGTAAAGCGTTTTCAATCCTCTGAAAAAAGATTCGTAAAACGCGTTGGAGCAAACAAAATTGCAATAAGGGTCGTTAAGATAACGCTCCGCCTCCTCGTCAATTGAAGATACGAAGCATTTGCAGTTAAGTTTTTTGTTGTATTTGTCGAAAGTAAGCCGTTTTATCTTTTCAGCCGCTTCCTTCGGCTTGCCGCTTTTCGCCATCAAATGCCCTATCGCGACTGCGGGAGAGTCCATTTTTGCGCTTCCCATGAGAACAACGCCGCTGAGTCTGTCGGCATATCTCATAAGGTACGCCTGCGTGACGAAAGAGCCGTAGCTGTGTCCCAAAAGCACCAACGGTAAACGGGGATAAAGCTGCCTGTATTTGTCCGACAACGTCACCTCGTCGTTAAGCGTGTCGAAAAACATATCGCCGTCGGAGTAGCCGAGATGTTCGGCATCCGTCTTGCCGTGTCCCCTGTGGTCGTCCGCAAATACTATAAAACCGTTTTCATTCAAATAACGGGCGAAACGGTCGTATCTTAAAGCGTGCTCCGCCATTCCGTGGCAAATCTGCACCATACCCAAAGGCTTTGAAACCTCGTCCCAAACGTAAACGTGAACCGACTTTCCGTCAAAGGCTTTGAAATCGTATTCTCTCGGCATATCTCACCTCAAAAAACCGTCGTTTATTTCCCCAAAGGCTTCATGGTGGGGAACAGCAGAACGTCTCTAATTGAATAGGAATTGGTGAACAGCATAACCATACGGTCTATTCCTATACCCAACCCGCCCGTAGGCGCAAGCCCGTATTCGAGAGCGGTCACATAGTCCTCGTCCATCATCTGCGCTTCGTCGTCGCCGCTGTTGCGCTGCTTTACCTGCTCGGCAAAACGGTTGTATTGGTCAATGGGGTCGTTAAGCTCGCTGAAAGCGTTGCCCATTTCTCTCGCATAGATAAAAAACTCGAAACGCTCCGTCAGACGGTTGTCGGACGGTTTTTTCTTGGCAAGCGGACTCACCTCTACGGGATAATCGTAAATAAACGTAGGCTGAATCAGCTTTTCCTCCACCTTGCGGTCAAACACCTCGTAAAGAGCGAATCCCCAGGTGCGTTTCGCCTTGTCAAGCTCAACGCCAAGCTTTTCGGCGGCTTTGACTGCGGAATCATCGTCCAAATTTTGAAAATCGACGCCGGTATATGTTTTTACCGCCTCAATCATGGACATTTTGCTCCAATTGTCAAGGTCGATTTCCGCGTCGCCGTAAGGCAGTTTGCGCGTGCCCAGCACCTTGTCCGCGCAGTAACAGAAAAGCTCCTGCGAAATTTCCATCATGCGGTTGTAGTCGACATACGCCTGATACAGCTCGATAGTGGTAAATTCAGGATTGTGCCTAATATCCATACCCTCGTTTCTGAAAAGCCGCCCTATTTCATACACCTTTTCAAAGCCGCCGACTATCAGACGCTTGAGATACAGCTCCGTCGCTATTCTCATATACATATCGATATCCAACGTGTTGTGGTGCGTCACAAAGGGGCGCGCGTTTGCGCCGCCGGGTATGGTATTGAGCACCGGAGTTTCCACTTCTATATATCCGAGTCCGTCGAGATACTCGCGGATACAGCTGATGATTTTAGAGCGTATGACAAACGTCCGCTTGACCTCGGGATTGGCAATGAGGTCGACGTATCTCTGTCTGTAACGCGTGTCCGTATCTTTAAGTCCGTGGAACTTTTCGGGCAGCGGTCTAAGAGACTTTGAAAGCAGAGTGAGCTTTTCGGCACGGACGGAAATTTCGCCCATATGCGTGCGGAAAACCACTCCCTTAACTCCGATTATGTCGCCTATGTCCCAGCTTTTGAACGCGGCGTAATCTTCGTCGCCCAGCTCGTCGCGCCGGACGTAAAGCTGAATGCTGCCCTCCCCGTCAAGTATATGACAAAAGCTAGCCTTGCCCATAATGCGCACGGATATTATTCTGCCTGCAAGGCTGACAACGGTGTTTTCCAGCCTTTCAAAATCGTTTTTTACGTCGGAGGAATCGTGCGTTTTGGGAAATTTTGTGATTTCAAAGGGATTTTTTCCTTCGGCAACAAGAGCCGCCAGCTTTTCGCGGCGTATTCGCATAACCTCGTTTAAATCCTCTGCGACAGGCTCGGCGGCAGCGTTGGTTTTTTCCGTATTGTTTTTTTCTTTAACGTCCATTTCGGGTGTTCCTTTTAAATAAGGTAAATCAGTTTATATCGAGAATTTTAAGACGCAGCGTCCCCGTAGGCACCTCCACGTCGATAATCGCGCCCTTCTTTTTGTTGAGACTCATCCGTCCGACGGGAGATTCGTTGGAAATGCGCGCGTTCAAAGGGTCTGCCTCGGTCGTACCCACGATTTGATACGTCATGCGCGTATCGTTGCTCACGTTGAGAAAAGTGACCGTGCTTCCGAGACGCACAACCTGACCCGACGCCGAGTCCTCGTCGATGATTTTGGCGACGTGCAGCTTGTTTTCGATTTCAAGAATTTCGCCCTCCACCATTGCCTGCTCGTCCTTGGCGGAGTCATACTCGGCGTTTTCCGATATATCTCCGAACTCGCGCGCGATTTTGATTTTTTCGCTGACTTCGTGGCGGCGTACCGTTTTGAGATACTCCAGACGCTCTTCCAGCTCTTTGTAGCCCTGTGCCGTTAAGAAAACTTCCTGCATTTTGCACCTCTTTTAGATTAAACAAAAACCACCCGAAAATGTCAGGTGAGTTTATTGTCGTTTATTTTAACAAATTTTTCGTTTTCAGTCAAGTATAATCAGCTCTTTTGTTTTTATCCCTGTTTTTTCGTTTTTTTGCTTTTGGAAACCGACAAAGCGCGCATAACTCTGTATAAAAACGGTTTTTTCAGCTTTACCGCATTGAAAGGACAAAGCTCCTGACAGCAATAACAGCGTATGCACTGCTTCGAGTGGATAAACGCTCTCTTCTTTTGCGTTGATTTGTCGGATTTCATTTCTATAGCCTGACGCGGACAATGTCTGAAACACTTTTCGCAGCCTCTGCATACCGACTTTTTTATTACGGGCTTTCTTGTAACCCACTCCTTGCGCAAAAATCTGCGCAAAAAGCCGCGCTTGTTGAACAAGGCGTGAAGCACGCTCACGCGTTTGAAATCCTCGATGTAGGCTTTTTCGCACTCGGAATAATCCACGCAAGACGCGCCGAAATCGGAGTTGAGCAAGCCCCGCTCGACCGCTTTTAAAAGCAACGGCATTTTCGACGGTTCGTCAAACAGCTTTACCGCCGCGACGTCCGTGATATAAGCGTCGTCGCAGGCTATGATTTTGCCGACAAAACGCGGAGTGCCGTTTGTGGGACCTTCTCCCTCCATACCGATTACGCCGTCCACGACATGGAGTAAAATTTTCTCCGAAGCGAATCTTTCTATATCAATCAGATTGTCGCAAAAGTCGTCGAGCTCGGGATATTTGGAATGCACCTCGGCTTTGACAAGTCCGGGTATAAGACCGTACAGATTTTTTACCGCGCAGGAGTAGCCCGTGAAACCGTGCGTTTTGAGCTTGCAGACGTTGATTACCGCGTCGGCTTTTAAAAAAACGTCGATAATTTCCTGATGACGGTTGACCTTGCCTTTGAGGTCCACCGTCGAAAAACCGAAATCGTCGTTTAACTCCGCACCCGAAGCTTTGCAGGCTTCGGTCATACCCGTCACTCTGTAAACGTTGTTCATGTAAGCGCGTGTGTACGCGCCGCCCGAGCTGTCTCCGACAACCACGCGGGCGCCTGCCTCCACGAGACGGCGGGCAATGCACTCCACCAACATCGGGTGAGTGGTTCCGTGTCTTTCGGGCGGCAAATCCGTCACCAGATTGGCTTTGATAAAAATATTTTTTCCTTTTACGAGAAAAGCCTCCGCGCCTCCGAAATCAGCGAAAATACTGTCCACGCACGCAGATACGTGTTCCTTTGAATAGTCCTCGCAAGGCAAAACAACCAATTTAGCCATGATATAAATCATACCAATTTAGAAAAAAATTTGCAACCGATTTGTTTGCCTCGAAAACTCAAAATGTATATAATTGTTTTGACGGAGACTCAAATGAAGCTTTGGATAAAAATAATACGTAACGAAAAGATAATAAAAGATACGGTGACGGAAGGCAACGCGGAAAATGCCAAGGAGCTGCATGCTCTGCTTGCCGACGTCTGCGACAGACTGAACTGCCCCGTGCCTCTCGTCACGACCACGGACGCCTCCAATCTGCAAAAATTCAACCATGTTAAATTTAAAGCGCGGGACTTCGTGGAAAAAGTGGATTTCGATTTTCTTGAAGCGGTACGCCTTTCCGAAAAGAAGAAAAAGCAAAATTTGCAAGAATAAAATACCCCGAACACAAAGTTCGGGGTACTATTTTTTAAATAGTATTTTAAGATTGCCTCAAAAACAAAATTATTCTTTGACGTAAGGCTGCAAAAGTCCGATTTTTCCGTCGTGGCGGCGATAAACGATTTCGACATTGTCGGTAGCTCTGTTGACGAAAACATAAAAATCGTGACCTACCATTTCCAACTCTTCCACTGCGTCCTTCACGTCTATTGCATAAATTTCAAATTTTTTGGTCTTGACTATTTCCGGCGTTTTTTCCTCCTCCACGCCCGTCACAAACGCAAACTCTCCGAATTCGGGCGCAGCCGCTCCGGCTTTGTCGGTCAGCTTGCCCTTGTGCTTCAATATCTGCCGTTCAAGCTTGGGCAGAGCGTCGTCGATTGCATAGTACATCGTATTGCCGTCCACTTCCGTTCTGAACTGCCGACCGTTGGAGGAAACCGTTATTTCCATACGACAGCTTTTTCCGTTTGTGGAAAGCACTACCTTTGCTTCGGCGTCGTCGTTGGGGAAATATTTGTCCAGCTTGTGAATTTTCTTTTCGAGAATATCCTTAAAGTTGCCGCGCATGGTATAATTTCTTGTTGTGATTTCGAGTCTCATGATATTTCTCCTTTATGCTTATTACTTCTACAAACAGTAAAAGTTATTTTTTGAATTGAATTTTGCCGTTGGAGGCGTCTATTTTTATACGTTCACCGCTCTTTATTTTTCCTTCCAGCAAAGCCTCGCTCAGCTTGTCCTCAACAAGACGCTGAATGACTCTTTTTAGCGGACGCGCACCGTATTCCTTGTCAAAACCCTGCCCGGCGAGCAGGTCGAGCGCCTGTTCGGTAAAGACTATTTTAATATCCTTTTCGGCAAGCCTCGAAGTAAGCCCCGCGGTAAAAATTTCGGCGATTCTTCTTGTGGCGTCTTTGTCAAGCTTGTGGAAAACAATAATGTCGTCCACCCTGTTAAGAAACTCAGGCTTGAAGCTCTTTTTCAGCTCCTCCGTAAGCTTGTCGCGCATCTTGTCGTATTCCGACTCCGCGTCGGCGCCTCCGCCGAAACCGAGACGCATATTTCCCGAAATCTGAGACGCGCCGACGTTGCTCGTCATGACGATGACGGTATTTTTGAAACTGACTACCCTTCCGCGGCTGTCGGTAAGTCTGCCCTCGTCGAGAATCTGCAAAAGCATATTGAACACGTCGGGATGCGCTTTTTCTATCTCGTCGAACAGCACTACGGAATAGGGCTTTCTGCGCACCTTTTCGGTAAGCTGCCCCGCTTCGTCGAAACCGACGTATCCGGGAGGCGCTCCGACAAGCTTGCTTGTGGTGTGCTTTTCCATATATTCGCTCATATCCAGCGTGATTAGCAGGTTTTCGTCGCCGAAAAGGGCTTCCGCCAGAGCCTTGGTAAGCTCGGTTTTTCCCACGCCGGTAGGTCCCACGAAAATAAAACTGCCTATCGGACGTTTGGGGTCGTTTATTCCCGCGCGCGCCCGTCTTATCGAACGGGCGACGGCTTTGACCGCTTCGTCCTGCCCGACAACGCGCTCGTGCAACGTTTTTTCCAAATTTAAAAGCCTTTGCGCTTCGCTCTCGTTGAGCTTGACTACCGGTATGGAAGTCCATTTGGAAACGATTTCCGCAATGTCCTCCTCGCCTATCGTGGGGCGTTCTTTTGCGTAGTTGTCCTGCACCTGCTGTTTAAGAACGATTATTTTGTCGTTTAATTCCTCTATTCTGTCCTTGCAGCGCTGAGCGGTATTGAAATCGTCGGAAAGCTTGGCTTTGTTCTTTTCCTTTTCAAGCTCGTGCAGCTCGTCCTCGAGCTCTCTCAATTCGGGAGGAATGACAAAGGTTTTGAGCTTTGCCTTGCTCGCCGCCTCGTCAATCAGGTCAATCGCCTTGTCGGGAAGAAACCTGTCGGAAATGTAACGATCCGACAGCTTCGCCGCCGCTCTTATCGCTTCGTCGGAAATTGTTACCCGATGATGCTCCTCATATTTTTCTCTTAGACCTTCGAGTATTTTAACCGTCTCGTCCGCCGTGGGCTGCTCTACCATGACAGGCTGAAAGCGCCTTTCCAACGCGGGCTCCTTTTCGATATATTTTCTGTATTCGTCAACGGTCGTCGCGCCGATTGTCTGCAATTCGCCGCGCGCCAAAAGCGGTTTAAGAATTTCGGCAGCATCCATTTTTCCCTCGCTTGTGCTGCCCGCGCCGACAAGATTGTGAATTTCGTCGATAAACAAAATTATTTTACCGTTTTTCGTTATGAAATCTATCGCGTTTTTCAGCCTCTGCTCAAAATCGCCGCGATATTTCGTACCGGCAAGCAATCCCGCCAAATCAAGAGAAAACACCGTCTTTCCCTCCAACAGAGACGGGACGTTTCCGTTTACTATCGCTTCGGCAAGTCCGTCCACAACCGCAGACTTGCCAACGCCCGGCTCCCCAATCAGCACCGGATTGTTTTTGGTGCGGCGGGACAAAATCTGAATTATCCTTTCTATTTCCTCCTGCCTGCCGACGACCGGGTCAAGTTTGTTTTCCCTCGCTTTTTTTGTTATGTCCGTGCCGAACTTGGCAAGCTCGCCCAAATCGCCGTTTTCTTCCTCCTCGGACTTTTCCTCCTCGGGCACTTCGAGACCTGTTCTGTCAGAAATAAACTGCATGAGATTGGCGTCCTGCGCGGCTTTTATCAACAGCTTTTTCATGTCTACGCCAAGGTGCTTCAAAATACGTACCGCATTGTTATCGGACAGAAGAACAGCAAGCAGAATATGCTCTGCACCGATATAATTGCTGTCCGCCTGCCTAGCAAGAGCTTTCGACTGGTCGAACACCAAGATTGTAGGCGGCGAAAAATCGAGTAGCTGCCTCGCCATTTTGTCGGAAGTCAAAATAAAATTGTGAGTATAAATGCCGAAACTGTTGAGGGTTGTTTTGGAAACACAGTCCACGCTCAAAAGTCCGTATACGACGTAAGGCGTATCGATACTGCTGTTTTCCGCCTTTACGGTTATCCTTTCCGCGATATTGAGAGCCTTTTTGACCGTTTCGGTAAAATTGTAATTTCTGTATATCATGCGAGCCTCTCTGCTTTGATTCGTCAAATAAAAAATAAAATTTCTTTTGCCGCCGCAAACGGCAGCTTTACCCGTTGCTCAATTTACGCCTACAAAACATTGCTCCCGTAGGGCACGGTTTAATTATATCACAAAAACTTCCTTGCGAAAAGAGGTTTTGAAAAAAACGGTCAAAAAATTTGACCGTTTTTGTAATTTAGATTTTATTCTTTTTCGGCAGCCTGTTTTTTGGCGTCCTCTATGATTTTGGGCACCTGCGTTGCCGGCACTTCCTCGTAGCGGACAAATTCCATCTCATAGCTGCCGCGCCCCTGAGTCATGCTTCTCAAATCCGTCGCGTATTTGAGCACCTCAGCCAACGGGCATTCGGCGTTGATTACCTGCTTTCCGTCCACCATCTCCATACCGAGTATTCTGCCGCGGCGCTTGTTCATGTCTCCCAAAATGTCGCCCATGAAACTCTCGGGAACAGTGATTTTGAGCTGATAAATGGGTTCGAGTATTGCGGGAGCCGCCTTTGCAACGCCTTCGGCGTAGGCAAGCTTTGCCGCAGAGACGAAAGCTACTTCCTTGCTGTCAACCGGGTGGGATTTGCCGTCGAACAGTGTGCATTTCAAGTCTACCATGGGATAGCCCGCAAGCACGCCTTCCTTGATTGCCTCGCGCAGTCCCTTTTCAACCGCAGGGATAAACTGCCTCGGAACGGCTCCTCCGACAACCGCGTCCACAAACTCGAACTGTCCGTCCGCCGCGCCCGGCTCGAAACGCACGCTGCACTGACCGAACTGTCCCGCGCCGCCCGACTGCTTTTTGTGCTTGCCTTCGGCCTCCGCCATTTTCTTGATTGTTTCCCTGTAAGCGATGCGGGGCTCTTTGAGCACTGCCTCGACTCCGAATTTGTTTTTGAGCTTTCTGCACAGGATTTCAAGCTGAGTTTCGCCCACGCCGCTCAAAAGCATTTCGTTTGTTTCCGCGTTTTTGGTAACGGTAAAGGAAATGTCCTCGTCTTTGAGGCGGTTGAGTCCGCCGAAGATTTTGTCCTCGTCGCCCTTCTTTGCGGCGTAGACCGCCATGGAAAGCACGGGCTTGGGCAGTTCTATCGGAGGCAGACGAAGCTCCCTGCCCTCGCTCAAAGTGTCTCCCGTCGTCGCATTGGACAGCTTTGCCAAAGCGCCTATATCTCCCGCGCAGGCGGCGTCCACCGTCTCCTGTATTTTGCCTTTCAAGAAATAAATCGAACTGATTTTTTCCTCGCTGTCCTTGGAGGCGTTTTTGAGGGTAAGTCCGCTTTTGAGTGTACCAGATACGACCTTGAACAGACTCAGCCTTCCCACAAACGGGTCGGCAATTGTTTTGAATATGCGAATCACGACGGGAGCGTTTTCGTCGGGTTTAAGCTCTGTCGGCTTGTCGTTTTCGTCAAAAGCGACGACAGGCTTGGCTTCCGCCGCGGAGGGCATCATGGAAATAAGATTGTTCATAAGATTGAACACGCCGAAATTGGCAAGCGCACTGCCGCCGAACACTCCTATCGCGGCGCCCTCTTTCACGCCCTGCTTCATGCCCTTGACCATTTCTTCAGCGGAAAGCTCTCCGCTGTCGAAAAATTTCATAAGAAGCTCTTCGTCGCTCTCGGCTGCCTTTTCCATAACGACGCCTTTGAGTTCGCCATACTTGGATTTCAGGGAATCGGGCAAGGGCTGCCCGTTTTCGCCGTGCGCGCCAACCTTGTAAAACAGCCCTTCGAGCACATTGGCGTAGCCCGTCATCTTTCCGTTTTCCATAAGAGGAATCATAAGCGGAACTATCTTAGTCGAATATTTCTGCGAAACGGCGTTTACCGTGTCCCAATAATTGGCGTTTTCCTTGTCCATTCCGTTGATGAAAATCATGGTGGGAACTTTGTGCGCCACGCAGTAGTCCAAAGCTTTTTCGGTGCCTACCGGCAGCGTGCCCCCGGGACCCGTGACCACAAGCGCGCAGTCGGCAACCGTCATGGCCTGCACGAACTCGCCTTCAAAGTCGAAAAATCCGGGAACGTCTATAAGATTGAGCTTGACGCCCTTGAAGGTTGCGTTTGCCGTTGCCAAACTTATGGAAATCTTCTTTCCTATTTCTTCGGGGTCGAAATCCATCGTGGTATTGCCGTCGTCTACTCTTCCCTGCCTGTCTATTGCCTTTGCATTAAACAATATGGCTTCGGCCAGCGTAGTCTTTCCTTCACCGCCGTGTCCCAAAAGAGCTATGTTGCGAATGTTTTTTGCTGAAATTCCTGCCATAGTGATTACCTCTTTGAAATGGTTATGTGTGCATTGTACAACAAAATCTAAATTTATTCAATACTTTTTAAGGAATTTCGGGCAAAATTTATGAATTTTGTTTTCGCTCTGTACGGACGCATGGAAATCAATTCGGTTTTACCTCTCAGGCGCGCGCAGCAATCTGACGTATCTGTTTATTTCAGAGCGCTCGGGTCTGCTCAAAACAAGCACGGTGCTCGGCACAAAATGTCTGTCGTTTATCGAGTTGTTTTTTTGAAGCAAATCCCTGACTCTCCGTGCGACCCCCTCGTTTCCGTCGAAAACCGCGGCGGAGGGAAACATTTTTTCAAACAGCCCGCGTTTGAGACAGTAATGCGTACATCCGAGCACTATGTTGGAAAATTCCCCGTCGGAAACGTACCTTTTTACGTAAGAAGTTATTTCCTCGTCGGGAGCGCCGTATTCGATTAAAAGCGCAAGGTCGGGCAAAACGACTGTTTTCGCGTCAAGTCCGTACAGCTTGCTGCTTTGCAAAAGGTTTTCTCCCGTAACCTCCGTACAGAGCACCGCCGTTTTGCCGCCCTTTTCGCCTGCGGGCTTGTAAGCGGGCTCCATTCCCACTATCGGCAGGGAGGGAAACTCCTCTCTCAAAATTTTTACCGCCGCGCCCGTCAGAGTGTTGCAGGCAAGCACCGCCATTTTGAGTGCATAATCCTCCGAAACCTTTTTTATTATTGCCCTCGCGTTTTCGGCGAGAAAGGCTCGGCTTTTGTTCCCGTACGGCATATTCTTGTTGTCCGCAAAGTATATGTAGTCCTCGTAAGGCAAAATCTTTCTCAAAACTTTAAGCGTGCTTATGCCGCCCGCGCCGCTGTCAATCACCAAAATGCTTCCTTTCATTTTTCTTTTCCTTCCGATTTTTCAATGCTCTATTATATGAAAAAACAGCTTTTCTATATACAATTTTTTAATAAAAAAGGGTTAAAACCGTTGCATATATTTCGGATGTGTGATAATATAATCAAAGCGAATTTTAAAGTACAGACACAAGGAGTGTTTTTATTATGCCTAACATTAAATCAGCTAAAAAGAGAGTTTTGGTATCCGACAAAAAAAGGCTTGAAAACAAAATGGTTCGTTCTCAGATGAACACGGCGGTTAAAAAGTTCAACGCCGCCATAGCCGAAAACAATGTAGAGCTTGCGGAATCGCTTCTCCCTAAAACATCTTCGATGATAGACAACGCCGCTGTCAAAGGCGTTATTCACAAAAACGCAGCCAACCACAAAAAGGCGCAGATAGGAAAAGCGCTCCATCAGTTGAAACAAGGCATCATCGTCGTCAAGGCGGACGCGAAAACCCTCAAACAGGCCGAGCAGCGCGCCGCAGCGGCGAGAAAAGCCGCCGAAGAAGAGGCGTTGAAACAGGAAAGAAGCGCGGCGAGAAAAGCAAAGGAAGAAGCGGCGGCAGCCAAAAAAGCTCCTGCCAAAGCGCCCGCAAAAAAAGCCTCCGCAAAAAAGACTGCTGACGAAGCGGCTGCACCCAAGACGAAAAAGAGCTCTTCCAAAGCCAAAGAAGAAGCGACCGCTGAAAACGGCGCCGCTTCCGCGACCGTAGAGACTCCCGCAAAGCCTAAAAGAACAACCAAAAAAGCTCCCGCAAGCGTCGAGGACGTAAAACCCGAATAATCCTTTAACAATAAAATTCCCTGCTTAAACCGTAGGGAATTTTTTTAAGGCTTTTTAAGCCTTTTTACTTAAGCCAAATTTTTTAGGAGGTAATTCTCACATGGAACAAACCAAACCAACGAAACGGAAAAACGGGCGCGAAACCGCCAAAAACGTCGTTTTAAGCTTTCAGCATATGTTTGCCATGCTCGGCGCGACAATACTCGTGCCTATTCTCGCCGGCATGAGCATTTCGATTGCTTTGCTTGCGGCGGGTATCGGAACCATTATTTTTTACTTTCTCACCAAAAAGAAGGTGCCGGTTTTTCTCGGCTCAAGCTTTGCATTTCTGCCCGGACTGTGCGCGATTGTTGTCGGTGACATCGGCTCGTCGGAATGGAATCAATCCATGGCTTGCGTTATGATAGCTCTTGTCTGCGCAGGTCTTGTTTACGTAATTCTGTCCGTCGTAATAAAATCCGTCGGCGTAGAAAAAATCAAAAAGCTGTTTCCCCCCATTGTCGTAGGACCCGTCGTCATACTCGTCGGTATGATACTCGCGCCCAAAATGTTTTGGAACAATATTTTCGGGAATTATCTCGAAATCGGTTTTTACGGCGGCGGCGAGGGTTGGAAGCAATGGACGGCGGCAATCGTCACCGCGCTAACCATAATAGGCTTCAACGCTTACGCCAAGCCCAAAAGCTTCCTTAAAGTTATACCCATCCTGCTCGGTTTTGTCGTGGGTTACGTTTACTCCGCCTGCATAGGATTGGTCTCTTTCAAAGGACAATTTTCCGGCGACATAGTCATTTTTCAACAGGCAGGAGAAATCTGGGGCTTTTGGGGTAAGGAAGGTTTGGGCAACATAGACGGAAGTCAGCTTGTTTCGGCTATCCTTATGCTCGTGCCCCTGGCAATCGTTACGTTTATGGAGCACTTGGGAGACATCAACGCCAACAGCACCGTATGCGGCAAGGACTTCATGAAAGACCCTGGATTGCACCGCACCGTTCTCGGCGACGGCGTCGCAACCATTGCAAGCGCTTTGCTCGGAGGTCCCGCAAACACTACGTACGGTGAAAATACCGCCGTGCTTGCCATAACAAAAAATTACAACCCCAAAAATATTTTTTGGGCGGCTTGCATGGCTGTTGTGGCAGGTCTTTTCGTGCCCTTCGGCGAGTTTCTCGCCACTATACCGAGCGCGGTTATAGGCGGCGCGTCCATAGTGCTGTTCGGTATGATAAGCGCAAGCGGTCTCAGAGCGTTGGTAGACGCGAAAGTCGATTTTTCAAATTCCAAGAATATGATTGTCGTCTCCACCACGCTTGCAATAGGTTTGGGACTCGGAGCGATGAGCCTTGCGGGCGACATTACCGGCGAATCGGGACTCAAAATAATGATAGGTCAGGTTGAGCTGTCTCCTCTTGCAATCGCCACAGTCGTGGCAATCGTGCTTAATCTGATAATCCCCAACACAAAGGAGGACAAATCGGAGGATTCGATAATTTCTCTTACTTCCAGCGGAGCTGTGGATATTTCGCAGGAGCTGTCCTCGGAAAAAGACGGAGAAGCTGCGGAAAGCGAATGCGACGCAACCGCAACCGAAGCTCCCGAAAACGAAAAAACGGAATGACGCCGCGGCAGAAAATTTTTCTCGACAAAAAACCATTGTGAAAGAGAAAATTCAGATAAATTAAATCGGCAATTGCGGCAAAATCGATACTGACAAACGGCAGACAAATTGTCTGCCGTTTGTCTTACGAAAATTGCGAGCGGTATATTTCCGCGTAAAAGCCGTTTTTCGCCAACAGCTCGGCGTGCTTTCCGCGCTCCACCACGTCGCCGTCTTTGACAACAAGTATAAGGTCGGCATCTACGATTGTAGACAGGCGGTGCGCTATTACGAAACAAGTACGTCCCTCCATCAGCTTGAGCATGGCGTCTCGGATTTTAAGCTCGGTGCGTGTATCCACATTGCTTGTAGCCTCGTCGAGTATGAGCATTTTTGCGTCGGACAGCATCGCCCGCGCGATAGTCATAAGCTGCTTTTGCCCCTTTGACAGATTGAACCCGCCGTCCTCCACCGCCGAACAGTATCCGTCGGGAAGCGACTCTATGTAATCCGCCACATTAGCCGCCCGCGCGACGCGCCGAACGTCGTCGAGGGTTGCTCCCGGTCTGCCGTAGGCTATATTTTCAAAAACCGTGCCGTCGAAAAGCCACGTATCTTGAAGCACCATGGTAAACGCGCCGCGCAGACTGCCGCGCGTGTATGAAGAGACGGCTTTTCCGTCAATAAGAATTTCGCCTTCCCAAGCGTCGTAAAAACGCATAAGCAGATTGACGAGCGTGGTTTTGCCCGCGCCGGTAGGTCCGACTATGGCAACAGTCTGACCGTGCTCCGCCCTGAAAAAAAGATTTTTCAACACGGGCGCCCCTTCAAGATAACCGAATTCCACGTTTTTAAACTCCACGTCGCCGACAGCGTCGACAAGCGCGGTTGCGTCGGGCGCGTCCTCAGGCTCGCTTTCCTTGTCGAGCAGATTGAAAATCCTCTCTGCGGCTGCAACCGCCGACTGAATTTCGGTTGTAATATTTGCAAATTCGTTGATTGGTCCGGCAAACTTTCTCGAATACATAATCATCGAGCCTATGTCGCCTACCGCCACCTTGTTTGCCATATACAAAAGCGCTCCTGCCGAGCTTATCAGCACCATTGACAGATTGTTGATAAAGTTGACGGTAGGTCCGACGCTGCAACTGTGGTAATCCGCGTTGTAATAGGCGTCCGACGCGTCGGTGTTTCTTTCGGCAAATTGCTCGGAAATTTTTTTCTCCCTGCCGTAAGCTCTGATTGTTTTTACTCCCGACAGCATTTCTTCCGCATATCCGTTAAGCCCCGCAAGCTTTCCCGACCTTGCGCGGAAATACGGCTGCAAGGATTTGCTCTTTTTTATCGTAAAAATCACCGATAAGGGAATGGTTACGACAAATACCGACAGCAGAACGGGTGAAATAACAAGCATACTTATGAAAGAACCGACGACGGTAATGACACCCGTGGAAATCTGAATTATGTCGTTGGAAAGCGAAGCGTTCACCGTGTCGATATCGTAAGAAATTCGGTTTATCAGGTCGCCCGCCTGCAACTTGTCGAAAAAACCTACGGGCAGGCTCATAAGCTTGTTGAAAACGTCGCGCCTCATTTGCCTGACTATTTTTTGGCTCAGCTTTATCATAACCACGCTCAAAAGATAGGACATTGCAGCCGAAGCTATGTAAAACAGAGCCATAAGCGCACAATAAAAAAATACGCTGTCAAAATCCACAATGCCGTCGGGCGTGTCTATCGCGTTGATTGCGCGCCCCGAAAGATAAGGTCCCAAAAGCGCGAGAAGGTTGCTTGCGATTGTCAGAAAAAACGCCAGCGCAACCAACAGCTTGTGCCGCGCAAAATATTTCCCCATGCGCAGCAAAACGGCGCTTTTTCTTTTTCTCGCAGTCGGAACTTTATTCATCTGAGCAGCCTCCTTGGGAACGCAGAATTTCTCCGTAAAGCGGACAACTTTCGCGCAGCTCTTCGTCGCTGCCAAGCCCCGCCGCTTTGCCGTTGTCAAGGACGAGAATTTTGTCGGCGTGTCTTACCGAGCTTATTCGTTGGGCAATCATTATTATTGTTTTGTCGGAAAAATTTTCTTTGAGAGCCTTCCTCAATGCGGCGTCCGTCTTGTAGTCAAGCGCGCTTGAAGAGTCGTCCAGCACTATTACGTCCTTTTCGCCCGACAAGGCGCGCGCGACAAGCAGCCGTTGCTTTTGACCGCCGCTGAAATTAGCTCCCTTTGCGGCAAGTCCGTAATTTAATCCCTCGTCGTTTCCGAATATAAAGTCTGCCTGTGCGAATTTAAGCGCTTTTTCCAATTCCCCGTCGGAAATCCCTCTGTGGAAATCGACATTGTTTCTTACCGTGTCCGAAAAGAGAAAATCATTCTGAAAAACCACGCCGAAGCGCCTGCGCAACTCCTTTTTGTCAAAAGTACGTATATCTCTCCCGTCAATGTAGATATTGCCTTCGTCCGCATCGTAAAATCTCATCATAAGCATTATGATTGTAGTTTTGCCGCTGCCGGTAGCCCCGATGATACCGAAGGTTTCGCCCTTGCCGATTGAAAAGGATACGTCGTCAAGTACCTTGCCGCCGTCGTAAGAAAAGCTTACGTGTTCAAAGCGGATTTGCGCTCGGTCCGAATCCGCTTCCGAGCTCCCTTCGAGGTCGATTTCTTCGGTCAAAAGGTCCGCGGGCGCGTTGAGCACCTCGCAAATGCGTCTTGAAGAAGCAATGCCCTTTGAATACATAACGAAAATTCTCCCGACGGAAATCACTGCGTTGAGCATGAGAGTGAAATATGTCATAAACGCTATTATCTGCCCCGCCTTTGTCAGTCCCGCGCTCACGCGATAGGCTCCGACAAGGATGACCGCAGTCATACCGAGATTGAGAAACAAATTCATTATCGGATTGGTCACACCTGTGGTAAGTCCCGCTCTTGTCTCGCTTGACGAAACATTTTTGTTTATTGTTTCAAAGCTCTTTTTTTCGTATTCCGTGCGGGATAACGCCTTTATTACCCTTATTCCGCTGTAAATGTCGCGAATTTTGCGCACCATGGTATCCACTGTTTTTTGCAGTTTGGTATAGAGAGAAGTCCCTTTTTTAGCCACGAGCACGGCAAGCAGCACAAGAAAAGGCATTGTCGCCAGCAAAACCAGCGCCAGCACGGGTTCGACCATGAAAGTCACGACAATCCCGCCAATCAGCAGCATAGGCGCGCGTATACCCAGCCGCTGTATCATACCTATCATATTGTGCACGTTGTAAGTGTCCGACGAAAGTCTTGACACAAGGGAGGGCATGGCAAACCCGTCCGTCTGTCTTGCCGACAGGTTGAGCGTTTTGTCAAACAAATCGAAACGCATACTTTCCGTTGTGTCGCGCGCCACCTTTGACGCCATGCGGTTTGCCGTTATGTTTCCCAAAAGAGCAACCACCGCGCAGGCAAGCATAACGGCTCCCCACAGAAAAATACGCGCGACGTTTTTCTCGGGCGCGACTTCGTCAATCATATAGGACAAAATCCAAGGCAAAAAAAGTTCGGTTATTGTTCCCACGATTTTTATGACCGTACCCAACGCTATGCGCTTCGAATACGGTTTCAAGTAATGTCCGAGCGTAATCATTGTACGTCCGCCTCCGTTGACGAAACCGATTTTTTAGCTCTGTCGGCAAGCTTTGTCAGTATTCCTTCCATATTCCGTTTTTCTTCCTCGGTAAGCTCCTCCGTCAAATATTCCCTCCACTCCCTGAATACGAGCTTGATTTTCGGCAGAATTTCCTTTGCCTTTTCCGTGGGAAAAACCAACATATTGCGTTTGTCGTTTTCGTCCACGCGCCTTTCGATATACCCCTTTTCTTCGAGAGCCGCAAGCTGTCGGGTAACGGTGCTTTTGTGTATGTACAAAGAACGCGCGATTTTCTCCTGCGTTGTTCCTTCGTTCGAGCAGATATTCATCAAAAACGCCGTCTGCAACCCGTTTAATCCGTCGCTTTCAAGTCTGACGGTGCGGTAAAGAGCGCCGCAACGGTAAATTTCGTTTATCATTCTCATCAAATTTGCCATATCGCACCTTTTAGTTGCACACGCAACTGTTGCTAATGCAACTATATTAATATCAACGGCTTTTTATGTCAAACAAAAAAACCTCCCGAAAATATTTTTCGGGAGGTTTTCACAGGTTCAGAAATCCGTTTTTAAAATTTTTCTGTCGGACGTGTCAACTACCTTTACCGGCAGCTGCGCAAGATTTACTGCTTCAAAATACCTGTTTTCCATAGGTATCCACTCTTCGCGGTATCTTTTCAGCATTTCCGCGCCGCTTCTGTCAAGTATCCTTTTCAACTGCACGTCGCCGTTTACCTTGAACAGCGCCGCGCCGTCATAGCAGTTTATAAGCGATTGATGCAGGCTGTAACACCCTTCGACAATCGTAAGACGCTTTGGCGGCATTTCCGCCTTTTCAAAAGAATCTGTTTTGCAGTCGTATCTGTCGAAAACGGGCGCGTCGCCCTTCTTTATGCTTTTTAAAAGCGGCGCAAGTCTTTCAAAATGGATATTGCCCCCTATTTTCGACAGTCGTTCGGGCGTTCTCATATTTGACGGCAAAAAGAAATCGTCGGTATGAATAATGTTGCAGTCGAAATATTCTTTCAGTTTTTCCGCAGTGTACGTCTTGCCGCTGCCGCTCATACCGTCGATTGCGACAATCAGATTGGTCTGCGCTTTGAGCAGCGAATTTATGCTGTCGATAATATCGAACAAACCGAAAAAATCTCTTCGCACCACCCTGTACGCGGGAAAATAATTCAATCTGTAAGTCATCGAGTGACTCTCTACGGGATAGTCCGCCGCTTTGTATTCGTTTACGAATTTTTTAACAGTCAAATAAGGCAAATCGATTTTTCTGACGCAGCACTGCTCGGTAAAAATTTCCAGCTTTCTGTCAAGTCTTTCGCGGCTTGCGCTTTTTGCGCGGCTTTTGACGAACATTTCCCGCAGCGTCTCGACATTTTTACCCGACGCGACGAAAGGTCTCAGGTTGACGCGGGCAAAATTTGCGGAAATATCCTCGACAAGCTCCTCCTTGAAGGAAACGGGCTTCATGCTTTTGATTTCCTTTTTCAAAGAATCTGCCGCCGCAAGGTCGTCGTTGTTTCCGTGCGCGCCGCCGTACTCGCCCTGATAGAGCATTTTTACAAAATCCTGCGCCCGCATAAGAGGATATTTTCTGTATGTAAACAACAAATCGTCGGCTATCATCGAATAAAATCAACTCTCCTTGTGTTCTTTTTCGTCGAAAATCTTTTTCATTTCTTCAAAAAAGGTGTTGCTGTCCTTAAATTGTCTGTAAACAGACGCAAATCTGATGTAAGCAACCTCGTCTATCTTTTTGAGCCCGTCCATAACAAGCTCGCCTATTTCCTTGCTGGAAATTTCCGATTTCAGCGTGTTGTAAAGCTGTTTTTGAATGTCCTCCACCAGTCTGTCGATTTTTTCGGCGGATACGGGGCGCTTTTCACAGGACTTTATGATTCCGTTTTTGAGCTTTACCGGGTCGAACTGCTGCCTGTTTCCGCTGTTTTTTACCACGAGCAAAGGCATTGTTTCCACCGTTTCGTATGTGGTGAATCTTCTGCCGCATTTGGCGCACTCCCGGCGCCGCCGGATTGCGTTTGTTTCGTCCACGGGTCTGGAATCGATAACTTTAAGCACCTCGCAGCCGCAGTAAACACATTTCATTTCTCTCACCTCCGGCAAAGCAAAGCGTTTGCCGTTCTTCTTTAATAATATATAAGTCAACCCGTTTTGTCAAACATAGCCGCGCGTTTCACTCAAATTTTATTTGTTGCTCCGATATAAAAATTGCCTTTTCGGGGTTAAAAGTGTAATATAATCGTCATGGACGCGGTCAAAGAAAAAAAAGGTACTATGGACCTCACCGAAGGCTCCTCTTTCAAAAAAATCATTGTATTTTCCATACCGCTGATAATCGGAAACATTTTTCAACTGTTTTACAGCTGGGCGGACGCAATAGTCATAGGCAAAACCGACGGAGCCGTGGCATACGGTTCCATAACGGCCTCAATGCCCGTTATTTTTCTTATACTAACCGTAACCAACGGCTTTCTCACGGGCGCGGTAGTTATTTTAAGCCAGCTTTTTTCCAAAAAAGACGAGGTCGGCATAAAAAAGTCGCTTAACACCATTCTGATAACCATGTTAGTCGCAAGCCTGCTTGTAACGGTAATAGGCTATTTCGGAACAAAACCACTCTTAAAGCTGCTTAAAGTAAGCCCCGAACAAATTGAAGGAACTACCGCTTATCTTCAAATTTATTTTCTCGGCTCCATTGCCGTCGTCATGTACAACACCTTCAACATGATACTCAAATCGGTAGGCAATTCGGCGGCTCCGCTTGTTATACTTATTTCCAGCACCGTATTGAATCTCGGTCTGGATATTTTGTTCGTCGCCGTTTTTCATATGGGTGTGGTCGGCGTGGCGGTCGCAACGCTGATTGCTCAATTTTTATCCGCCGTGCTTGCTTTTGTCTATATGCAAATAAAAATACCCATCCTCAGAGTGCGGTTAAAAGATTTCCGTTTCAGCGGAGAATATTTTAAAAGCATAAACAAAGCCGCTATACCCTCTCTTATTCAACAGCTTGTGACAAGCAGCGGTTTTCTCGTGGTCAATATGCTTGTCAACGGTCACGGCGCCGAGCTGACCATTGCATACGGGTTGGGCAACAGAATCGACGAAATAATGAATATGGAAATTCAGAGCTTCGGCACAACGCTTTCGACCTTTGCCGCGCAAAACAAGGGGGCGGGAAAAACCGAGCGCATTAAAAAAGGATTTTGGCAGACGCTTCTGATAACCTTCGTCACAACCGTTATACTGGGCGGACTTGTGCTGATTTTCAGACACGATATAGCTTCGCTGTTCATCTCTCTCGACAGCAGCGCAACGGAAGGCACAAACGTCGATATACAGAGCGTTATCGGCATAACGGGTACATTCATCTCCATTATGGTGCCGTCGTATTTTGTTCTCGCAGTCATGCACCTCACCACGCGGCTTTTGAGCGGCGCGGGCGACACGGTAACCGCCATGAGCGTAAACATTTTCAGTTTTGCGGTAAGAATCACAGCCGCTTTTGTTCTCAACCATTTCTTCGGTTACGTGGGAGTGTTTGCCGCGTCCGGCACGGCATGGTTCGCAGGCATGATTTGGGCGTTGGTAAGATATTTCGGAAACAAATGGCAGAACAAAGACTTATTCTCCAATCTTAAATCCCCGCCGCCACAGTCGACCGACGAGGAGAACGCCCCTCTTGCCGCCGCGACAAATCTTAATCCTGAAAACGACTGAAAAAAAACGACCGTTTGAACGGTCGTTTTTTTTAATTCATAAGGAAAACAAATGTAGCCGCTTTTCCTGCGGAAAGATTTATGTTTTTGATACTCTTGAACAGGTCGCCGTCGTCGAGAGAGGTTGCGACGTTGCTCTTTTTGAGCTTTTTCGTTTCGTTTGGCAGATACAGGTCAAAGGACGCGGATTTCGAGGCTTTGATTTCCAGATTGAGCAGTCTTGATTTCGACGACAGATTCATATTTACGGTAAGACCTCCCGCCGCGGCAAGCCCCTTTACTTCCAGATTTTTCCAATTTGAAGGCAGGCACGGAAGAACTTTGAGCACTCCCTCCTTGCTGTAAAGCAACATTTCCTGCACTACTCCGGAAAAAGCGATATTGGCACTCAGCATCAGCTGAGGCCATACCTTGTAGCCGCAGCGTCCCATGCTTCTCCAATCCGACTCGGAAAAGACGAGATTGTTCAGCATACACCCCGCCGTCAGATTGTGAAGCGCGTCCGACGCCTGCTGCTTCAAGCCCAATCTCGCGCAAACCGCCGCAAGGTTGCTCATGCCCATAGCCGTTTGAGAATCACGGCTTTCCGCAAGACGCTTTTTCACTGTCGCCGTATAAGAACGCAGCGTTTCCTCGCTGCACAAAAAGTCCACGTCGGTCGAGGCGAAGGCGGAAAACAAGCTGTATGTGCTCTCCCCCGAAAAATCGGTTGCGCGCATTTTGAAATCGCGCAGCAGTCCCTCGCTGTCGGTAAACTCCGAAGGCAGCTTTTCTAGCGCGTCTCTCCAACGCTCCACGTCCCTTTCGTCGGCCCGCACCTCGGAAGAAATTTTCAGCAGATTTTTAAGCAGACTGCGGAACACCGCGAAATCGCCGTTTGCATTGCGTCCCAGCTCGTTCTGTCTGCCGCAGGACGGCACAAACGAAGGATTTAACGTAACAGAGCCGTCCGCGCCTGACGACATAAGATTAAGATAAAACTCCGCCGCCTCGCGCATCAGAGGGAAAGCCGTATTTTTGAGAAATTTTTGGTCTTTGGTAAATTCGTAATATCTGTAATAAAGCGCCGCCAACCAGCCTGCGCAGCCCGTGAAGTAAACTTCCCTTGCGTCGACAAGACCGAGACGCCCCGACGAAACCGTCGTAACAGGCGGCAAAAACGCCCCTCTCACGCCGAAAAGTCTGATTGCATTGTCTCTTAAGTCTCCGAAATTCGCCTGCCAGAAGTTAAATACCGGCTCCAAAAAGGACGCAAGGTCGCCGGCAAGCGCGGATTGATAAACCGACTGCATTTCTCCGACGTAATTCACCCATGCTCCGACGGGTTTGTAAGAGCCGTTCCACAAGCCGTAAGGGTTGAAGGTTTTTCCTGTCTGAGAGGTTGCGGACAGGAGAAGATACCTGCCGAAATTCCACAGCTTCGTAGCAAGCACGGGCGAAAGCTGTCCTTTTTCCCCGTCGGGGCGCAGCTCGTCTGTCGGCTTGTCGTCCGCCGCGCTGTCCAAATCCACCGAAACGGAAGAAAAAAGTTTGCTATGTATAGCGCTGTGCTTTTTTAAAAGCTGCGCATAGGTCTCCTTGATTGTCGAGAGAGCGTTTTTCAAAGCGCTCCACTCTTTCTCCTTGCCCGAATTGACAAACAGCTTTACGCAAATCAGCACGCTTGTCGCTCCCGTGATTTTGATACAGGCGTCCGTCGGCTCCATACTGCCGCCGTTGTGGGTGACTCTCGCCACCGCGCCGAACTCGGTGCCGTCGTCGTTGCGGGCGGCAAAGCTCATAAACTGCCGTTCATATCGGGCGGTGACGCCTTCCGGCATCGAGGAAAGCGCGTTGGGCGCGCGGCAGTTGATTTTGTCCATAAGGTCGAAGGACAGCTCGCAATCGATAAACCTGCCGCCTGTTTTGGTGATTTCGTAAACTACCGTGTCGTCGTGTCTTGATACGAACAGCGCTCTGTCAATGCGGGTGGAGCCGTCCGAATAGCTTACGGTGGCTTCCCCCGTAGCCATATTCAGCTCCCTTACGTAGTTTTTCGGAGCGTTGTCGCTCGTCATTTTGGTTTTCAGGACGCACAAAGGAAGCGGCGTATGCGGCTGCGGACGAAAATTTTTCTGAATCAAAGCCTTTTGCATGACCTCGCGGGCCTGTTCATACTCGCCTTCGTCTATAAGCTTGCGCACTTGAGAAATTTTAACGCTTACGTCGGGCACGACACTGATTCTGCCCTGCCAAACCAAATCGGAATGATTTAGCAGAATCTGCTCCAAAGCGGCTCCGCCGAAAATGTTGGCGCCGATTTTTCCGTTGCCGCAGAACAGTCCCTCGCGCCACGTTTCCGCCCACCAACCTGCGGGCGTATAGCTGACTAACGTGCTTTTAGATTTCTTTAAGCTTGCCATTAACCGTCCCTCAATGATATTTTCCTGTTAAAGTATAACACCGACGAGGGGTAAAAGTCCACCGAATTGGTAAAAAACAAAAGAAAACTTCAATAGTCCTCGTTTGCGCTTTGCAGATTGATTATCAGGCTGTCTCCGCTTTCCTGCTCGTCGCAATAAACGTATACATCCTCCTCCCTTATCGTCGGCGACTTGCGGCGTTTGCGGAAAAAATCGACCGCGTGATACAAGAGATAGCTTATGCACAGCGAAAGACCTATGCTCGAAACAATTATAATAGGCAAAAATTCCATATCTTTTCCTCCCCGTAAGAATTTTTCCATATCTTTATTTTAAAATACCGCATTACGCGAATTTTGTTGATTTTTAAAGATATGAATAACATCTTGTTGTTTTACGCACATTAAGGAAAAAAGGAGGTCTTTATTTTGAAAAAATACGGATTTTTGGCAATAGCAGTCCTTGCAATCGCGCTGATATGCCTCTGCCTGCCTGTTTTTGCCGCGGAGGAAACCACTCAAAACGACAATCAGAAGATAAGAGAAATCGTCAACACCATAGACGGCGTAGGCGACAGCAGAGCCTTTGCTTACGGCGACTGCGTGCTCGTGGCGGTGAGAACCAAGGGCGTTTATCTCAAAAGCTTTGAAACCGAGCTTTCCAAGCTTGCCGAAGAAAAAATCAGGGAAGCATTTCCTCAGTATACAAACGTAAAGCTTACGACATCGCTTAAAGCGTTCAGAACCTTGGAGCGTATCAACAGAGCGCTTGAAAAAGGCAAGTCTCTAGACGAATTGGATTTGCCTTTCGATTTTGAAAGGCGTCCTTCAAAACCCGCGCCGGAGCACGGTCACGACAAGGTGCAGCCGAGAACCGAAAACAATGCGGCTTTAATCTAAAAGCTTTCAAGCCCGAACAGAGGCAAAGATTTAAAATACCGCGCGTATTTAAAACGCGCGGTATTTTTTGTTTTCCGTAAATGTTTGATTAAATACAATTTGCCGTCAGTCGTCATAGTCGATTCTTTCGATTTTGAAAATAACGGGACGGGTTCCGTCCGAGCAGCAGGCAATCATGGTATTTTCCTCTTTCATCCAGCCTTTCATGATGGAGCCGCCTTGCAGCCCGGTATATATGTATCGCGAAACGGCGTCCCACAATTCCGAGCAGAACGGCATTTTCGGACCGCCCGCTACCGTATCGGGATTGCCGTTTGTTTTGGTAAGCGTATTCAAACCGCAATGCCAGAAATCGTCCCTGTCTCCGTCACGAAAAAAAACAAACTCGTCGCCGACGTTGTAGCAAGGACAAGCACCCGACTGCGGGTTCAAGCAATGCTCACTCTGCAGCTCGGGATACAGCTTTTTGTCTATTACCGTCAATTTTACCTTGTGTTTCATTATTTTACCTCTCCGAATACGTTATCCGCAAAACACGTTAAAGCCAATCATTCGCCGTAATCGACTACGTTGTTGCCGTTGTTCCACAGCTTGTCGAGCTGATAAAACTCGCGCGTTTCGTGATGAAAAATATGCACGACCACGTTGAGGTAGTCGATGACAATCCACCGTCCTGTTTCCGCGCCTTCCTTTCTGCGCGCGAAAACACCGTTTTCCTCCATTTTTTCTTCAAGGTTTTCGCAAAGCGCCTTGACCTGCGGCATACTTCTGCCGCTGCATACGATAAAATAATCGGTTATGTCGGTCATTCCCACGACCTCGATTATTTTAATATCCACCGCTTTTTTCTCCGCAAGCGTTTTGCAGGCAAGCTCCACTATCTGTCTGTCGTTAAGTTCCATTTATTTCTCCTGTTTTGTATTGCAAAAATAATAATTCATAGCCCTGCGCGTCATTTCGTCCACATTTTCCGCACCGTGCTTTTTGCACGCCAACCGATAGGTTTGACTCAGAACTGTAAGAAATGCCGCGTCCAAATCACTCAGCGCAAGGCTGTAATTCTCTTTAAGCTCCGGATAGTTCCGAGTAAGCTCCACCTTGTCGGCAACGAAAACCAACTTGTCAAGCTGCGTCATTTCGGGACGGCAGGTCGTGTGAAAACGTATTGCGTCCAATATGCGGGCGTCCGTTATGCCGAATACCCGTTCTGCCACCTTGACTCCCAGCCCGCAGTGCACTATCGGCGGAAGAAGATTTTCGCCGTTGTCGAAGCCGTAACGGCGCCATTCCGAACAAGGAATATTTTTGGCGCAGTCGTGCAAAAGGCAGGCGACAAAAACCTCGCTTTCGTCCAGATTGGTTTTTCTCGCTATTTCCAGACCTGCAAGCACCACGTTGTAGGTATGCTCGAATCTGTCGCGGTTCTGCAATGCGCGCAGCTTTGTTACCATAGGTTTAAAATCGCAGTAAAGCCCTTTTTCTTTTATATAAGCGTCGACAGGCCTAGGCAGATAGGCGGAATTGTCAAAACCGAAATTGCAGTTTACCCTTACAAGCGTTGACGAAACGTCGCAGAAAGGCATATCCAATAGCTCGATTTCGGTACCGAACTCTTTTTCCGTTTTGCCGAGCGCGTCCGACAAATCGACTCCCCTCCTTGCAGCAACGGCAAGACGGCAATTTTTCAATATGCGGTCGGGATGGCGCCACGTGGCAAAATCCCTCAGGCTGTCCCCTCCGATAACGAAAATCAAATCGTCGTTCGGGTAAAGCGCTTTAAGCTTCGCCATAGTTTCATAGGTATAACTTTTTCCGTCCGAAAAAAGCTCTGTTTCGTCAAGCTCCGTCTTTTTGACGTCCATAAATGCCAGACGCGTCATCTCGCGCCTGTCTAGCTTGGAAACTCCGCAGAATTTGTGCGGCGGAGCCGCGTTCGGCATAATCAGAACTCTGTCCGCATTCAGCCCGTCCCGAGCGCAGAGGGCCAACGCGACGTGTCCGTTGTGAGGCGGCGAAAAGGTTCCGCCGACGATTGCAATCCTCATGTGATTATTATAGCGCAAAACCGCCGTTTTGTTAAGCGTAATTTGGCAATAATAATATAAGAGGTTTTTTATGTCCCGTTTTATAAATATTATACTTATTGCATTGGGAGTTTTCGGACTTGTTTTCACTTGGACGTATTATTACGTAAAAATTCTGTGGATTGCTTATGTAGTGGGATTGGGGCTTGCTTTTGTCGCCGGAGTGACGCTTTTCTGGATAAGCCGCTCCAACAAAACCCGCAAGGAGAAAAAACAGGAGGACAAAAAGAAGGTCGCCGCGCTCAAACTGAAGCTGATTATGGACAGCGATTCCGCCGATATTTTCGAGGAAACATTCAGAAAAAACGGCTACTCGGCAAACACGGTAAACTCCCACAGCTTTGTGGCTAAAAAGGAGGACGGAATTTTCGTGCACGTCAATTTTTCCTTCAAAAAATTGACCGACCAGGACATTGTCGCCCCATTGAAATTGGCGGCACATTACGACTGCCCCAAGCTTTACGTTTTCTGCGCCGATTTCGACGCTTCCGCAAAGGAGCTGACCAAGATAGTCAAAAAAGAAATTTGTATTGCCGACATAAACGAAACCTACCGCTTTCTCAAAAAGCACGGTACGCTGCCGGAGCTTAAAGATACCGAAAACGTGAAAAAACCCGCCTCCAAAATCCTATACTTCGCCTTGAACAAAAAACGCTTCCCTTATTATTTTTGGAACGCCGTTTTTCTTGCGCTGCTTGCTCAGATAACCTTTTTCCCCGTATACAATTTGGTTATTGCGTCCGTCATGCTGGCGCTTGCCGTTTATTGCAGATTCAACAAGCGTTTCAATCCGGACAACGACCTGATGTCCATCTGACCTTAATAGCCGTATTCCGCAAACATGGCTTCAACGGATTTTCCGGTGCCGCTGCGGTTAAGACGTTTTAAAAGAAAGAGATTTTCGGGAGTTTTTACGCAATTTATTCCTTCGTTGCAGGTAAGACTCATTTCATAGCCGAGACGCTTTATTACCTGTTCGCTTTCCGCGCAATAAGCGCCGAAAGGATAAGCATAAACCCGCGGACGAACTCCCGCCTGCAAAAGGGATTTTTCAAGCAGCCTTGTATCCTTTTCCAACATTTCGCAATAAGCGGTCTTGTCCTCGTATTTTTTTATTTTCACGCCCTGTCGCTTTCCGAAGTGATGAAGATAATACGAGTGCGCCGCTATTTCCACATATTTGCTGCGATTGATTTCCGCAACGTCCTCGAAATCGAAATAGGTGTAGGTTTTGCTTACCTTGGGGTTGTTTTTGTTGAACTTGGTGTACTCCCCCACGATGGCAAACAGCGCGGGAAACCCGTATTTTTCAAGAAGCGGCATTGCATAGGTTTTGTTGAAATAATATCCGTCGTCAAAGGTCAGCATAACGCTTTTTTCGGGCAGAGCAATACCGTTTTTGAGACTGTCGATGACGACGGAAGCGCTGAGAACACGATAACCGTTTTCTTTCAAAAATTTAAGGTCGCGTTCAAGACTGCCGGCGCGAATAACGTAGACAGACGCTTTGTAGTTGTCGGGCACGGTGTTGTGATACATAACAACCGCCAAATTTTTCGCGCTTTTTTGCAATGCGTCGACTTCTGACGCGGGCGGAACAAACACGCAGGCAGCAAAAACCGTCAACACGCACAGCAAAAGCACAGAAACTTTTTTCATAATTTAGTTGTGCGTATAGGCAGTTTTTTTATACGTTGAAAAGGACGCCTTTAAGGCGTCCTTTTTTTTCAGCTGTTCTTAAATATAAAGCCCAAAATAACCGAAACAAGCTCCTTAGGCTTTTCAAAAATCGCGACGTGACCGCACTCCGGAAGCACGACATATTCCGAATTTTCGATGTTTCTGTGCATGAGCAAAGACATCGCGGGAGGCTTCAAAATATCGTTTTCGCCGCAGATAATGAGCGTAGGACAAACGATGTTTTTAAGCTCCGAAGTAAAATCGAGGTCGTTGCAGAAGGTGTCGTACAGAATTTTCTGTCCTTCGTAATAATCCTTTCCGATAAGCTTGCACGCCTGAGCGCGTTTTTCCAGCATCTGTTTGTTTTCCGCAATGAATTTGCCGCCGTAAATGCTCGGCGCCATGCCCCAGAAAAACTTTTCGCCGTCCCCGCTGTCCGCCAGAGTTTTCCAGCTTGAAACGAAACAGCGCGAAATTTCGTCCACCTCGCTTACCGAATCTATAATCGAAAGAGACGCGACGAATTCGGGATACATCAAAGCGAATTTCATACCCGTCTCTCCGCCGTAAGAAGTGCCCACTATGTGCACCTTTTTGACGTTGAGACTGTCAAGCAGAGCTTTTGCCTGACGGCAATGCTCTTCAAAGGAATACATGCTCCTTTGAGGCTTGTCCGACTTCATCTGCCCCATAAAATCGTGAAGAACGATTTTGAAACCCAGCTTTTCAAACCCGTCAAGCATACCGTACCAGCTGTTTGTAGTCGCCATTACGCCGTTGAAAAACGCAATCGCAACGTCGGAGTTTTGGTTGCCTCTTACCTCGTAAAAAAGCTTTACGCCGTCGATTTCAAATTGCATAAGAAACTCCTTAAACCTGCTTTTTGTACACCAGACCTATTTCATAAGCCTCTTTGGTGAGCTGCTCTCTGAATTTGGGGTGAGAAACGGCGATGAGCTTTTCCACTCTCTCTCTTATGCTTGTGCCGCGCAAATCCGCCACGCCGTATTCGGTGACAACGTACTGCACGTCGTTTCGGCTGAGCGTCACCGTCGCGCCGGGCTTCAATTGAGGCACTATTTTGCTGACCTCGGTGCGCGTACCGTCGGGATTTTTCGCCATAGCCGTGGAATAGAGCGCTATGAAGGATTTTCCGTTTTTGCTCTTTTGCGCGCCGATAGCGGTATCCGCCTGTCCGCCGCTGCCCGAGAACTGAACCGAGCCCAGACTCTCGCTGCAACACTGTCCCGTAAGGTCAACCTCCAGCGTGGTGTTTATGGAAATCTGATTGTCGTTTTGCCCGATAACGTAAGCGTCGTTGGTATACATACCGTTCATTACCATGATTCCGGGGTTGTCGTCTACAAAATCGTAAAGCTCGCGCGTGCCGATAATCATCGTAGTGACGGCGGAGCCTTTATGCAGCGTTTTTCTGCTGTTGTCGATAACGCCGGCTTTCGTGAGCTTCATCATGCCCGTAGTGTAAAGCTCGGTGTGCACGCCGAGATGTTTGAGACCGTAAAGGGACTCGGCAACGGCGTTGGGTATGCCTCCTATTCCCAGCTGTATGGTGTCGCCGTCGTTGATAAACTCGGCTATCGTCTTGCCTATGGCAAGGTCTTTTTCATTGCAGGGAGCGTCGGGTATTTCGGGTATTGCGTAATCGGCGTCGATAAAATAATCCACCTCGTCTACCGGTATAAAGACATCTCCGAATGTGCGGGGCACGTTGGGATTGATTTCAAGTATTACAATGTCCGCCCTTTCCATAACATACGTTTCATATGTGTTGGACAGTCCCAACGAAACGTATCCGTGCTTGTCAGGCATAGAGCAGTTGCCTATAAATATATTGCATTTCAGATGACAAAGACGTTTCAATGCCGCCGTGGAAAGCTGCTGCGGCACGTGACTGACGTTGCCGTTTGGCATGGCTTTTCTCAGCGCGGGAGTGAAAAACCACCCGTCGACATTGAAGCTGTCGGCATAAGCGCGATTGGTCATGTATTCAAAATTTCCCATCGGCAGACAGCTTGTAACGGTGACGTTCTTTACACGGTCGGCTATCGTATGCAGCGAGCCGAGAAAAGCGGCGCCTTCGGCGGGCGCAAGCGCGGACACGATGTGGTCGTTGCTTTTGACCAGAGACAATGCCTGTTCTACGCTTATCATCTTTTTGCCTAAATCCATTTTTTACCTCCGTAAAGTTTCAAATTTATGAAACAAATTCATATTCGTATTATAAATCATAGCTCTTGTTTTGTCCATAACTTTTTTAGTTTTTTCCGAAATTATTTTTAAATACAAAAACGACGCGTTTTTTCAAGACGCGTCACAAGTATTGACAAAAAATCCCCCTTTCAGCCGTCGGAGGCAGAATCTTTTTCTTTTACGTCTTCGACGGAGTTTTTTTCGCAGGTTTTTTCTTCGGAATATTTCGCGATACGGAAAATACGTCCGAAGGACAGATAAAACTTTTCCGGTCTTACCGCAAGCGAGGAAAGCGCGGCAACGATTATTATCACCGTCCCAACCACGGTCGAGGCGCTCTCCAATGCGACGTAGCCCATAGCCCAGGCAAACAGAAAAGCAAAGACGGACTGCCCGCCCACAACCAGTGAAACGGACGGCGACGGCAGTCTTTTCTGCGCCAGCACAAGTATAAAATAAGCCAGCCCCGTGCAAAATACGCCGAGATAAATCAGCCCGAAGGCAACTTCCATGCCGTTTTTTATCTCCGACATATATTTCATTTCAAAAATCAGAGTGAAAGCCGAACAGACAACTGCCACTGTCGCCAGCTGATAAAAAACCCAACGCGCGGTGTCGAATCTGTTTGCGTACCTGCCCAAAAGATAATAATAAAACGCGAAGGCGATTCCTCCCATAAGCGACAAGCCGTCGAACAGACTGAAAAAGAAATCGGACTTATGAAACATATTGTAAAAAAGCGCAAGTCCCGTCAACGCAATCAATCCGTCTATGAGTTCTTTCAAAGCCCATCTTTTTTCAAAAACGCATACAAGTACGGGCACGAATAGCACGAACGCCGAAGAAAAAAAATAACTCTTGTCCGTCCCTTGGGAATACGAATCCAAACCGAAATGTTTAAGCACCAAGGCGGCTCCCAGCAAAAGTCCCAAAAGCAAGCCGTTTATCGCCTCGCCTGCCGAAGGAGGCTTGCGCTCGGCTTTTTTGCCGAAAAAGGCAAACCACGCCAGACAAAACGCGCCTATGGCAAACTGAATTGCAAAGAGCATGAATACGGGCACGTTGTTTTGCGTCAGCTGTTCGGTCACTACAAATCCTATGCCCCACAAAACCGTCGTCAAAAGCAAAAGCAGCAGGTAAGGCGCGACGCCTTTTTTTTCGTTCCGTTCCTCAATCATGTTTTAAGTATAACATTTAAGGCTGAAATGCGCAACGCAAAACGAAAGGAATTTTGACGTAATTCGACGCCGCGGCGCGTTTCATGCATATCCGTATTTTTTTCTTTTCGCAGCGAAAAAGACCACGGTAACAACCAGCGCGAGAAGCTCTGCGGCAACCACCGCCAGCCAGATACCGTCAAGCCCCAAAAGCAAGGGCAGGAGAAACACGGCGGAAACCTGAAAGACAAGCGTGCGGCCGAAGGAAAGCACGGCGGAAACCAAACCGTCGTTGAGCGCGGTAAAAAACGCCGAGCCGAAAATGTTTATTCCCTGCACAAGGAAGGATATTGCAAACAATCTCATTCCGCGCACGGTCATCTCGTAAAGACCTTGATAATCTCCCACAAACAGCTTGGACAAGGGCACGGTCAAAAGCTGTGACGCTCCCGCAAGCACGACGCCGAAAATCACCACGATTGTCATGCTTTTTCTGAAAAGGCTTTTCAGCTCGGCTTTGTTGTCCGCTCCGAAATGATAGCTGAAAACAGGCGCCGATGCAATGGAAAAACCGAAAAATATGGCAAGAAAAACGAAATTGACGTACATGATTACACCGTAAGCAGATATACCGTCCTCTCCCGCCAGCTTCATCAGCTGAAAATTGTAAAGCATGCCCACTACTGCGGAGGAAATGTTGGTAAGAAATTCCGACGAGCCGTTTCCGCAAACCTTGAGAAAAATTTTTCCGTAAAAACGCGTTTTGGTCAGGCGGAGCAGGCTGCCGTTTTTTACCGAAAAATAGACGACGGGAGTTACGCCGCCGACAACCTCGCTTATACCCGTTGCCAGCGCGGCGCCCCAGATTCCCCAATGCAAAATCCCGACAAAAACAAAATCCAGCCAAATGTTGGTTAATCCCGCGCCCACTATTACCCACAGGCCGACGGATGTTTTTTCGGCAGTTGCAAAAAAGCTCTGAAATGCCGATTGCAGCATAAAAAACGGCTGAAACGCAAGCAAAATCGAACCGTAGGTCACACAGCCGTCCAGCAGCTCGCCTTCCGCACCAAAAAGACGCGCTACGGGCTTTACTGCGACAAGTCCCAATATCGCAATCAGCACGCCCAGCGCTATCGTGGCGTAAACAAGCATTGAAAAATAGCGGTTTGCTTTTTCTCTGTCCCCCTCGCCCAAAGTTTTGCCGACTATGGCGCTGCCGCCCGTTCCGAGCATAAAACCGATTGCTCCCGTACATATGATAAAGGGCATAATCAGATTTACAGAAGCGAAAGCGGTTTTTCCCACATAATTGGACACGAAAAGTCCGTCCACAACGCCGTAAACCGAAGTGAAAATCATCATTATTATCGACGGAAGGGCAAACCTCAAAAGCTTTCCGTAGGTAAAGTGCTCGTTAAGCTGTATTCTTTGCTTCATATACTTTCCTCCCCGTGTTCCGAAGCGCGCTTTTTAAGAATTTTTTCCGCTTCGCCGGCCAGCATGGCAACGTGCTTTCGGGCAAGCGCCAGAAACATATCCGCTTCCTCGTCGTCAAAACGGGAAAAAGCGGAAATTTCAAGTTCAAAAACTCGGTCTATCGTGCTTTTCGCAAGCTCCTCTCCCTTTTCGGTAAAGCTCAACAGCTTGTTCCTGTGATTGTCCGAATCGGCTTCAAGACGGATGAACCCGTCTTTTTCCAAACGCTTGAGAGATGAATTTACCGTTTGCTTGGGTATGGAGAGACGGGATGCGATTTCGCTCTGCGTGCAATGGTTTTTCTCTCGAATAAAATAAAGCAGCCAAAAGGCAGTCGACGTCATTCCGAAAAAATGCGCAAGCTTTCCGTAAATTTCGTCCGTTTCCTTGTAAAGCATATTGTAAAGAGATTCGATTCTGTTCATTTTTTCGTTCATGATTATGCCTCTTATAAAAGTCCGATTTCGGACGGAGCACATTATAGTCCCGTTTCGGACTATTGTCAACAGATTTAGAGCATTTTTACAAAAAAAGCTGCGGTTTTGCACCGCAGCTTAAAAAACTCAGACCTTTTGCTCTCTCTTGCGGAAATTGGCTTTAAGGCGTTTTTCCGTGTCGAGAATCGTCTTTCTTATTCGTATGTTTTTGGGTGTGATTTCCAAAAGCTCGTCGTCGTCGATAAACTCTATTGCCTCTTCAAGACTCAAAATACGCGGAGTTTCGAGTCTGAGCGCGTCGTCGCTGCCCGAAGCGCGCGTGTTTGTGAGATGCTTTTTCTTGCACACGTTTACGCTTATGTCCTCGCTTTTGGGAGAAACCCCCACCACCATGCCCTCGTAAACTTCCGTTCCGGGCACAATGAACAGCGCGCCGCGCTGCTGCGCGTTGAACAAGCCGTAAGTCACCGCCTCTCCCGTCTCGAAAGCAACGAGCGAGCCTGTCTGCCTGCGTTCTATTTCCCCCTTGAAAGGCTGATAGCCGTAAAATACCGTATTGAAAACGCCTTCTCCACGCGTGTCGGTCAAGAATTGACTCTTGTATCCGAACAGTCCGCGCGCGGGTACCGAAAACTCCATCCGCACGCGGTTGTTTACGTTCTCCATATTGAGCAGCTCGCCCTTGCGTTCGCCCATGCTCTGAAAGACGACGCCCGTCTTTTCATTGGGCACGTCCACCACAAGCTTTTCCATCGGCTCGTACAAAACTCCGTCAATGCGCTTGAAAAGCACTTTGGGAGCTCCGACGAGAAACTCGTAGCCGTCCCGCCGCATCGTCTCGATTAAAATGGACAGGTGCATCTCCCCCCTTCCGCACACCTTAAAGGAATCCGCCGAATCGGTTTTTTCCACTTTGAGAGAAACGTCTTTGAGCATTTCCCTGAAAAGGCGGTCGTGCAGATGCCTTGTCGTTACGTACTTTCCCTCCTTGCCCGCAAAGGGACCGTCGTTTACGCTGAAAGTCATTTCGACGGTAGGTTCGCTTATTTTAACAAACGGCACGGGAGTCAGGTCCTGCGGACTGCATACGGTGTCGCCTATGGTTACGTCTTCAAGACCGGAAATGCAGACGATGTCTCCCGCTTCCGCGCTTTCGACAGGCTTGCGGCTCAAACCGTCGATTTGAAATACAGTCACTATTTTCCCCTGCTTCGCAGGCGCGTCGGGCTGATTGAAATTGACAAGCGATACGGCGTCGCCTACCCTCACGGTACCTCTTTCTATCCTGCCGACGGCTATTCTTCCCACGTAATCGTTGTAGTCTATGGAAGAAACAAGCATCTGAAAGGCTCCCTGCTCGTCGACCGTCTGCGGCTCGAAATGATTGATTATTGCTTCAAACAAGGGCTTCAAATCGATTCCCTGTTTGCGGAAATCCTCCGATGCGGTTCCGTTGCGCCCGGAACAGTATATTATCGGACTCATAAACTGCGATTCGTTTGCGTTGAGTTCAAGCAGCAAATCGAGAATTTCGTTTTCCACCTCGTTGAGTCTTGCGTCCGGTCTGTCCGTCTTGTTTACTACAAGTATCAGCTTGTGCCCCAATTCGAGCGCCTTTTGCATAACGAACCTCGTCTGAGGCATGGGACCCTCCGCCGCATCGACCAGCACCAGAACGCCGTTTACCATTTTAAGCACACGCTCCACTTCTCCTCCGAAGTCCGCATGCCCCGGCGTGTCCACAATATTTATTTTCGTGTTCTTGTAATAAACCGACGTGTTTTTTGCAAGTATAGTTATACCGCGTTCGCGTTCAAGGTCGTTGGAGTCCATCACCCTGTCGGCTACGCTTTGATTTTCTCTGAATATACCGCCCTGTTTGAGTATTTCGTTGACCAGCGTCGTCTTGCCGTGGTCTACGTGGGCTATGATGGCTACGTTTCTCAAATCTTCTCTGACTTTCAAAATATTCTCCCGTAAAAATACCGATAACAAAGATATTGCAAAAATGGCCTTTTGTCAACGGTTTTAAACCTGTTGGGAACAGGGCACGGACAATTTTTTTTACAGCGGCGGTCAGGTTTCTAAATTTTGTTCGCCAAGCAAAGCCAAAAGTCCTGAAACGGTTGTCTCTTCGTCATACGTCTGAAAGCGCAGCCTGAGTATGTCTCCCGCTTTAAGCTCCTTTTGGCCGTCCTTAGTCAAACGCTCTCCGTTCTCGCTCTCCGTGTGCTCCGCGCGCGTCACCGAAAGGATTATCGTATTTGCGGGCCAAAGCACGTCGCGCACCGTCTTGCCCGCGACAAAAGCGTCCGGCTTTACTTCGAGCGAAATTTCAACGTTTTTGGGCTGTCTTTCGTGAGTGGAAATTTTTATAGTGGTTTCCAGCACTATGTCGTTGATTGCGGGAAGCTTTGTCAACTCTAAAAGCATGAAAGAAACCGATACGGAAACCGCGATAAACAATATGTTTCCCGTGCCGTTCATGGCTTCCAACGCAAGCATAATCGCGGACAGCGGAACGCGGGAAGCGGCGGACATGAACCCGGAAATCGAAAGCACGACTATAATTTTGTAATAATCGGGGTTAACTCCCCAAGCGATAAACAGCTCCGCAAGCAGCGCGCCGATAAGCGCGCCCAACGCGAGCGTCGGTATAAAAAGTCCGCCCGTCGCGCCCGACACGTTTGCCACGGGCACGAGGAAAAATTTAAGACAAAAAATCAAAAGCAACGCAAGCGGAACAACGCTGCGCGCGTTTATGTGAACAATCAGCTCGTGTCCTCCGCCGATAAAATCCCTTGCCCAAAGCCCCGCCGCTCCGCACAGCACAAAAACCAATGTCAGCTGCAAAAAATGCGGTATGCGTTTGAGCTTGTTTATAAACAGATGGTTTATCGAACGGGCGAGCAGCAAAAACAAAGCGGCAAACAGACTTACGGCGCAGCCCAGCACAACGGGAAGCCAAATATCGGAAAGTCCGAGAGAAGGCATTTCTCCGAAATGAAAGAACGCGGTGTCAACCTTGAACAGCTCTCCCAAAAGTCGGGTGGTTGCGGTTGCGGACAGTACGCTTGAAAAAACCGTCATAAGCAGCATGGGGGAAAATTTCTTGTGTATTTCCTCCAACGCGATAAACACAGCCGTCAGCGGCGACATTGTGGCGGCGGCAAACCCCGCTCCCGCACAGCCCGTCATGACATACCTGTCCCATGCGGCGCCCTTTTTGCCGCCGAGAAGAGAATTTACTCCCCTCCCCAGCGACGCGCCGATAAGCACGCTCGGACCGTCGTTGCACAAAGGCATTCCCGCAAAAAATGTGATTACCGACGAGGCTATGACTCCGACAAACGTGCGAAGCCATTTGAAGGTAACAATGCCGCGCAAAATCCCCATCGCCGTGGGAATACCTCCTCCGTTGGCGGAGGGCGCCCATTTCAGGATAACAGAAAGCAAAAACGCAAGCGCCGCAAGCGCAAGAAAAAACAGCGGCAGCAGCCAAAGGTCGGCGCAAACCGCGTCGTAAAGCACAACTGCGGTTTTGTTGAGCCAATCGGTCATAACCCTGAAACCGAAAATGACCGCGCCGGTAAGTATGCCGCCCGCCGAGCTGTAAACGAGACAGGGCAGCAAAATATGAAGAATATAATTTTTTTTGTTGTCCTTTTTCATGGCGCTCCGAATATGAATATTATTCATTATTTATTTTAACATTTTTCCATAATTTTGCAAACAAATCTATATATATTTTTTGATAAATCGAAATAAATCTCACCGATTCCCAAAATTCAAAAATCTTTTATGCTGTTTTGCTTGGAAAATTCGACAGAATAATATAAAATATATTCAGGGTAATTTTAAATGAAAAAAATTAAGGAGTCGGCATACAAAACAGTTTTGCTTAAATATTTGAATTCGTTTTGCTGCATTGCAAACGCCGCGCTGTTTATCCTTGCGGAAATACTCATTCACTTGAATCCGAAAGATTTTCATTCGGAACAAAGCACGGCGTCCGTCGTATGCGTTGCGCTTGCTTTGACTTCCGTTATCTTTTCCGTATATTATATCGCATCGTCGAAAACCGAATCTTTGTCTGCGGAAATCGTTTTCATCGTCGTCAATATTTTTTTGTGCTGTTTTGTTTTCTGGGAAGAACTCGAAGTGCAGTATTCTCTGGCGCTTGACACGGTTCGCATTTTTCTAAGCGTATTCATAATTTTACTTAACGCCGCAATCATTCAGTTCAACGCACAAAAAGCCGAATACGTCTTTCACAAAAAACGGATTCTGCTCAAAGCCAACGGCATAGCAAACCTTGTAAGAGGCATTTTAACCGCCCTTTCAAGCGCATTGATTATTTTATACTCGCGGTTTGCCGATTTCGATTCGCTGTTGCCCGTTTTACTGTCGGCGGCGGTAATAGTTCTCTCATGCTTTCTCATCAAAGAACAGCATTGGAAAATGAGCGGCAGATACAATGAAAAAACTTTAATCAATATTTTATTTGTACTTTACTACATTTACGATATAAAGAATCTGCTGGAAGGTGATTTGCTGTACGAGCAGCCCGTTTATTTTCTGAATATTCTTTTGAGTATGGCAATAATCGCGCTCAGTCTGATTTGCATTTTCGACAGATTCGAATTCGGTCCCTTTGAGGACAAACGCGGGCATTTGTCTTTTTGCGCGGACAAAGCCCTTCTTCCCCTGTCCATTCTTCTCGCAGTGACCGTGATTGCAAATTTTGTTTTTTGTCAAAAGGACGATACGTTGAGGCGCATTCCCGATTACGCCGACTACATTTATCTGGTCTCGGGCACGGCGGTCGTAATTCTTGCCCTTCCGCTGCACTTTGGCAAAAAAATCTTCCCGCCCGTCGTCATGAAAACGCTTATTTTCGTCGCCTGCCTCTTGTGCCTGACATTCGGGCTGATTACAACGCCCGAGCAAAGTTATCTCAGGGCATCCTGCGCATTCGGCTTTGCGCTTGCCATCTGCTGCGCCGCGTCGACAGTTTTGAAAAAAAATTCGACGTCGCCCGAACAAACGGAAACAACGGTTGTGACGGAAGAAAATGCGGAAAGCGCGGAATAAACAAGTTTACGTACTTAACAGGAGGGATGCAATGCTGCATTTTAAAGAAAAAATTTATCAGATTTGCGGGTGTATAGCCGGAATACTGTTTGCGATTTTTGGTTTTATCAACGCCGCAGAGCTGCGCGGTACCGGGTTGGAAAAAATTTATATCATCTCTTTCAACGTGGTATACGGTTGCATAATTTTGCTTTCGCTATTTCTCGTTTTTAGCGAAGAAAAGGGCAGCGCGGCAAGCGCGGTTTTGCTTTTTGCTGTCCTTGCGGGCTCTTTTTCCGTATTTCTTTCCCAACCTTTTTTCGGTTACGTGAATTTCGTTTCAAACACTCTCGGCGTTTTTCAATTTGCGCTTTTCGGCGTTTCCGCGACATTCGCCTTTTTGACGATTTACAAATACGGACAGTCACCCGCGCGCGCAGTCGCTCTGAAACGCAATATTCAACTGGGAAACGGCATATTCAACACAGTCCATTTCTCGTCGGTAATCATATTTTGCGTGATTTGGATGTTCAATGAAAACAATTCGATTCCGGTTTTGTATATGTTATATCTTATAGCTTTCGCAACGCTGTTTCTGACCGTTTCGATAATGTTAATCAAACCGCCTGAACGGACAAAAAACGGCTTTGAGCAAAGACGCGCTCTCGATTTAATCTTGCTTGCTTATTATTTTTTCGCGTTTATCGGCGTCAACCCGACCGACGCGGAAGTTCCGATTTTTGAAAATGGATTGATATATCTGGTTTATGCCGCTTCCGCCGTGTTATGCGTCGTTTCGCTTTCGCTTTCTTCCCGAGTAAGGCAGAAACCGACTTCATCTTTTACCGCTTCAAAATTACGTTTTGCGGCGATGATTTTCTGTCTCGTAAGGGCTTCGTTTGCCGTTCTCGACTTTTTTAACCGGCTGTTCTTCAAACCGGAAATCATCGGCAATATGTATTGGCAGCTGATTCTGTCCGTAATTTTGCTGGTATCGGGAGCCGTAACTCTCGCGCACAGTTCGGAAAACAAAAAAAGCATTTTCAACTCTTATATATCCGATATAGTATTTATCGTCCTTCACGTTGCAATCGTATTTGTCATTGCAATTTTGAATGAATATAAATTCGGTACAACTTCGTTCAGCTATTTCAGAAATCCCGCTCTGTGCGCGGTGACAATCTCTTTACTTTGCGTTTCTTTGTATATGTCAAGAAAGAAAAGAGACGCGATTCCTGCCGAAAAAACGGAAAACGAAATTGTCGGCGCGAGCGTCGAAAGCGAATAAGAAAACATAAAACAAAAAACGCGCTTTAAGCGCGTTTTTTACTGTAAAATTACATATCCGAAACGTCACCGCATTGAAAGCCCAGACTCTCTATCGTTTCTCGAATCTGCTCCGCCGACAAACCGCGTGTATCCGCAGTTGCGGTTCCCGTTTCCAGTTCAACCTTGACCTTGCCGCAGCCCGCCTGCTTCAATGCCTTTTCCACGCGCATTTTGCAATGATTGCAAGTCATGCCTTTGATTTGAATTTTTGTCATATTTCTTCTCCTTTTTTATTTCAGCCTCTGTACAGTCTCAATGCGTTTCCGACAACGAAAAGCGAGCTTAAACTCATTGCAAGCGCGCCAATCATTGGACTGAGAGTTATCTGCCACAACGGATAAAGCACTCCTGCCGCAAGCGGAATGCCGAGAGAGTTGTAAAAGAACGCCCAGAACAGGTTTTGTTTAATGTTTCTGATGGTGCGTTTTGAATAATGTATGGCACGCGAAACGTCCGTCAAATCGTTTTTCATAAGCACAACGTCGGCGGACTCTATCGCTATATCGGTGCCGCTGCCGATAGCTATGCCTACATCCGCCTGCATGAGCGCGGGACTGTCGTTTATTCCGTCCCCCACCATAACAACCTTTTTGCCGGCATTTTTCAACTCGGCTACTATACGCTGCTTGTCGGCGGGCATGACTTCCGCTTCGATTCGGTCTATACCGACCTCGTTTCTGATTGCCTCCGCGGTAACGGCATTGTCGCCCGTCAGCATAATCACCTCAATACCGCTCTTTTTAAGAGCCTCAACAGCTTCTTTGCTTGTGGGTTTGACCTTGTCTGCCACGGCAATCAGTCCGAAAAATTTGCCTCCGCAGGCAAAATACATGACCGTCTTGCCTTTGCCTGCCAATTCCTCCGCGGCAACGGACGCCGACGAAACGTCGATATTGCGTTCAGCCATAAGTTTTGCGTTGCCTGCCAAAGCCTGACGACCCTCGATTGTTGCTTCCACGCCCAATCCGTCGAAATTTTTGAAATTTTCCGCGCCCGAAGAACTGATATTCTGCGTATCGGCGTATTCGGTTACGGCAACGGACAAAGGATGCTGACTGTTTTTTTCAAGCGCGGCGGCAAGCGAAACAAGCTCGCGCTCGCTCGCTCCGTCAGACGGAACGACGTCCGTGACCGACGGCTTTCCCTCGGTCACTGTGCCCGTTTTGTCAAGCACCACCGTCGTAACATTGTGCAGCTGTTCCAAAGCTTCCGCGCTCTTGATTAAAATTCCGCGCGAAGCGCATTTGCCCGTCGAAACCATGATTGCCAACGGAGTAGCAAGCCCCAACGCGCACGGACAGGAAATAACAAGCACCGAAATTGCCACGTTAAGGGCAAATTCAAATGTCGCTCCGCACGCAAGCCAAACAATCGCGGTAACGAGAGCGATGCCCATGACAACGGGCACGAATATACCGCTTACTTTGTCCGCAAGCCTACCTATCGGCGCCTTTGACGAAGCGGCGTTTTTTACAAGCTCGACTATCTGCGAAAGCGTCGTATCGTCCCCGACGCGCCGCGCTTTTATTTTAAACGCTCCGCTTTTGACAATGGAAGCGGAAATAAGCTGCGCTCCGACGTATTTCTCCACAGGCATACTTTCCCCGGTGAGCGCCGACTCGTCAACCGTGCCGCCGCCCTCTATAACCTCGCCGTCAACGGGAACCGAGCTGCCGGGTTTGAGCAAAATTATGTCTCCGACCGCTATTTTGTCTACGGTTATTTCTACTTCCTCCCCGTCGCGCAAAACAAGCGCCGTTTTAGGCGCAAGGTCGATGAGCTTTTGTATCGCAGAATAAGTTTTGTTTTTAGAGCGCTCCTCCAACAATTTTCCGACCGTCACCAGCGTGAGTATCATGCCGCCCGACTCGAAATACAGTCCCGACAAGTATTTTTCGGCAAGCTGCAAATTTCCGTTGCCGATGCCGTAGGATATCATGAAAATAGCGAAAACTCCATATATGACAGCCGCCGACGAACCGACTGCAACCAAACTGTCCATATTGGGCACGCGATGCCACAGCGCCTTGAAACCGTTGACGTAAAATTTTCTGTTTACGTAAAGGATTGGCAGAACCAGCAAAAACTGAACGAGCGCAAATGCCACGCCGTTATGAACGCCGTGCATAAAAGCGGGAACAGGCAGCCCTATCATGTGCCCGATAGATACGTACATCAAAAGCACGAGAAAAATCAGAGACACAATAAGGCGCGTTTTCATGGGAGTAAAGCCGTCCGTTTCCGCAATCGGGTTCGCCCCGGCATTTCTGTCCGCGCCCTGACTCGAATCGGCAGATTTTTCGGGATAGGCTTTGAAGCCCGCCTTTTTCACAGCGTTCGCTATCTCTTTTTCGCTTATTATGTTTTCGTCGAAGTCGCAAACCATGCTTTTTGCAACAAGGCTGACTTCCACCGAATTAACGCCTTTGAGCCTGCCGACCGCGCGCTCCACCCCCGCAGAACACGCTGCGCAGGACATACCCGTAACTTTGAATCTTTGATGCATTCCGCACCTCGCCTGTTTTATTATTTCATATTACAACAAAAAAATAACCGCGTCAACTTTTACGTAAAGCTAACTCGGCTTGCCGAACAAAACGAGAAACAAAAACTTATTTTTTGTAAACTTTTTGCATATTTCGGCTTGACTTGCGGTTGGGGATATGGTAGAATAATCTGCGGTAATCAACAAGCAACGTTAATGCGCCGTTACGGCGCTTGTTTGTTGCCCGTCGAGGCGTGGCGCAGTTTGGTAGCGCGCTTGCTTAGGGAGCAAGAGGTCGTGGGTTCAAGTCCCGTCGCCTCGACCATCAAGACACACGCAAAAGGAGCGTACAAAACTCCCCTGCGTGTGTCTTTTTCTATGCAAAAATGCCCTAATCGGGCATTTTTTTCATTGATTACCCTTTTCGTTCATTCATTCGCCTTTCTTGGTAGGACTTGATTTCAATTTTCTTGCACCGTCCTAAAAATCAGACTTAAACGCAACAAAAAGGATTTTTGTACTCATTGAACGATAAGTAGCGTAAACCATATAAAAAAATTGACCAACCACAAAAATTAATTCGTGGTTGGTCATTGGTGATTTACCTGTCACCAAAAATATTATTATTCGAAAAGTATTCCTTTATCTCATCTAATATTTCCTTAATAAATTCAGAAACCTTTATATACACCTCTGTCGCTCTCTTTAACACAAACATTGTAGGTGGACGAAAAAAGAAATCAAAATTAGACATGGTCGCAATACTTGGTGAATTACGGTGTGTCATCTTATTTCTATATTCCTTTATATACTTATAATTCCCTTTCCAAAATTCCGTGTCATCTTTTAATTCTTCTTCCTCTTTAAAATACTGATAGATTTCTTTTGCGAAAACCTTCGCATTTTGTCCCTGCTGCAAATTATGAAAGAAATTTTCAGCGTATAATTTTTCTATTGGAAATCTCGTCAACCAAAATTCATTACATAGTTGAGCCAACAAATCCCACAAAGTTTCTATGCGAAATATCATGTTTTCAATATAGTATATTGCAACAACTTCATTCGCTGGCGGCTTTCCAATCATATCATGTTCAAGTAGATTTTCTGTCGGCTCACATTGCGCTGCTAAATCAAAAGACATTCGGATATATTTATTTAACATAACGATTGAGTCATATATTGTAGAAAGTGAAAAATAATTTGGTCCTTTATCATTTGCTAAATGCGCGCCAAAAATATATTTATCATCGGAGACATATACTCTAAATAATTTATCATCAAACACAACTTGATCCACTTGTTCTTTTAGCCACTCAAGCGATTTTCCCATATCGCACCTCTTATAATTAATATTTGATTAATTATATCATATTAGCAGTCAAAAATCAATTTAGACCGACCACGGCATGATTGCCACAGTCGGTCTTTTCCTTATTATAATATGGTTTACAGTTTTTCGGTTACTTTAATCCCACATTCGAACTCTATTTCTATTTCTTTGCCCCCTATAACCTTAATCTTATGAACGAGACTTTTGAAGATTGTCTTATCGAACTCGTCGAGTATTTTCCCTGTCTTTAATAAATCAGTTACCACCTCGGCGCGATACTCGGCAAGCTGAATTTTGCCTTGCTCGTTCAGAATCACTTCTTTTTTCAAGTTGAGTTCATCAATTTGGAATTTCAGCAGTTGGGTCTCTCTTTCATATTGTTTATCAGTAAGCCGCCCTTTGTTCTTATCCATTAGCAAGTCAACTATCCCGTTTTGTAAGCCCTGAATCTCTTTATCTATCTGGGCGATATCATCCTCACACGAGTCGGATATTTGCCCGACAACCGCTTTTTGAAGTTTATCGAGTATCTTTTCTCTGTTTTCTATTAGACCGTTCAATGCCCTAATGAAAGCCCTTTCAAGCGCACTCTCGCTAATCGGTTTCGCACTGCAGTAATCTTTACCCTTATTCTCATGTCGCTTGCATACCCAGATATAATATTTTTTGTATGCATTGTACTGCTGGTGTCGTCTATAGGTTTCTCCGCACTCTCCACATACAATCATTCCGCTGAACGCATATTTACCCGAGTATTTGCCATGACCTGTCCGATTTGAACTTCGCAGTTCATTTCTACCTTTAAATTCTTGCTGCACCAGGTCGAACATCTCTTTCGAGATAATTGCTGCATGGCTGTCTTCCACATAGTAACTATCCGCTTGCCCCTCGTTCTTTATGCGCCTTGGCGACAAAAAATCTGGTAAATAAGTTTTTTGCAGATGGCTGTCACCCATATACTTTTCATTTTGAAGTATTGATTTTATTGTTGTCGGATGCCATCGACTCTTACCTGAGGGCGATAGTATGCCGTCACGCATCAAACCATCGGCAATCTCTTTTAAACTGTATCCGTCTAAAAACTCCCCATATATTCTTCTTACAGTTATAGCCTGCTCTGGAACTATTTTAAGCGTTCCGTTTTCGTCTTTAGTGTATCCGAGAAAATGTGCTGTATTAAGAATCACCTCGCCGTTTTCAAATCGCTTTTTGACACTCCACCTAATATTATTTGAAATACTCCGACTCTCTTCTTCTGCAAGGCTTGCCATAATCGTCAGCACAAACTCACTGCTTTCCTGCATTGTATCAAGGTTTTCCTTTTCGAAGTACACCTTGATCCCCATCTCTTTGAGTTTCCGCACCGTCTTTACACAGTCCAAAGTATTTCGTGCGAACCTACTAACAGACTTTGTGATTATCATGTCAACCTTACCACACTCACAGTCGTTCATAAGACGTTGGAAATTTGGTCGTTTTATGTTCTTTCCGCTAAGTCCAGGGTCGGCATAGATATCCACTAACTCCCAATCGGTATGACTTTCAATTAGTTGTTTAAAGTGCTTTACCTGTGCCTCGTAGCTACTCTCCTGTTCTTCATGGTCTGTCGACACTCTTGCATATGGAGCAATACGCAGTTTTGCCAGTTCCCCGTTCGGCGTTGCCCTACCGACCAGTTCCTGCCTTTGTTTCGCTGGTATCAGCCTGATTTTAGGCTTTACGCTTGCAGAGTTTTCCATTTACGTTTCCTGCCCTCCCGTTTGTATATGATTTAGTTATTTTGATGCCGTTAGCAAATTCGAATGTTATTTTCCAATCTTTTACTGTCGCTTGTATAAGAAAATCCGCCATGTCTTTTGTGAACACAGCGGATTTGGTAAATTGTTTTTCACCCATTTTATTTGATTGTAAGGTTTGAATCGTTTGTTCTCGGATTTTGATTTCGTCCAATATCTTTGTGCTTTCAGTTTTGTATTTGACATCTGAAATGTATCCCTTGACGTGTAAGGCTTTCAGTTCCCTTTCCGTTTCCAGTAGACTTTTCAGCTTTTTATATTCCTCTGCCAACCCTGAATATTCAAAGTTTTTATCGAGGCATTCGTTATAAGCCTCTGTCAATAACTTTTCTAAAACCACATTTTTTATTTCATGGCTGTCGCAAGTCTTTTTCCCTTTTATCTCCTTTTCCAGGCAAACCCATTTAATACATTCATATGTAGTTCCTTTGGCTGCTGTTTTTCTCTTATATCGTGAACCACATATCCCACACTTAATTTTCCCTGAAAGCGGGTACTTTCTTATACTATAGTCTAATCCGTTAGGATGAAACTTCTCTGCTTTTTCCCTCATCATCTCTTGCACCTTTTGAAAGTCTTCCATTGAGATAATTGCCTCATGAGAATTTTCAACATAATACTGTGGCGCTTCACCCTTATTTTTTTTCTTTACCCTTAAATCATATACGTTTTTCTGCAATAAACTATTGCCAGTATATTTTTCATTTTTTAGAATTGTTGCCAACGTCGCCTTTTTCCAATCTGTTGATCCATGCACCGTCAAGCATCCTTCATTTTTCAATATTACGGATATTTTTTCCACCCCGTTTCCCTGCAGATATAATTCATATATCCTCCTCACAATAGCTGCTTCTTCGGGTATAATAATTAGTTGTCCCTTCTTGTATTCATATCCAAGTATACGAGATAATTCTATACTCCCCTCCGCGAATCGCTTTCTTGCTGCCCATTTTTGATTTTGGCTCATAGATATAAGTTCTTGTTCTGCAAGGCTTGACATTATTGTTAAGACAAGATTGCATTTCGGATCGAGTGTATCAATATTTTCTTTTTCGAATATAATGGGTACTCCCAAGTCCCTCAATTCATGAACTACTGTCAATAAGTCCGTATAATTCCTGGCAAATCTCGAAATTGACTTAGTATAAATTTTGTCGATTTCACCCTTTTTCGCCTTTTCTAATAAACTATTAAGACCTTTGCGGTTTTTCATCGACTTTCCACTAATGCCCTCATCAGCAAACAAGCCAACATACTCGATAGACGAATCGTTCTCGAACCGTTTGTTCCAGTACTGCGATTGAAAGGCGAAGCTGTCTTCTTGCTCTTCTTTCTTTGTACTCACTCGAACATAAACTCCGATTTTTGGCTTTTGTGCCTTTTGCATCGGTATTTTTGTTACTTCCATTCAAGCCTCCTTTTTCGTGCATTACCCTACCTTTCAAACAGGGGTTGAACCCATGTAAAAAAATAAACGGTATAAATCTGCTTTTGGTAGCATGAATTATACCGTTATCTTTTCCGCAAGTCCAGACAAATTTGCGCTTATTATGCAAAATGTTTTAGAATTTTTTCCTTTTCTGCATTCGTAATTAGCCCTCTTTTATGTAGGCTTTTAACAATTGCCTCAATTATTTTTGTGTTCATCGTCTTCACCGCTTTTACTGAGTTGTTTGATAATTTGATTCGTTCCAGTTGCAGTCAATCCGCTTGCCGCGCCAACAACAATTGCCACCAACACATTCTGCGCCGGGATTATCGATGGAATTGCATAATAGCAGACCACGCCGAATACCACGCCAAGCACCGTAGCAATCAAAGGTATAAACCTTTTGAACTTTTCGTTCTCCCCCACGGTATATTTAATAAGGTTAATAACCCAATAGACTACCGCAGCAATTGCAGGTACACTTATAAGTTCCAAATAACTCTCCATACTTGTCCTCCTTTATTTTTTTGCGTTTTGTTCAAGCAGATAATCATACATCTCTGCTTTGTTCTCTTGATATGTTTCCATTGCCTCATGCATTTCGCCGTTGGTTTTACCGTCCCGAATTGCGATTGCATTAGCATAGGTCAATTTCCCTACGGCATCTATGCTTTTTAATATCAATACGTTCTCCCTGGCTTTCGCCGCATCACGCACCTCATCTTTCTTGGCTTTGCGCTTGAAGAAGCGTTGCAAGAAAAAAAGTACCATACCGCTGATGATACTTGAAAAAATACTTATAATTATCGCTATCAACTTTACTCTCCTTTCCTAAAATTTTATGCTGTTCCGCGTCATGAGATAAAAGAACGGAGTGTCCAGGATCGCCAATAATGCTTTTACAATATATTGACTTATCATCATTTGCATAAGCAATCCACACGTTCCTGCGTCAAACAGATACTTCATTCCCAAGCCAAACGCAATACCCAGGAAGACTATGGTGTCGACCGCTTGGCTTACGAGCGTAGATGCGTTATTCCAAACCCAACGATAACCGTTCCCTTTAATTAACAATCGTTGTCTGATACGGTGAAACACCTCCACATCAATCGCCTGAGAAACGACATAGGCAACCAGTCCTGCAAGCGTGAACCATAGGCTCATTCCGAGTGCAGTATCGCATGCCTCTTCAATGACTATATCTGCGCCGGGCAGTAAAAGTGTTAGCTGTATGAGAGCCATACACATTACCTGACATAGCAGACCTTGTCGCACGACTCGTCCCGCCGCTGCTTTCCCGTACAGCTCGCCAATGACGTCGGTCATCAGATATGTGACCGCATAACAAATTACACCGCCCGGCACTATGAGAGGTCCAATTACCATCAGCTTTGTACTCAGCACGTTTGATATAACCAAAGCCGCCGAAAATATTGAGCTATATGCCATAAGCCTATCTTTTTTCAATTCCATTGACTCCTATCTCCCCGCTTGGCATTATTAGAAAACGACTGAACCCATTCCCAGTCTCCTTTCTATGCTGTTTTTCAAGATCGGATGATGTCATCGAAAATTCCTTTCCTTTATACGAGTGAGTATAAATATGGAATGAATCATCGCCTTGCTCATGCACTTTTTTCACCCCTAATTTTTCAAGACTTTCCGACAAATCCTTGATGGATATATGATTCTTATCATAATATTCCAACATCTCTTTGTTAGCATTTCGCAATGAAACATCAGCCATAACCTCAATAAAAGCATGATGTTTTACACCAAGGCTTTCATAGAAATCTATTGTCTCCAACATTTTTTCTGCGGAGTCAATATGATTTTTTAATAAAACGGTGCTGATTCCGAGGATATCCCCATAAATTTCGGCATACTTTTGGACATCATTTGCCCTCACCGCACCGAACTTGTATCTAAATTCAGAAATATTTTCTTCATCGGTTATCCCATACCTACTTAGGTGGATGGAAACATTGCGCTTTTTTAATGCCTCAATGATTTCCGGTTTATCAAGATTTGCACCATTCGTTTCCATTTCCAAATATTTGGTGGGATACTTAAATTTATCAATCAACTCCAACGTAGGTATCAACCGCGGTGAAATTGTTGGTTCGCCACCCGTAATAATAATGTCAACAATCGGACTGTTAATCGTCTGCAATATTTTTTCGAGCGAAACATAGAACTCCTCATCCGATGCCGTATGGTCGCAACATCGAACGCATTTTGCCGTATACCTCTCGCAGATATCCTTGCACAGCGGACTTTTGAAAACGTGGTGAGCAATACAAGCCACGCAGTCCGCATTGCAATCGTTATTAAGTATTAGAACCAGGCAAGTAATCTTTACCTGGTTCTCTCTATATATTTTTTCAAATCGTTCCTGACTTATCAGCAATTTAATCCCTCCAATATTTTCCGATCAAGACAAGCTGGGCATTTCCCACATGGGACATCCCCGAGGTCGTAACAAGACCAAGTTTGCTCTATTGGAACATTCAGCTCTTTTGCAAGTTTATATACTTCGTCTTTCCCTTTTTCAAGAAAAGGAGCCGATATATGAATTTTGCCACTGGAACAGAGTTGAGCCATTTTATCAAACTCTTGGACAAAATTATTTGAACAATCAGGAAAAAACTCTCGCGTCTTTATAGCACCATAATACAAAGTCAACGATTGTTTTTCCCAAACCTGCATTGAAACCGACAATGCCGCAGCCATCATTACGCCGTTTCTAAATTCTACTTCCGTCCTCTTGCTTTCATACCAGGTTTTATTCCCTAACCTGTTAACTGTCACAATCGGTACATTCTGATGTCTCAGTAATGGACTTTTTGAAAACCTAAAAACGGAACGTAGGCAAATTTCTTTCAGCTCAACGCCGCATTTTTTTGCAATAACCTTTACTGCTATTCTTTCTTGCTTTGCGCTCTTTTGTCCATAATCGAAAAACAACGCACATACATCTTGTGGATTTTTTTTGACCAGATAATATAGTAAAGTCGAACTATCCAAGCCACCACTTGTCAAAACAACTTTTTTCATTATCTTGTACTCCATGATCCCGAAATAGAGATTTGTGTATACCAATTAATTACATAGCTACCCCATTTTGCGCCACCGCCATCACTTCCCGACCCAGTAGACTCAGTATCGCTTACTATACTTCCGTCCGTTCTTATAGTGATTTTTGCTTGAGTTGTTTCTTGAAAACTCCCCGTCTGCACTTTCCAATTGGTAGTATACGTTTTTGCAGATCCTGGGCGGTAATATAACGGGACCGTACCAATTACACTTCCAGCCGCGCACTGTTTTACTCGAATGTTAATGTTAAAGTTTACCGTGAACCCTGACTTTGTCAAAGTATTTGTTGTTATTGATTCGGCTTGGGCAAACGATATGCTTGAACTTACGGACTGAGCGGCATAGTTTATTGCCAAGTAGTAATTCCCTGCTCCGACCGTTATTTTATAAACGCCACCTGAAGCGGATTGAGTAACGCCATTATATTGAATCGAACTCAATTTGAAACCTGGAAGTGCAGTCACATTTCTCAGATATAACGTACTACCATACTTAAGCGAAAGTGTTGTTCCTGTTGTCGTATTCCATGTGCTATTATTAGTGGAATACTGAATTGACCCCAAATCACTGCCATAACTTGTTCCTCCATATCTTAACTGCAAATATACGCTATAAGATTTTGCTGTTGCCGTAAAACTTACTGACTTATCGGAGGTCATAGTTACGCTGGAAGAGTATCCATTTATCTGGTATCCCGTCATCAGAGAATATGAAAACGAAACGGCCGTTCCGTATCCAAACGACAACGATGCCGTGGAATATAATGTCCCTGTACTCACTTTCCCATCAATTGCCGTTGCTGTATAGGTGACACTCGATATCCCCGTACCAATGTTTATAGATAATGTTTGAGGATCAGCAAACACCAGGTTTTTATCTACATACATCAGTTTAACCTTATTTGTTCCGAGGTAGACTTTTTTGACTGCGGTCGCGCCTATCCTTATTGCCATATCCCCTCCTACAAAATAAATGTAATATAACCCGACTGTCCTGTATCACTTGTCGATGTAGTACTCCGTGCCTGATACCATGTGCTACCAATTTTCAGTTTTCCAACATTTTGCAATGATGTATCAACCGAATCAAACTTGGTTTTGATTGTTCCATTAGATGCGTAGTTCTTAGCTGTATCTGCATTTGTAGCATTATCTGCCTGTGCCGCCTTTTCCGAATTTACGGCGGTTTCGGCTGCGAGAGGCAAATCCGTTAACTTGCCACTCGCATCTTTTATATAAGGTCTATATGCCATACCGCCCTCCTGCTATTAGAGCATTTTGAAGAATAGCCCGCCGGTCGCCAAGGATGCACTGGGATCTTTCTGACCACTTGTTCCTACTTCGAACATTTGCCCGCCTGCAACGGCAATTCCTTTTGCATTAACTTGAATTGCGCTATAAGTTCCTGCAGTCACACCGCTGTCCCCAAGTGCCACCTCGATAGATTTATCGGCACTTCCGTCAAAGTTTTGTTCCCCGTTCCCGGCAATTTGAGATGAACCGTCTGCCTTTACTCCGCTGTTTACATTCACTGCAATCTTGCGAGCTGCGGCTAACTTCGTTGCACTTTCAGCGGTCGTTGCGTTCACTGCCGTGTCTGCCGCTGTCGCTTTCGCAACCTTTGTTGTACCGTCTACAATTTTCGTGATATTACTTGTATTCGTTTCTGATGCAGATTTTGCAGAGTCGGCTGTACCTTTCACTTCACCGATAGCACCGACAATTGTTTTATCGGTTGTCGCGAGAGAATTGTCTGTCTTTTGCTGATACCCCGAAAGATCCACTTTCTCCGATTCAAGTTCGGTAATCTCGAAATATCCGCATTCCCCTTCATTCGTTTCAAGAATAGCCGATACCCAATAGTCAGGCATGCCTTTCTCTTTAATATACAGATTATCGCCGACCTTGTAATTTGTCTTAGTTGCACCTTTTAATGCTGCTTTCAACTCATCAAGAGTGGCAAACGAAACCGCTTTTGATTTGCCCTCTGCCAAGGCATACGCCTGGTCAGCCTTTGACTGTGCATTGCTTACGGCAGTACGGATATCACTGTGTGCTGTGCCATCAGCGTTATGAGTTGCCACCGTACCCGCTTTTTCCGCACCGACATTCTCAGCTGAAAGGCTCACCTGTCCTTTTCTGTATTCAGTTTCATTCTCACCTTTAACGCCCGTCACGACACCGCCATCGGTAATTTTCTTAACCTGTCCCGCCACTTCGTTGACCGCAGCTTTTAAGTTGCCTGAAGAAAGTCCGCTTTCAGACCCGTCAAAGAGAACAACCTCTGCGTCTGTTTCGGGGTGCAACAGCAGGGTTTCGTCCTCTGCTATTTTCTGGATGATTTGATACCTTTTAGTTGTCTGTGCCATATTCGTTTAACCTCCTATTAATAAAAACACATAGCTACCCGGTTCCAAGTTATCGGGTATCTTCTTTACCGTATAAAATTTTCCTTTGAACGTCTCGCCGAGGCGTAGCTTGTTTACTTGCCCGTTCTCAGACAAGAGCAATAAAAAAGAACCGCTCTGCGCAGTCCTTTCGGTTACTTCTGTATAGTTCTTTTCCTGTCTCGACAAAAGATTAAGGTCTTTTGCCGTTCTGTTACCCTTCAACTCAATGCCGTTGATACGAGGTTTGTTCTGCATCCTGTCGTAATTGTCCGACACGGTAACGCCCGGAACTATACATACCTTCGTTCCAAACCCGTCTTCACAATGCCCCATTTTTCACCTCATTCACCTTTTTCAGCACTTCTATCTTTTCATTCTGTACAATCGTCAGATTTTCACCATCGGTCAAAAACATTGTAATGTCATACCGAACGAACCCAGGCTCGAACCTGCTCGTTCGTTCACCCTCGATCCGCACATCGTAACGCCCGTCATAAAAACTTGCGGGTATTTCTACCCCTAAATCCTTACTCGAAAAAACTACTCTTTCTATAAGAAACAGCGGAACGTTTCTGATGTCGATGTGTAACTCAAAAACGTCGCCTTGAACAATCTTTAACATCACACCTCCATAAGTACGATACCATTTATCGTTTCCGCAGTCTCGCTCCCCTGCTTTTTTAACTCAATCTTACAGACGATTTCATTCAGATACTTTTCGTTTTCGCCCAAAGTATTAAATATTTCAGGCGTGACCTGACTCTCTTTCGTATAATCACTCCTGGGTTCTTTCCACGAAGACATATTTTACCTCCTGCTTTAATCGACCGCGAGTTTGGTGTCTCAACCCACCATCATAAGTAAATTTATTGTATTCACAAACCAACTCCTTGCCGTCATTAAATCGGTCTTTACAAGTATAGCTCGAACCGATTTCCAAGCCAGGGTTTCCTCGCCACTCACTCGTAATGACTCCTTCTCCCGCCCGCATCTTGGCAAGAATGATAGAACCGATATACCTGGCTTGTTCTTCGGTTCGAACAAGTTCAGATGCTGGATGCGAATACTCGACAGTCCCGTAACTATTGATGCTGACCTCATCGTTTTCAAATATCGCATATGAAGTCAGCTCTATGGCATTACCCTCTATCGTCAGTGCTACCGCTTGAACGGTGTTGGTCTTATTTTTCACAGCGAGAATACACGCATTGACCCCTCCGTACTCGATTTCCGACTCTATACTTGCATTGCTTGATTTTATTTGCACATGGGCAATGTCTGTCGAAAAGTCCACGGCAATACGCTTTTCCTCCAACGGCATTAGACTTATTTCAAGAGCTGCCGCCTCGACTAAATTTTGGCTGACATTTATTTCCGTGTACTCCACCTTTATGCTGTTTGCAAATTCCGTCAGCGTTATACTCGACTTATAAGAGAACATATTGCTTGGATTGATTTCAATCCCCGACACTGCTGACTCAGCCTCCTCGCTTCGCACATGAATTCGGTCTTCTCTGTCAACATAGATTTTGCAAAGTGCTGCATTTGCAATTTCCTGCAAAGCGTCCCAAACAGTCGTCTTGGGCAGATACGCCATATCGATTTTATTCTCTTTCAAGTTATCGGAAATGATATATTCAGCGGGTTCAAGACCACCTTTTTGCAGGATATCCTCTGCCAACTCATACACGGACACTTGCTCGCTAAACGGGTATCCCATGTATGTCTGGCTTTGTAACCGCATCAGCCTATCTACTGCCGTACATTTTACCCACTGGCTGTCCTGTTCCACTTGCCATTCCTCGGAATAGAATGTCCCAAGCCTTGTATATTCGACCCCGTTTTCTTTTTCTATCCCGATATATGGTTGAACCTTTCGATTTAAAATCATAAGCGAACGAAGATACCCTTTATCGAACTTTCTATCAGTATTATGTAGCGTTACCGTCATACTGTCAGAGTTGATGTTGTAGTTTCCGTCCGATGAACACATTTCCTCATTAACCTCGAACATCTGCAACGCATCGCCGACATATACCTCATACAGCTTATCGTAAAACTGAATTATCTTCGCACAGGCTCGCGGAATGTTCCACTTCCGTACAGTCATTCGAATAGAAGTGACGTCATTTACTTTCGGTTCAAGTTTTATTTCAATACTTTGATTGTCCTTGATTTCTTGAGATTTAATAACTTCCTTGCCACTTTTATACTCAATCAAAAAATCTACAGGATACTGATTTAATTTATCATCCCCCCGAATCACCCAAGAAATTATCGGACGCATTACAAAAGAAAGTTCGATGTAAGGAGGATCGAGGAATACCCCGTATTCATCAGAAAGTTTCCCCGACCACCAACCGCACACACAACTATTGTCCATCATTTGATATGATCCGTCCATGATAGAATTTCCGTCCATCGTACAAGCCTTGACTGTCGGCGAACGGTATCCACCGAACACCTCCCGAGGGAGGCTTATCTCGGAGTTCCCGCTCACGAATGCGGATATATCGCCGCTTATTTCACGGTCGCTATATGTTATCTCCACCTTTCCGTAAACCTTACGAGGATTATCCGAATATTCCATCTTCGCTCCTTACTTTTCCTTGAACGAAATCGAGACACTTTTCCACAACAGTTTTCCCTTACTCCAATCATAATACGGCATATAGGTCAAATTTTCTGCCCTTGCCTGGATGGTTTCAAGTTCGCCCGTTTCTTTGTTGTGAAAAGAAATGTCCGAGAAACGGTCGCTGCCTGTTTCGGAAGAAAGTATTTGAAGGTCTTCCTTTGACAAATATTTCCACGACACATCCACCTTCTTCTTTGTCCCGATGACATCAATCACCATCGTTCCGTCCATTGTCCTTTCGGCTTTATCCAAGTGTTCGGGCGAAATGGAAATTTCTGCAGGAGATTTGAATGCTTTTCCATTTATCCTGAAAAACTCCATTTGTTATACCCCCTTTAACTCAACGCCGTTTCGTCTATACTCTCGCGTGATATTTGGTACGATTAACCGAGCAAATGTCTGACCATCTATCTGTAAAACTACATCACCACTATTTTGCTCTTTCTTCATTCCGTTCATTGATGCCATACCTTGAAGTATCCCATTAAGTAAGTCACCGTTAGGGCTTGTTCCTACTCCAACCATTGCACGGTTAGTTGTAGTCAACCCGAGCGCATTGGCAACCTGGATAGCAGCTCTTTGGATCATCGGAATATCTTCGTACATGCCCTGTGCCATCATATCCATTAGGTTAGGTATCCACTCGTCTGCAGTATGACCAGGACCTTTCTTGGTTGGTGAACCAAAACCGAGGAAGTCGGCTATGGATTGCCCCACCCCCTTGACACCGTCTACAACCCAGTTCCAAGCCTTTTTTATACCATCTCCTATATTTTGAATAAGGTTCTTGCCCCAATTGAATGCATCTTTGAACAAATCGGAAAAGAAATCTCCGATTTTGGAAAATAACCCCGTAATTGTATCCCAAATCCAGGAACACGCTGACTTGATTCCTTCCCAAAGGTTGACAAAAAATCCGCTTATACCATCCCAGGCACTTTTAAAAATAGCGACAATTGTGTCTCCGAGGTTTCCGAAAAAGTTTTTGATTCCCTCGCAAAATCCTTGAATAAATTCCCATATCCCGAGAAAAATGTTCTTGATTGCATCCCAAAGATTTGATGCAACATTCTTCATATGCTCCCAGGCTTCAGACCAGTCTCCGCGCAATACAGCGCATACCAACTGAATAACTTCCAAGATTGCTTGCGCTACATCAATGACCGCCTGTACAAACGGACCAAGTGCGGAAATAATTCCCGAAACTACACTCGTCACAACCCCGTACAAAGTCATAATAATGCCGCCGAGAAGGTCGAAAACAGGTTTTAAAGTCTCATATAACGCAACCATTGTATCCCAGAGCGAGGCAAACAATTGCTTGATGTTTTCCCAAATAGGTTGAACATATCCCAAAAAACTGACTACCGCATTGTAGATAATATCAAAAGCAGTACTGACAATGTTCCAGATGTTGGTGAACAACGTCTTTACTGTCGCCCAAATCGACTCCCCGTTCTTTTCCCAAAAAGTCTGAATCGCAGTAACTGCATCAATGACGATATCCTTGACAATGCCCCACACTTGCTCGGCTATTTTCTGTATCTTTCCGAAAATTTGTTTCAGCGTCTTCCAGAGGGACTTCATGGTATTCACCACCTTGGCGATGACTTTCTCTCCGTTCTTGTCCCACCAGTCTTTTATTGCATTCACAGCATCAAGAATAAAGGATTTGACTTTTCCCCAAATCTCCATGACTGCGTTTCGGAAATCTTCGTTGGTATCCCACAGCCGTTTCAGAACGACGACCGCTACAAGAATTGCGGCTATTATCAACCCGACTTTAGAGAACAACAGCGAGCCTATTTTTATAATCACACCTACGCTCGAAATCAGTTTCCCGACTACCAATAGCAAAGGTCCGATTGCCGCCGCTAAAAGTGCGAAAACCACAATGTTCTTTTTCGTCCCTGCACTTAAACTCATCAATCTGTTCGTCATGGGTGAGATGTATTTTTGAAGCAATTCCCTAATAATCGGAATAAGTATATCACCAAATTGCAAGGCAATTTCCTCTACCTCGGACTTCAAAATTTTCATCTGTCCTTGAAGAGTATCCAACTGTTTATCTGCCATTTCGGATGCCGCCGAAGTGTCAGTTATCTTTTCTGTCATGTCGTGCAGGGCATCCGCGCCTGCCGATATCATGGCAAGCATACCGGGACCTGCCTCCACACCGAATATCTTGACCGCCTGTGTACTGTCAATGCCCGCCTCTTCTAACTTACGGATAATATCCTCGAGACTGTTCATCGAGGGATTCATGTCGTCCGCTGACAATCCCAACTCTTCAAAGGCACTTTTCATTTCTGCAGTCGGTTTTAATAACCTGGACATCGCACTTCTCAAAACAGTACCGGCCTGTTCGCCTTGGAAACCTGCATTGTATAGAATTCCGAGCGCACCAGCCGTCTCCTCAACAGAATACCCGAGTGAATTCGCAATCGGACCGACATATCGCATTGAGTATGCAAGTTTTTCCATCGTCGCTTGCGATGCGCCGATAACCGCCGCAAAGGTATTAGTTACCCTCGATGCATCACTCGCCTCCATGCCGAACTGGTTAAGCGTCGAGATTACAACATCCGATGTGAATGCAAGATCGGACTGCGTTGCTGCCGCAAGGTCGAGCGTGGCTTTGATAGAGTCAGCCATCTGGTCGACCTTGTAACCTGCCGATGCCATATAATACATTGCGTCAGCGGCATCCGACGCGGAGAACACGGTCTGCGCACCCATCTCTCGTGCAATCTCTTTCATTCGTTCAAGTTCTTCTCCCGTTGCACCCGAAACAGATGCAGCGTTTGCCATGCTCTGCTCAAACTGCTGTGAAATATTGACGGTTGCATAGCCTAAGGCAACGAGAGGTGCTGTAATTCCCGCTGTCAACTTCGTTCCCGCACTTGTCAATGTCGATGCCGCTTTTTTGATTTGATTTTGTGCTGTTTGCAATCCTTTGGAAAGGGAAGAAATGTCTGCCGCAATTTTTACCACAAGGTTTCTTATAATCGCCATGCTTTTCCCTCCCTTCTATCTAATTTTTACACCTTTTGCCGCCGCCATTGCTTTTAGGATGGCATCACTCCTACTATTCGTTTTCTTGGAAGGTTTTCTGACATCCTTGAGTATTTTCTCCAATTTCGGGAGTCTGCGTTGTCGGGCAAAGGCTTCCGTATGCCAAGCGACCGTCAATGCATTTTCGAACTCTCGGTAGGACTTTTCCTGTACTTGTTTGCCTATAAGGAGAAGCTCGTATGGCGTATATTCACCCGCAACAAGCGGGTCTATTCCGAACTGTACCACCGCCTTTTCCAAGAAAGCCGATAAGTCAAAGTCGACGGCTTTTATTCCCCCTTTTCGGTTGTCTTGGGTTTTCCGAACGCCTCGGTGAGAGACTCTCCGACCTTTTCTGCGAGGGTCGTAATGTCCGTATATTCATCCAACAAATCCCCGACCTGTTCAATGGTCAAGTCTTTATCCTCATGGCACAAACCCGCATATACGATGACAAGCAAGTCTTTGATGCCGAGCGAGTTAAGATCGAGCGACATGATGGTCTTCCCCGTGATATCCTCGATTTTCGCCAAAGCATTCATGCCGTAACGAAGTGTTCTCGGTTTATCAAGCTGAATCGTTACTCCCTTTTTCATTTTTAACCTCCCAGTTCTCCAGTTTCAAATGTAAGCGCGCCCGAACCCGTGAACTCAATGCTGATTGACACGACATCATCCACAGGGTCTTCTATGGACAGACTGTTGATGTATGCCTCACCTTGGTAGTAATTCACACCGTCTACAAACAATTTGACCACCACGGTCGTTCCATTCAGGAACGCGTCCTGCAACGCTGCCTGTCCTTCTTCGTCGACAGGTACTTCGTAATCGCCTTCGCTCGATGCTGTCCACTCTTTCAGTCCAGCGATATAATTCTTCCAATCGTCGCCGAGAGCCGTGGTTTCCAACGTCTCAAGAGACAGTTCCAGAGACCAAGACTTAATCCCAACCACTTTCTGCTCACCGCCGCTGCCGATGACAACTTTCCCGTTTTTTCCTGCAACCGCCATTTTTTTCCTCCTATTTTTCGTTGTAATGAATTTCAAACTCGATGCTGGACATATACTCATCCATTGAAAATTTCAAGGACGTGTTTGCATCGTATTCGTAATCTGATTTTATGAACACAGCTTGGATGTGTAAACCGCACATATCGCCGTGGAAATCCTGTAAACTTTTCTTTACATCTCGTGACAATTCCCTTGCCAACTTGAATGTTCTTGCATGGCAGACAATTTGAATCGTTTGTCTTGCATATCCCGTGTCACCCTGTAGAGCCGAATCGTAATTTGCAAGAACGGGCGCATAGACAATGGACGGGAGCGGCGCATCCTGCGGAAGAACAATTGGATATATTCTTGCTCCGACCTGCGAAGCAATCTCTTTCTCTCCGCTTAAATACTCATACAGAGCCTGGCATATATCTTTCAAAGTTTCCTCCCTACCGCATTTGAAATCTCTTTCACGATGGCGTCGTTTATTTTGTCGATATTGTTATCGACCGCATTCCGAAGAAATGGATTCCCCGGTCTCCCTCTTGCCCCAAGTTCAACAAAGGTCCCATATCGGATTGACTTGTCGTAGTCTACCTTTACCGTTGCCTTTGTTGCTGTTGACTTGTCTTCAGTCAGTTCCAAACTGGCTTTCAGCGCACCCGTATCAACAGGACATTTTTGCCTGGCATCGTCCAATGCAATTTTCCCGCCCTTCTTTGCTCCGCTCATGAGTACAGCCGCTGCCGCATCATTCATCGCCTTCAGGTCTTTGACAATCTCATTCGCACCTTCGATGCCCACTTTGACTTTTCTCTGCTTTGCGCTGTAACCCATCGCCAACCATCTCCTTGCAATTTATTACCGTCCAACGATGTGCCGTCTCGACATCCGTTATACCGATAATCTCATAAACCTTATCCCCGTACCGAAGTCTATGCATTACCGTTAACCCTGCATAAAATCGAACGGTTATCTTTGTTACCGTCTCTGCCGACACTTGCTGTCCCGTCAGAAACTCTGTCCCGCTTATTGGTTCAATCTTTGCCCATATGCGCCCGACAGGTCGCCACTTGCCGTCCTCTCCGCCGTATTCGTCGCGTTCGACAAAATACTTCAGAACCTCTATTCGCCTATTCAATTGACCGATATCCATCAGAACGCTCCTTTGCGATATGCAAACAGCATTCGCCGTACAAGATCGAGGGTATCGGCTACCGATACTCCCGTCTTACCTTTTGAAACTTGTCTTTCCTCATACAAGGTTGCAACAAGAATAAGCATCGCCTGGCGAACAGGTTCGGGCATTTCCTCAAAGTCGGACAATTTCCGGCGCATCACGTCTTCGGTCAAATCTTTTGCCGTAACGACTAAAGACGAGATAAGGGCATCCTCGTCATCGCCGTCGACTCGGAGAAACTCTTTTGCTTCTTGCAATGTAAGCATACCCTCATCCCTCCTTTTGTCATGCGTTTCTCTTGGCGAGCGTCACAAACGGTGACACACTTGCACTGCCCTTATAAGGTGCAAGCGGTTTGTTCCAAATGGGCTTGCCGTCCACGCGGTAAATAAAGCGGAAGACGTTCTCGTCATACAGGAATCTGACATGGATGGAACTGGCCGCCTTCATACCGCCCTTGTCAATGAGCAGGTACTGACCGACATCTGCGAGAATAATATCTCCGACTTCACCCGCCGCACTGCACTGTTCCAGAGGAACAACAGGACGACCGAACAGAGTGCCGTAGGGTTTCTGCGACAGCCCGCCCGCAGGAATATACACCGGTTTATCTCCGACCGTAAGCGTGTACAGGTACGGTTCGAGTTCCTGGTTGATGTACCACACAGCATTCGCCCTCGATCTCGCCCACAGTCTGTTCCACATGGTGATGAGGTTATTGACCGTGATGATACTCGTCTGGTCCTTTTCCTTTGCGACCTGCACGATAGCACCGCTGTTCAGGATTCCGAGAGGCTCACCCTCGCCCGTGCCAAACAGAATAGAATCGTCGATCTTGAATCCGAATTCTTCTGCGAATGCCTGGCGAATGACCGATTCAAGAGCCGCCGCATCCTGCAGAAGTTCGTCCGTTGCATAACAAAGCCCCGTGAGCTTCTTGAGCGACAGTTCCATCTGGCGGAACTTAGGCTTGCTTGCCGTCAGTTCTTCCGCTTCTCCCTCCCAGTAGGTCTGAATACCGCCCCAGCGCGATCCGTTCGCTCTCGACTCCTCATCGACTGCATTGATTTTCAGCCCGTTTGCATTTGAACTGATGGGGATTTTCTTTACCTTGCTCGCAAGAATGCCCGTTTCATAGGTACGTTTGAGCAGTTCCGTCACGAAGTCCTGCTGAACAAGAAAACCGCCGTCCGACGGCGTGGTCTCGTTCGCACCGAGTGCAGCTCTCGTAGACAGTCTCTCATCCGTGCGACCGCCGGGTGCCGCCGCCCTGTACACAGCCATGAGCTGCTCGCCGAACGATGCAAAGCGTTTCTCGTCACCTTTGTCGGGTGTCGGCTTCGCCTCAGGCTTTTCGACATTCCTGTCTTCGGGCTGCATCGACAGCATTTTCTCTGCACGGTTGATGCTTTCATCCCAGGAACGGATTTCCGCTTCGAACTTGTCAATCTCTTTCTGCTCTTCATCAGAGAGGAAACGGTCCTCGGCTTCGGCTTTGTTCAGCACAGCCATCGCTTTCAGCCTGGCATCCTCTCTCTTCGCTTTCATTTCCAACACCTTTTTAATATCCATATTGTTCCTCCTCAAAGATTTTTAAATTTTGTTTTGAGCCGTTTGAGCTTCGCTTGCTCTTTGGCTTTTTGTGCCGCAGCCTGAGCCGCTTCCTCGGTCTCTCTGCGTTGTTCTGCCTTGTACCCTTCATATTCCTGCATTGCTCTCACGCCGACATCCGTTGCAGTGTACGCAGGAAAGGTCACAGGACTCACGTCAAACAGTTTGACCTTGCGAAGTTCCCGCACATCCATTCCGTTCTCGGTTCTCCATTCTTCGTCCTCGACCATAAAGCCGATTGACATTTGCGTTATATCACCGCGCCGAATACTTATTTGAACATCCTTTGCCCAACTCGTATCGGGCGGAGAAATTCGCACACGAAGCCCGACTTCATCCTCGACGAGTTCGAGTGTTCCTGCTCTGTTTCGTCCCAGGACATAGTTCGGGTCGTGATTGAAAAGCGCGCGAATATCGTCTTTTCCGATACTCTCGTTAAACGCGCCCTTGCGAACGATTTCCTTAAACGGGAAAATGCCGCCGAGTGTCTCCGACCACGAATCAAACACAGCGGCGTGTCCCTCAATCACCGCCGCCCCGTCGTTTTCGCTTATTCGGAGTTCCTTCATCGGGAGCATTCGCATCTCCTTCTTTTCCTTCTCCATCGCTACCTCCTTTTTGTTCTTGTTGCGTTGCCACACCCGCCGCCTTCATATTTCCATTGACAAGATAATCGTCCCCGCCTTGCTCCTTGGCTATGAACGGCATATCCTCCAAGCGGCGAATATCGTTGATTGACAGCCACCCGTTCTGGCGACCGATCGCATAGCCCTCCATGCGCGATTTGTAATCACCGCGCAGGAGTCCGTCTACATTGAACTTGGCAAAATACAAAAGCCGTTCCTTCTCATCCAAGAGTGAACGGCTTATTTCCTGCTCCCATCGCACAAGCCAGGGGCGGATGGTATGCTGCACAAATTCTATTGATTGATGTTCAATATTCGAGAATGTCGCTCTTTCCAAGTCCCCGACAAGGTGCGGCGGCACACGGAAGATACGGCATATCTCGTTCAGTTGATATTTGCGGGTTTCAAGGAACTGCGCATCTTCGGGTGCAATCCCAATCGTGTGGTATTTCATTCCCTCTTCGAGGACAGCCACTTTGTGGCTGTTTCTCGTTCCTTGGTAGACCTTGTTCCATGACTCACGCAGTTTTTCAGGGTCTTTCAGGATACCAGGATGTTCGAGAACACCGCCCGGTCTTGCTCCGTTTCCGAAAAACTTTGCGCCGTATTCTTCCGTAGCAAGAGAAAGCCCTATCGCTTCTCGCGCCTGGGCTATCGGACTGATGCCCTTTACCCCGTCGAAAGATAAACCCTTCACATGAAATACTTGGTCAGATCTGTATACATAGGTTTCATTCGTTACATCGTCCGAATAGGTATACTTGATTTTGTCGGTCAAAGAATCCCGCTCTACCGTCATCAGGTGCGGTTTCAAATACCATAGTTCTGCAACATGACCCTGTCGCCTGATGATTCGGGCATACGCATTGCCCCATAACAACAGCGAGGACATCATACTTTCTCGGAACTCGAAAGAGGTCATCTCCTCGTTCGGCAATTCATAAAGACAAGCATTCAAAGGGTGTTGCTCTGCAAGTTCGTGTTTCCCGTCTTTCCCTTTTTTATAAAGATGAAGCGGCAGGCTCGCCACCGTTTCTGAAAGTATTTTGACACACGCATATACCGCGCTTGTCTGCATCGCCCTCAACTCGTCCACCCGAACACCGCTGTTGCTGTTTCCGATGTAGTCGACATCAACACCTCGTATAAATTCTTTCATCTGCTCCGAACGGTCTCGTTTCTCCTTTGGACCGTCCCTGCTCCGCTTAAATAACCCCATGCGACCTCCTGTTTTTCATGAAAAAACCGCTCGGTTTTCCCGAGCGGTCTTATCCTTTTCGTATCTTTTATTCTATTATAAAAATGTCTTTTGCCGTGCTACTTGCCCTCCTTCGCATCTTTCCTACCGAGGTTGTATGCGGCTATAAGCATCTCCTCGATGGACCAGATTGCAATTTCGGGAAAGTCTTCTTCATCGTTCCATTTCCTCTTCAGTCCACCACGATTTTCTATGACCGAACTCTTTTCCATTGCGATTTTTTCCAGGGCTTTCATTGTCTTTTTGCTGATTTCCTGTCTCATCTCGTCGCCTCCTTATAGTATTGTGATGCAGCCGTCTTTTTCGACCACATATTTCATCTTGATGCCGAGGCTTGCTGCGACATAGATGAGGTTATCGATTGCTCTTCGGTAGTCTTTGACCGCATCCGTGTATCTGACTTTTACATAGTGGTTATGGTCTCTTACGAGAGTGGCGAGTTTGCTTGTGCAGTATTGTTTATCCATGGTGTTTCTCCTTTCGTTTTTGTACCTATACAATACCGTAAACCACCGAAAGAGCCCAGCGAAAACGACCCGAAAACACACTTTTTTTATTATTTTTAACCACTATATTTTAGTCTTCGGGATTGTACATCGCTGTCTCGTACCCGAGTTTTATACCAACCTTTACCCCTCTTTCATACGATTCCTGTCTGAACCTGTTTTCGTTCTCGGCATATTTTTCCAAAAACTTTTCGAGAAGTTTTTTCTGTTCCTCGTTCAGTGTTGCATCAAGTTTTTCATAGGCTTCAAATTCAGGATCGTCTTTAGGCAAATTCCTTTTCTTGTTCCGCTCACCTATATCCCCATCGTACAATGCTTCAAATACACTTTTCACACCCTTTCCTCCATGTATTTTCGAAAAACATATCACTTTCGGGCGATAAAGTCCAGTACAAACTGCTATGTTCTGAAGTTTTAATCGAATACCTCTTGCCCGTCTCTGATGTGTTTCACCTCGATTTCCGGGCATAACTCCTTATACCTTCGGACGATAACATCGCAATATTTCGGCTCAAGTTCGATTGCACAGCATCTCCGATTGAGTTGTTCTGCAGCTATGAGAGTCGACCCGCTGCCACCAAACGGCTCGAACACCGTATCATCTTCGTGACTGCTGTTATAAATGAGTTTTGCGCAAAGGGTGATAGGTTTCATGGTAGGATGATCCTCGCTTCGGCTGGGTTTATTATCCTTTATTACTGTGGTTGGAATATCAAGGATTTTCGTCAGAAGTTCCACAAGCTCTGCCTTATTCAGTTTGTTCGGATTTTCCTTGAATTCCTCAAAAACCGTAGGCAGATTTCGGTCTCCGATAAAATAATGCCCTGCGCCCTCCTTCCATCCGTACAGGATCGGTTCGTGTATCCATTGGTAATCCTGACGCCCGAGCGTGAAATGGTTTTTCAACCACACCAGAGTCTGGGCATACTTAAACCCCGCCTCCTCCATAGCCCTGGTGAAGTTCACCGTTTCCTTGGTACTGTGGAAGACATATAACGGTGCGCCCTTTTTCATTACACCGTATGCGGCTTTATAAAACGCAAGAAGGAACTGATAGAAGTCATCATCACTCATATTGTCGTTTGCGATGGAACTTTCCGCTCTGGTCTTGGACTTATTCTTCCCGATGATAGCTGAACCGTAATCAACATTGTATGGCGGATCCGTGACCATAACATCAGCCGCCCTGCCGTCCATCAATTTCGCCACATCGTTGTCCAATGTACAGTCCCCGCACAGCAATCTGTGTTTTCCGATCAACCAAAGATCGCCACGTCGTGTTTTCGGTTCGACAATCTCGGCGGCGGCGGATTCCACATCGAATTCGTCCTCATGCACATTCTCAAACGAGCCGCTGCCAAACAATTCCTGCGCTTCCGCAAGGTCAAAACCTGTAAAGGTTATGTCGTATCCGTTATTATCCAAATCTTTGAGGAGGGTGGCGAGAAGTCCTTCGTCCCATTCACCGCTGATTTTGTTTAGTGCGATATTCAACGCTTTTTCTTTCTGCTCATCCAGGTCGACAACGACACAGTCCACTTCCTCATAGCCAAGGTCTTTCATGACCTTGATTCGCTGATGCCCGCCGACAACCGTCCCCGTTCGCTTGTTCCATATTACGGGTTCAACATATCCAAACTCCTGGATGCTCCGTTTCAATTTTTCGTATTCGGCATCACCCGGCTTCAAATCCTTTCTCGGATTATATGATGCCGATTTAAGTTCCCCAACAGAAATCTTTTCGAAATTCATCCTTCCCTCCGTTTTTTTGCATGAAAAAACCGTACCCTTTCGAGTACGGTTTCTTAATTTATTCATAATACCCATTCTTTTGACACATCTCTGTTATTGTTTCAGCATAAATGGAACGAGAATGTTTTTCTGGATTCGCGTTTCGATTCTTTTTTTCTATATAGTAGTCACGAACCTCTTGCCAAAGACCGTTTTCTCGAAGCCATTCTACTTTTTCTGGCAATAAATCAAAACCCTTGCCCTGGTATTCCCATGTATAATTGTTTCGATCTTTATTGAAACGTATGTACTGTTGTCTTCCATCCTCACAATCGTAAACAATTGCGAAGTCGCAACTATGCAGTACCTTTGCTCTTCTCGTGTTTTTAAATTTTATCGTCAATACTCTGGTCGAATCTTCAGCATAGTCATAACCGTGTTGTTTTGCTACTACATCCAACGCTTTTTTAATTGTTCGTCGAATTTCCTCTGCAGAATATTCCTCGTTATCATCATTGACATATAAATTTACGTCAAAATCAAACCCTATATTTGATTTTATGTCGCACGTAATCATATTACGTGCCGAACTTCCAATAAACTCATATTGGAAAGTGAATTTATCTCTTACATAATTCTGAACCTCATGGATTATGTCTAACAAATCCGCTTTCACTGGGGCCGTCTCATTTTTGGATACATAGCGAAAATCATGCATACTATCTATCACTCCTTTGTAAATTTCCCCAAGCCGCCCATTTGGGTTGTCCAAATCGTTATATTATATCACAGATTTTCTATTTGTCAACCCATTTTTTTCAAATCACAATAATCCCTCTTTCATTGTACACACTTTCGGTCGTTCCATTGTTCCGAATTGCTCTGTCCAATGCCATTACCAATGCCACCGCACCGTCGATTCGCTCTGTGGACTTTTCCTTATCCATTTTTATGTTCCCCGCCGGATCTGTTCTGACAAAAACATTGTCCATCATCCAACGGAGTGGAACATTCCCGCCGTGTGCAATCCGCTTTTCCAAAACAAGTTTCATGAGTTCCTTGGTAGGCGGGCTCATGTCTTTGAACCCTTGTCCGAATGGCACGACCGTGAACCCCATTCCTTCGAGGTTCTGGGTCATCTGAACCGCGCCCCATCGGTCAAAGGCTATCTCTTTGATGTTGTACTTCGTTCCGAGTTCCTCTATAAAGTTTTCGATATATCCGTAATGGATTACGTTTCCTTCGGTGGATAAGACAGCACCTTTTGCTTGCCACACATCGTATGGCACATGGTCGCGTCTTACTCGCAATTCTATTGTGTCCTCTGGTATCCAAAAAAACGGCAGAACAACATACTTGTCATTTTCATCCAAGGGCGGGAATACCAACACAAATGCCGTTATGTCCGTACTTGACGACAGGTCAAGCCCGCCGTAGCATTCTCTTCCTTTCAGCTTTTCTGGATCAACCGTGAAGTCGCATTCGTCCCATTTATCCATCGACATCCACCGAACAGACTGTTTCACCCATTGGTTAAGTCGCAACTGCCGAAACAGATTTTCCTCGGCAGGATTCTCTTTTGCCGAGTTATATGCTGTCCTCAATTTATCTATGTCCACGGTAACACCAAGCGACGGATTCGCTTTATACCACGTACTCTCGTCTCCCCAATCGTCTTCGTCATCCGCGCCGTATATAACGGGATAAAACGAGGAATCAATTTTTCTGTCTTCAAGCAAATCTTTTGCTTTCTGGTGTACCTCCCAACATATCGAGTTGCGGTCTGTACCCGCAGTTGTTATCAAAAAGAAAAGCGGCTGTTTTCGTGCATCACCCGAGCCGTGGGTCATGACATCATACAATGCTCTATTTGGTTGCGCGTGCAATTCGTCGAACACAACGCCGTGGACATTCAGCCCATGCTTTGTGTAACTCTCTGCCGAAAGCACCTGATAAAAACTGTTTAGGGGCGTATAGACCAATCGCTTTTGAGACATGATCGGCTTTATCCTCTTTTTCAGCGCAGGGCATTGCTCCACCATCTGACAAGCCACATCGAACACGATCGAGGCTTGCTGTCTGTCGGCTGCACAGCCGTACACTTCTGCTCCCCATTCTCCATCGCCCGCCAATAAGTACAAGGCTACGGCTGCGGCGAGTTCCGACTTGCCCTGTTTTTTGGGGATTTCAACATAAGCAGTATTGTATTGTCTGTATCCGTTTTCCTTAACTGTGCCGAAAACGTCCCTCACGATCTTATCTTGCCATGGCAACAGTTCAAAGTTTTTTCCGTGCCACGTCCCCTTTGTATGCTTGAGTGAGCGGATAAATGCCGCCGCTCGCTCTGCGAGCTGTTCATTATATGGCATTTCCCCTCCTTCCTAAAAATGACGGAGAGGAGAACGCTTTAGCATCCTCCTCTCCCGAGACACGTATAATTCGTTTTATTCTTTTCCCTCCATCTTTTCCGCTGTCCTCACGACTGCGTTTTGGAGATATCTTATGTCGAGTCCTATATCTTTGTACCCGACATCAATTGTATCATAGTAGGTCTTATGCGGCAAGGCATATCTGCCCTGGGTTTCGTTCATGATATATACCATTGCCTCAACCTGCTCTTTGCCCATATTCACCGTTATCGTTTCTTTCCGATACAGATGCGGGTATCCTTCATATCTATCGAGTGCCATTTCGTCTCTCGGATGTATTTCCCATATGCCTACAGGTACTCTCGATTTTGCTTTCTTATCGATGGTTGCAACTCGTCTGAAGATGAGTTCATAGTCATCGATGTATCCTTTTCCGTACACAGTCGCCGTCGGGCATCTGTTTGCCATCTGCGCCGTGTTTAAGTTGCTACCGTATGCAACATATAACTTGGTTTTCATTGTAATATCCTCCGAATGTGTTTATCCCGCAGGGCGGCGGCTTATGCCGCTACCCTGTTCGGTCTTCCGTTTCTGAATGCGATGTCTCCGCTTAAGTTTTCGAGCAGGAACTTTCTTGCCGTGTCGAACTCTTCGCCTATCATTCCCATGCGTAGGAGCCAGGTTCTGAAGGTGTACTTCTCATTTGTGGTCTCCGTTTTCTTCGCGCTCGCTGCCCGTTGTGTCATCGCTTGGTTGCATATTGCCAGGCAGATTTGGATGTAGGTCTTTAATTTCCCCGCATGAGTCGTTCCATTGAAGCATCTGAACTCGATTCCCTTGCCTTGCCACAGACTATGCAGGTTGAGTGCATGGTATCTGCTATCGTCGTAATGTCCGTGATATCCCCTCGACCTTTCGTTGTACCATAGATTTTCTATCGCATCCCTCGTCTTAGGTTTGAACCTGTTAATATCCGTTACGAACCTCGATTCTGCTTTTTTACACCATCTACCTGCTCTGCTGTCTGTTACCCCGAGGGCTTTGAACAGCAGGTCTTCTTTGCTCACCATGATGTTGACCAGGTTTCTGAGGCTTTGCGCCGTTTGATTGCTCGCATCCACATGAATGTGTATTCCGCAGCTTTCGTTCGCTATCGCTCCGCTGTGGCGGAGTTGGCGCAGGACCTCTTGGATATCGGCGATGTCTTCGTATTTGCACACAGGTGTTACTACCTCTGTTTTGTAGGCTTCGCTCGCTATCCCACCTTCTTTTGTTCTCGCGTCGATGCTTGCATCGCGCATCACCTTCCATTTTCTTCCCGCTCTGTCTTTGACCCCATAGGTATCGTATGTACCACCTTCATGCTCTTTCGTTGTTCCGAAGTACTTTCCGATAATGTCTGCGGCTTTCGCCCTGGTGATGCCCGTAAGTTCGATTTCGACTCCGAATTTTTGTTCTTTCATGTTTACGTGTCTCCTTTGCTTGCGGGGGTTTCCCTGTCCCGTTTTGCAACCAAACAATACCGTAAATATTCGAAAGAGCCCAGCGAAAACGCGCCGAAAAACACACTTTTTTTATTTTTTTTCAGAACTTATAAAGCCCGTCTAAATCAACCAAATTTATATGTTTTGCGATAATTTTCAAAGCCTCTTTATATTCTTTTGCCTCCTGAATAGATTCCCACATCTTGTTATATTCGTCGATTCGCCTCTGTTTCCGCATTATGCTTTGCGCCGCGCCAATGATATAATAGATATTACCAGTCGGACCTTTGCTGTGAAACTCCACCGTTCCTTTTTTCATTTCTGAACTACCTCCTGTAGCCAGAACAATACCGTACTTGTCTCTTTTTGTCCAGTTAAAACTCTTAAAAAAGCCAAGACCGCCAAGTAATCTCAGCGGTCTTTTTACTCTTTTATTTTCAGAGGTTATCTTTTGTATTTTTTCCAATACTATATATTGTAATTTACGCGCATTGTTTGACGATAATACTGAACTTCTGTCCATTGTTGAATGCAACTACTATTTCATTTCCGTCTATATCAAACGATCCTATGTAGTAATCTTTCAGCAAGAATAACAATCCCGCTGCCAATTCGCGCGAGTTTATAACACTCGCCCGCATTTCTCCATCTTGTTCCATCCACTCAGTATTGTACGAATTTTCTTGTACAATTGTTTCTCTATTTGTCATAAGAAACCTCCTTATTATAGTCATAGTTGCGCGCTCACTATGTACTACTATTATATCTTGGTTGATGGAAAATATCAACTTTTTATTTCCAAAAACCAAGATAATATTTTAGGAGGTTTTGTTGAAATTATGTATAATTGGTCGAATTTTGTTGAAAGGCTTTCAGAGCTTCTCACTATTGCTAATATTAAACCTACACAACTTGCAAAAAATCTTGGAGTTAAATCTGCAACTATTACCCGTTATCTTTCAGGTATTCGCAAACCAAGATTGGAAATGCTGTTCAAAATTGCAGACTATTTCCATTGTTCAATTGACTTTCTTTTGGGACGTTCCGATACTGGAGAACATTTTGATCCACTTCCTCTTCCTGATTTTAAAGAAAGGTTTTCTTTCTTATTGGACTTTTATAAAAAGTCCAGATACAGGTTGGTCAAAGACACACATATTGATGAAAGTATTATCTATGACTGGCAGAATGGAAAGTTCTCTCCCGGGATAGAAAGCCTTATTGTTATGGCGGATTACTTTGAATGTTCAATTGAGTTCATTCTCGGTCGGGAGAATTGACAGCCCACAGTCTCCACCTGGCTTTAATTCCTTTGAGTCGCCTGGCTATATGCGCTTGCGAATATCCTGTCGCAGACGCAATCTCTTTTTGTTTATAACCGCTCGCACGCATACGCAGAATCTGCTTGTCTCTGCTTTCCAATTCTCGCATAAACTCTTCAATCACAATACCCGCAAGACACTCGTCTTGCGGGTTTTCGTTTGCCTCCAAGGTATCTGCTATCGTCAGAGTCGCACCGTTATCATCGACCGAAACAGGTTCTTCTAACGACACTTCTTTGGTATAATAACGGTTTGTCTTTCGCAAGTACATGAATATTTCGTTTCGAATGCACATTGCGGCGTAGGTAGAAAACTTTACCCCACGTTTTACGTCATATGTATTCGCTGCTTTTACCAACCCCAGGATGCCGGATGACAATGATTTAAGTTCTCCGAGTTCTTTCCATTCTTCGTGCTGCGCGGATACAAGCACGGACAGGATTTTATCGAATCTGTCTCCGTTGAACTGCACCGTCACTTGGCTTTTTCCGTCAGGAAGTAACCCTTTTATGATACCGTTTCGTCTGCATTCTTCCAGTCTGTACGTTAAACGATGCGCAAGTTCTGCCGGGAGCGGCATATAGTTCAGCGTCTCGTCTGTCGCATATCCGTACACGATACCTTGGTCTCCCGCGCCCTGTTCGGCACGATTGACTGCACCTGCAATATCAGGGCTCTGTTCGTGAATCCGCACTTCGAATTCCAGGTTGTTCGGATTGTATCCCACCTGTGCAATGACCGTCTTTGCGACATATTCGTAGTCAACCTTTGCATTGGTCGTTATCTCTCCGCTGACAAAGCATTTGTTGTGCGCCAGCATAACCTCTACCGCTACACGGCTGTCGGGATCCTGTTCCAGGCATTCGTCCAGAATGCTGTCCGCAATAAGGTCTGCCAGTTTATCGGGATGTCCGCTCGTTACCGATTCCGCAGTATAGATTCTTTTTGTCATGATGTTATCCTCCAATATCATTTCCCACCTAAAGGTTTTATCTATCGGCACTTTCGCTTGTTCTTCCATATGAAAACGCCTGTCAAAATCATGGATGGTCTGTCCGTTTGCTTTGAATGTTACGGGGCTGTCTTTATCCCACTTCAAAAGCAATGCCCACAATTCAGGGTAATTCTTCCGCAATCGGCGAAGTTGATTGATTCTCTGGTTATGGCAAAACCAACACCCGCCCCTCAACGATGTCGTATAGAGCGGACTCAATAAGTCGTTTTCCGCACACCATTTGCGGCACATCGCCTCTGTCCATCCATACTCCACAAGCGGCGCTCTTTTCGTTTCAGAAATGTTGTGAAAGCGGGCTGGTTCGTCGGCCGCTATGCCGATATATGTGATCGCGCCTCTTTGGGCTTGGTCAAGCACGTCGACCTTTAATCTTGAATTGCACCAGTTCCCTTTTTGCAATGGGAAGCCATATATCTTTCCCACATTCCTGCTCTTCTTGCCGTTACAGGTATAGTAAAAGTATTCTTCATAACTCTTGGGGGCGGTGATGTGTTCGACCGTAATCCCGTATTTTTCCTTTATGATTGCATCCGCTTTCACTTTAAATTCGAGCATCGGCGGGAGATCTGCGGGTATATCCGCTGTCGCCATAATATCAACGGTGATGATACGGTCCAACGGCAACCCGTTCCGTTTGATAACTTCGAGCATGGCAAGGCTGTCCTTGCCGTAACTTATGCTTGCGATGTAGTCTGGTTTGCCTGTCATCGTATGATCCTGCTCTTTGCTATGCTATAATAGGTCTCCTCTTTCTCGATCCCTATAAAATCACGATTCAGATTTACACAAGCGACCCCTGTTGTCCCGCTCCCCATACAGCAATCGAGAACTACATCACCCTCGTCCGAATACGTCTTTATCAGATACTCGCAGAGCGCAACAGGCTTTTGCGTGGGATGATATCCCTTTTCAGTATTGAATTGAAGTACGCTCGTAGGATATCTGTATCCATCATTGACCGTTTGAACCGATATCTGCCTATCGTAGTTTTTACTTCCTCTTCCGCTGCGGCAAACGTATGGCTTTCCGACAGTAAATTGCGGGCGGTATTTTGGCGGTTTCCGATAAAACACCAGGATGAGTTCGTGCCTTTTCAATGGCATCTTTTTTGCATTCAGATGACCTGTTCCTTGAGGTTTCACCCATACCCATTCGTAGCGGAATTCTTTGAGATTACTCAACGCCAATTCCTTATCGAACGGTGCTTGCGCGAACAGCACAATCGCCGCATTGTCTTTGCAAATGCGCCGCAACTGTTCCCATAATTTGTCGAGTCGGATTATCCTATCCCAACCGTTTCTGGTTGTTCCGTATGGCAAATCACTCAACACCATATCTACGTAGTTGTCGGGAATGTGTTGCAGTTCCTCTATACAATCGCCGTTTATCAGTTTCATGCTTCACCAAAAAATAAAGCCTTGAAGATCGCCTCCAAGACTTGCACTACGATGCCGTTGCCCGCTTGCCGATACTGTTGTGTCGAACTCACCCGGGCGGCGGCGATTTTATCGATTTGGTCATCCTTCCAACCCATCAATCGCAGACACTCTCTCGGGGTCAGTTTGCGGATCCGTACATTCTCCGTGATGACCGCATTGCCGTCCCCGCAGGTCAGGGTTTGCGCGACCCCTTTGCCGACTCTGCCGCGCTTTGTTTTCGAACTCGGGAACGTGATGTTGACATAGTCGCCCGCTGTCGCCTCCTCATATCCTTGTTTGGTTGCAACTTTAACCTTTATCGGATTTTCGAGTTTCAGTACCGCAGAGCTGCCCGAGGAACAGGAGCATTGTCCAGTCAGCGTCGGGGCAACATCATGCACCTCTTGCTTGTTATAAGCTACGAACATCTCGGGAATGTATCCATTCTCGTCAATAAATTCGCCATATTTCCTTGCAACATAGTCACTCTCCATGACAAGGTTGTCTTTCTGCACGCTCGTCAGCGCATTACAAAGCCCTTTTTCATTTGCCTCAAATCGCTGTTGGAGCGGAATTCCCGGCGTTCTGTCAGAGGGGTTGTCGGGATTTCGCCCGCGCATTGCCACAATTATCGGTTCATGTTTGGATTCGTTGAAGTTTTCCGCTATTTTCAGTTCAGTGTTCCCGCCACCCGCGCAATGAACTGTCGGCGATAAACCCTCGGGTTCATACACCCTGCGGCTGATGTCATGCATCTTATCCCACTTCTCTCCGACCACTTCTCCGACCTGAACACATTGCGGTTCGTAACAGTCTCGCGCCCTCAAACAATAAGCATAATCGCTCGGGCGGCGGATCGAGTCTCGTCGGGAATTGAACTTGGATGTCACAATACTGCGAATTGTGCTTTCTTTGAGATAGTATCTCTCATCGACGTGTTCATCGATCATATCCTTGAGCCGCAGTTTCAGTTCCCTCTTTTCAGGGAATTTGAACTCGTCGTGTTCACCACGCACAGACACGCAAAAGACCCTTTCTCTATGCTGCGGGATGCCGTAATCTTTCGCGTTGAGTACCTGCCAATAGTTCGTATAACCGAGTGAGGACAAAAAAGAAAGCCAACTGTCAAAGTCGGCTTTAAATTTCTTGCTCACAAGATTCTTTACGTTTTCCAATAGCAGGTATTTCGGCAACGTCCCTTGTTCTGCTGCTTTCCTCAAAAGTCTTTCAACTTCCAGGAGCAATCCACTTCGCGTACCCTCTTTAATGCCCGCGCCGTGTCCCGCAACGGATATGTCTTGGCACGGGAATGAGTATGTCCAGAAATCAGCTTCGGGAAGTTCTTCGATTTGTCGAATGTCTCCAAGGTTCAGCGTTTCTCCGTGCAAAGCCTTATAACTCGTCAAGGCATTTTTGTCTATCTCAGAGATCGCAACAACTTTGTGCGGGACACCGATGTTTTTCAGGGCTTGTGTTTGCGAACCTATCCCCGCAAACAACTCTATAAGTCGCAACGGGTTTTCTTGCGTATATTCCATCACGGCTTACCTCCCAATAGTTTTTCCATGATATCATCGTTCGGGTTATTCTCATCCCACTTGGAAAGTTTGCTTTCACGAACGACCAGGTATATTTTGCTCCATACCTCGTTTGTTTGTTTCAGGTACTGCTGCGCCATTGCGACAAACGGCGACGGCATTGCCTTCCCGCTCGGGTCTTTCACGAGAAGACCGTGCTTGGTGTTCATTTCCTCGCACTCTATCCATCTGGCTTTGCAGAAAGCATACTCTTCCAGGTTGTACGGCAGTATGCCGTTTGTACAGCCAATGCTTTTAAGCCAAGCATATACCGTGCGGTATATCTCTTTTGCTTTTTCCGAAAGATAAGACGGCGGGTCGCTCGGCAGTTCCAACCCACCCGTATCGAAGTTCAATACCTCGATGGGTCGCTTGCCGGGATTGCCGTCCAGTATCTTTTGGGCGGCGGCTTTTCTCGGCCGTCCTGCACCTGGTCTTCTTCCTCCGCTCGGCATACTCCTCCTCCCTTTTTGATTTTTTGATTTGATTGATTATTTTGATTTTCTTTGAAATAGAAAAGCGGGCTTTTCGCTCGCTCCCACTTTAGTGGGGTTTCCCCCTGGATTGAATTTTCTCTTTGATTTTTGATATTGCGATTTCTCGCGCGAGAGTGCGGCCCCGCTCTTAGGGTGGAAATCGACAGATTTTCGACCTCCCCCTCCCTCGGCGGTCAGTCGTACTCTCTCGGCTTCGGTTTCCACCTTGAGCCTTCCTGTGCGCTCTTGCGTGAGTGACACGACCAACACAGGCTTTGCAAGTTGCTCGGCGCGAACCGCTCGCCGCCTTGCTTGATGGGAACGATATGGTCTACCATTGTCGCTCTCGTTCTTTTACCCGCTTTCAAACACTCCGCACAAAACGGGTGCTGATTGAGTTGCTGCTTTCTCGCGTGCAACCATTCGGGTGTCTTGTAAAAGTTCTTCGTGAAGTTATCTCGTCCGTACTTGTTGTATTGCTTGTCTACGAGCCGCTTGTGTTCTTCACAGTATTGCCCGTCCACGAGCTTGGGACAGCCGGGATAACTACACGGTCGTTTTGGTTTTCTTGGCATATTTATCTCCTGCCTACACTCTTATTATATCTGCCGTTTGTCGCGTTTTGGCGGTTTTTGGCTCGGTCGTGTCGCTTTTTATAACTCGGCTAAACAGTCGCTTATAATGGCTATCGCTTTATCTCTTCTTCTGGCGATTGCATCGCGTCCCAAGAAGAACCGCTTACTCATCTCTCGCAAGGACATCTTTTGCAGATAATACTTGCGGATGATCTCGTCCAGTCCGTTCGGAAGTCCTGCAATGCAGTCTTCAATCGCCGTGATACATACAAGAGTTCTATCTTCGGTCAAGCCTTGTTTTTTCTTGTATTCCGCTATGGCTTTCTTGGCCGTATAGTTCTCCAAGTATTCCTTGATTTCAGTCGTTGTCATTGCAGTAGTCCTCCATTTCCTTTCGTCTTTTTTCTTCTCTTACCCGCTCGTCCCAAACCCAATCGCCGTTTTCTTTGGGGTCGATCTTGCTTTTCAGCCAACTTCGTATTTGCCCGCAGTCTTCCAAACTTTCGTCCCAATCGTCTTCGAAACAAACTCCGCACAAGTCCCACATTTGCATCGTTCCGAACTTTTGCCCCTTATAAAAGAACAGCAAAAGCATTTTATCGGCGGTTTCGTCATAGTACTTCCACTTGTAGTTATATCCCCAAAGTGTGCGACCGCCGTCATATCTGGATTCTATGTAATTTTCGCAAGCCTCTTTTATGTCGGCTTTCGGCATCGGCAGTCCGAGTATTACCTCGTAATCGAATTCCGCCTCTTCCGTTATCACCACTTTGTTGATGTCTGCCATACTACTCCTTTTCAAACGCTTGAATTATCGCTTTTACCTCGCCTACGCTTTTTACGACTACCGCATATCCGCCCGCTTTCAATATTTGCCGAATCGTTTGCTGTTGCAGTGCCGTTGCTGTGTTTTTACCTACCTTGCATTCGAGACCTATAAATCTGCCCTTATAACAGACAATCAAATCTGGAATTCCCGCCGTTCCGTACATCCCGCCGTGTTCCTTCCAAAAGAACAAGTTTGGAACTGTTTTCAAATAATTGCTTATCGCTTTTATCAGGTCGCTTTCCTTCACTTTTTTCGCTCCTATATAAAACTACCTGTCACAACCGTCACACCTGTCACTAAATGACACTTTACCAGTGTGACAGTAACCCCTCTATTAGAAATCTCGTTTTTGTGACGGATGTGACGGTTGTGACGGAGTGACAGTAGTGACGGATAGTGTTGTGTGAGAACTGTTTTCCTGTCACTTGCCGTCACTTTGCCGTCATTACCCGTCATTCTTATCAGGTCGAAATCGACCAGTTTAGCCGTATTAGTCTTCCGATTCATCGAATATCGCCCGTTGATATGTCGGTTTATAAGCCTGTCTTTTACCGAAATAATGTACTCTGCTCGAACCGCTCCGTTTCATCGAGTGTTCGATGCCGTCATAGTAGAGCTGCGTTTCGATGCTCGTTATCTCTTTGCCGAGTGCCGCCGTTGAGTAAATGCACGGACTTCCCGTCACATCGTACACAGCCTTGATAAGGTCGGTTGCAGTGCCTTTCCAACCCATCGGATACTGTTTTAAGAGGTCTTTGACAGTTTTCACGATAGGATTGTTCTCGTACTCGCGCTTTTTGCGTTTCCGCTCTTCTTCCTCCGCAGTTCCGACCATATCCCATCGATACTTTGTTTCATCGAAATGCACCACGACGTCTTGCTGCCGAATATCTCGTCCAGTCATAAACAGCACGGCGTTTTCGTCTTGCCGCTTTTTCTTGTAGATGATGAATATCGTGTCGCATACACCCATGATGCCGTTCGAACCCGAAATCATATTGAATACGTCATTTTCGTCCGCCATCTTTCGCAAATGGTGAATGAGAAAAATGCAGATTCGCTTGTTGTCGGCATACTCTTTCAACGCTCCGAGTTCTCGGTAGTCCGTTGCGTAGGCGATTTCGTCTTTCTTTGCCGAACCCCTGACCTTTTGCAAGGTGTCGATGATAATCAGTTTTATGTCCGGGTGTTCTTCGAACTCTTCGTCCAACTGCTTGATAAGACCGCCGTCCAAGCCGTTCGCCTTGATGGACAAGTAGAAATTGCTCGGTGCTTTCCCGCCGTCAAGCACTTTGTTGAGTCGGTCTTTCAGACGGAAAATACCGTCTTCGAGAGCGAGATACAAACACCCTGCCTGATTGCTTGCATAGTCCAAGAACTCTTTTCCACGGCTTATCGCCAAGCACATCTGCATCGCCATCCAAGACTTTCCAACCTTGGACGAAGCACACAATATCGCCAAGCCTTGCGGCAACACATCTGGGATTAACCATTCTGGCGGATCAATTTTCGCCGTTTGTAGGTCGCTTGCCGCTATGCTCGCCACACCGCGTTTATAGACTTTCCGAACTTCTCTTTTTGCCGCCGCCACCGCTGCTTTGAGTTCTTCGGGGTTCGACATCAACAGTTCGTTCGGGTCCTTCTTGCTCCCCGCAACGTTGAATACTATGTAAGGGACTTTCGCCGCTTGGAGTTCTTTTTCAAGTGATGCAGACGCCTTTTACCCCGGCTCGTCATTATCCAAGCACAGCACAAGCGGAGCGTTCGGCTTTTTCGCCTTTACCTCTTTGACGAGTTTGTTTGCCCCGCCGACACCGCAGAGCGACACCGAGATGCCGCCGCATTGCATAATAGACAAGGCGCAGAGCGGACTCTCCACGATAAAGACAGGCTCTTTGCTCGTTCCCCACAACGCTTTGCGATTAAACAGCGGCTCCGCACCCGCTTCTTCGTTTGTCGGTTTATAGAACTTTTTGTCGGATATGCTCCGAGTTTGGTAGTATCGTAGTTCCGATGAGTACGGCAACACGATTGCGTTTCGCTTTACGTCATAACCAAGGCAATATTTCTTCACCATTTCTTTGGTCAGACCGCGCTTTTGAAAATAGTCGGTCTTATCCGCGTCTTTGATGCACGCTTTCAGGTAGTCCTTGATGCTCGTCCGCTTGGAGCAATCGTCCACGTCGATATGGAACATCTCGGCAAGAAGTTTCGCCGCCTCTAACGGCTCTACTTCTTTCATCTTTGACGCAAAGGTTATGACGTCACCCGTTTCACCGCAGCCAAAGCAAGTGAAGATATTGTTCTTGCGGTCAATCGAAAACGACGGAGTTTTTTCCCTATGAAACGGACACAGACCTTTATCTCTGCTATTCAATTTGATGCCGAATGCTTCGACAGCATCGGCTATTTTAACTTGGTCTTTGACCTTCTCGAAAATGTCCGTCATCGTTCCTCCGTTTTGGGTTTCCGGGCGGCGGACTTTTACCGCTACCCATTGCCCGTTTGTTTTTATTCTTCGTCAAGCGCCGTAACCTTGGTTGCCATTGCCTTGACCTGTTCTGCCAAAGGAAGTACGTTTTTGAGTTCTTTCTCGGTCAAGTTTCGGTCGAGTGCAAACACCGCCTGCGAGTAGTTGATACCGCCGCTGTTCTGTGCCTTTTTCAGCGTGAACTTGGTGACCACGCTCACGGTTTTCTTTCCTTTGGAAAGAAGTCGCATTACGTACTTACTGAATTCGGCAAGACTGCCCGTCGGGAGCGAGAGAATAATCGGCAGAGCCTCGCCTTCACGAAGAAGGTAGATTCTTCTCTTCTGCTTGCACGCTTTTGCCCCGTTCTTGCCACTGCCGAATTTATTGAATTCACAGTCGGCGCACTGCCTAATTTCCCCGCTTTCCGCTTCGATACCGATGCGTCCGTCCATCGAGCCACAGTCAGGCGGATTATTGCCGCCCGTGTACTCTTCCTTGTAGTAGCACGAGATGGGATGATGATACAAAATCACCGCTTTGAACTCTTTTGCCGAGTCGGGACTTTCGGGATCGTCACCCGGTACTTCGTAGGCAAGACCGCCACCTGCCGGGATTTTGATTCTCTCGAACGAGGGAGTCAGTCCGTCAAGCTCTTCTGCGAAGATCTCGCCAAGGTCTGCGCTTGCTCCAAAGGTAAGTGCCGTGTTTTCTTTCTTTACGATTTCGTTTGCCATTGTTGTTTCGTCTCCTTAAATTAATATTTTTTCGATTTGGCAACGCGGATACTGTTCTTCTCCGCGATTTTTATGAGCCCGTCCAACCATTCCGGGAGTACGCCCTCATTCGCCGCAATAAGTTCCTTGACCGTTGCCGAAAGGGTTTGGCTGTTGATAGTGAACAAATCTTCGAAGCCGTTTTTCTTCATGACTTCCCATAGTTCGCCTTTCCTTTCGGGTTCGGGTGCCGGGTACTCTTGCGTGACGAGCGAGAACGTCGTTCCGTTACGATTGAACGAAGTCAACTCTTCCGTGGTCATCAAGTCGATCATTTCGGTTGTTACCCCGTCAATCTCTTCATTGATGCCCTTGACCTCTCTTTCAAGGTCGCTCTTTTGCGTCCGCAGTTCTTTGAGTCTGTCGGACAGTTCCAGTAGTTTCGTATTCATCTGATACCTCCTGTTTTGTTTGATTGCTTTTTCAAGCGGAATACCTTTCTTCAATCGAGACGCAACCGTACTGCGAGATACCCCGTATATCCTGCAAATTTCCGCAAGCGTGAACACTTTTCCGTACATCACATACCGTTTCGTTCGGCTCGTGTTGCTGTTCTGCCTGTGTTTAGGTATCCATTTACAGTTTTTCGGGCAATAATCTCCGCCGTTGTCGATACGCTCTATCGTCAGACCGTCTTTGTATCCGTGCGACATTGCCCAGTAGAAGAACGTCTCAAAGTCTTCCCACTCGGCACACACGCACACTCCCTTTGCGCCGTAATACTTGAAGTCTTTGCTCTTCGGATTAGCGCATCGCTGTTTCATATTCGCCCATATTCGATGCAGTCGCAGTTCTCCGTTCGGCATCGCCTTTTGCATCTTGCGGTAACATCCGCACGACATCGTGTGTCCGTTGACAAGGTCCGTTCCCCGTACTATCGCCGTTCCACCACACTCGCACTTGCACGCCCACATCAAAGCCGTGTTCTTTCCGTGCGGTGGCAATGGCTCTATTGCCGTAAGCCTTCCGAACTGTCTTCCCGTCAAATCCTTAAACTTTCCCATGCAGTAACGTCCTCCAGTTATCTACCATCAGTTTCGCAATATCGCCTTTGTGCTTTAATGCGTTCATTATCTTTTCATCCACCGTGTTCTTCGCCACGAGATGAATGTATAGACACTTTTCTTTCTGCCCGATTCGGTGGATTCTTGCTCGGCTCTGCTCGTAGTTCGCATAGGAGAAGTCCAACGAATAGAACACCGCCACGCTTGCCGCCGTCAGCGTCAGTCCCATTCCCGTGGTTTGAAGTTGTCCCACGAACACTTTTACATCCGGGTTCTCTTGGAAGTCTTTCACTTGCTCCGCTCTATCCTTCGTTGCGCCGTAAATCAACCTATAGCCCAACTTTTTCTTTTCAAGCATTGCTTTTATGGCTTCAATTTCCGGGACGAACCTTGCGAACACGACTACCTTTTTGTTTTCTTCCACGCAACTATCGATAATATCTTCGAGAGCCTCTATCTTTGCCGTACTTACTGTCTGCGGCTTGGCGGTTGCATCGTCACGGATAAACCCGCCCGTACATTGCGACAGTCTTAAAAGCTGCGTCAGAATGTTCCTTGCCGTCACTTCCATATCGGCGGAGAGTTGTGCATAGCAGTCCTCTTCTATCATCCGATACACCGCCTCGGCTTTCGGTTCGAGTTTTATCGTTCGCACTTCGTCTATGAATGGCGGTAAGTCGACCGCGTCCTGTATCTTGATTCGGAACGCTATCTTATGTACCTTTTCCACGAGTTCCGGGAGATGATTGTACCCTACGATTTGGTGGTTTTGATAACCGCCCATCACGGCATAGCGATTGCGGAATAAGTAGTAGGATGGTCCGAGTATCTCTTCGTTCAAGAACTTATACTGCGAGAAGAAGTCCAGCGGATTGTTCGTGACGGGTGTTCCCGTGAGTATGACGTTGAATTTTGTCTTCTTGCCGAGTTTATGTAGTGCCTTGGACTGCGCCGTGGTCGGGTTCTTAATCTTGGACGATTCATCGCACACGATCATGTCGGGATTCCACTTTCCTATCTCCGTTTCGAGCCGCCAAGCCGATTCGTAGTTCACGACTATGACCTGCAATGCCGAGCCGTTCATGTATCCAAAAGCCGCTTTTTTCTTGGCGATCGAGCCGTCTAAAATCGTCAGCGCATACCGATAATCCGCAAATTTTTGGAACTCTTCTTCCCACACGCCGACTATGGACTTTGGTGACACAACAAGCACTTTACCGATACGCTTTTGACCGTTTAATGCACCTATTAGCGCAATAGTCGTGATTGTCTTGCCTGTTCCCATATCCATCAGGAACGCTACCGCCTTGCCCGTGTCAAACTGTTTTAGCGCGAAGTTATATGCCTTTACTTGGTGGCTATAAAGACTGCCCTTAATCGGCGGTTTTATGGTCGGTTCGGCATTTCCTTTGGTGTCCGTGCTATCTGCCGTCAAAGCCTGTAATTCTTCGTCAAGCGTTGCTCCGAGCAGTCCGAGCGTTGCCACATTTTCTTTCGTGAGTGGGACTACCCAACACTTATCATCCGCATCGTAGAACCTGTCCTGCATATCCTTAATGCTCCCGCGATATGCGAATGAATCATAGATGCGTATCGTTTCGTTAGAGCGGACAGTGTACATTCATTCCCTCCCAGTCGATAACCTTGACCATCTTCTCCGCGCCGAATGCGTTTATCATTCGTTCGCTTTGCTCGTAATTGAACGGAAGACCGCCGAGCAATATTGCCGTTAGTTCCGCTTTGCTGATTCCGAACTCGATACAGAATAGCGACAGACTTCCGCATTCTTTCTTCACCATTCGCACGAATGGTTGTATATGTACTTTCATGACCTACCTCTCTTTGGCTCTCTATATGTTTGGAGAATACATTTCATCGTTTCAAGTTCTTCTCCCGTGAGCCCTTCTGTTAATTTTTCAAGGAGCGCGGTTTGCTTTTCGGAAAAATATTTCATTCCGAGATGATATCCGTCGGTTATGTAAATGCCACCGCCATTCCCTTGAACCGTGTATACCGGGTAAGACAACGAAAGATACTCTATGTCGTATTTAATTGTTCGTTTGCTGACGCCGAATTCGTTTGCGAGATTCTCTACCGTGTCAGATCTGCGCCGGCACAACACTTCGAGAATTTCCATTCTTCTTTCCATAGAACTCACGTTGTCTCACCTCCCTTGCTCTTGATGGCTGTATTTTATCTGGCGAAGGGGCAAGGTTTTTGCACCTTCAAAAAAGTTTTTTCATTTTTTTCGATAGTTTTTTGGGAATAAAAAAAGCCACCGACTAACTACTCTCCTATTCGGATTTCGTTAATCGGTGGCCTCTCAATACTGGTTTAACCTACCGCTTTAATGCAATTTGGTTGTCTTGGTTTTACATTGTCCCTGTTTCAGACCGACCAAGTTCCTTTCGCAAGTTTATTTAGTTAGAGCGTAACAGTTCTTGACCTTGCGGTGCAAACACATCCACTTGGACGTGACGTCTGCTGATTAGTTTTGAAACCGTTACCGTGCCGCAGTGCGGACACTTTATTCGTATAAGACCGTCTTCGCCTTGAAAGCCTACTATAATGTTTCGGCAGTTCAGGCACACCCATTTTATAGGGACATCGCCATCTTTAAAGTGCATAGTTGTTATATTGCCTCCTCTCTCCCTTTGATACTTCGGTTCTGGATTTTTTCTACTGCTATTGTGCGGTCGGGACTTCCTACACAGAAGTAGAAAAGCCGCTGTATCCTTCGTATATACACTCATCGGAACGGGGCTGTGTCCGTTGAGTTTAACGATTATTTAAGGCTGCGACAAGCGTTCGGCTATCATAGATAGGTATCCGTTTCGGCTTTTTGAATTGCGGAATCTCAATTTCATTTCCGCATTTGTCGCAGATAAATCTCCCCTCAGTTTCTTCAAGGTACATGTCCTTGTTAAGTTTGCCGCATATCGGGCATTTTGCATCATACGTCATGGCATTTCCACTCTCGTTGTTTCTTCGATTGTTTCATCGCTGTCTTTGTATCTCACGACTTCGTCAAAGTCTCCGTTTTTATCAAACGTCCATATCATGTGCGCTTTGCACTTCGAACAATCAAGGCTGACGGGGACATCGACTTCGTACTCGATATCAAGCCTTTGGCCGCATCGACCGCAATGTTTTTGGGTTCTCATGTTATTCTCCTCTGTTAACTTTCTAAATTTTTGATTACTTTGATGGCTACGCCTTGTATCTTGCACTCTTCTACTTCGATGTCTTTCATTCGTTTGTTCTCCGGGTGCAAAATAATCCTGCGGTTCGCTAAATCCGGGCGATAGCGTTTGAGCGTTACTTCATTGTCTACGAGTGCGACTACGATGTCGTTATAGTTCGCCGTTTCCTGTTGTCTGACAAGCACAAGGTCTCCGTCGTGAATTCCTGCGTCTATCATCGAGTTTCCGCATGCCGTCAGCAGGAAACACTTCTTTGCGTTGCCTACAAACGATGCGGGAAGTCTGACGTATCCGTCTATGCACTCATACTCTTCCGACAACGGTCCGCAAGGCACATATCCGAGTCTCGGCACGGCAACAACGTTCGTTTCGGTCGCTCGCGTCACTTCGGTTTCGTATCCGTCTTCCCCTATCTCCAAGAGTCCTTGCTCTTTTAGATAGTCGATGTATATCGTTACATTGCTCTTGCTACAACCGACGTTCTCCGCTATACACCGGATGGACGGACTTGTCCCGTACTGACCGTAATACTCTTCAATAAAGTGTTTGATTTTGTTCGTCAAGTCTGGTTTCTTCGTTTGCATTCGTGATGGCCCTCACTTTTTCAATAACGGACGCTCCGTCCGTTTTTGATACCTCTATTATATCTATTTTCACTTTCACTGTCAAGAGCCTGAAAGGTATAAAAATAGGGGTGTGCAAGAACATGCACACCCCTAAAATAATTACACTATAATGTTGATTTAATAGTTACTCATTCACCGCAGTAAATACTTTAGAAAATAAAAGTTGTTTAAACAATTCATTTATTTGCTTGACTATTTTTTCTGAACACACTTGAGTCCCTATTTCTATATTCCCTGCCATGCCATGATACGATAAGTTCGCTGAAGAAATCAAAACGTCAGCATCATCAACCATAAGAATTTTTGCATGAAGCGCAGCCATCTTATCTTCCTTGTTTGTGTAATTATAAACCTGCAAAAATTTGCTTCTATAACGAAGTATTTTTTCAATTGAGACTTGGCTTTTAATGTCATTAAAGAAAATTTTTATCAGCACTCCTTTCTGGCTTTTCTCCACCAATGTGTTTATCATTTCTGATACAAATTCCGATACTGAATAACCTGTCAAAAGAATGCTTTTTTTAGCATTCTTTATCAAGTCTTCAACAACATTTTGAATCCTTTTCGTTTTCAGAGAAAATGCTGGAGGTACTGTAGCAACCAAGCTTATCTTTTCTTTTTGTTTTTCAGATAACGCGTTACTCACGAGTTCTACTAATGAAATAGCTTGCTCCCTGCTTAATTGAGGATATTCTCGTTCTATTAAAGCCAATGATTTAGGAAATAATGCACATTCAAGACTTCCTCCATTTAAAGCCGCCATTTCATCTTTTATAGTATCATATATTAACTCCGTTTTTAGACTTCCAAATTGCATAAATCCCTCACAAGATCACGGAAGAACGCCTGTTCCTCTCGTCCTCCAATAGGAACCACTAACGCTCTATCCAACAACCTATTTCCGTTTTCACATGCTGTTTCAGATATCATCGCACATGAATGACACGCTGCACCATTTGATTTTTCAACAGTCGGTAATGTCTCCATACATTCTGGATCATTAGTGCAATTCATTGCATTCTCAAGAGCTCCTTTTAACAATGGAATCAACCTATTATAATTGCCCAATTCCACAAGTCCACCTAGGGAGCCTTCTTTGTCGGAACTTCCTGTATACAACAGTATTCCGCACATATTTTCTCCGAAATATATTCTCTCTTTAATTGAAGAAGATGAGTACCCTGATTGCAATGACATTTCTTTTATAAGCAAGTGCGCTAGTGTATGCATCAAGACATATTCCGCATTTTTCTTGACTCCTTGCGTCCACCCTCTAGAGGCACAGTACTGCTCGTAGCAAAACTCATATTGATTCGAAAGAGCCTTTACTGTCGGTTTTTTACTCCATTCAGCCAATGTTTGTTTATTAAATTCAATAAAAATGCCCTCTCCATTAATCTCCACCGCCGGTAACCAAGCTTCTCCTTTTGACTTGTTTAACTTTACTATATTGACTTGTTGTTCCGCATCTGGATCTGGTGCGGCAGTTCTTGTGAAGCCAAGTAAAACCATCACATCACGTAAACGAGTTATTTTTATAACACGCGAAAAAAACTTTTTAAGACCGCTAGGCAATTCGTCCTCTTCCGCCTTAAAGTGTTTTTTGTTGGACGCATATGACGGATCGTTATGATGAGTAATTGCCAAGTACTCCATCAATTTAATCTCTGTAAATTCCTTTATGTTTTTACGTCGATTTTCTAGTGCTTTGTCAAACTCGCTCCTAGAATAGTTTCCCGAAAAATATTTATTGTAAATTAATGTTTCCGCATCCTGAACTCCCATTTCTATCATCTGTTCCAATATTCGAAGATGCTCGTCTATCAGGTTATATAATGGGTCTGTCCAAGGTGGAATAGAAATAGCACTTCTAATTACAGGAAAATACACATTAGATGCGCCCCTCTGTGATGGAATAACAGCACTATCACACTTCTCAGGCTTTACGGTCGGTCTAAATGGATGTTTTCCTGTACACTTTTTGTCCTCAAAAGCATCTTCTTGCATTGCACCACTTAATGAACGTTTTTCTCCACAATCCAAACATTCAACCCACATATCCGCTAATGTTGATGTATACCCTGTAGAATACAGCTTAAAATTCTTATGACCCGTAGTTTTTCCTTTATGTATCCACCAATCCCAGGGAAAATCATCCATGTGGCCCTTTTCACACATCACAATAAATCTTGATGGATATGCTATTCTGTGGCATATGGGACATGTTGGTCCATAAATCTTATACCGCTCCTCATCAAAATTATCGCGGATATCGAACAATCTGCCACATCTCGGATCTGAACAAACATGATAATTAGGGAAAGAAACTACAGGCAGATCTCCTTTCTTTGATGTTTGTGGCATATAAAAATACGAAACACCCAAATAAGCCGCTAACCTACCGTCAATTATCTTTTTCCCTTTTGATGTCCAGTAATTCGTATCAAGAACCGTCACTGAATCCTTAACAGCATCAACAATTGCCCCAGGACCAAAGGTCGTTATTAATTGGTTCGGTCTGATTTCTCCAATTTTATTTTTATCAAAATATGCCATCTCAATCCTCCGTCCAATAGAATAAAGTTGCGGATGCTTCTACTTCACGCATTGAGTTCAGAGTTCCCTTTTCCGTTATAGAACAATCTTCACTATAATAGTTCATCAACCTATTATACTTGTCAAGATATTTATTTCCGACATAATAAACCAATTTCTTCGATTGGGCTGCAATACACTGCCAATCGCCCAAGAAACGTTCTATTTCGTCTTTTGTTTCTTCCCTCGCTTGAGGATTTACTATTGCCAAACGATCTAAAATAACGTTGCAAAGTTGATCCTTCTGCGCTGCCGTCAATGCGCCGATATCATTTGCCTTCATATTGTCTGCATATTCCGGCATCTCTAATCTTAGCGCAGCAATGACAAGTGCATGCAACACTCTATCACGCGCACGAGCCGAGAATGGAGTTGCCGTTGTTCCTTCCACGTATCTATAAAGTTGACTATGATATCCAACAAAATTCTCATAGTGGGACAAATCTCTTGGTCTATAAGGATTATACATAGTAAATACTAGTCCAGGGTGTTGACGTCCTATACGGCTCGTTGCTTGTATATACTCAGAGTTTTGTTTCGGCTGTCCCATTACCGACATTAATCCAAGTCGATCAACGTCCATACCTACGGCTATCATATTTGTCGCTATCGCCGTATCCAATGCACCTTTTTGATCACTTGAAACTTCCAATTCTTTTAGTTTTTCCGTAATCTTACTCGACGCAATACGGGAGGTTATTTCTATTTTCTTATTCAAATAGCGCGTTGTCTTAAACTTGTATTTCTTCTTTAATCGATTTATTCTCTTCGGAATATCGTCTTGCAATAACCTTACAGTACCGCCCAACTCTCTTATACTGTTAAAATACCCCACCATTGTATAGTATGGATCTATTGCATCCTTATATTTTTCATCAGCCATCAATTCTGAAACTGTTTGCAACACAATTGCATACACTCTAAGTGTAGTAGTCTTCATTGATTGCCCACTTGCACTTATACCGACATATTTCCTAAAAGGCTTTTCCGTTGTCGGAATCTCTTTAATAAAGAAACTATCCCCTATTTCAAACCCATTCGCAGGAAATTGCATTGAACGGTTTCTACCATATAAACACCGAATTTGTTCGGACGCATTTTTTATTGTAGCTGTCGAAACAATGTATTTAGGCAAAATCTTTTTCCCGTTAGCCGTATAAGAACACAAATCTTGAATGATTGTTTCATAAGCACCATATATTGTTCCTAATGGTCCCGTTATTAAATGCAACTCATCTTGCACAATAAGTTCCGGCGGAGCAAAAGGCTTAACCCCTACAACGTTCGCCATAGGAAGTTTATCTGTTGCATTGTGACGGCTTTCGTGCGAAACACCCATTGCTATATATCCATCTCGTTCGCATTTTCTATCCACTCTTCCAAACAGTGCGTTTGCGGACGGATTCCAAGGAAGGTTTGCAAACTTATCAACCGTTGCCAAAATGACGGTAGGACACTTGTTATAGATTTCTTCATCAACAAGATATACTGGAATACTCATCCTTTTAGGCATTTTGTATTTGTAAAAAATACAATTTTCGTCTTCACAGTATATCTCTACTGTTTTTCTTTCCAAGTCAATATAATAGTTTTCTTTTTTTAATTCCTTTCCGCAAAACGGACAGGTTAATAACTGTTTATATAAGAGATTACGATTATTTCTACCCCCCTCAGGATTATCTGCGTTGTCTTTAAGTGACTCAAACGTGTTCGGGGTAACACCACCACCAACCCAAAATCCTATACTAATTGGTTCTTTGCCATAGCGCGGATATTGGCGCTGACGCTCCATTTCCGCCGCAATAACCATTTTTGTAAGTCTATCGCGCTGCTGAGTTGTAAGCAAGCGCAAAGTATAACGCAAAATCGCAGTTACACCACCGTCATTGTTATATTCACTATTTTCATTGTTTCTCAAGCGTCTGTTAGCAATAGTAAATGCTATTAAGCCTAAGTATGCCTCCGTTTTACCACCACCAGTCGGGAAATAAAGCAAATCGACTATCTCCCTGTCATCATGCAATGGATCAACTATGCCATTTAAATTCATCAGAACAAACGCAATCTGGAACGGACGCCAACAGAACATATTTTCTTTTCTCTTCGGATCTACAAACTCGCCAAAATTACATTCTATTCCTTTACCATGCTTTTTAGAAAATGAGCTAATGCTCCTTTGCAAAGACATTACACTATTCATGAAGCAAAATGCTTCAAATGCAATATCATCATTTTCTATCAACTTGATTCCTTGTTCAATTCTTCTTAACGCCAGCTTGCATTTTTCAATAACATCATTGCCGACTTTTTCCTTGAACGCAGAATCTGACATGCGTTCATCATTAACAAGTTTTGTTTCTATCCAATTTGAATAAGCATCGCTTAATGCCCGTAAACGTGCTATCATTTCTTCTTTGTGCTTTGGACGCGCCATAAAACTCATTGAAAAATGGTCCTCAGCAAAACCGTCAATGGTTGCCCTTACTCCTGGGAATTCATATTCAGGAATAAAAGAGGTGTACACCTTAGATGCATACCTTTCATCTACGCTATCCCACATAATTGCACAACCACGTCCACGTCCAAAAATCGGACGTTGAGCATAGTAGAATTCGTCCGGAGCTAAAATATCGCGACAAATATTTTCTGCCACAAAACAATTCTCACGCTCCTCGCTATATGCCTCAATTTTAGCTTGAAAAATAATAGATTCTAATGTGGAATTCCCCTTTGGCCTTTTATTGGTTAAATGCAGTGTAACCAACATATAGTCATTATTTAAGCCTATTCTTGTAACATACAGATGCAAATTTGAATCGACAGGCAACGGGTAATCTTGATGTTTTTCAAATGACTCAAAATCTACATCTACCGTTTCATTCATCGGTTGACGAGTGTACAATGAACGAGTCTTTTCTTCACCTTTTTCATTCGTATATTTTTCGGAAGATTTTATATAATCGCCCCAAGAAATATCTGCCCTTATGTGTTTGGTATCTTTCTTTAGATAAAAGCTCATGCCAATAGTTGACTGCTGACTAAATTTTGTTGCAGTCATTGGTTCATTATCGTCTTCATCCGGTTGTGGAGTATAGTTTGAATCTTGTTCGGTTCTATCTACATCTGCATCGAGTTCTTGCTCCATTTCCATGCAGTCCACTAGAACCTGAGGATACAACATTCCCGTTAAGTACTCAAACATTGGGCTTTCATCTAAGACTTCATTTTCTTCTAACGGTCCAACCAAGTCTCTCCTTAAAGCCTCAATTATTTTTTGCCTAACCTCAGACTCCAAAAAGCTTTTATCGTCAGCCATCTTATTCCTCCACTTCTATTTTTTCACTAAGCCCCAAGATATACTTCAAGGTATTGCCAACGGAAATCACTTCATCCGTTATAAGTTTGTATTCCCACGGTTTTTTATCAAAGTCAACGATTGACGCGTACTTACACCACTTAATACCTTCTTTTGCCTTGCCTACGACGTCGGGATTATTGACTTCATTTTTGGCTTTTACTTCGATCATATATTTTGTGGTTGGAGTTTCCACCAAAAAATCGGGATTATATTGTTGTCCGGCCTGCCAAAACAACCCAAGTTGATTAAGCGGTGGCTTTATCCAACGAATAACGTCTTTATCGTCTTCTAAAATAACAGAGACAAGCCTTTCCGTATCGCTATCAAAAGCGTTTATGTTATAGTAGGATTTTTTATATCCCGTAAAAACATATTTCTTGATTTCGCTCTTGTTTGCAATAGTTTTACGGAAATTGACTTCGCCCCCATCCGCCCTCACATTTCTAACTGCCTTTCTAAACACAATCAAGTCTTTCTGAACAACGTGCGTGTAGTAAGTTTGCCTATCCATATTCTCGTGGATCTGCTTAACTATATCATCAATAATTAGTTTCGCATAGCGACGCACGATTTTGTTTTTATCAGCCTCACTTCCGTCAATCAAGGCAAGATACTGCTGAACAATAATTAAAATATAATCGGCGTCTTCGTCAACGGAAATCTCACTTAACGCATCACAATCAAGCAACATACATGCAAGAGTGTTTACTGCATCGTCAACCGCCAAAATTTCGGCATCGAAAGACTCAAGCATCTCGGCATTAACAGCATTAAATCTCTCTATTTTGGACGCAGCAACCTCGAAATCCGCTATATTTCTCTTAACGGTAAACGGTTTCAAGGTTACCGTAGAACTCGGTTGAACCAAAATCTTAGGAACAGAAATTGCCTTTTTGCTCAGCTCCGTTACGGTTGCGACAAAATCTTCCTTTTTCATCGGTTGGGCCTTCTTTGCCCCTAAAGAACTTCCTTCTCCAGTATGGGTCGTTGCCTCAACCGTTTTCTCGTTTCCATCTTCATCTATATAGTCAAAAATAGAATACTGCGGAGGCACTTGCTTTTCAGGCTTCTTTGTTCTACCGAACGACTTCATATACTCTTCGTACATTTTGTCTTGCGTTTTAACGTCGCAAACATCATTAAACGACTTGACGCCAGCACTAACAAAAATATCATCTAAAAGCGAAAGTTGCCCGTCTCCAATACCATTCGTTATTTCTACTACCTTGGTAAGCTCCACGCCCCTATCGTCCAAATCTCGATACTTAAACGTGTCGCTATTTTTAATGTCTTCCACAATTTCACGATAATGGTCATGTGCAACGATATCGAGTGTATCAATTGCTTCGTTGCCTGTTATTACACCAAACGGTAAACGCAACCCGCGACCAATCGTTTGAAGCGCCAGAATATCACTCTTGGCAGCATTAAGTGGAATTATCGTAAACAAGTTGTTTACGTCCCAACCTTCTTTCAATTTGTAAACGTGAAGAACAATTTCAACGGGATTCTGCGCACTTTCGATAGAAAGAAGTTTGCGGATATTTTCTTCTGTTTCTTCCCCTTTCATATTGGAGTGAATCTCGATGACTTTTCCACGATATCTACCATTATTGAAAGAATCGCTGTCAATCATCGCACGAATCTTCTTTGCATGCTCTGTGTCTTTACAAGCAATCAATACGATAGGTTTTACATAGTCCAAATTGTTATCTAAACAATATTGATAAACAACTTTCTTGCGGTTTTCGTGCAAAGTAAGACCATCACGGATTTTCATTTCTTCAATATCTTCCGCGCTGTATCCACCCGTGTTTGTTCTACCCATTACAACGGGTATTTTCAAATACTTCCCTGCACCTTTAGCCAAGTCGTAACTGTATATCACGTTACTATGCGACTTTGGAGTAGCGGTAAATTCCAAACCTAAGATAGGCTTTAAGTAACTTATCGCTTTCATGGATGCAGGCGCATAATAGCGATGCGCCTCGTCCATACAAATTACAAGATCGTCGAACTTTGCAAGTACGTCGGCAAAGGAAGAACCGAGCGTTTCTTGATATTTATGGAACTTAAAGGTCGTATCCGTTTTGCTATTGAAAATTTTGCCGATATTAAAAATAAACAGTTGTATCTCGGATGTTTTTTCAATTTCAATTTCGCCTTGAACAAACCTTGCCGGATATCTAACGTAGTTTTCCCCGTCATACACCTTAGGTCTGCCCATTTCCGCTTCTAAGCCTTTGAATATGTACTTTGGGTGTGCAGGATTAGACTCTTTGCGCAACTTATCGTAAATTGTGTTGCCGGGCGCAAGGATGAAAAAGTGTTTGTACCCCTTTGTTTTATACAAGTAATAAATTGCCGCGCCCATCAAACGAGTTTTACCAATACCCGTTGCCATATCAAAGCAAAATGACGGAAATTTGAAATTGTCATCAACTTTTATGGTATGCTTGTCCTCACAATTTGCAGTAGCAATTGCTTCTATTTCATCAAGTGTGTTGCGCTTATAATCGCAGCTTGACGAAATAGCGTCAAGATACTGGAGAGCTTCCTTTTGCGGCTCTCTTAAACTCATTGCATATCCAATTTGATTAACGATATTATCCATCATTTTACCTCGCTTTCAAACGTGCATTTATCAAGCAAATCTTTCGGGATCTTTTTAACGACTATATTATCTGGGAGTCTAAGTCCAGACTGTATTTTCGTCCCATACACTAACAGCGATTGCCCTTCCCCAAGGTTTGCAAGCAAACTGTTAATATACTCGCCGTTGACAAACTCTTTTGTGATATGTATAAATCTTTGCTCACTCGACTTGCCTTGGAATTTTCCATCAGGCTTGTACTTAAATCCCTCTAATTTACAAATCGCCTCGCACATCATTTCAAAAGTGTATTCAGGGTTTATTTGTTTGATTGTCGGCAGTTTCGGATTAGGCACAAGCAAACTTGGTGCCAGTTCATAAAACTTGTATCCACCACCACCTTGCCAATTGACCGCTTTACTAATGCCACTTTGTTCGCCATTTATCACACCATCAATTCTTTTTTTTGAATGGGTATAGCAATGAGGCCCCAGTTCAATTCCTATCCATCGTCTATTCATCTTTTGCGCAACTGCAATGGTGGTCCCTGAACCCAAAAACGAATCGAGGACTAAGTCCCCATCGTTTGAGGCCATTTCAAAAATCCTTTTGATTTGACTTTCTGGCTTTTTACCTTTCTGAAATGTAACTCCTCCTTCACTTGCAATCCCTTGATAATTCATGTCATCCCATAAATTTGTCACCAGCTCCGCCGTTACACATTTGCCATCGATAATTCTTAATTTATCCTTATAAAAAAGAATTCTATTCCCGTTTAGCAGATAGATATTGGGGTATCCCTCTCTTTTTTGAAGAAAAAATTCGTTAGGATTTTTTTTGGACAGATCAATTAAATCTCTAGTTTCTTGCCCCACTGATTTGTAGTCTGGTTGAGCAAATCTGATTACTTGTGCTGGATATTTACTAATTATTTCATCTATGCTCAAATGCTTATTTGCCATCGCATCCTTCAATGAAATAATTTTCCATTTTTTGTAATCGTCTTCAATGTTTTCTAAAAATAAATTATATGCTTTATCATACTCTCTCTTTTTGTAAACAGGTTTATATTCCCATTCTTCTTTGTTCTTGGCGTATACTAAAAGCAAGTCGCAAATCTGAACTGGCGTAGGATTAATTGCTTTATGCCCACTAACTGAGCCCCTTTTTATTGTAACCTGAATAACATAATTATTTCGTCCAAATACCTCATCGCAAATCACTTTTAAATAATGACTTTCTTTTTCATCAATACTTATCCATATTGAACCATCATCCGATAACAAAGAGCGTAAAATAATCAATCTCTCCATCATCATGGAAAGCCAAATACTATGTTCTAATCCATCGTCATACCCCACCTCTTTACCATCAGCATCAATTCGTGCCCCCGTATTGTACGGTGGATCGATATAAATACACTTGATTTTTCCAGCATAGTCCTGCTCCAGAGCCTTCAACGCAATCAAGTTATCCCGTGTATAAGCATATTGCCAGTATCCTGATCTCCATAACTGAGTTCAGGATTTTCCACCAAAATTCTCGGTTCTATTTCTTTTTGTTCGTACTTACCAACCCAAGTAAGTTCCAACTTTCCGCTCTTTTGCATTATCGCGTCTCCTTAATCTCGCTATGTCGTTTTAAGAATAATTGCTTTTTCAAATCGCTTGATAATAACAATTTATAAAAATCACACTCGTTCTCGGTCGGATTTAAATCCAACACTTTTTGCTCCAACACTTTTTCAAAGCCTTGCCTATCTTTCTCCATTCTTAGATATAATTCTTCACATTGTTTCTTTCCGAAAACAATCGCTATACTTTTTATGTAATACGCTTTTGTCGTAGGATCTACGAAAGTTTTGTGTATTGATGCATTTAAGTCAATCAGTCCCATCGTATTAACCGCGCCTGCTCTTTGTCTCAACATATTAACCCTGATATTTTCCACATTCATATCATCTAAATATTTCAAAAACTTATAGAGCTGTCCTATTTGTTCCAGTTGTTGTTTTCGTTTAGACTCTTCTTTGGTACTATACAAATCCACAAAGATTGGTGGAACAGCAAAGATAAACGAAACCGCTACACCTATCCAATCAATTAGCTTTAATACATAGAGTACAACACATGCTACGAGCCATAAAAGCAGTATGACTCCATATATAATCATCTTTTTAGCCATGTTCGTCTCCTTAAAATTTTAGAACTATTTTGAAAAGCAATATCGGATTTGTTATCAAGTGCTTTTCAAACTCTTCTATTTCCTTTTGCACTTCTTCATTGATTTGCGATACCTTTTGATGATAGTTGTCCATCATCTTTTTTGCCTGTGCCAATTTTTCTTCAGCATTCTTTCGTATGTCAACTTTTTCATAAAAGTTGTTGCACTGTTTTGCTTGTTCTGTTAGTTCGGCTGCTTCGTCCGTTACCTCTTGGATGCTAATCATCAACTGCTCTTCTTGAACTTTTGCCCAGTTTTCAAGTTTGTGCCGCTGATATGCTATGTATTGCTGATTTTCGGCGTTATGCTTATCCATCATTTCTTTGAGTAGCTTATCATAAACACCGTTGACAATTTTTTGATCTTCTTCCGACAGTTTGTATGGATAAATGTCAGTATCGTCAATTTGTTCCAATGTCGGCAGTAAATCATCTTCATCAAAGTCAACATAATTTCCTTGATCGTCACACAAAAGCAGTACAGGGAAAAGCAGTTTAGAATTGTCGCACAATGCACCAACAAACAGCCAACCATGAGAACCTAAGACTTGTTCACCCCAATTTGGCGTTCTCCAAATATTCATTGGCGGAAGCCCTAGGTCTTCATCTTCCACATCGTTCCAATACTCCACTTGTTTTAAATATTTGTCAATGTCAAGTTTTATCGCATCAAGATCAGCGCATTTTTGTTCGCTCGTTTTTGTCACAAGTATATTTCTTAGCTCTCTTGCTTTCTTATTTCGTTTTGCGTCAAGCTTTCTGTCTAATTTATCAAATTCGCGCTTGATTTCCGCCGCCGTATCGCATTTTTGATAAATTGCCAAAATTTCTTGCTCAAAGTTAATGCCTGACTCCAATACTCCCAAAGCAATATCGGATGAGCCGAATACACCGTCGAACAATTCAAACTTTTTGGAAAGTATCTCGTACACTCTCATATCCGCTTGGTTACCGGTATTAAGCAGGTTTATCGCAACCACGTCATTTTTTTGTCCATAACGATGGCAACGGCCAATACGTTGCTCAATTTTCATCGGGTTCCAAGGAAGATCGTAGTTTATTACCGTGTTGCAAAATTGCAAATTCAAACCTTCGCTTCCGGCATCCGTCAAAATCAATATTTTTGCATTATGTTCAAAGTAGTCTACAATAGCATGCTTTCTTTCCACTGCTGGGCCATAATTCGTCTTGCCAAAATTTTTGACTTGATATGCTTTGTAAATTTCTCTTGTTCTTTCATCCGAGTTTTCTCCATTGAAAAGCACTATGTCCTCTTCACTTACTCCGCTTGCCATCAATTCATTTGCAACGTATCGTTGGGTCCTTTTGGACTCAGTAAATATAACAACTTTTTGCGCTATTCCTTTTTCGAGTTGCATATCAAAAGCCGCCTCAATTGCTTGTTTTAAGGCTTTTACTTTCGCGTTTGTCTTTATTTTTTCAGCATTCTCGATAATTGCTTTTACTTCGTCGATTTCTTCTTGTATTCTTTGCTTTTGAAAGACTGTTTCCGCATCTTCTTCAGGTTCTGCTTCTTCATCATAGTCATCGTCAAGATAATTCCAAAAAAGTTCAAACCCTTCTTGTGCATCTTTCGACTTTGTTCCTTCCAGCAGTTTTTGCAATCTATCCAAGATTACTTCGAAGGTTTCAATAAGAGCAAAACTCGATGACGCTAGCAACTTACGAATAACAAGAGTCAGTAAATTCCTATTTGCCGTCGGCAACGAATATAAATAATCACGCTTCAAGAAATTGTTTACACGCATATACAACGCAGCTTCGTCATAGCTTAACTCAAAATCAAACGTTCGACTAACGCGATTGGCAAATTGCATGTATTTGCTAACGTCTTTTCTTAGCGTTCTATATAGTACTGGGGCAAGATTTTGCTTTAACTCCGCGTAGTTATTATCTTCTTTATACTGCTTATTAAAGGCTTTCTCCGTACCGAAAATTCTTGGATCTATAAAGGAGACCAACCCGTGCAAGTCGTTTAAACTGTTTTGTAACGGCGTTGCTGTCAATAGTATTTTAGGGATATTATGCGTTTGTTCGTAAAGCCTTTTAGCTCTTTTTGTTCCGTGAAAAATGTTGCGCATATTATGAGCTTCATCAATCACAACAAAATCCCACTTTACAGTAGGGTACTGTTTCATCAGTTTTGACGAAAAATCGTATGATGTAAGCGCAATACTCACTTTTTGAGAATCTTTCAGCCAATAATCGACTATCCCTAAGGGATCATAATTAATGGCTTGTCTATCCAATATCTTTATAGTTTCTTCGGGAAAGCCAAACTTCTCAAACAATTCAACTTCCCACTGTTTCCTTAGCGATGCAGGCAAAGAAATTAATATCTTTTTCGCACCAGTTTTAATTACATATTTGATTACGAGACCAGCCTCAATAGTTTTACCAAGACCAACCTCGTCAGCTAAAATGATACCACCCGTTTTCAAAGCTTTTACGGCAACACAAAAGGCATCCACTTGGTGTGGATTTATATCTATTGACGTATCTAAAAGACAACTATATGGGTTTTCATCTAGTTGCTGTCTTTTGTACTTACCATACTGCTGAATCAACAGGTTGTTCATCTGTATTTCCCTCTTATTGGTTCTCTATTTGTTCCCTTATCTTTTCTGCTATCGCCTTTGCCATTAGTGGCGGTACTGCATTCCCTATTTGCGTAAAAGCCGCAGTTCTGCTTCCTTCAAAATAGTAGTTATCTGGGAAGGACTGAATTCTTGCTGCTTCTCTAACAGTTATCGAACGGTTCTGATTTTTATCCGGATGAATAAAATAATGCCCGTCCTTAGATATGTGTGCCATCATGGTGTGACAAGCCGGCATATCCCACTCAACAATCTTAAATCTATCTAAAAATGACGTAACATTTTTATGTGTTTTTAGTTCCGTGGGTAAATCCACATACTTTAATCTCTTGTGTCCATCGTTCCAAGCATCAATAACTTTGTTATAGATTTCTTTATCTCGCGTAATATGCGGACGGGCAATGTGATATGTTAAGATATCGCTTTTGCTTCTGATCCCAAACTCAGTAAGGTATCTCGACGGTTTGGCGGCATATTCTTTTCCTTCCTCACCCGCTTGTATACTTGGAAGGTCTTCTAGCAAATCGTTAACTATAAAGTTATGAGGAACATCTTCGAATTGCGGATAAAAGTACTCGCCGTCGTATTCTGCCTTCCATCCAATAATAATAATTCTCCTTCTGTTTTGCAACACACCGAAGTTTTTTGCATTTAATTCTCTGTAATCAAGTTTATATCCTACATGTGCCAAGTATTTTTTTAGGTTGGCAAAATGCTTTCCATTTTTAGCCGTAAGCAATCCAGGAACATTTTCGAAAACAAACATCTTTGGCTGATACCGCTTTAAGAACTTGCAATACTGTTTGTACAAATAGTTTCTTTCATCGCCATCCATGTTGTCTTCTTTTACCGCCCTTCCAACAAGCGAATATGCCTGACATGGCGGTCCACCAATGATTACATCGACCGACTTCTCACCAATAAGATTGTCGACCTTCTCAAAAACCTTTCTTATTGTTTCATCGGACATTTTCTCATTGATAACGGATTCTAACAATTCCTGCGGCACTAGACTGTATAGCTCTTCCCTTGTAATCTTTCCTTGTAAGTATTTATTGTAGTAACGCAATTTATTGTTATCCTTAAGATAGTGATAACAGAGACGCGTTTTTAAGGTCAAACAAGCATCTTCATTCATTTCAACATGAGCGAGCGGAGAAAATCCATTTTGTAAAAATCCTTCTGATAATCCTCCCGCTCCAGCAAATAAATCTATATAGTTCATCTTGGTATGCTCCATTATTAAAGAATTGCCTTTAATCTTTTTTTATCTCTATGATATCATCGAATTCACAATCCAGCACTTTACAAATTCGGAGCATTACATCCATAGAAACCGTCTCGTTTTTACTCATCTTTGCCATAGTTGAAGATGACATTTCCGCTTTTATCCGTAACGCATTTTTTGTCATTTTTTTATCTATGAGTTTTTTCCATAATTTGTCGTAACTTATCGTCATAAGATTTCCTCTAATTCTTTTTTTACATTATATCATAAATAAAAAAATAAATCAATTCGATATTCGATAAATCAAAGAAAAACTTTAATTATCGGACACATTATTCTGATTGATTTCGTTTATAAACTTGCGTCAACGATTGAATATACTCGACTACTTTTTCCACAACTTCATTCGGACCGACCACTTGCAGTTTGTCTCCGAACGACAAGCACCATCCGTAGAATGCTGGACTTAGTTGTACAGAAGTCGCAAACCTCACCGCATTTTCACTTTCAGGTGCAAGTTTGACTGCATCTCCAAAAACATCAAAAATTACGTCGAGCAAACTCTTATCCGCAACAAACTCCACTTTTTGTTCTTCGCCTTGGAACATTCCAAACAAGGTCTTTTTGTGCCTTTTCAAATCAATCGGCTCGCCTTTATATACGTCTATAGGTTGATTAACAACCATTTCAACGTGATCCATTCGGTCTATGCGATAATGAACCACACCCTCGTATTTACCGTAATAGCATATAAGGTAGTAGTTGTCATCGTCATAAATCGTGGCAAGCGGGTTGACGAAGTATCTCTTCCCGTTTCGTCTGTAAACCCGCTCATGCTTTGAGTTGAAGTCGAAGTATTCAAACGACACTTTCTTGTTATTCTCTATCGCCAAGTTGATTTCGCTTATCGAATAAAAGATGCTTTCGTTTGCGCTCTTTGTCATATTGAATTTTACGATATTACTCCGCAAGAGTTCCGCACGGTGGCTACCGCCAAGGTCGGCTATTTTATCTAATAGGACCTCGGTTTTGCTCGGTGTAATAAAACTCGATGCCTGCACTGCGTCCATAAGAATGCGAAGTTCCGGGACGTCAAAGCTGCGGTCCACCACACAATACTTGTTCGGCTTGCCGGGGTTCTTCTCGCACAATACTTCGTACCCAAAATCATTGAGAACGTCAATATCTCCGTATAGCGTTCGTCTGTCGCACTCTATGCCCATAGCAGCAAGTTTGGACAGTATTTTCGTGGACTCTATGTAATGGTCTTCGTCCGAATCTTGGCGCAGCATCTCAAGGATTTTTATGAGTTTTATTTTGTACGCTTTCTCTTGCTTCATCGACCGACTCCTATACCTCTCCCATTTTAATTAACCATATTATAGCATAAATCTATACGAATGTAAAGAGCGAGGTGTACAAATTAAGCGACACCGTAATTTCAGTTCTTTGTTTTCAGTTTTCGTTCTATTCTATCATGGTTCAAGTCCTGCTGAACGGTGCTTATAGTCCGACAGACTTCAAGTGTGAAATCACGCTTTTTTGGGCATAAAAAAAGACCGGGCAACGGGTTCTCCGTTACTCGGTCTAATGATTTTCTATGAAATTGCTCAAAAAGGGGCGAAAATGCCCCTAAAAATGCAAAAATGATGGTCTATAAGAAAAGACTTATAGACCATCACACTTGGCGATACGGTTAGGACTTTAATCTATAATGTTGTAATGCCTAATCTCCTTTGTTTAACTTCTCACAGTTCTAATTTCTGTATAACTTCATTTACCGCCTGTCCCAGTAATGAAAATGAAGCAGGTCTATCATCTTGATTTGTGTATTGATATTTTCCTTTTTTAACTTTATATTTATCACGTAACAACGCCCACGCTTCTTGAGTTTTCACTTTTTTATACCGTTCGTTAAAATCTCCACAATCAGGTAACGGTACATAATGATAATCATCTTGTCTGCCTTGCTTTTCATTCTTCAAAATTACATATTGTCCGCATTCATTTAATCGTAAAATTGCTATATCATACGAATAATCAACTTTTGTATTAACTATTTTCTTCATCGTAAGCACATGTGTAGAATCTTCGCAATCTGTCAAGGCTATTCCGAGTTCTTTCTTTGCTTTATTTAAATAATTTCGAAACAATTCTTTCATAGCTTTGGCATCTTTTAAGTATTTATCTGGAATACGATCGAACCGTAATTGGTAATCCATATCAAAGCCTTCGTTCCCAACCAAGACTAAATTGCGTTTTGTACTACCGACAAGGGATTCATTAAACACCCATTTCTTTTTACCGAAATCTTTCTGCAAATATTCTCTCACTTTCGGCAATAATCTTTTCTCAAAATCTTCTCGCGCTGAAGTTTTATTTTTGTCTTTCTTATGTAAATATTCCATTATAATATAAATCTCCCGTCTTTGAACTTGTGTAAACAAATTATATTATCATACGGTTTTTTCATAATATCTCCATCAGGATAATTGCTTTTGTTAATTGCCTGCGTTAAACCGCCGCTAATGCGACCATCAACTGACGAACCTTCACGAAGCTCTAATGTTGGCAATAATCTATACAACGCTTCTACGCCTTTTTCAAGTGTTTTTATTTCTTTTTCTATGTCTTGTCGATCCGTAAAACAAGATAACAGTAACATGCTATGATGCATTACTTTGTTTCTCAATAATTCCCGAACTTCTTTAATATCCGATTGAATCAAGCCATACTTTTCGGCAAGTTTGAACTTTTGAAAGACTTTCTCAATCAGTCCAAAATCAAAATTCTTTGCGTAAGAGTAATAATATAAATTCGATTCTTCATTTCGCTCCTCTACAGTTCTTGTCCTTAAATCACTAATATTAAGTTTAATTTTAGTACTGTCTTGGGGACGATTATCTATTTCTAATTCTTCAAATATAATATTGCGCAGATATTCTTCCGCCGCAGCAAGATAAATATATAGTTTATCCCTTATTCCCTTATCGTAGCGAATCAAATTTGAAAATTGTTTATATTTGATTTCTTTAACATTAGGCATCCAATTAGCTAACGCATCATAAACTTGCTTATAAAGATATATTCCTCTCGTTTCCATATACTTTCTGCACGTTTCTTCTTCGCCGCTTTCAAAAGTCATTAGAGGAAATATCCTTTTGAAATCTAAATCGTTAAACAATATTTTTACCTCTTCGCATTTTTTATTATTATACCAAATTATTCGTCAAAAATCAACATATTCAAGTTCAACTCCCCGTGGACGCCTACCCTGTTTTCGGCTTAAAAAGACGCTCCTTTTTGTTCGTCATTGACAACGTCGAAACTCGACTGTTTTGCAAAGAGAGTGCGTTTTTACGCACTCTCTTTGCTTTTTGTCGGTTTCTCCTCCTCCCCGAAAGCTCGCTTTCGGGGTTCCTCTTTTTTACAAGCCCTTTTTGCTTGTTTGGCTTTTTTGTTGCGTAGGACTCACAAAAAAACCAAACGTCGCTTTGGGGGCTGTTTGGCAGACTTCTTTTTACGGGATGTTGAATTTTGTGACGCTTCGGGAGCTTTCCTCCCTCGCTGCTCCGTCGCTGCCGCTCCTTGCAAGTCCCGTCGCCTCGACCAACGTCGAAACTCGACTGTTTTGCAAAGAGAGTGCGTTTTTACGCACTCTCTTTGCTTCGTTAAATTCCTGCATTATTTTATTTCTTCGAAGACAACGACATTATCAAAAGGCGTGACAAATGACGATTTTGAAACGCTTTCTCCCGAAACTGACAAAACATAGCTTTCATGATTACATTTGAGCAAAAATGTCCTGCACGGCGACGAAAGCGCGCCTGTAAAAAACGGTCTGAAAATTTTTTCTCCTTTACGCTTAAATTCGCTTTCTTTCCTCGTCCACAAGGCGCACACTCGCTCCGAAAAAGCACGCTCTTTTGCAAAAAAAGATTTTTCGCTCTCTGTTGCAATTCTGTTTGCAAGCGACTTTCCGAATTTTTTTTCATTGAAAAATTCAATATCCAAGCCTACCGAGCTGTCAGACACCGCCGCCGCGACAACATTGCCGCTGTGCGACAACGAAATATAAATCTTATCCGACTGCCATTTTCCGTTTTCATCTTTCCTTAGGTTCAAGCTATTTAAATCCATGCCCGACAAATCACCGACGGCAAGCTCCAAAAGCTTCCATACATAAAGCTTTTGCCTGCGGACATTTTCGTTTGTGCAGGCCTCGATTTCCTCCGCTCTCGGTGCGAATGATATATTTTGACTCCCACATTCAAAGGGATAAGACGACACATAAATATTTAAAAAAGCTTTTTTTTGTACCATTTCATCGATAATATAACAAAATTATACGTTGTAAAATATCAAAGACAAGAAAAAACCAACGAATTGGGGCGCGCTTGGCTTGCCGGCGCCGAAGGCGGGACTTGCAAGGAGCGCAGCGACGGAACAGCGAAAACCCCTTTTCGCGTCACATTATTTCTTTTCCAAACTGTCTGTACGGCAGACAAGCAATGCCTTTGGCGTTGCTTTGGTTTTTGCTTGCTTTAAAGGCAAGAAAAAAACCAAACGAGCCGGGGCGCGCTTGGCTGCTGGTGCCGAAGGCGGGACTTGAACCCGCACGTTGTTGCCAACAACGGATTTTGAGTCCGTCGCGTCTGCCATTCCACCACTTCGGCAATTTTTACCGTAAAATAATATCACAAATTTCAGAGCTTGTAAACTGTTTAACTTAAAAAAAACGATTTAAATGTTTTACGACAAAATTTTTTTCCATAAAAGAAAAAATGATTTCAAACCGCTCGACATTGCACTTTAAAAGTCTAAACTAAAAACGGAGAGGACGACTCAAAAAAATAAAAAGGAGCAACAACATGAAAATCAAAAACAGAATTACAAGGATTATAGAAGAAGAAAAGCTTTTGTCGGGCGACGACACATTTGACGACATTTTGCGCAGGCTCAAAAGCAATCCCGCTTATCTGCCGTCTTTAAGCACTGTGGTAAAAATCGCGGAAAAATACGATTTGTCGGCTGATTTTGTCCTCGGATTGACGGACTCTCCGACTCCGCTGTTAAACAAACTCGACACGGATTTTGTGTCTGTAAATCTGAAAAAATTTGCGCAGACATTTCCCACAAAATTTTATCTGCTCAAAAAGCTCGGATTGACGAAAGACTTTCCGTCCTTTTCCAATTGGCTCAAAGGCAAAAATTTGCCCGACATTTGCGGCTTTGTCAGGCTTGCGGAAAAATTGAACGTTTCCGCTTGCGAGCTTCTTAAAAGCGACTGATTTCAAAAAAATTTCCCGCTTGTTGCGGAGCGGGAAATTAACTGATTTCAACTATATGCTTTTATCGCCATACGGAAACGCGGCTCAAAAACTCACACGGCGGCGCAGGTACTTTCGGCGTCTTCGGGCGGGTTTAGCTCCGCATCGTATTTTTCGATATAACTCTTGCGCAGACACTTTGTGAAAGCATAAAACAAAACGGCGACAACCGTGCCGAGCACCCAGCCGATTGCCCATGCCCAACCCACGCCGGCAAAGCCCATAAACGGCGTAAGAACATAAACCAGCCCCACACGGAAAATAAGGTCGGAAAAGGTGCTTACCATAAAGCCCACGTTTCCGTTGCACCCGCGCACCGTCGCGTCGGCGTTAACTTTTACATTGACCACAAGATAAAAAGGCGCCACTATGCGAATATATTGGGCAGCCGACGACATGGCAAGCTCAACGTCCTCTCCCTGTGCCATAAACAAATTTATAAGCGGCTCGGTAAAAATAAGACACGCCGCGACAAACAGCGAAGCAATAACGGAAGAAATGACAAGCGACGAGCCGAAGCCCCGCTTTATCCGTTTGAACTTGTGCGCGCCGTAATTCTGCGACACGAAATTCGTAAGACCGCTTGCGCAGGTGCATATGCACGTGGTGCAGAAAACGACAAGCTTGCTGCCGGCGGTAAAACCCGACGTTATGCCGATGCCTTGCACTTGCGCAAGCTCGTTTATACGCACCTGCAAAATCAGATTGCCTACGGACACAAAGCTGTTTTGCAAAACTATCGGAAGAGAAAGCAGCAGCAAAAGTTTGAGCAAGCCGAAAGAATAGACCTTTTTGCTTTCATCCGATTTGAATTTGGACGCGCGCAAAAAGACAAAAATCAAAGTCAGAACGCAAGCGACTCCCTGCGCGATAAAGGTTGCCCAGGCTACGCCTCTGACACCCGAATCCTGCACCATAAAATAATCCAGCACAATGTTTGCGACGGATGAAAACACAAGGAATATAAACGGCGTTCTGCTGTCACCCAGCGCGGAAAAAATACCCGTGCCGAGATTGTAAAGCATGAGAAACGGCAGTCCGAAGTAATAGATATTGAGATAATCTATGCTTTCGCTAAGCGCTTCCTGCGGAGTTTTCAGAGCGGTCAGGATGAGGCGGCAGGTGGCAACTCCCGCCGTCGCAAGCAAAACGCTCAGTATCGCAAAAGAAATAAGCGCCGTGTAAATGGTCGTTTTTGTTTTGCCGTTTTGCCTTGCCCCGAAATATCTTGAAACAAGCACGGCGCAGCCTGCGTTTGCCCCCAAAGAAACAGCCATAAGTATGTTTACTATGGCGTTGGAGGCTCCGATAGCGGTCAACGCCGTCTGTCCTGCAAACCGCCCCGCGATAATCGTATCCGCCAAAGTGTACAGCTGCTGAAAAACGGCGCTGCCGAACAAAGGCAATATGTATTTTAAAAGCACTTTCCAAGGCTTTCCGACAGTCAAATCGGTGTTCATTCAAAATCCCTCAGCATTTCCGCCCCCTGTCCTTTCGGCAAAAAGCGGCAATTTTTTTTGACCGATAAATTATAATACTTTACGCTTGCGAATGCAATAAATATAAATAATTTTTCCGCATCGGGAGATAAAAAAACGGCGCAGATTTTTTAACCGCGCCGTGAAATTTACAATAAACCGTGCAATTCAAGCAAAAGCTCCTCCGTCTGAGACCAGCCGAGACAGGCGTCTGTTCTCGAACAACCGAAAACGCCGCCCTCGCAGCGTCCCTCTTTGAGATAACTTTCCAGCATAATACCTCCGCACAAAGGATTTTTAATGGCGTTTATCGCGTTTTCAGTCTGACGCAGATAATTTTTACCGCTGTTTGCGTGACTGCAATCAATCATGATAAACTTATTCAACTTGTTTTCTTTAAGAATCCGAGCAAATTCACCGACGCTTGCGCCGTCGTTGTTTGGACGCATAACGCCCGAGCTGTCGGAAAAGCCCCTCAAAACACCGTGACACAGCGCGCCGTCTGAAACCACCTCCCGTCCCCCGTCGAAAAAGCGGCGTTTCATGGCGATTGCCTGCAATGAAAACGCAAGAAGAGAGAGATTTCCCGCAAGGTTGTTTTTGACGCCTACGGCAACGTCGAGTCCGGAAGCAAGCCCTCTGAAAAAAGGGCTGTCGCACTGCCTCGCGCCTATAAAACAGTAAGAAACAATATCTCCGAAAAACTCAATCTGTTCTGCGAAAAGCAGCTCGTCCGCAACGGGAAGCCCCGTGCGTTCCAAAACCTCGACAAACATTTTTCGGCATAAAAAAACGTTGTCGGAAAGAGAGCCGCCCTCCTTCGCATCCATAAGCAAGCCCTGATAATCTTCTCCGTGCGTTCTTGCTTTTGCCACGTACAGCCTCGGCGCCAAAAACAGCTTGTCTTTGACTTTGTCGGCAACGCTTTTGAGTCTGACGCAATATTCGACGGCAGCCTCCGGATTGTCCGCGGAGCAGGGACCGCATACCACAAGCTTTCTATTGTCTTTTCCGACTACTATGTCTTTTATCGTTTTGTCGTTGTCAAGCTTTGTTTTTTTTGCGGCGTCGGACAACGGAACGGCGCTCAAAAGCGTTTCCCTTGAAGGAGCGGAACGTAAAACCGTCAACATTTATTTAAACGCCTCTGAAATTTCTTTCGCCAATCCCTGCGGCACGTACAAAGACACGTCCTTTTTGCATTTTATCAGCTCTCTGACAAACGTGGACGATAAATGAATATATTTTTCGTCCGCAGGCAGAAGCAAAGTTTCGATTCCGCACAGACGTTTGTTGAAATACGCCATATCCGCTTCAAAACAGAAATCCGAAGCGTTTCTCACCGATTTGATGATGCAGTCGGCGCCAACCTGCACGCAAAAATCCGCCAAAGCTCCCGCAAAGCTTTCCACTCTGACGTTGTTCAAATGACTTACCGCCTGTTTGAGCCAACGCTCGCGCGCGCTGACGGGCACAAGCAACGGCTTTTCGGGATTGTATCCGACTACGGCGAAAACCTCGTCGCAAAGTCGGGACGCGCGCGTAATTATGTCAACGTGTCCGTTTGTAACCGGTTGAAAAGAACCCATAAACACCGCTTTCATTTTTCCTTTTCCTCCCTGTCTGAAATCTCTTTCTTTAAGCCTTCATCGCATAGTCCGCTTTCAAAGCGATAAAAGCTGAATTGACATTTACCCATTTTCTTTTCTCTGTATTTTGACAAGCCGCCTACTTTATCGGGCAGCTTGTCCTCCGGACTGTGCTCGCACACCGCGATTGCCCCGTCGTTGAGCCTGTCCGAATCGACCAGCGCTTTGAGAGCGCGGTAATATAGATTCTGCTTGTAAGGCGGGTCGATAAACACCAAATCGAATTTTTCTCCGAGCTGCGCCGCCGCCGTCTCGAAAGGAGCCGTCAAAACGGGCGCATCGCATCCGACCTTGTTGCAGTTTCGTTTTATCGTTTCGGTAGCGCGCCTGTCTATATCCGCAAAGACGATTCTTTTCGCGCCGCGGCTGTACGCTTCCAACCCCAAAGAACCGCTGCCCGCAAACAAATCCAGAACGGCGGCGTCGGGAACCTCCGTTTGAAGTATATTGAACAAAGTTTCTTTCGTCCTGTCCAAAGTGGGACGCATATCCGTGCATGGTGTTTCCAGCTTCCGCCCCTTGCACTTTCCTGCAATAATTCTCATATTACCTCTTTTGATTTTTTCAGTATTTGTCAATGCAAAAAGTCTTTTTGGGACTCAGAAGCGGGCAGTCCGCGCCTCCTTGTCCGAAAATCCACAAAGTAAGCTCCTCTATGCCAAGACGCGGCAGTCCGTCGTGCGCGGGTACTTTCTCCACCGTTCCGTTTCCGCCGCATACCGTAAGCTTGTACGCCCCGTCGTTCAACGGGAAAAAATCGTCGCGCAGCAGAAAAGAAAGCTCTCCGTCCCTGTCGTAGCGTATGTTTTCCAACGCGCCCTTTACGTCTATCAGCCTTGTCATGGCATATTCCTCCGCAGCGCCGTCGAAGTCGGGGCACGTTTTTCCGTTTAGCTCCTCTACTCCGTCAAGAACCTCCGTGTTTCCGCACGCCTCCTCTATTTCTCCCGTCAAAGGCGAAAAAACAACGTATGCTTCAAGTCTGTTTCTTTTCACCGTGTAAGCGGTAAGATTGTCTACCGACCACCTTTCAAGCAATTCCTCATAGGTGTCCGCCTGTCTCACGATGTAACCTTGCCTGCCCGCGCAAAAGCGATTGTAAATTTTCAGCATATTCAAAGGCGTGCAGGGCATAATCTCCGTTTCGTCGTCCTTTTTGTATTTTATTTCTTTCCTCGATATTTTCGTATAAGTCACGAAACCGTATTTGCGATAATACGCATGACTGAAAGGATAAAGCGCGACGAACGTTTTGCCCTCGTTATAAAGCCGCTCGAATGCGGAGCGCATAACTGTTTCCAACAGGCGCATGCCTCTGAGTTCTCTGACCGTTGCGGCGGCTACAACAAACGGCATCTCAAACAGCTCCCCTCTCAAAAAAATTCTTCTGTCCAACAGGTGCAGCGCAGAAACCGTTTTTCCGTCGCGTATTAAAGCGACAACCTTGTCGGGAGAGGTCAGCTTTCGGAAAAAATAATCCACAAAGGCTTCCGAATCGTCAAAGCTCTGAGTGTAAAGCCGTCTCAATTCGAGGTTTTTGTCCATAATAAACACCGTTAGAGATTATTATACCACAATTCACTCGGGAATACAAATTAAATTGCATTGAACGCAAATCTGTGATAGAATAAGCGCGGAGAAAAAATATGAAACGATTCAGATACATTCTGCCAAAAAAATTCAAGACAGCCGCATGGATAGTGCTTGCTGTCTGGACGGTTATGATTTTTTACACGCTTTCGCGGCTTTTCAACCTGTTCGGTTTAAAGCCCTCCGCTCTCTGGCTTGAATACGTCACGCTTGCTCTTTCCGTTCTGCTGGTGGCGTTTATGATTGCCGCCTTAAACGTAAGCTATGTCGTAAACTCAAAAAATATCCGTCTTAATTTATTCTTTTTCGATATTCTCAAGGGAAAAATACTTATCGAAAACGCGAGGCAAATCGTGCTTGACAAAAAATACAACAGACTTTATATCCTTACGCAAGAGAACTCGGAGCAGCCCGTCGTCACGCATATCAACATTGCGCAGCAGGACTTTACACTCTTTATCGACTGCATAAAAAAACTTAACGGAAACGTAATTTATACCGAAACGGAAGAAAATTAAAAATCCGGCGTTTGCCGGATTTTTCTTTTTTTCTCTAAAACGATTGCTTTCTGTTTTCAAGCTTGGACAAGGTTTTTTTCATGAATTTCTCGTCGTTGATTATGCACCGCTTGTGCGTCCCCTCGCCAATAAGCCCCGTTTCGTCGAAAGCCCTTACTTCAAACGTATACATATTGCCGTCGACGGAAACCAACTCGCATTCGGCTTTTACACGCATCCCCACAGGAGTGGCGGATACATGTCTTACGTTAAGCTCCGCGCCTACCGTACCGTATCCCTCGCTCAGATAAGGCTGCACCGAATGCTGACAGACGCCCTCCATAAACGCAATCATGGCAGGAGTTGAAAGCACGGGCAACAGACCGCTTCCGAGACTTGCCGCGGTGAGATTTTCCGTCACTTCGAATTGCTCGGTGTTTTTTAATCCTTTTTCTATATTCATATTTAACCTCTCGATTTCGATTAATTTTAAATAAAAAATTCCGAATTGTCAAGTCGATTTTTCTTATCGCACTTGTATTAAAAAACAAAATTTTGTTAATAATTTTATATAAAAATGCTTGCAAATTTTTTGCCGTGTGCTATAATACTTGCAATCGGAGGTAAAAATGAAAAAATCAATGTACAGCCTCATGTTGTCGGAGCAGGTTGTCGAAGCAATAGACCGACTTGCTTTGGAGCAAAACACAAATCGTTCCAGGCTCATCAACGAGATACTTGCGGATTATCTCTCTTTGGTGACGCCTGAAAAGCACATTGCGGACGTTTTCAGAAGCATAGAAAGTTTTTTCGACAGAACGGAGCTGATTGCCGCGCACGCGATGAACGACAATACCCTGTCCTTAAAAAGCTCCCTTGTATACAGATACCGCCCCACAATACGTTATGAGGTGGAGCTGTTCCGCACTCCCGAACGCAATATAGGTCAGCTCAAAGTAAACTTCCGCACTCAATCGCCCGACCTTATCGTTGGACTGACGGAATTTTTCAGACTGTGGGCGAGGTTGGAAAATACCTACGTTTTAAAGCTGTTTCCGGAAAACGCATTGAATTATACGCTTGACGAAACGCGGTTTACCAGAAGTCTGTCCGTGCCCGTCAACGCGCGTTACGACGCCGACGACTGTGCAAACGCCATTTCTTCCTACATCAAAGTTTTCGACGCCATGCTTAAAAAGCACTTGTCGGGAGCTTATTCCGATTTGACGGCTATGGAAAACGACTATCTTGCATATCTCAACAGCGGCGCATTGATAATCTGAATTAAAGGAGGTACACTATGAACGCTCAAAAACTTACGCAAAAAGCGCTTGAAGCAATCCAGACTGCGCAAAACATCGCAATAGAAAATCAAAACATACAAATTCTTCCCGAACATCTTTTTTACGCACTGCTTGACGGCGAGGACGGACTCGTAAACAATCTTTTCCGCAAAATGGGCAAAAATCCCGACGCTTTGCTTGCGGAAACCGACACTTTGATAAGAAAGCTTCCCGCCGTGTCGGGCAGCGGCAGAGAACCTGACAAGGTTTATATCAGTCCCCTTACGGACAAAATTCTGACTGCCGCAGAAAAGCTCGCGGCAGGCATGAAGGACGACTATGTGTCCGTCGAGCATATAATGCTGTGTATTTTCGACTATGCCGAGGGTGCACTTAAAGATATTTTCCGTGCGCACGGCATAACCAAAGACGGATTTTTGAAGGAATTGAAAAAGGTGAAAACAGACAGAATAACCAGCGACAATCCCGAAACCACATACGACGCGCTCAACAAATACGGCTTCGACCTCGTTGAGCGTGCGCGCTCCAACAAGCTCGACCCCGTTATCGGCCGCGACGGAGAAATCCGCAACGTCATAAGAATCCTTTCCCGCAAAACAAAAAACAACCCCGTACTCATAGGAGAGCCGGGCGTGGGCAAAACGGCGATTGCCGAAGGTCTTGCGCTGAGAATAGTACGCGGAGACGTTCCCGAAGGGCTGAAAGACAAAACAATTTTCGCGTTGGATATGGGTGCGCTTATTGCGGGAGCCAAATTTAGAGGCGAGTTTGAAGAACGCCTGAAAGCCGTCCTCAACGAAATCAAAAAAAGCCAAGGCAAAATCATTCTTTTTATAGACGAGCTTCACACTATCGTCGGCGCAGGCAAGAGCGACGGCGCAATGGACGCGGGAAATCTTCTCAAACCCCTGCTCGCGCGCGGAGAGCTGCACTGCATAGGCGCTACCACTCTTGACGAATATCGCAAATACATCGAAAAGGACGCCGCGCTTGAACGCCGCTTTCAGCCCGTCACGGTTGACGAGCCGAATGTCGAGGACACCGTTTCCATACTGCGCGGCTTGAAGGAGCGCTACGAAATTTTCCACGGCGTGTCCATACACGACCAGGCGCTGATTGCGGCAGCCACCCTTTCAAACCGTTATATAACCGACCGCTTTCTCCCCGACAAGGCAATCGACCTGGTGGACGAGGCGTGCGCGATGATAAGAACCGAAATCGATTCCATGCCGCAGGAAATGGATGAAATTTCCAGACGCATAATGCAGCTTGAAATAGAAGAAACCGCACTCAAAAAGGAGACGGACGAACTGTCGCGAAACAGACTTGAAGACATTCAGAAAGAGCTTTCCGACCTGAGAGAAAAATTCCGCGCCATGAAAGCGCAGTGGGAAAACGAAAAGAAGAGCATAAACGAGGTTTCCGACATCAAAGCGGAAATAGAAAAAACCAACGCCGAAATAGAGGCGGCTCAACGCAAAGCCGATTACGAGCTTGCCGCAAAGCTGCGTTACAGCAAACTGCCGGAGCTTAACGCAAAGCTCGCGCAGGCGCAGCAAAACAGCGAAAGCAAGCATACCACGCTTTTGCGCGATACGGTAACGGAAGAAGAAATAGCCAAGGTGGTTTCCCGCTGGACGGGTATCCCTCTTTCAAAACTCATGGAGGGAGAAAGAGAAAAAATCCTCCACCTCGACGACGTTCTCCACAAGCGCGTCATAGGACAGGACGAGGCAGTAACCAAGGTCAGCGAGGCCATCATGCGTTCACGCGCAGGCATTGCGGACCCCAACCGACCGATAGGCTCCTTTATGTTTCTCGGTCCGACGGGAGTCGGCAAGACGGAGCTTGCAAAGGCGCTTGCAGAGTGTCTTTTCGACGACGAACACAATCTGATAAGAATAGATATGTCCGAATATATGGAGAAGTTTTCCGTCTCCCGTCTTGTAGGCGCGCCTCCCGGATATGTGGGCTATGAAGAAGGCGGTCAATTGACCGAAGCGGTAAGGCGCAAGCCCTACTCCGTCGTGCTGTTCGACGAAATAGAAAAGGCTCATCCGGACGTTTTCAATATTTTGCTTCAAGTCCTCGACGACGGCAGAATAACGGATTCTCAGGGACGCACGGTGGACTTCAAAAACACAATACTGATTTTGACCTCCAATCTCGGCTCCTCTTATATACTCGAAGGCATAGACGAAAAGACGGGAGAAATAAAGGAGGACGCCCGTTTTGAAGTGGAAAGACTTTTAAAAACAAGCTTCCGCCCCGAATTTTTGAACAGACTTGACGAAATCATCTTCTACAAGCCTTTGACTAAGGAAAACATAACGGGAATTATTGACATACTGATTTCCTCCCTGTCCAAGCGTCTTGCGGAAAAGCAGCTGAAACTGTCTGTTACCGACCGCGCCAAGGATTTCATTATCGAACACGGCTACGACCCCGTTTACGGCGCAAGACCGCTCAAAAGATATATTCAAAGCAAGGTGGAAACGCTGCTCGCGCGCGTAATGCTGAGCGGAGAGCTGAAACCCAACAGCACGCTTATAACGGACGCGGAAAACGGCGAACTCTCGGTAAGAGTCGAAAAATAAAAAAATACCAACAAAAAACGGCTTTTTAAGCCGTTTTTTCTTTTTTCGATATATTATATCTGAAATAATAGTATGCGGATGTCGGAAATATTATCTTACGACTTTTTTCCCGAACAGCAATCTGAACAACGGACAAAGAAATTTAGGCAATCTGAAACAACAAATTCTCATAGACATCCCCCTTTTCTTGGAATTATTACATTATATGTCCTTTGAGCTTTTTTTGTTACACGCCGCGCAATTTTTTTATTGTTTGCGCCATATCGTGCGACTTGAACACCGCGCTGCCCGCAACAAGACAGTCCGCCCCCGCCTGCACCGCGGAAGCCGCGTTTTTTTCCGATATACCGCCGTCAACCTGTATTCTTATGTTGCGTGTCCCCGCCAATTTTCTTGCAAGGCGTATTTTGTCCAATGCGCAGGGCATAAAGCTCTGCCCGCCGAAGCCGGGTTCCACGCTCATAACCAATATCATATCCAAACCGTCGATAAACGGCGCGACGGCGTCGACGGGAGTTGCGGGCTTCAACGCAAGCCCTGCCTTTGCGCCGGCCTTTTTTATCGCCGCTATTGTTTGCGCAACGCTTTGCGCGGCTTCGACATGAAACGTAACTATATCCGCGCCGCACCTGACAAATTCCTCTACGTACCTTATAGGCTCGGTTATCATGAGGTGTACGTCAGTCACAAGGTCTGTCAGTCCCGATATGTCCGAAACCATTTTCTGCCCGAAGGTTATGTTAGGCACAAATACTCCGTCCATAACGTCGCAATGCACCCAATCGGCTCCGCATTGTTCAAGTCGTCTGACGGCGTTTCCCATGTCCGCAAAATCTGCGGAAAGAATAGAAGGCGAAATAACTGTTTTCATAAAATTCTCCGTGAATTAAAAGCGTTCTTCTTCAGCTTTTTTCAGCTGTTCAAAAAGCGCGACGTATCTCTCGTACCGTTCCCCGTTTATCCGTCCGTGTTCGACGGCGCTTTTTACCGCGCAGTCCGGCTCGGCCGTGTGCGTACACATATTGAAACGGCAAAGCGGCGCCTGCTCGGCAAAGTCGGGATAAAACAGCCCCAACTCAAACGCTCTTATTTCCTGCGTGTCAAGCAGAGAAAATCCGGGAGTGTCGATTAAGAACGTATCCTGTCCCGCGCCGAAAATCTCGCTGTGCCGCGTTGTGTTTTTTCCGCGCGCAATTTTTTCGGACAGGTCGCCCGTAGGCATATTTTCACCCGTAAGGAGATTGAGGAGAGTCGTTTTTCCCACTGCCGACTGTCCGGTCAGACACACCGTTTTGCCCGCCAAAGCCCGTTTCAAGGCCTCTACGCCCTCACCCGTCAAAGCGCTCACGCAAAACACCGTCGCCGCAGACGAATAATTGGACTTTATTCTGTCGCAAAAAGCGTCGTCGGAAATATCCTTTTTGTTGACGACGAACAACGGACTGACGTCCTGTCTGAAACAATTGAGAAGAATTTTGTCGGCAAGAAAAAGGTCCGGTTCGGGACTCGGCGCTACGAAAATCAACGCGCAGTCCACGTTTGCCACAGGCGGGCGCACAAGACGGTTTGTCCGCGGCAAAACCTTTTCGATTGTTCTCTCCTTTTCGTCGAACAGTACGTTGTCGCCGACAATCACCTCGTCGCGCAGCCTGATTTTTTTGCGGGAAAACAACCGCATTCTTCTGCCGTCGCAGAAAACGTAAAACACTCCTCCCACGCTTTTGACAACCTTACCCGTTTTCAAAGCCGTTTTCCTCCAAATATCTCTTGCGCAGCTGCCCGCACGCGCCGTCTATATCGGCTCCCATTCTGCGTCTTAGCGTAACGGACAGCCCTAGATTTTGAAGACGGGCGGCGAAAGCCGCCGCCGCGGAGTCGCCCGTGCCTTTGAGCCTCCTTTCCCTGACGGGATTAAGTCTAATCAGATTTATATGCGCGGGAAATCCCTTAAGAAGCTCGGCAAGTCTTTCGGCATCTTCGTCGGAATCGTTTTCTCCGCTTATTAGCGTGTATTCAAAATAAACCCGCCTGCCCGTCTTTTCAAAATAATACTTCGCCGCCTCCACGACCGAAAGCAGCGGATATTTTTTAGACACGGGCATAAGCTTTATACGCTTATGCTGAAAAGGCGAGTGCAGGGAAACGGTAAGATTGACGGCAATTCCCTCGTCTGCAAGCCTGATTATCTGCGGGACCAAGCCGCAGGTTGAAAGGGAAATGTTTCTGTAAGACACGTTAAGCCCGTCGGGAGAATTGAGAAGCCTTAAAAAACCGATTACGTTGTCGTAATTGTCAAGCGGCTCCCCGCTTCCCATAAGCACCACGTTTGTCACCGCGCGCCCCTCGCCGAGAGACCGCCCTCATTCAAACGGTTTACCGCGACTACCTCGCCGTAAATTTCTCCTGCGGACAAGTTTCTTTCAAGACCGTTTAAGGTGCTTGCGCAAAAAGCGCATCCCATGCGGCACCCTGCCTGAGTGGAAACGCACAGAGTGTTGCCGTACTTGTATTTCATGAGTACGCCCTCTACAACCGCTCCATCGTTTAAGGCAAAAAGATATTTTTCGGTTCCGTCCTCCGAAACCAAACGCTTTATTATTTTTACGCCCTGCGCAAAATAATTTTGTTGAAGAGTTTCCCTAAACGCCTTGCTCTGGTCGCTCATTTCCGCAAAATCGCAGCCCTTTGCAAGCCACCTAAAAATCTGCTTGGCTTTGTAGGGCGGAATATCGAGAGCTTCCCGTATTTCTTCCGAATTGAAATCCGACAACAATTGCTTCATAAATCAAACAAGCCTCTTTAAGCGGGCGATAAAAAAGCCGTCGAAACCGTCTCTGAAAGGAAAAAACCGCGCAAACTTTTCCCTGCCGCAAGCCGTGTCGACGGGCAGGTCGATTTTTTCCGCTGCGAAATTTTTGTTTTCAAGCAAAAAATCGTTGACCACGTCGTCGTTTTCCCTTTTGAACACCGTGCAAGTAGAGTAAACCAAAGAACCTCCCCTTTTGACATACCTTGCCGCAACGCCGAGAATTTTGCTCTGCAATGCCGCAAGCTCCTCCACGTCGCTTTCTTTTCTGAACAGCTTTATGTCGGGCTTGGAGGACAGCACCCCGAAGCCGCTGCACGGCGCGTCGCACAGTACGCAGTCGAAAGCGTCCTCAAATTCCCGATTGAATACTGTGGCGTCGTTGAGAGAAACCTTGATATTTTTTACTCCCATGCGCGCGGCGTATTTTTCAATCAAATCGATTCTGTGGGGATGTATGTCGCAGGCTACTATCTCCGCCTGAGGCGAAAGCTGCGCCGCCAACACCGATTTTCCACCGGGCGCGGCGCAAAGGTCGAGAAATTTTCCGTTCCGCTTCAAAACGCAGGCAAAGACAACCGCCATGGAGCCTGCGCTCTGAAAAGTAAACAAGTCCTGCGGCACGCCGTCGAGTCTGCCCTTTACGAAATAACCTCCCTTGAATGGACCTTGTCTGAAACTTATTTGCCTGTCGGACAGCAGACTTTCAAAGTCCCGCAATTCTATACGAAAAGGATTGTATCTGACGTGTCCCCACGCTTCGTCCTGCCTGTAAGAAACGAATTTCAACGCCGTCTCCCTGCCGAAATCGTTTTCAAGACGCAAAGCCGCCCACTGCGGAAAGCCGTTTTTCAATGCGGCAGCTTTGAGTTCGTCCTCTCCGAAATTTATTTTTCCTTCTTTCAGGTCGTCCGTTGCGCGCCGCATGACGGCGTTTGCAAATCCTGCCGCGCCTCCCTTGCCCAAATTTTTAATCAGCGCAACCGTCTCGTTGACCGCCGCCGCCTGCGGAAGATTGAGCGCCTCAAAAGCGTAAAGCCCCATTTTCAGCGCTGTCGCAACCGAAGGCTTGACGGTTTTCGCATACAGCGACAAAATGTAATCGTATTTCAAAGCAAGCTCAAGCGTACCGTAAAACAGCTTTGTGACAACAGCCCTGTTTTTTTCCGAGCAGCATTTCAACGCGTTGTTAAGCTCAATACCCGAAAAAGCTTTTTTTCTGAAAACGGCGTCGAGACACGAGTATGCGACCCAAAAAGCTTCTTTCATTCAAATACGCACCCGTCGGTTCTGCGACCGTTGCAAAAACTCTTTATGTCCATTTTTCTGCCGTTCTGCGGCTGCACTTCCAGCAGGGACAAAGCAACGCCGTCGCCGCACCTGACGAACACTGCCCCGTCGCGCTGAACAATCGAGCCTGCCTTGCCTTCAATATTTATATCCGCGCGCACCTTCGCGGCAACGATTTTCAAACGCTGTCCGTTAAGCTCGCCGTATGCGCAGGGCGCGGGACTTAAACCCCTGATTAAGTCGTTTATTTTTTTTGCGGGCATGGAAAAATCGATTTTTTCCGTTTCCTTTGTTATCTTTTTGCAGTAAGTGGCGAGACTATCGTCCTGCGGCGTGAACACGGCGTTGCCCTTTTCCAAAAGAGTCAGCGCCTCGTCAAGCAGACGAGCCCCCACGCGGGAAAGCCTTTCAAAAAGCCCGCCGAAATTTTCCTCCTCTCCGACAGGCACCTCTTCACTTAAAATGATATCGCCCGCATCCATTTTCTTTACGGTTCGCATAATCGTCACGCCTGTTACCGTTTCGCCGTTTATCAACGCGCTCTGAACGGGAGAAGCTCCTCTGTAAGCAGGCAGCAGCGAAGCGTGGACGTTTATCACGCCAAAAGGCGCGAGCGAAAGAATTTCCTCGCTTAAAAACTGACCAAAAGCGCACGTGACTATTACGTCGGGTCTCAATGCGCGCAGCGTCTCCGCTCCCTCGCGGCTGACGCTGTCAAACTGAAAAACCTTCAGTCCCCTTTCCGCAGCGTAATTTTTGACCGCACAGCAGCTGATTTTGCCGCGGTTGCCCGCCTTGTCGGGCTGACACACCACCGCGACGATTTCTCTGCCCGACTCAATCAACCGCCGCAATGAATTGACGGCAAAGTCCGGCGTACCGAAAAACGCAACCCTCATCAGCCGTTTTTGCTCCTTTTGTCTTTTTTGTTCGATTGCGACGGTTTGCTTTCAGGCTCCTCTATTTTGTCCGTGAAAAGTATTCCGTCAAGATGGTCTATTTCATGGAAAAACACTCTTGCAAAGTAATCCTCCGCTTCAAGCAGCCTTTCTTTTCCGTCCCTGTCGAAATATTTGAGTTTGATGTACTGAGGGCGGCGCACCAGCCCCCGTCTGTCTCCTACGCTAAGGCACCCCTCGTCGTCTACGCACTCTCCGCGCGTTTCCAGAATTTCGGGATTTACCACTTCAAAAATTTTATCGTCGTAAACTATCAGCGCCGCGCGCTTCAACACCCCCACCTGCGGAGCCGCAAGCCCCAAGCCTTCGACGGCGGACAGCGTTTCTTTAAGGTCGTCGAAAAGCGCGGCAAGCCTGCCGTCGAATTTTTCCACAACTCTGCATTTTTTGCGCAGCAGCGGGTCTCCTTCCATCAATATCTTTCTCAATGCCATTTATTTCACCATTTTTGACGTCAACTCATGTTCTGCGGATTGACCTCCGCAAAAACCGTGACCTTCTTTTCGTTTTTGTCGCAAATTTCGTAAATTCTTTGCATAATCTCATCCGTCTTGCCGGCGGACAGACGCATAAGAATCTGAAACCTGTATTTTTTGTCTATTCGTTTTACGGGACAGCGCATTTTCTGCAAAAAAAGAAAATCCTCCCCGTACACGTTTTTCAACCGCTCTATTTCGCTGTAATGACGGTTTAAAAGCTCAATGCACTTTTCTCCGTTTTCGTCGGAGTAAAGTAAACGCACCACAGTTGCAAAGGGCGGAAAGCCCGTTGCCTCTCTCAAAGCTATTTCGCGTTTGAAAAAGCTCACATAATCCTGACTTGCGGCAAGGCGCAGACAATAATGCCTAGGATTGTAAGTCTGCAAAACGACTTTTCCCGCCGATTTGTCCCGTCCGCTTCTGCCGGCGACCTGCGTCAACAGCTGAAAGGTTTTTTCCGCCGCCATGTAATCGGAATAATACAGACTTTGGTCGCCTTCGAGAATTCCTACCAACGTAACGCGAGGAAAGTCGTGACCTTTTGCAATCATCTGCGTGCCCACGAGAACGGACGCTTCGCCTCTGCCGAATGCTTCGAGAATTTTTCTGTGACTGTCCTTTCCCTGCGTCGTGTCCGCGTCCATACGCAGCACCTTAACGTCAGGCAAAAAGCTCCGTATGTACTCCACTACCTGTTGGTCTCCGACGCGCCCCTGTCTGATAAAGGCGCTTTTGCACGCGGGACACGTTTTGAATAAACGAAACATTTTTCCGCAATAGTGGCATTTTAAAACGTCTTCATCCCTGTGATAAGTAAGACTGACGTCGCAGTTGGGACATTTTGCGACATACCCGCATTTAGAGCACATGACGAAAGAGCTGTATCCCCTGCGGTTCAAAAACAAAATCGCCTGATGCCCCTCTTCAACCGTCTTTTTCAGTTCTTCCTTGAGCTGTCTTGAAAAAAGCTCCTTGTTGCCCGCTCTGACCTCCGCCGCCATGTCTACAATGTCCACCTGCGGCAGCGGGCGGTTGTTTATTCTGTTTTTAAGCTCGATTAAGTTAATCTTGCCTTTTGATGCGTTGTAATAAGTTTTAAGCGACGGCGTAGCGCTCCCCAAAACAAGCGCGCAATCGTTGTAAGCGCGCCTGAACTCCGCAACCTCCTGCGTGTCGTATCTCGGATTGGACTCCGAAAAATAGCTGCCGTCATGCTCCTCGTCTATGATAATCACGCCGATATTTTTAAGCGGCGCGAAAATCGCACTGCGCGCGCCGACTGCAATCATTGCTTCTCCCGTTTTGAGTCTATGCCACTCGTCAAATCTCTCCCCCGCAGACAGACCGCTGTGCAGCAGCGCGACCTTGTCCTTGAAACGGTTGCGGAAAAGCCGCATGACGTTGGGAGTAAGAGAAATTTCCGGCACAAGCATAACTGCCGTTTTGTTGTTTTTAACCGCGTCCTCTATCACGCGCATATAAACTTCTGTTTTGCCGCTGCCCGTCACTCCGTGCAGCAGATACACTCCGCTTGCCGATTCTATACGAAAGACGGCGTTTTGCTGCTCCTCGGTAAGTATGTGCGCGACGCTTTCAGACTCCAAGCCGCGATAAGGCGTGCGCCTGACGGTTACTTCACGGCTTGCGACAATACCTTTCTTTTTGAGTGCGTTTAGCGCCGCCGCGCCGTATTCCCTGCCGAGAATCTCCGAAAGCACTGTTTTTTCTTTTTGCAGACGCTCGATTATCTGCTTTTGCCTGAACGCGCCTGTTTTCAAAGAGGCTGCCGCCGCTTGAGCGTCGAACCCGTCGGCAAGAGAAATTTCCGTTTTGAACAGGGGCTTTACTCTGCCGTTACGCATTTGGGCGGGTATGCACAGTCTCAAAGCGTCCACCTGCCGCAGATGGTATTTCTTTCGCATAAAACCGCACAGTTCAAGCAATTCTCGGCTCAAAGCGCAAAAATCGTCGAGAGGTCTGACAATTTCCTTTATTTTGCTTTCGTCAACGTCGCTTTCGCTCTTTTGACCTACGATAAATCCCTCTATTCTTTTGCTGCCGAAAGGCACTTCAACCCTGCAACCGATTTCGTATCCCTCTCCCCGATAGTCGAATACCCTGTCGACCTGAGAGTTGGAAATATCCACTATGACCTCGTATATCACGCAAATGCCTCCGTAACCGAAACCGACCTGCGCTTGCGGATTTCAGCCGAAAAACTCATTTTACAAAACGCCTCAATCTGTCAAGAATAACGTCGGCGGCTGCCGTTTTGCTCATCATCGGATACTCCGTCGCGCCCTCGCTGTCTATAATCGTAATTATATTGGTGTCCTTGTCAAAGCCCGCTCCCTCTTTCAAAACGTCGTTAGCCACAATCATATCCGCGTTTTTGGCTTTGAGTTTTGCGGCTGCGTTTTGCATCAGATTGTCCGTTTCCGCCGCAAAAACGCACAGGGCGGCGTTTCCTTTGTTTTTACCCACGGCGGCGGCAATATCCGGATTTTTTCTGAAATTGACGGTCAGCTTTTCCGTTTTGATTTTATTCGGACTGAAATTTTCCGGCGCGTAATCGCACGGCGCCGCCGCCTTTATCACGGCGTCGTACTCGGGCGCTCTCTTTAAAACCTCGTCGTACATCTGCAAAGTCGTTTCGACGTTTATTATTTCAGCCGCATTGCGCGGCGCTTCAACCGTGTGCCTTGCCAAAATCAACGTGACGAAAGCGCCCCGTTCCGCGGCGGCACGCGCAAGCTCGCACCCCATTTTGCCCGACGAAAAGTTTGTGATAAACCTTACCGCGTCAAGCCTTTCGAGAGTTGCTCCGGCGGTTACGAGCACCCGTTTGCCCTCGTAGTCCCTTTTGGGACAAAGAATACGGCACACGGCTTCGCATATAAACTCCGGTTCAGCCATGCGCCCCCTGCCGTTGTCTCCGCAGGCAAGGAAACCGCTGTCTCCGTCAACGACAGACACGCCTGTTTCTCTCAACAGGGCAAGATTCCTGACGAACGCGGAGGACGTGAGCATACCTTCGTTCATGGACGGCGCAAGCAAAACGGGCGCCTTTGTAGCCATAACCGTGGTAGTCAGCATATCGTCTGCAATTCCGTTTGCGAATTTTCCCACAAAATTCGCCGTCGCGGGAGCAACGACAAACAAATCGGCTTTTTTCGCAAGCGAAATGTGCTCCACCTCCCACTCGGTCTGTCGGCGGAACATATCCGAAACGCACGGATTGTTGGACAACGTCTCGAAGGTAAGCGGCCGCACGAACTCGGTCGCGTGCTCCGTCATAATCACGTGCACGTCTGCGCCCAGCTTTCTCAATCTGCTCACAACCTCGCAGCTCTTGTATGCGGCAATCCCTCCGCAGACGCCTACGACGACTGTCTTTCCTTTAAGCATATTCAATCCTTGACTACTTTTATTTTTCCCTCGTCCAACTCCTCGGCGGCATAGGAAATAGTCTTGACGTTGGTGGCTATTTCGTCCTGATTCTGCATGATATTCAACTCTTTGGCGCGCTTTGCCACTATCGTGCAGAGAAGATATTTGTTGCCCGCTTTCTGAGCGACTTCGTCAATCGGAGGTCTTGTAATCATAATCTGTTTTCTCCTTTATTTTAACGGTAAAACCCGTAAATTTACTTTATCGACAGCTGTTTAAAATTTCTATTATTTCCTCCACAGCCTTGTCAAGCCTGTCGTTTATCACTACGTAATCGTAACGGTTTAAATTTGCCGTTTCCTTTTCGACGCGCGCAAGTCTTTCGGCTATCTGCTCGTCTGACTCGGAATTTCGTTTTTTAAGCCGCTCCTTCAACGCCTCGATACTCGGAGGCGCAAGAAAAATTAGGCGGCAGTCGGGATAGTTTTCTTTGACCTGCAACGCTCCCGCAACGTCTATTTCAAGAATCACGTCCTTGCCCTCGCAAAGCCTTTCGACAACGAATTTTTTCGGCGTACCGTAATAATTGCCGAAATGTCTGTCATACTCCAACAGCGCGCCGTCGTTTATCATCTGCTCGAAACGCGACCTGCTGACGAAAAAATAATGCTCCCCGTCCTTTTCTCCGTTGCGCGGAGGACGTGTGGTTGCCGAAACGGAAAACACCGCTTGCGGCAAAAGCTCTCTTATTCTGTCGCAAACCGTTCCTTTTCCGGCTCCGCTCGGTCCGGATATAACAAACAGACGTCCCTTGTCATCAGTAATCATTTTCGCGTCATCAACCTTATTCTATATTCTGAACCTGCTCTCTCAGCTTTTCGATTTCGTTTTTGAGTTTGAGTCCGTATTCCGTCAAACTCAAATCGTTGCTTTTCGAGCAGATTGTATTTGTTTCCCTGTTGAACTCCTGAATCAAAAAGTCCAATTTTTTGCCGCATTCTCCGCCCTGCGCCATAATTTTGCGCGCCTGCGCGATATGACTTGCAAGCCTTTCGATTTCCTCGTCTATATTGCTCTTGTCGGCAAAAAACGCCGCTTCGTTCAACAGACGCGCCTCGTCGACTTCCACCGAATTTCCGACAGCTTCCCTTATCCTTTCGGCAAGCTTTTTTCTGTACTCGGCGGCGACAAAGGGCGCGCGCGCCTTTACCGACTGGAGAACGTTTTCTATTTCGTCGATACGTGCGCACATGTCCGCGGCAAGCCTTGCGCCCTCCGCAACCCGCATTTCGTCAAGCTTTTCCGCCGCTTCCGCAACCGCCTCGCTCAAAAGAGCCTCCAAAATTTCGGGAGCGTCGTCGTCAAAGGTAACGGTGACGACGTCGGGAGTTTTCATAAGCGACGTGAGTTGAAAATCGTTGATTAAGTCAAACTCGTTCTTTAAAAGCTCGGCGCAATCCAGAATGCCCTTGGCAAGCTGCAAATCGGCGTCAACCCGCTTAGGTCTCAAGCCGTTGTCGGCATAGGTCAAAAACACGTCCACGTGTCCCCTGACTACGCGCGCAGAAACAATCCTTCTTATCTTGTCCTCAAAAGCGGCGAAAGCTCTCGGCAGCTTGAAATTGAGGTCTAAAAATCTGTGGTTGACCGCTTTGAGTTCTACGACGATTTTGCGCCCCTCTTTTTCGGCAAAAGCTTTTCCGTATCCCGTCATGCTTTTCATTTATGTATTTTCTCCGTCATGCTGTTCGTTAAGAAAAAATCCCGCCGCGCGGTATATGTCGTCCTCCCGTCCGCGCCTTGCCATAATCATCAGCCCTACGGGCAGTCCCCTGCCGTCTAAGCCGCACGGCACGCTCAAAGCGGGTATGCCCGTCAGATTGCATACAATGGAAAACAGGTCGGAGGTAAAACCCTTTTCGTTGTCAACCTCGGCGTCCTTTCTCTGTGCGGCAAGCAAGGTCGTGGGACTCAGTATCACGTCGCACCACTCGAACACTCTGTCGATAAACGCGTTGACCTCAGCCCTTACCTTCGCCGCCTTTTCAAGCGGCGCGCGGTTTGTGTCGTTCAATATTTTCAGTCCGTAGCCGATACGCTTGTTGACTTCCTTTCCGCATTTTTCCAACACAATGCTCAAAGGATGAAGCTTGTTGAAACGACGGAAGCTCTCGACGGCCTCGGTGCTGCACAGCACCGTATAAGTCTCGGCAATGTCCTTTGAAAAGGAAAAACTCAACCCCTGCATGGACAAGCCGTCCTGCCTGAACGCCTCCACAGAGGCAAAATAGAGCCTCAAAACGTCATCGTCCGCAAAAGCGTTGTTGAAATCATCGAGAAAAGCTATTTTAAGACCTCTTTCCGCACCGTTTAAAAAGCAATTTTCAAAGCTGCGTTTTTTCTCGCTCAAAACGGAAAAAAGCAACGCGTTGTCGCGCGCGCTACGCGTAAGACACCCCACATGGTCAAGCGTTTCGGAAAGCGGAAACATACCGTCTCTCGAAACCGAATTGAAGGTGGGCTTCAAGCCGCACACTCCGCAATTGGCCGCAGGCTGTCTGATCGAGCCTCCCGTATCGGAGCCGAGCGCGCCGAGCACGCTGC